>Ga0187780_10003645_pt1 | contig 11599 bp, 10 predicted proteins | sample 1015_Q2_SP10_20__FD_132429 | JGI IMG/M metagenome (GOLD analysis project Ga0187780, IMG submission 132429) | Tropical peat soil microbial communities from peatlands in Department of Meta, Colombia - 1015_Q2_SP10_20_MG | ecosystem: Environmental > Terrestrial > Soil > Wetlands > Peat | place...
GCTGGTGCCCGAGAAGTGGCGCTGGGTGTTCGGATTGAATCCCATGACAGGAGTGATCGAGGGATTTCGTTGGTCGCTATCCGGCCACGGCGAAGCACCGGGACGCTCGCTTTTCGTGTCAATGGGCGTCGTCATACTTGTTCTTTTCACCGGTGTTTCGTACTTTCATAGGATGGAGACAACAATCGCGGATGTCGTGTAAGCGATGAGCGAAGCCGTGATTCACGCGGAAGGTCTGGGCAAGCGATACCAGATTGGTGAGCGTGAGAGATATCGCGCGCTGCGCGACGTACTTTCCCGCGCTTTCGTGGCGCCCTTTCGTCGCGGCGGGCGAGCTCGTGAAGAAAGCCACCTATGGGCGCTGCGCGATGTATCTCTTGAAGTCCGGCAAGGTGAAGTCGTCGGCCTGATCGGACGAAATGGCGCGGGTAAGACCACGCTGCTAAAAATTCTTTCCCGGATAACGCGTCCCACCACTGGCTGCGCTGAGATTCGCGGACGGGTGGGAAGCCTTCTCGAAGTGGGGACGGGGTTCCATCCTGAGCTGACCGGACGCGAGAACGTCTTCCTGAGCGGCGCGATTCTAGGAATGAAAAATTCGGAAATCTCGCGCAAGTTCGACGAGATTGTTTCGTTTGCCGCAGTCGAGCGGTTCATCGATACGCCGCTAAAACACTTCAGCACGGGCATGCAGATGCGCCTCGCGTTCGCTGTAGCGGCGCATCTCGAGCCCGAGATTCTGCTTGTGGACGAGGTGCTCGCCGTGGGCGACCTCGAATTCCAAAAGAAGTGCCTGGGGAAGATGCAGGACGTATCGAGGAGCGGCCGCACGATCATCTTCGTCAGCCACCAGATGAACCAGATCCGCCGTCTCTGCGAGCGCGTTGCGTGGATTGACGCAGGACGGATTGCATTGGACGGTCCCTCGGAGGCCGTGATCGGCGCCTACGAACACGCAATCCTCTCGGCATCGCACGCGACGGATGGAAGCTTGTCTTCCCGTGAAGCTGTGTCCTATTTGGGATGGGAGGTAGCTCAGAGGAGAGGAAGCGAAACCAATATTGTCGAGGAGGGTACAGGACCTATTTCAATCGGAATTCGCGTGCGCAACAGAGCGCGAATCGGGCACGGTCACGTAGCGGTCGTCGTATATGATTCTCGCGGCTTTCTCATTTGTGGCTGGTCGTTTGATGATTTGCAACTTGGACTCGGTGAGCACGATCTACATTTCTCGTTTCCAGAATTGCCTCTGCGGCCGGGCGCGTACAGCCTTCTAGTGAACATTCATGACGACCACCAATCGAGTTACTCGTGGACACTTGTTCCCTCGCTGATTATCGAAGGCGTGCCGGTTACCCACCACATGGACGAATGGGCCGGCGTCTTGAATATTCCGTGTTCGATGGAGTGTAAGGAAATTGAACTCAGCGCCCGAACGAGCGGCTGAAAGCAAAACGCTGCCAAACCATGGCGTGCACGCAAAGACCTGCTGGCCTGCGACGCCGCGCGACTGGCTGACTGCACACACACGCATCCGGTTAGGAAGGTTCGATCGATTCTCGGGGGTTAGAGAGTTTCGAGCTAGATTGATAACGTCTCTCGCTCGGGAAGATCATTCTATTCGATTTGCCACGGAATACGGCTTCGACGTGCATCTCCCGGCTTCGTATCGTGGTTACATAGACATGGCCCTCGCCGGTCAGTTATTCCACACGACGCTAACTGCAGTCACCAAGGAGAACATTAGACCTGGTGACATTGTGATAGACGGAGGCAGTAACGTGGGTTTTTTTGCACTGCTCGCGGCTAAACTTTTGAACGGGAGCGGTCGTGTTTTCGCTTTCGAAGCCGAGCCAGATACTTTTTCGCTTCTCCGACGCAATATTGCGCGCAATGGACTCGCTATCGTAGTCCAAGCCGAAGAACAAGCACTCGCAGACCGCGACGGTACTTGTGATTTCTTTGTTGACTCGGAAGATCCCATGATGAGCAGCGTCGTTTCTTGTCGACCCGCCTCCTTTAGAGCGATTCGAACGCGCACTATATCGCTGGATAGCTATGTAGCGACTTCCAGATTGGGGAGGGTCGACGTCGTGAAGCTGGATCTTGAGGGCGGTGAGCCAGCGTGCATCCGTGGAATGCAAGAATCTATCCGAGGTGTCCGGTGTTTGATAATGGAGGTCGATCCGCAGAGATTGGAGCGACAACGGATTAGCGCGCACCAATTCGTCGACGAGGTGAGGGACTCGGGCAGATTCGATGAAGTGTGGGTGTGCGACGAGGAACGCGGAAGACTTTTGAGGTGGGAGAGCGAGGCCGCCGTGGAACGCGTATTCTCGAGGTGCGGTTACGCAAATTTGGTTCTACGACGGAAGGCCGTATGAGTGCGAACGCGGACCGAGTCAGCGTTGACAGGGGAAGAGTCTTCGGGCAACACGAGGAAGGCGTGTACGAGCGAATCGCCCCAGAATATTTTCCGGACAGTATCGTGCGCGAGCACGAGGCACGCTATCGGTGGGCAGCCCGGTATGTGGCAGGCAAATCAGTACTCGACGTGGGGTGCGGGACTGGCTACGGATGTTCTCTGCTTTCGCATTGCGGGGCGAAGCGTGTCATTGGCGTCGATATCTCCTTTCCGGCACTCGAATATGCAAAACGATGCCAAATTCAAGGCTTGGTTGGTGCCAACGTCATCCGGTTGCCTTTCGGCTCATCGACGTTCGACGTTGTGACGTGTTTCGAGGTCATTGAGCACATTGCGGATCAATCAGAGCTGCTCGAGGAAATGAAGCGTGTCCTGAGGACCGGCGGAGTCGTTGTTCTGTCTACTCCCAACCGCAATCGTACATCGGGCAACAACCCGTATCACGTGAAGGAACTGTTGTTATCGGAACTGCTGGCCCTCACCAGGAAGCACGGTCTCAGATGTATTGAGCGATCGGGTCAGCACTGGGAGTTGCGTCCAAAGTTATTGAAGTGGGTTTATGGGATTCGGCGAGCAATCTACGGCATCGAAAACACTGCGAGGGTCTTTCGCGCTCCAGAGATTATTGCGGAGCCTTCGGTGTTTCTCGTGGCTGCCCGCAAGGAGCAGTAGGTTTGGCAGTGGGTGAAACGAAAGATTTGTTGCCCAATGTCTCGGTAGTGGTCCCGACCCGCGGGCGGGGTCCGCTGCTGAGGAACTGTATTCAGAGTCTCTTGTCACAGGATTATCCAAAGGACCGGTTTGACGTAATCGTCGTGGAGGATGGGACGGCGGAAGGGGAGAAAATCGTCTCCGAAATGGCGGCGGCCTCCCCGGTGCGCATGGACTACGTTCGAATACCACACAGCGGGCTTGCGGTCGCGAGAAACATAGGCGCAGAAAGGTCGAACGGGGAGATCGTTGCCTACATTGACGACGATGCGCTGGCAGTTCCCGATTGGCTGAGCCAACTGGTCGAGGCGCTCAATGCCGGCGGGGCTGGGGGAGCCGGTGGCCGCGTCTCGCCCGACTACCCGGACAACGCGCTCGTCTCGGAAGTCGAGGCGGACGGACAAATGAAATCTTCGGGGAACAGCTCGAGTTTGCCGGGGATACATGAAGTGGCCTTTGTGCCCGGCGGCAACATGGCGTTCTGGCGGAGTGCTCTGAACGAAGTCAAGGGATTCGATGGCGCGTACACGAAGCGCGGCTGCTGGAGAGAGGAAACCGATCTGTGCGTTCGGCTGCGGTCGAAGGGGTACCGGATTTTCTATAACTCGGCTGCAAAGGTGGCGCATCGTGGCGCCCGATGGGAAGACCCGCTTGAGCGTGTGAATCCCGGCCGGACGTCGGGGATGATCGAGGACGATGCGTACTTCCGGGTCAAGAACTTTGGTTGGGCCGGCGTTGGAGGCGCTTTTCGCAGTGCCTTCAGGGATGCTACGTTCCGATTGAAGCTGAGTGCCGCGAATCTTGTGCTTGCTTTCATCCATCTCACCGCATGGATCCCCGGGGCCGTTCGTGGTCTAGCGAAGAAGGATCGTCGGCTAGGAACACTCAGGACAGAATGAAACTACCCTTCATTGCGCAACCGCCGCCGCGCCGACCAGGCCCTGATTCACCGGACCTGATTCCTCACATGCTGTGCCATGCACCTGAGCTGGCACAGCTCCCGAAGGAGTGTTTGCGTCGAGGCAGAGTATGACGATGCGAGACACAGTGGCACGATTCGTTCTCAATAGCGGTTCCCTCGTGCGTGTCTTCAAGCGAATCCCTGGAATCCGGGCTTGCGCCAAGAAAGTAGCAATGGGAGTGCTTCCGGTTGGCTACCGCGATTGGTTTCAAGTGCAGGGTGGTGTCGGTAAGGGAATCTGGTTGAAGCTGAACCCTCGTACTGGCGACGCGTATTATCGCGGGCAAGCGGAAGCTCAACTCCAACAGCTACTTCAAGGTCACTTGAGGCCCAGTATGGTCTTTTACGACCTGGGCGCGAACAATGGTTTCTTCTCCCTCCTAGCGGCGAGATTGGTGGGGCAGACTGGGAAGGTCGTTGCCTTCGAAGCGGAGCCGCGGATCGCAAACGACCTTGAGGAGAACGTCGCGAAAAATCACGCCTGCAATATACGCGTAGTTCGATCAGCGGTGTGGTCAAGCAGTGGGGCCGTAAATTTTGATCCTGCGGACCGGCGCATGTCTCCCGATCTTGGCACCGGCAAGGTGGTCTCGCGCTCCAATGAGAGAACTGTGGGTCTGCCAGCCATCTGCCTGGACGACTTCGTCGAGACGGAACGGCCGCCTCATTTCGTAAAGTGCGACACGGAAGGCGCCGAGGTTGAAGTCTTCCGCGGCGCAACGAAGCTTCTCGCCAAATTCAGACCGTACTTCGAATGTGAAGTCCATTCCCAAGAGAACCGTCTATTCCTGCAGGACGCGTTCGAACAGATGAACTACGATGTTCGATGGTGCTCAGCAAATCATTTTCTCGCGGTGCCTAGGGAATCCCACTCCAACTTGAATGGACGAGTAGCCTAGACTTGGCAGCGGGCGAGATGCGAACGAGAGGATCAACAATTTCGGTCGGCGAGTCATACGCACATACAGAATGAGCATTGTCACCATTTCGGCTGTGCAGCCGACGAGTCCGGTCCGCTCAGACGACATTCGAGTGGCCTTTAGTTCCAATAGCTCGCGTCGGCACATCACGGAAAGGTACCTGTCCGACACGTTCGCCCCTGGCTGTGCGACCCATTTTGACCTGGACCTCTTCAGCCCAGATGTAAGCGTCCTCACTCTTCTAGAGGAAGCGCGTCGCCGGAACGAAACTCCAGCGGCCTTCGCGCACGTGGTCGACACTCCGGCCATACCCCGCGACTTAGAGATTTCGCCGATACCCACGGCGTCACTCGATATCGATTCGTTCTGGTGGACTTCCTCGCGTATTCGTTGGTCCATGCTTTTCGATTACGTATTTGTTTGGCATCCATCTTTGTCTCGGCTGTACAAACAGGCCGGGCATCCGAATGTGGTCGTGCTTCCTCACGCTGTGGACGAACACTTGTTCCGGCTGAGTCCAAATGGGGCAAATCGTCGCTTGGACCTAGGATGGGTTGGAGGATTCGGATACGCGCAATATGCGACGCGGAGGAGAGTGGTGGAGACGCTGGCCGCGCGGTTCAAAATGAACGAATTTGAAAGGCGCTACAGCAAAGAAGAAACAGTTGAGATCTACAAGCAGAGCAGAATTGTGGTCAATGTGAGTCGGGAGGATTTCCCTCCGGAAGCCAACATGCGTTGCTATGAAGCCATGGCGGGCGGAGCTCTGTTGATCACACGAATGCCGACGGAGTTGACCGAATGGGGCTTTTGCGAAGGCGAACACTTCGTAGGCTGGAGAAACGAAGGGGAAATTCCAGATTTGGTGGACCACTATCTTCGCCACGAGCAAATAAGGGCAGAAATTGCCCGCCGCGGCCAGGAGTTGACGCTCCGGGACTTTACGTACCAAAAATGCAGGGACACGATGATTTCGTTACTCTGTGCGCGCAAAGATCAGTTCTTTGCGCCGGCGCGGAATTGGGCGGTTGCGGACGTTCGCCTAATCTACCTTGAGTATTACTACCGTTACCAGATCTTCGAACGCGCCTTTCCTGAGTTTCGTAATCTGAGGAATCTTGCCGCATACTGTAAGGGGCTTCCGATGATTCTCAAGACGTGGCGTCACCAATTGAAGCGTCGTTTGCGACCAGGTCATTGATGGCTGCTGGACTAAACGAAAGGATCTGACTGGACCTTACCATGAGGACTTTCATTACGGGCGGGGTCGGCTTCATCGGGACGAATCTTGCAGACCGGTTATTGCGCGAGGGCCACGAGGTCGTGCTCTTCGACAACATCAGCCGTGCCGGCGTGGAGGAGAATCTTGGCTGGCTGCGCCAACAGCATGGCGAACGAATGAAATTCGTTGAAGGAGATGTCCGCGACTTCGGCGCCGTCGAAAAGGCGATGCGCGGCGCGGAAGCCGTTTTTCATTTGGCGGCCCAAGTAGCGGTGACGACCTCGGTCACAAATCCGCAGGAGGATTTCTCGGTCAATGCGCAAGGCACGCTGAATGTGCTCGAAGCAGCGCGACAGCAACAGCGGATGCCCAGCTTGCTCTACACGTCGACGAACAAGGTATACGGCGGGCTCGAACACTTGCGCGTCGTTGAGCGCGAGAGCCGCTATGAATTTGAAAATCTCCCCTTTGGCGTTTCTGAGACCTGCCCGCTCGATTTTCACTCTCCGTACGGGTGCTCGAAAGGCACTGCAGATCAATACGTGCATGACTACCATCGCATCTATGGGCTGCCAACGATCGTTTTCAGGATGTCGTGCATATATGGACCGCACCAGTTCGGAACGGAAGATCAAGGTTGGGTCGCACACTTCGCGCTCACCGGACTGCGCGGAGGCGGCCTCACCATCTACGGCGACGGCAAGCAGGTGCGGGATTTGCTCTATGTGGAGGATCTGGTGGACCTCATGCTACGGGCCTGCGCAAGCATCGAGCGAACGGCCGGTCAGGTGTATAACGTCGGGGGCGGCCCGGCACACACAACTTCGGTTTGGTCAGAGCTTCAAGCTCCGCTGAAAAATCTGCTGGGGAAGCTTCCACTCGTAGACTATGGCGAATTCCGCCCTGGAGACCAGAGGATTTACGTCAGCGATATTCGAAAGGCGCAAGCGCAAATGAACTGGACGCCTCGCGTAGGCATCGCCGACGGCTTGCGGATGATGGTGGGGGCGTGGAGTAAGGATCGAAGAGTGGCATTGGCCTGAGGGCGTGCGGCTTCACGGTAAAGCGTTCGGCTCGAAAGTGACGGCGGCGTGAGTCGGAGCGAGGTGTGCGGTGCCGGCGTCAGGAATTGAGGAGACCAAAGCGCAAGTGGAACCGGCTCCGGCACCCGCTCGGGTGTCTTCCGCTGCGGCGAGCATGCTTCCACGAAAGCTCACTCCCGCCGGTTCGGCTCACCTCGATTTAGTTCGCGCGTTTGCAGCCTGGGCGGTGATGTGGGGCCACGTGCGAAGCAATTTCTTCGTCGATTTCCAACACATCGAGCACAGAAATCCTGCGCTGCAGGCTTTGTATTTCGTCACAGGGTTCGGCCACCAGGCAGTGATGGTATTTTTTGTATTGAGCGGATTTCTGATTTCGTCATCCGTCGCTCATAGTTACGTTTCCGGACGTTGGTCTTGGCGCGAGTACGCGATAAATCGCGCTTCCCGACTTTACGTCGTGTTAATCCCGGGGCTTTTGCTCGGATTGCTATGGGATAAGTTGGGCATCGCCTTATTTTCCGCGAGCGGACTCTATTCCCGCCCGCTCGAAGCTTTCGGCGGCACGATCGCGCAAAGCCAGACCGGCGTAGGAACGTTCATCGGGAATTTGTGTTTTCTCCAGACCATTCTGTGCCCGACATTCGGGTCGAACGGCCCGCTCTGGAGCCTCGCAAACGAATTTTGGTATTACGTGTTGTTTCCCGTGGTGTTGTTCGCGGGAATCTATTGGTTGAAACGTGCGCTACCCCGGGCTCTCGCTCTTACTCTCCTCGTAGCGTGTTTGGCCGCACTTCTCGGACTGGACAAGTTGATCGGGTTTCTGGTCTGGTTGGCGGGCTTTGGACTCGTTGTCGCGTATTCGAAGATTCAGCTCACGTCGAATCGATGGGTAGCTTTGTACTTGGTTGTGACGTCGATAGCGTTGGTTGGTTGTCTCGTTGCTGCGCGGCTGCACGGGCCATCTGTGCTCGGGTCCGATCTAGCTGTGGGAATCGCGTGCGCATTCTTTCTGCTTGGCGTTTTGTACCTAAGTATTGGTGCGCAAAACGATCTCTATCGTCGTGCGGCGCACTTTTTCGCAGCGTTTTCGTACAGCCTGTACGTGCTCCATTTTCCATTTTTGTTGTTTCTGCGAGCCTGGATCCTGCCGCCGGGACGGTGGCAACCTGATCTGCAACACGTTTGTTTCGGAGCGGCTCTCGGTGCTGCGACGCTTGCATTCGCCTGGGGGGTTTCAACGTTCACTGAGAAGAAGACCGGCGCGGTGCGGCAGTGGCTTCATACGGTCGCGGCCAAATGACGAAACGGCCACCACGGGTTCTCATTGTTGCTTCGCATCCTGTCCAATACGCAACACCGATTTTTCGGCTCCTTGCCAAAGACCCGAGAGTTGAAATCCAAGTCGCATACTGCAGCATGCAGGGCGCCGAGCCGGAACTCGATCCCGATTTCGAAGTCGAGGTGAAATGGGACATACCCCTGCTGGACGGATACTCTTGGGTCCACTTGCCGAACCGCTTCGGGCCGCCGAAGTTGGGATCCTTCTTTGGACTTGTTAACACCGGAATCTGGAAATTGATCCGGCAGGGGCACTTCGATGCGGTGGTCGTGTACACCGGGTATGTCTACGCGACATTTTGGATCGCGCTGGCGGCTGCCAAAGCGAGAGGCACGGCCATACTCTTCGGCACAGATGCGCACGACCTTGCACCTCGGGACGCAAGCCGATGGAAACGCCGAGTGAAGAAATGGCTTTGGCCGAGACTTTTCCGGCTCGCCGACATCGTGCCCGTTGTTTCCACGGGAGGCGTTCGTTTGATGCGATCTTTCGGAATCCCCGAGGAGCGGATCGCGCTCGTTCCGTTTTGTGTGGATAACGATTGGTGGGCGCAGAAAACAAACCTGGTCAATCGCCAATTTGTCCGAACTCGTTGGCGCGTGCCGGCGGATGCTCCCGTCGTTCTGTTTTGCGCAAAGCTGCAGCCCTGGAAGCGACCATCCGATCTGCTGCGCGCCTTTGCAAAGGCAAACGATCCGGCTGCTTACCTAGTGTTCGCAGGGGACGGCGCGCTAAGGACCGAGCTTGAAGACGAAGCAGCGTCGCTTGGAATCTCCGACAGGGTTCGCTTTATTGGGTTCGTAAACCAAACGGGACTGCCTGAGGTATATACGGCGTCGGATATCCTCGTGCTTCCGTCGGAGTACGAGCCTTTTGGCCTCGTTGTTAACGAGGCGATGTTGTGCCACTGCCCCGCGATCGTAAGCGATCGTGTAGGGGCAAAGTTCGACTTGGTGAGAGACGGCGAAACCGGCTATGTTTTTCCGTGCGGTGAGGTCGATGTGCTTGCCCAGACACTGCGTCGAGTGTTGGGCGACCAAGAAACATTGCGAAAAATGGGCGAGGCTGCTCGCGCCAGGATGGCCAATTGGTCTCACGCCGATTATGCGCGGGCATTGGTTGGCGCGATCGCCAAAGCGGTTGAAGTGCGGGATGGATCGGCAGGACGGCAGTTTTCGAGCCGGGGCTGAGTTGCTGTTATAAAATCGAGGTGGCTGGTCGAATCGGACTGTGCGCGCCTAAGGCTACGAGGATCGAGAATTTGCTGAACTCACGAACTCCCGCGCTGAGAAACCAGGCATTGATAGGCCTGATCATCTTTGGGTTCGGATTGTGGGCCGCATGGCAGGTTGGAAACAGGGTCGTTGCGAACGACACGTGGAGCTTGATCTACGTCGTCCTCGGATTTGCGGCATGCGCCGCAGCCGTCGCCATCCTTAGGCACTGGCGTAATGGTTTTTATCTTTTCCTAGTTTGGCTCATGTTCGAGGACTTTGTCCGGAAATACATGGGGAACGGCACTGCTCTGTTTTTCGGCAAGGACATCCTGCTGGCTCTCGTTTACATGGCTCTGTTTGTCGAGATTCGCAAGGGGCGTGCAAAAACATTCCGTCCGCCTTTCCTATTCTTTCTCAGCATGTTCATTTGGCTGGGTGTGCTTCAGATTTTCAACCAAAATTCCCCACACATCTTATACGGCCTGCTTGGTTTCAAGGTCTATTTCTACTACGTACCTCTGATATTTATTGGATACGCATTGATTCGTACAGATGATGATTTGCGCAGATTCTTCGTGGCCAACGCGGTGCTGGCAGGTGTGATCGGCTCGCTCGGAATTGCTCAAGCGATTTTGGGGAACAGCTTCCTGAATCCCAGAGTCCTGGCGCCGGAGCTGGAAGATGTGGGAAATCTCTCGAAGGTTTCGCCCCTAACGGGACGTGTGCTTTCGCTGCCGGACTCCGTCTTTGTGAGTTCTGGTCGCTATGCCGAGTATCTGGTTGTCGCCTTCATTCTGACGACGGGCGCCGCGGCCTACCTCCTTCTTCACACCAGGCGTAGCCGCAAACTGATTTTCGCGGTGATCGGCATACTCGGAAGTGCCACCTTGCTGAGCGGCTCTCGAAGCGCGGTCATGGTCGTTGGAGCGAGCGTGCTGGTTCTTTCCGCAGGATTTCTGTGGGGTGCTCCGTGGCGATGGCGGCAAGCGCATCGCCTGGTAAAGGCAATTCGGCGGTCCCTGATCGTAGCGGGCTTAGGTCTGGCCGTCCTCATCTTGATTTTTCCCGAAGACGCGGGATCGCGAATCGCGTTTTACTCGGAAACGCTGAATCCCAATAGCTCGGCCTACGAGTTGGGAACGCGTTCGTGGGATTATCCGATTCAGAATCTGATGGATGCGTTCGCACAGCCCAATTGGGTGATTGGAAACGGCATCGGTACAGCGTCATTGGGAAGGCAGTACGTGGCTAAGCTACTGGGAACGCGGCAGCCCCAATTGGGCGTCGAGGAAGGCTACGGCCAGTTGATCATTGAGATGGGGGTCGTGGCTCCGTTCCTCTGGATTCTGTGGACGGCGGCTTTGCTCTATTATTCCTGGAAAATCGTGCGAAGGTTGAGAGAGACGCGATTTGCGCCGGTAGCTTTTGCCATTGTCTGGTACGCGTTTCTCTTGCTCTACGTATTCACGTACGCTGGCCTTGATGCGTATCAGAACTATACATGCAACGCTTTTTTGTGGATTCTCACGGGAATCTTGTTCCGACTGCCCGACGTTCTCGCCCAGTCAGCTGCCCCTGTGGTTGTAGGCGCGCGAACGCTTCCTGTCGCAATTGACGACGATGCTCGCTAGAAGGAAACGGCGGCGATGATCAAAAGTTCCACGCCACGGACGTTGAAGAGAAAATTGTAGCGCGCTTCAGTTCGTCCAACAGCAACACCGGGATTCTCTGATTATTAGGCCGGGTACGCTCAACGAGCAC
>Ga0187780_10003646_pt1 | contig 11597 bp, 7 predicted proteins | sample 1015_Q2_SP10_20__FD_132429 | JGI IMG/M metagenome (GOLD analysis project Ga0187780, IMG submission 132429) | Tropical peat soil microbial communities from peatlands in Department of Meta, Colombia - 1015_Q2_SP10_20_MG | ecosystem: Environmental > Terrestrial > Soil > Wetlands > Peat | place...
AGTCGCGGAAGGCGCCCTCTGTAAATTTCATGATGTTGCCCTTATGCACAAAGGTCACGCTCTTGCGCCCGTGGCGGAGGGCGTAGTCGAGGGCTGCGCGCACGAGCCGTTCCGTGCCCTCCTTCGATACGGGCTTGATCCCGATGCCCGAGGTCTCGGGGAAGCGGATCTTCTTCACTCCGAGTTCCTTTTGGAGAAATTCGATCAGCTTCTTCGCCTCGCTCGATCCGGCCGGCCACTCGATGCCCGCGTAGATGTCCTCGGAGTTCTCGCGAAAGATCACCATGTCCACGTCCTGGGGCCGTTTCACAGGGCTGGGCACGCCGGAGTACCAGCGCACGGGCCGCAGGCAGACATAGAGGTCGAGGAGCTGACGCAGCGCCACGTTCAGGCTGCGAATCCCACCGCCCACGGGTGTCGTGAGCGGGCCCTTGATCCCGATCAGGTACTCGCGAAAGGCGTCGAGCGTGGCCTCCGGAAGCCATTCTCCCTTCTCCCGAAACGCCTTCTCACCGGCCAGAACTTCGAACCAGGCGACCCTGCGCTTGCCGCCGTAGGCCTTCGCGAGCGCGCCATCGAATACCCGCACGGCGGCCTTCCAGATGTCGGGCCCCGTCCCGTCGCCCTCGATGTAGGGGATGATGGCGTGGTCGGGGACGACGAGGCGCCCTCCCCGGAACGTGATCTTCTCGCCCGCGCTCGGACGGTCCGGTCTGGCGGGTTGCGGCATGGTGGGTCCCGTTTATCGAATCCCGGCCGGCTGCGCCATCGCTCCGAGAGCGCCGAGGTCGGCCTGCACCCGGGCGATCGGGATGTGTGCGGGGCAGACGGCTTCGCACGCTCCGCACGCCGCGCAGGGCCCGGCGTCCGCCACCGGGAGCCCAAGGCGGACGATGTCGATGGCCAAGCGGGAGGCGGCGGCAACGGCGTCCATGGGGTCCAGGAGCGGCGCACCGCCCACACGGGCGCACTCCGCGGTACACAGGCCACACGCTGTGCAACGCTGGGCCTCGAGGCGAAGCGCATCGCGAGCCGCCTCGGGGAGCCGGATGCCGTCCTCGCGATAATTCTCAAGGAAGAGCGCGACCGCATCCCCGGTGCGAGCGCGCCGCGCGCTGCGGAGGATGTGGGCGACGCCGGTCTGCACCTGCAGCCAGAAGGCGCGTGCACTGCCCGTGCGTGAGAACTCGCGGAGAAACCCTCGGTAGCCTCGAATCATGCGCCCTCCTCCTCGGCAAGTCGCGCCATCTCGGAGGCGGCCCGCAGGCCCGTGAGCAGCGCCACCCCGAGTCCGGTCCGCTCCGTAGAGGAGTCGAAGCCGCCCATCAAATCGCCCGCCACAAAGAGGTTCTCGAACGCAGGTTCGCCGTCGCTCCCGAGTGGACGCAGCCGCGAGTCTGTGCGCACGCCGCAGGAGAAGAGTCGTTGCGGTCCTTCCGGCGTGGCACGCACGAGACGACTCGCCTTCGAGCCGTCCCCCCGCACGCCCGACTCGTCATACAACGGAAGATCGAAGAGCGCCTCGTGGATTCCGCCCTCGCTCTCGACGATCCCGCCGCCCAAAAAGCGTCCGCTGGCCAAAAGGACGGCGTCGCCTTCTACACGTCTCTGTGTGCTGGAAGAGTCTTCAGGAGCCTGAACACGCACCGCAAGAAGCCGCTTCCCCGCCCGCTCGAACCCACGCACCCGCGCGCGCTCCACGACGACACCCGCACGTGAGAGCGCGGATGCAAGGGCTCCCACGAGGCGAAGTCCGGCCGGGCTCACCGGCGGAGCTCCGAGGCACTCTGCGACGCGACACCCCGCGGCCTCCCGAAGCTGGGCGAGCTTGGACTGAAGGCGCGTGAAACCGAGGATCGGGGGAAGGAGGAGCAGGCGACGCTCACTGTCGGCTCGGCGCGCAGGGGCTTCGCGCCCATGACGCGCCGCGACCGCCCCGAGCAGGGTGCGCAGACCTTCTTCGCTGTCGGTCCGCGCGGCCACGCGCGCGGGGGCACCTCCGTCCACAACGAATCGCGCTGGAAGGGGGAGCGGCACCACGCGGAATGCCGGGCGCGGGAGTCCAATTGCCGCGAACTCCGCGGCGAGGGCACGTGCCAACGGACGCGCGTCATGCAGGGCGAGTCCCGGGATGGCCGCGACCTCGACCTCCACCGCGCCCTGGAGATCTCCCTCGGCGGGTCCCGTGAAGGCGTAGTCGCTGGCGCGGAGCGCACCGCGGACATTCGCGAGCAGACGCGCGTGGTCGAGACTCCCTTCGACACGCAGGCCCGAGGGGGCGAGCCAGCTGTCGAGCGTCGCGGCGGCGCTCTTCGCGGCGTCTGCGGCGGCGGATTCGGCCGCCCCTCCGCCGATCCGCCCGAAGAGTGTCGCGTAGGGGTGTCGGGGACGCGTGCGCAAACAGGCGGCAAGTCGTTCCCGGGGTGACAGGAAGCGGCTCGCTGTGGCGTCGCGCAACGGGAGGCCCCACCCGTCGGGCGAGGGAACCGCGATGTCGAGCGACCCCCAGGAGAGCGCCGTGGCTCCCGCCCCCGCCGACACCAGGGTCACCTCGAGCTCGCGCGAGGCGAGGTCGAGGGCGGCTGCGGCTCCCGCGAGTCCGCCGCCAATCACCACGGCCCTCATGCGGCCGCCCAAGCGGTGGCTGGCCGCGGAGATTCCTCTCCGCCGCCTGCCCCTGTGCGGTCGCCGCGGGTAAATCCCCGTGCTCCGACGTCGGCCGCACGGTGCAGCTCGAGTGCGGCGATCTGCGCCCCGGCCAGGGCCGGGGTCGCGGCGCGCCAGCGCTCCGCCAAGAAGGCGGTGAGCTCGTACGCCGCCTGCTCCGCGCTCCAACCCAGGGCCTCGGAGAGCACGTGCGCTGCCGCGGCTGCGCAGGAGGCGCCCTGGCACGCGCCGATTCCCAAGCGAAGGCGCAGCGAGCAGTCGCTAAGGGTCCGCAGCCCCTCGCGCAGCGCCGCGTGTGTGAGCTCAGCATCGGTCACGGGCTCGCAGGCACAGACGATGCGGGGCACGGACGCTGCAGACTCGGGGGAGAGGGCCGGCGCACTCTGCTCGAGCACGCGGATCGCGTGGGCGCCGTGGCGAAAGAAAATCCTTAGCGCCGTGGGCCAAGCGACCCGAAATCGGCGCGAAAGGGCGGCCACGTCGAGCGGTGCCTCGCCGCCGGGAAGCGGCGTTCGCGCCGTGCGACAGGGCTCGTGCACGCCGAGCTTGGCGCACAACCGGTCGGTCGCATCCTCCGCCATCAAGCGGTAGGCGGCGAGCTTTCCACCGGCGATGGTGAAAAGACCGGGCACACCATCGCGCTCACCGTGGTCGATCACTTGATAGTCCCGGGAAAGCTCGTCTTCGTATTTGCCGAAGCCGAAAAGCGTGGGGCGCACGCCGGCAGTCACGTGGCAGATGCGGTGGCGCCGAATGCTGGGAATCGAGCGCTCCATGGCCTGCAGCACATAGGCCACCTCATCCTCGGTGGTCTCCATCCGGTCGAGGTCGCCATAGAAATCGTCGTCGGTCGTGCCCGCCATGCTGTTCTGCTCGTGTGGAAAGGTGAACATGTCGCGGCCGTCGATGCCCGTGGCATAGATGGCAAGGTCCGAAACCCGGCGCTCGAACACGAGATGGACGCCCTTGCCGGGCCGGAGCTTCACCTCGAGCCCGGCGAGGTGCGCGACCTTCGGGAGCCAGGGGCCCGCCGCGTTCATCACGAGCTCGGCCTCGATCTCCCATTCCTCGCCGGTGAGGCGATCCCGCACCCGCGCGCCCGTCACGCGCTCCGCGTCTCGCAGCAGCGAAATCGCCTCGCTGTGGGTGCGCACGAGCGCTCCGCGATCCGCTGCATCCAGGGCGTTTGCAGCGCACAGGCGCGCCGCGTCGACGCCCCATTCGTCGAGCGAGAAGGCGCACTCGATCTCGGGCGAGAGTACAGGCTCGAGGCGCAGAGCCTCCTGCCGGGAGAGCCGCGTGTGGGGCTTTCCGCGTTTCAGGGGCTGAAACCGGTCGTACATCTCGAGGGCGATCTCAACCAGCTCGGGACCGATCGGGCCGTCGCGGAACACCGGCATGAGAAAGGGGATCCGGAAGATCAGGTGCGGAGCAATGCGCTGGATGTTCCCGGAGTCGACACACGAGTGGAGTGTCACCTGCGGGTCCTTCTGCAGGTAGCGAAGCCCTCCGTGGATCATGCCGGAGGAGGCCCAGGAGGTGCCTCCTCCGAGCTCGCCTTTTTCGATGAGCGCGACGCGCACACCGCGCAAGGCAAGATCTCGCGCGATCCCGGCGCCGTTGATGCCGCCTCCGACGACGAGGACCTGGGTGCGAAGAGTACGTGTCACCGGGCTACGGCACCGCCCTTCTCACGCGCAGGCCCGTTCCGGGGGCACGCGCGCCCGCGCACTAGCCTTCCCCTTCTTTGGGCACGATGCGCAGAGAGAGCTCCTCGAGCTGCGCCGCGCTCACCAGGGAGGGAGCATCCATCAGCAGATCTTGGCCGCGCTGCGTCTTTGGAAATGCAATCACATCGCGCAGGCTCTCCGCGCCGGCAAGCAGCATCACGATGCGATCCATGCCGAAGGCGAAGCCGCCATGCGGCGGAGCGCCTGCATCCAGCGCATTCAGCATGAATCCGAAGCGCTCCTCAGCTTCGGCCTTCGAGTAGCCAAGGATCTCGAAGATCCTGCGCTGCACATCCGAGCGGTGGTTGCGCAGACTCCCCGACCCGAGCTCCACACCGTTTAACACGACGTCATAGTGGGTTCCCCGGACGCGGTCGGGGTTGCTTTCGAGAAGGGGAAGGTCCTCCTCTACGGGAGCCACAAAGGGCATATGCATGTAGGTGAGCCTCCCCTCCTCGTTCCGCTCGAAGAGCGGGAAGTTGAGGACGAGCAAAGGTGCCCAGGCGCGTCCGTCGACGCGCCCGAGCTGTCGGCCCAGGTCTACGCGCAATCGACCAAGAATGGCATTCGCCTTCACAGGCTCATCCGCGGCGAAGAAAAGGACGCTGCCGGGCCGCGCCTCGGTGTGTCGCGCGATCTCGGCGCGCTCGCGCTCCGAGAGGAACTTCGCGATGGGCGATTGCCACGAGCCGTCTTCACCGACCCGCACCCAAGCCAGCCCTTTTCCGCCGAGCTCCTTTTTCACAAAGGCTTCGAGGCGGTCGATCTCCCCGCGCGAAAGGACACCTGCATCGTGGAGGGGGAGGCACTTCACCAGCCCTCCCCCTTCGACGGCTGCGCGAAACGCGCGAAGCTCCGTCCCACGAAAGACAGGGGTCAAGTCGATGAGCTCAAGCAGAACCCGCGTATCCGGCTTGTCGACACCGTAGCGCCGCATCGCTTCCTCGTGGGACATGCGCGGGAAGGGATGGGGAAGCTCGATGCCCCCCGCTTCACGCCAGGCGCGCACGACCAGGCTTTCGAGTACAGGAAGCACCTCCTCTACACTCACAAAGGACATCTCGAGGTCGATTTGCGTGAATTCGAGCTGGCGGTCGGCACGCAGGTCCTCATCTCGGAAGCAGCGTGCAATCTGGAAGTAGCGATCGAAACCCGAGATCATGAGCAGCTGCTTCAGGATCTGCGGCGACTGAGGAAGCGCATAGAAGGAGCCGGGCTGGAGGCGACTCGGCACGAGAAAGTCCCGGGCGCCTTCGGGCGTACTCTTGGCCAGGATCGGCGTTTCGATCTCAAGGAACCCAAGATCCGCGAGGGTGCGGCGCGCCGATTGGTAGACGAGGTGCCGCACTCGGAGCGTCCGCTGCAGGGGCGGGCGGCGCAGGTCATGGATGCGGTGGCGCAGCCGCACCATCTCCTCCGCCCCGGAATCCTCCTCGATCGCGAAGGGGGGTGGGGTCGCTGAGTTCAAGATGCGAAGGTCGCGGGCCGTGATCTCGATCGCCCCGGTCGCGAGTTTCGGGTTCACCGTTTCGGGCGAGCGGTGTTCGACCACGCCGCGCACCAACACCACCCATTCCGAGCGCACGTGGCTCACCCGCTCGTGGGCCGCACGCGCCACCTCGGGCTTGAACACGACCTGAACCAAGCCTTCGCGGTCGCGTAGATCGACGAAGATCACCCCGCCGTGATCCCGCCGGCGGTGCACCCAGCCCGCAACCACCACCTCGCGGCCCACCTGCGTCGCATCGACAGCACCGCAGGCGTGGGTACGCCGGAGCGAACCCATGCCTTCGAGGCCCGGCGTTCCTTCCGGCCCGCGCCCGCTCTCAGGTCCTTCCGACAAGGGAAAACCTCAACAAAACCAAGCGCGTGCTTAGCAGACGCCGCGCCGAGGTGTCAAACGCCGACGCGTCGCCGGGGCGCCATTAGCTCAGCTTGAAAGCTCCGAAGCACTGCATACGCGGTTTCGGCCGAGGGACTTCGCGCGGTACATCGCCTTGTCGGCGAGGTCGAGAAGCTGCTCGCGGGTCGTGCCGTGCTCGGGATAGGTGGAGACACCCAAGCTCACGGTGAGCCGCAGAGAGCCGCCCCGGCCGCCGTCGAACAATGTCTCCTCCACCGTGCGACGGATTCGTTCGGCAATGCGCAGCGCAGTCTCATAGCCGGTGTCCACCAGGACGATCGTGAATTCATCCCCGCCGTAACGTGCCAGCGTGTCGACCTGCCGGACGCACTGGGCGAGAACCTGCGAGAGTTGGCGCAACGCCCGCGAGCCGATCAAGTGGCCGTGGCGATCGTTCACGAGCTTGAAGCGATCGAGATCCAGAAACAGGACCGAGAGCTCGTTGTGGTAGCGCTCTGCCCGGCGGATTTCATGGTCCATCGCCGCCAGCAGATAGCGCGCATTGTAGACCTCGGTCACGTCATCGATGAACGCGCGTTCCTTCGCTCGGTTGTAGCGTTCCGCATTGTGGAGAGCGAGCTCCGCGTGTCCGGAGACGATGCGCGCGCGGGAGATCTCGCTCTCATCGAAGGGGCGATCGTCCTCCAGCACCCACAGCACCCCGGCCTCGATCTCCCGCCCGCGAATCGGAACTGCGAGGACGCGCTGGGTCGCGATCCCGGCTTCGGCCAACGCATCGTGGGCGGGGCCGCGGGTTAAGATCTCGATCTGACTCACCCCCTCGAGGTTCACGGGCTTCTCGTGGACGAGGGTCTGGCGCATTCGGCTCGCTTCCGTTTCCGAGAAGCCACGGAAGGCGGCGGCATCGGACACCGACATCGAGGCCCGGTGGAAGAGTGCGAAGCCGCGCCAGCGGGAGAGCGTACGCAGCAGGAGATCGAGACCCACGGCATAGACCTCACCGGCCTCGAGGCACGGGGTGAGCGCGCGGCAGGCTTCCACCGTCGCGAGCTCGTCGCGCATCCGCGAGTTTTCTGCGAGCAGACGGCGCTTTGCGAGGGTGCGCTCCACGACGAGTGCGAGCTCTTCCTTCTGCACCGGCTTGCGCAGGAAGTCGTTCGCCCCCATGCGCAAGGCTTCGATTGCGCTCTCCACGGTGGCGCTGCCGGTCAACATCACAAAATCGAGGCCTGGGTACTCGCGTCGCACGCGCGTCAGGAGTTCAATGCCCGAAAGCCCGGGCATGATGAGATCGGAGATCACGAGGTCGGCCACCTGGCGGCGCAGGGCCTCGAGCGCCTCCTCCGCGGAGGCGCAGGTTTCGACAGAGGTAAACGAGGACAGCGCATCCTGGACGAGTTCTCGCTCGAGCCGACTGTCGTCGACGACGAGGACGCGCGCGGGCTTGGTCGGCTGGTCGGTCATCCCGTCCCCGGGCGAGCGTGGCCCATTTCTGCCTGCGCGTCTTTGCCTGCGAGCAGGCACACCCCATCTCGGTCGGTATCGGCCCCCTGCCCTTCGGACTTGAGGGAGCCACCGTTGCCCGACGCTAGGATAGCCTTGGAGGGAGACCCATGGAGCTCGCGGAGGCCCTGGAGCGTTGGCGTCGGGAGCAGGATGCCTTCCGCTGGTCGGTCCCCGACCCGTTCAACTTCGGCCGAGATGTGGTCGACCGTTTTGCGGACGATCCATCACGCCGTGCGCTCCTCTGGCGCGATGCGGAGGGAAGGGAGCGGCGGCTTGGCTTTGGCGACGTGCGCGCGGGGTCGAATCGCGCGGCGCACCTGCTCACCAGCTTCGGCGTGCGTGCCGGCGAGCCCGTGCTTGTGATGCTCCCTCGCGTCCCGGAATGGCAGCTTGTGATCGTGGGTGCGCTCAAGGCCGGGGCGCTCGTCATTCCAAGCGCAACCACACTCCGGCCGAAGGACATCGTGTACCGGGTCGGCCACAGTGGGGCGGTCGCCATCATCACCACCCGCGCGCAGGCGAGCACGGTCGACGCGGTGCGACGCGAGCTCACGAGCGTTCGCTCGTGGTTGGCGCTCGCTGAGGAAGGAGAGCAAGGAGGTCCACCGGTCGGCTGGGAGGATCTCGGCTCCGCGCTGGCCCTGCAGCCAGCCAGCGACCCTCCCGCGATCCCGACCCGCGCCTCCGATCCCGCCCTCGTCTACTACACGTCGGGTACGACCGGCCCCCCGAAGGCGGTCCTTCATGCCCATGCCTACACCTATGCCCAGCGCTTTACCGCGCTCCATTGGCTGGGCCTGCGCGGCACCGATCGTCTCTGGACGACCAGTGACACGGGCTGGGCGAAGGCGGCCTACAGCGTTCTCTTCGGGCCTTGGAGTGTCGGCGCAGAGGTTTTCCTCTATCACGGGCGTTTCGAGCCGCGCGCCGAGCTTCGACTTCTGGAGAGCGTGGCGCCCCAGGTGTTCTGCGCTCCCCCCACCGAGTTTCGCCTGCTCGTGAAGGAGGACCTTCGCGCCTTCCGCTTCCAACATCTACGCGAGGTCGTGTCTGCGGGCGAACCGCTGAACCCCGAGGTCATCCGAGCCTGGCAGGAAGCCACGGGAACCACGATTCGCGACGGCTTCGGGCAGACCGAGACCATCCTGCTGATCGGAAACTTCCCCGGCATGCCGGTGCGGCCGGGATCGATGGGCCTGCCGATGCCCGGCCACCGCGTCGAGGTGATTGGCGAGGACGGTCGTCCGCTCCCCCCCGGCGAGGTGGGCGACGTCGCCCTCGCGGGCGATCCGCCGAGCCTCTTTCGTGGCTACTGGAAGGACGAGCGGGCGAGCGCCGCCTGCCGCAGGGGGGAATGGTACGTGACGGGCGATCGGGCCTACCGCGACGCCGACGGCTTCTTCTGGTTCGTGGGTCGTGCGGACGATGTCATCATTTCTGCCGGCTACCGGATCGGCCCGTTCGAGGTGGAGAGCGCGCTCGTCGAGCATCCGGATGTCCTCGAGGCGGCGGCAGTGGCGGCGCCCGACCCGGTGCGCGGCGCGATCGTGAAGGCGTTCGTGGTGCTCCGCCCCGGAGTGGCGAGGAGTGCCGAGCTCGTGCGGGGTCTTCAAGACCACGTGAAGGCGGTGACGGCTCCGTACAAGTATCCACGATCGATTGAATTCGTGGATGCGCTCCCGAAGACGGTGAGCGGAAAGATCCGCCGCGTCGAGCTGCGCGAGGCCGAGCAAAAGCGCGGCTAGTCGCTGCCGGTGGCGCTTCTACAGAGACGCGGCCACCTGCTTGTGGGGCGGAGGCAGGACCTGGGTCCAGGTCACACCCTTGTCTTCGCTCTTCAGCACGAGACCGGTCTGGCCCACGATGGCGCCGAGGCCGCCATCGGGGGAGAAGTCGACGTCGCGCATGAAGGTGAAAATCGAGGGGAAGCCTTCATTCGGCGTCTGCCAGGTGGCCCCGAAATCGTTTGAGACCTGGATGAATCCCTTCTCTCCCACCGCGATGGCACGCGGACCGTTCACTGCCACCGAGAAGAGCGCCTGCCGCCGGGCGGTCTTCTGGTAGGACCACGTCCTTCCGCCATCGGTGGAAGTGAGAATGAGGCCGCCGAGAGCGGAGATCACGCCGTGCTGCTCGTCCTCAAAACGCACCGTGAACAGATACGGGTTCTGCGCGACCCGGACGTCGACCCCCGGCTGCGCTGCCTTGCGCCCGTCGAGGTACCGCTTCAGGAACCCGGGATCATCCTTCTGGAAGTCCTCGTAGTCCCAGGGAGGTGACCCGCGCACCCGGATGCGGTCCGAAAGGATGCCCGCGTCCTCGATCACACTGCGGACCGCGGAAAGGCGCGCGTCAAGAATTTCAAACAGCGGTGTCGGGTCGGTCCCCTTGATGAAGTTGGTGATTTCCTTCTCGTTCGCCCGAGGCTCGATTTCCACGTTGAGGTGTGTCTCGGGCTCGATCCGCTTGGCGAAGTCCTTCAGTTTTTCGATCTCTTCGGGCTTCAAGTGGGTCACGTTGTAGTCCATCACGATGGGCTCAGGGTGGATCTCGCCCACGATCGCGCCACGCTCCCACTTGAGGCCGCTCGTGTCGGAATAGAACGTGTAGCCGAACTCCCCTGCGATCCAGCAGTGCTGGCTTTTGGGGGGCAGGCAGTTCACATCGTTGAGGCTTACGTCCTCGTAGACCTTTTCTCCGCGACGAACGCGGTCCTGATCGACCGGCGGAAGCCACACGAACTGCGGGTGGGTCTCGGTAATGAGGAGCGAAAAATCCTGCCACGTCTTTCCGCCATCGTCGGTGAAGATGCGGGAACCCCACTCCCCCACCGCCCACGCGGTGTTCGCGTCGAGGGCCTCGACGCTGAACAGCTGCGTTCCTTCGGTCTCCTTCAGGTTGGGCTGAACCTGCCACGTGTCGCCGCCATCCTGGGTGCGGAGGATGATCCCCCCCTGTCCCACGGCCCAGCCCCGTTTCTCGTCGGCCATGGAGACCCCATAGAGGGACTTGAGCGTCCCACTGTCTCGCTTTTCCCAGGTCGCGCCTGCGTCCCGGCTGCGGTAGATCGCGCCGTAGTAGCCGACGGCGATGATCATCTTGTCGTTCACTACAGCGACGGAAAAGAGATCGTCATAGATGCCGATCTCCCCCGGTTTGGCCATGGGCGTCACCTGGACGTCATGGCAGGCCAAGGCGAAAAGGGCGAGGGCGCATGCACCGACGATGCGTTGGAAAGCGGCCATGAACGACTCCTGTGGAACCTTCCCCGAGCGAAGCGCTGAGGGGCGGAGCCCGGGCTCGGGCCCCGCCCCCGACTGCAAACGCGGTTAGCGCCCCATCGTGAGACGGCCGACGTCGATGTAGCGGCGAACCTTCCCCTTGCTGCTGAAGGGCACGCCGTTGTTGTCCCAGAACTCGATCCGGTTCCCTGTCCCCGTCTGGACATTCACGATCATGTCGGAGACGCCCCGGAGGTCGCGCGGCTTCGCGATGCCCTCCCATCCCGGATACCAGGTCGGATCGTCCTCACTCCAGCGGTGGTTGTGCCAGATGATCTTCCAGAGCTCTTCCTTCTGGTCATAGGCGAAGGAATAAACCGCCACCAAGGTCTCCTTGTCGATGTAGATGTCCTTGTGGTGGTAGGGATGGTCCTTGTTCTTGGGCTTCATCCGGACCTTGATCACGTGGCGGAGCTCCCAGTTGTCATCGGCGTAGGAGAGGCCATAGGGCCCAAAGTTGTGATCTTTAGTGTAGGGATAAGCCCTCACTTTGGAGTTCATGGGCGCGATGATGTCCTGCTCGCCGAGGCAGGTCCATTCGTACTGGGG
>Ga0187780_10003648_pt1 | contig 11595 bp, 12 predicted proteins | sample 1015_Q2_SP10_20__FD_132429 | JGI IMG/M metagenome (GOLD analysis project Ga0187780, IMG submission 132429) | Tropical peat soil microbial communities from peatlands in Department of Meta, Colombia - 1015_Q2_SP10_20_MG | ecosystem: Environmental > Terrestrial > Soil > Wetlands > Peat | place...
TCCCGACCGTCACATTGGCTACAACCTTGTTAGTCGCGCCGTCGATTACGGAGGTTGTGTTGGACCAATTATTCACCACATACACCTTGTTGGTGGTTGGGTTGACAGCGACCTCCTGGGGAGACTCGCCGACCGCAATGCTGTAGACTGCGCTATTGCTGAAGCAGTCTATAACGGAAATCATGTTGTCCGACCTGACGACGTAGGCCTTGTTGGTGGAGGGGTTGACGGCGATGCCCCCCTGCCCGCTCCCGACCACCACGGATTCCACCTTGTTCGTGGAGCCGTCTATGACCGAGACTGTGTTCGAGCCAGCGTTCGTCACATAAATCATGTTGGTGGAGGGGTTCACGGCGACATCGTAGGGCGCGTTCCCGACAGTAACGTTGACCACCTTGTACGATGAGCCGTCCATGACTGAGACCGAGTCTGACCCGGAATTCACCACATACACCTTGTTGGTGATTGGGTTGACGGCGACATCGGAAGGCTCAACCCCGACTGGCACAATTGCCACCACCTTGTTCGTCGAACCGTCTATCACGGCGAGGGTGTTTGAGCCTGTTGTCGCATACACCATATTGGTGGAAGGATTGACAACCACATTGGTGGGCAACCCGCCAAACTGAATGGTCTTGACTACGGGGGTCGAGGCAGGAGCAGGCGCTGCTGGCAGCGCCTTTGCGACTGGGCACAGGGGGATGAACGAAGAGGAAATCAGGATTAGCGTGAAAAGAAGGGTGATTGTCGTTAGGCTCGCTCTCGCGCCTTTTGACATATCATCCAGCCCCATGACGACGGGAACCTCCAATCCAAGTCAAGCTGGCTCTCGACGAACGACTTGCAAACCAGCAAAAGACTATTAATCTCCGAAGGTGATTCTCAGAAATTGGGAGTCATTCGGTAGCGATTCACCTAGTTCGAAGATTACGTGCTGTGAGGGTGATCATTGTTGGCTGGACACGAAGCGACGCTCTACCTTTGGCCGTGCAATTGCAAGTCTGGCGCCCGGCCCAAATTCCAAAGAAATCCCATGGTTAGACGCCACGTCTGGAAGGTCGCAGTCTGGGCAAACCGACATGCATCGATAGGCAGGAATCTGGCCGACTGAACGTGCGAGAGTCTCGGGTGACTATGGGAGGTATTCTCGGGCATCGATTCTGTTCGATGCCGAACCTGTTTCCAGGAACTGCCTTACGTTCTCAGCTGCCGCCACTTGGGCGCGGACAATTGCCTCCGGGTCCTGGGCAGAAGCGGTATGAATCGTGCCTCCGAAGTTGGGCAGGTCCCATATGGGGGAGTCGAAGTTCTCCCTCCCACCGATCTTCCAGAAGACGTCGGTGGCGTACCTGCTCTCCGGCCGCTCGCCCAACCACCTTATCACGGCGCTCTCGTCCATCGTCTCTCCCCTCCCGATGTTGACCACAATCACGGTCGGCTTCATCTCCGAGAGGATCACATAATCGAAGACAGACCGGGTCGAGCGGGTCAGCGGAAGGGCATTGACGATCAAGTCCGCCCTCCCTACGACTTCCTTCAAGTCCAGAATCGGATGCCTTTCGTCGAACAGCTCCGGCTGCCTGAAGGACCTAGAGACCCCGATCGTTCCCATATCAAGTGAAGAGCGGGCGAGCCTGGCAACCTCGCTGCCTATGGCTCCGCACCCGACGACGAGCAGGGTCTTCGACCTCAGGTGGCGTGGTGCGAGGCGTTTCTTCCCTGCATGGACCCCCTTGGCGACGCCTAAGGCAAGGCCCCATGCATGCTCGGCCGCGGAATCGGTGTACGCTCCGGCGTTAGAGAAGACCTCTACGCCACCCGGAATGGAGGAGAAGTCGAGCGCGTCCACCCCGGCCGCGAGCGACTGTATCATCTTCAGGCTCTTCAGCTTTGCGAACAGGTCCCCTTTCGGCCGGCTCGGCCAGGTAATCAGGACTCGGCACCTCGCGAGGGCTTCCTCATCGGCGGTCTGCTCGAACACATCGTAGGCCGAAAGCACCCTCCTAGCCTCAGGGGGCATGTGGTCGGCCGTCCCTGTATAGAACAGGATGCCTTCGCGCGCGGCCCTCAACAGGCTCAGTCCTACTTGATGAGTGCTGCTATCGGAATGTCCTGGGTGACGCCATTGGGGAGTGAGCGCCTTATCGAAATCGGGAGGGCGTCCTCCTCGAGTTCCGCCGTCGCCACGTCGATGGGTCCCCTGTAGCCGCCCTCCATCGGGACGAAGGACGGAGCGCCCATCGATATCTGGAGCGACCTGGCTCCGACTATGCGGGCTTTCTCGAACCTTGTGAGCTTGGGTGGCCCTATCTTGACGGTGAATTCCGCCAGAGAGGGTTGCCTACCCTTCTTCGGTGACCTTGCAGGAGCCATGGGAAAAACAGCGTTCGACACCGCCCTTCTCAGACCTCTGATAAACGTTCCTGTCCACAACCGACGGATGGGAGGCCGATTCGCAAAAAGGCGAACGGGCGCAGTCTCTCGTTCTTCCTTTTAGGCTCTGGCTTCCTGCCGTCGCATTTGTCTATAAGGGCGGGCCGACAGGGGGTGGCGACTTGACTGAAGCTGTCCCCGACGCCGGTTCGGTTTCCCGAATCGAATGCACGGCGCAGGTCAGGGGGAGGGGGGATGCCAAGGTCGCGCTGTTCAGGCACCTGGCCCCATTGACGGTGAACGCGATTCTTCACTCGCTCCCCACCGACAGCAGGGTCGGGGTGAATAGCGCGATGGTCAGCCTCTTCACGGAGATACAGGTGGGGGTTGAGAAGCCCAGGCTAAGCTTCGAGCGTGGCGATGTCGCCTTCATGGCTGCTGGCGGTCTGGTCTGCGTCTTCTTGAAAGAGGCGAAGAGCGACAGGCCCCTGAACCCCGTTGGAAAGGTGGAGGCAGGGATGGATGTCTTCGACGCGGTCAGGCGAGGGGACGTGGTCCGTCTCAGCGCGGCGGCCCCCCAGACGTAGCTTGGGCTCTCAGCTTGCAGAAGCGATGGCCCAGACGTAATGGCCGCTGAAACCCCCGACCCTGGTGATCAGGTTCCTTGTCTCGAGGGACTCCAACAGCCCCGAAGCGATCGACGCGTTGACCCCCAGAGCTCTTGATGCCGAATAGAGTGTAATTGCCTTGAGCGGTGTCAGCGCCTTCACCGTCTCTTGGTCGGTCATCTTTGGCACGAGGAACGGGAGCTTCTTTTGCTGTTGCGGGGCGGCCTTTTCCTTGGTCTTCTTCCCCTTCTGCGGCTGCTGGCCTGGAGCCTGACCCTCACCTTCGGACTCCTGGGACTTCTCCATCGAGGCCAGCGACTTCTTCTTGACTCCGCCCATGGCTATTCTGGGCCGCCTTCCGGCTCAGTGGAGATAAGCCTTTCCGACGAAAGTCCGGGGAATCGAGTTATACCCCTCATCCCCCTGCCGGGGGCGTGGAATACTCCGTCGTGGCCGACTACTACGGGAGGCTGGAGGGCCTTTCGGGGAGGAACGAGATGACCCAAGTCCTCGCCGAGCTGCTCCTGAAGACCCCCGAGGACGAGCTGGCCATTCTTGCGTACATGACGCAGGGCAAGCTCAGGCCCGACTACGAAGGGGTTGAGGTCGGCATGGCAGAAAAGATGGCCCTCAGAGCGGTGGAGGCTGCTACGGGGCTTTCCGCCCAAGAAGTGTACGACTCCTACGTCAAGGCTGGCGACATCGGGACGGTGGCGGAGAAGCTCTTGGGCAGGAAGGCTCAGGGGACGCTCTTCTCGGAACGGTTGACGCTGAGGAGGGTCTACGATACACTCCTGCGAATCGCCCGCCACGGAGGCCAGGGCTCGGTCGAGACGAAACAGCGGGAGCTGGTCAGCCTTCTGAACGACGCGACGCCCCTGGAGGCGAGGTTCATCATGCGGACCGTCACGGGCGAGTTGAGGCTGGGCGTTGCTGACTACACGGTCCTCGACGCCTGCGCGACAGCCTATCTCGGGGGGAAGGGGGAGAGGCCGAAAGTCGAGAGGGCGTACAACGTCCACCCGGACCTGGGTTTCATAGTGACCACGGCTGCACAGAAGGGGCCGAAGGGGATCGGGGCCGTGAAGGTGGAGGTCGGCGTCCCCGTGAGGCCGATGCTTGCCGAAAGACTGGAGTCTGCTAGGGCCATAATCGACAAGATGGGGGACAGGGTCGTCGCTGCCGAGTACAAGCTCGACGGCGAGCGACTGCAGATTCACAGGAAGGGAGATTCGGTGAAGCTCTTCTCGAGGAGACTCGAAGTGATCACGGACAACTACCCCGATGCCGTCGAGCTCGTCCGCAGGCACGTGTCGGCGAAGTCGGCCATACTCGAGGCGGAAGTCGTGGCGATAAACGAGGACACCGGCGAGTACCTCCCCTTCCAGGAGCTCATGCACAGAAGGCGGAAATACGGCGTGGAAGAGGCGGTGAAACAGTACCCCGTCGCGCTGAACTTCTTCGAGCTCATCCTCGCCGGGGCAAAGGACTACACGGCCGAACCCTACTCGGTCAGAAGGAAGAAGCTGGAGGATGTGACAGAGGAGACGGAAAGGACGAGGACCGTGCCAGCAATAAGGTCGTCGGACCCCGAGGAAGTGGAGCGCTATATGGAGGAGGCGATCCAGAATGGGTGCGAAGGCCTTGTCGTGAAGGACCTGGACTCCCCATACAGGGCTGGGGCAAGGGAGTTCGCCTGGATCAAGCTGAAGCGCGAGTACCGGAGCGAGCTGACCGACACCATCGACCTGCCCATCATCGGAGCGTTTCACGGAAAGGGGAGGAGAGCCGGAAACTACGGGACCTACCTCCTAGCCGCCTACGACGACGCCAGGGCGATGTTCGCGAGCGTGGCCAAGATCGGTACAGGGTTCACGGACGAGGACCTACAGAGGATTCCGAAGCTTCTGAAGCCTTACGAGAGCCACGTCAGGCCCCCGAACGTGGAGTCGAAGATGGAACCCGACATCTGGTTCAGGCCTCATGTCGTGATAGAGACGATTGCCGCAGAGATCACTCTGTCCCCGATTCACACTGCAGCCATGGACAGAATCAGGCCCGGCGCTGGGATTTCGCTGAGGTTTCCGAAGTTCACGGGCCGAGTACGGGACGACAAGAGGGCTGAAGATGCGACGACCGTCAACGAGATCGTTGAGATTTACCAGAGTCAGGTCAGAAGGATTACCTGACGACAGACTCCAGGTCCATTGCGTGACGGCGGAAACGCGCGCTAGCCCTTAAGAGGCTTCTGCTCCCTGCAGCCCACATGAGACTGGTCGGTCGTCCCACGGTCTCCCTGGCCCTGATGTCGGCTGTCTTCGGGCTTTGCTTCGCTGTGCTGTCGGCGTATGACCAGGTGCAGGCATATGCCCAGCCGCTGGGGCCGACCTCCGACCCGGCGAGCTACTGGCTTGTGACGACACTGAGCGTTCTTGTGACCCCTCTCGCCTTCTACTGGCTCGGGAGGAAACTCCCCGAAGGATTCAGCATCGGCAAAGGGGTGCTGGGGGTTTACTTCGGCTCAGTCCTCGGCGAGATTCTGGGGCAGGCTACTGCGTATCCTATCTTGGCGGGGAGTCAGCTGTCCCCTTTCCTCCCGGTCCTCTACTTCAGCGTGGTGGCCGGGGGTCTGGAGGGGGGCCTGAGCTTCCTCTTCGTCGCATTCACGGGTATTGCCCTTGCTAGGCTTTCGCAGTCCGGTCCGGACCTACAGGGAGGAGGTGACGGGAAGGTGCTTGGGATCACGGTCGTGGCTCTCGCCTTCGGCCTCTTCTCTTCCCTCATCAGCGGCATGTATATGCTGTGGCTGCCGCAGTACATCCTGTCAGGCCGCTGGAGCCCCGGACTCTTTGCTGTCTTGTCTGCGGTCGGTGCTCTCGTCGCCTTTCCAGGGGCGCTGCTGGCGTTCTACGGGGTCGGCAAGATTACTGTGGTAAGAGGAAAGACCTTCACATGTTTCGGGCTGCTCTTCCTTGGGCTCTATGCCGGATCGATGGTGGGGGTGGTCATTTCGCTGGCCCTATTCGGGCACTCCCAGTGGGCCATTCCGGCGGGGGAGACCACCGGCACCGGGCTGTGGGGGCTGGAGCTCAGAAACGTGCCCCCTTCGATGCGGTTCGTCCTTGAGAATCTGGACCCAGTAGGGCACTTGCCATTCCTTCAGTTCTTCGCGCTGTCGCTGCCCCACCTGCGCCAAAGGCTCGAAGCACCTATGGTGGTGGGCGTCGAATCAGGTTCACTGGGCTGAGAACCTGGAGTCTCGGGAGTGAATTCTCTCCCGCTTGAGGGGCGTGCGTTCGCACTAGTGCGGGGCGCCGAACGCCCTGTCCCCCGCGTCTCCCAGGCCCGGGACTATGTAGCCGTGCTCGTTCAGTCCAGGGTCGATTGCGCATGTGTAGAACTCCGCCTTGGGGAACCTCTTGGCCACGTAGTCGATTCCCTGCCTCGTGGAGATTATCGAAAAGAACACCACCCTCCTCGGCTTCCTGCCGTCCAGCGTTAGCTTCGTCACTTCGGAGAGGGTGTGGCCCGTCGCCAGCATCGGGTCTGCTATTATAACCACGTCCTGGCGGCCAATCTCAGGGACCTTGGAGTACCTGACCTCGATAGGGAAGTCGGGGGGCTTTCCCCGCCAGGCGCTCACTATCGCAGTCCTGGCCATCGGGAAGTTCTTGTACATGCCCTCCACAAACGGTATGGCCGCCCTGAGTATCAGCACGATTACCACGTGGTCCCTCCCCTTCACCACGCGGCCCTTGGCGGACCCCAGAGGAGTTTCCACTGCCACCTCCTTTTGCTCCATCGTCTTGAGGAACTCGTAGGCCATGTACCTTCCGAGTCTGAAGACCGCCTTCCTAAACTCGACCTGGTTGGACCCCCTGTCTCTCACGAGAGTGAGCTGTTCCTGAACGATGGGGTGGTCCACGACGCAGACCTTCGTCAACTCGCACCCACCCGCGGTGAGCCCTGAACACTATGTAAGGATGTCAACCGCGGCGATGGGGAACGCCTAGCAGATCGCAGGCGCCCAGGATGCGAACGCCTTCTTTGACCGCGGTCGCCCGCACTGTCTGATCCGAGCCCCCTCGGCCCTGAGACAGTGTTTATGAGAGGGCCGCCAGAACGCACGTGACGACTTGAGGGTCGCGAGGCTGCTCGTAGCCGTCGCTCTTCTGACCGCACTCGCTGTCGGGGCGATTCCGTCGCACGCCCAGACGGCCCCGACATCCTGTGACCCGAAGGGGTACTACGTGTCCTCTCTCAACGGGGACATCGACCCTGGCGCCGCTGACTTCATGGGGACGACAGTCTCCAACGCAGAGTCAATCTCGGCCTGCAACATAGTCTTCGTTCTCACGACGAACGGAGGAGACGGGGGCGACATGGAGTCGATGATAGCTTCCATCACCAGTTTTCAGCAGCAGGGAGGAACCTTCATCACCCTTGTCGCGCCGCAGGGGGCATACGCCTTCTCCGCGGGCTCCTACATAGCCCAGGCTTCGGACAAGATCTACATGGTGCCGGGAACAACGATTGGTTCGGCAACCCCGATCGTGTCGGGAATACCCACAGGTGAGGAGAACACGACCATGGCAAAGGACATCAACGCCTTTGCATCGTATATGCAGACACTTACTGATGCCCACGGGAGAAACGGCAACGCGACACTGCTGATGGTGACGGAAGGGAAATCGTACCCATGCGCCACGGCCGGGAACTGCTTGGCCCTCGACGAACACGTCGTCGACGGGGTCGTCAACTCTACCACGCTCGACGGGGCCCTCGCAAACCTTGGCGTCCCCGCAGGGACCCCGGTTAACACGCCGGGAGTGAGGTCGACCTTCATATCGGTGCTCAGTGACCCCAACGTATCGAGCCTCCTGTTCCTGGTCGGCGTCTTCGCAATCCTCTTCGACATCTACCACCCCACCCTGGTGCTCTCCATCATCGGAGTGGTGGTGATCGCCCTGGCGCTCTTCGGCCTTGGAGTCTTCGGCGCTTCTCCCCTCGCGATCTTCCTGATGATAGTCGGGGCCGCTTTCATCTTCCTCGAAGTTAAGACGCAGCACGGAATCAGTGCGGCCATCGGCGTGGTGATATTCATAGTCGGCTTTTTCCTCGTCTTCAGCCTCCCGCCGGCGTCGTCCAACCCTCAGCTCCCTCCAGTCAACTTCATCGTCATCCCAGACATAACCTACGGGCTTTTGGCTGCGCTGGGCGTCGCCATAGTCGTCGGCAGCCTGTATCTCAGAAGAATAAGGCAGGCGCTGGTGAACAACCCAAAGGCCAACGACCCTTCCAGGCTCATAGGCAAGGAGGGGACGATGCAGTCGGACCTGGCTCCGGGCGGGAAGGGTGTGGCGCAGATAGAATCGGAGCTCTGGAGCGTGACATCAGCTCAGGAACTGAGCCGCGGGGATCGGGTAAGAGTTAAAGCAGTGAGCGGCGTGGAGCTGGTAGTAGAGAAGGCGCAAGGTTGAGCCTGCTTGGACTGATATCACTGCAGACTGCCGGCGAAATCACCGACTATGTGATTTACGGGCTGATAATCATATTCGTCATCGCCTTCATCGGATACTCGATAAAGATAATCAGAGAATACGAGAGGCTGGTCCTCTTCACCCTGGGGAGGCTGACGGGGGCGAAGGGGCCAGGAGTCGTCTTCGTCCTCCCGTTCGTCAATCGGGTAAACAAGGTCGACCTCCGAGAAAGGTATCTCGAGGTTCCGCATCAGACCTGCATCACCAAAGACAACGCCCCTACCGACATCGATTTCCTGATCTACTACAAGGTCATGGAGGCAACCCAGAGTATTGTCCAGGTCCAGAACTTCGAGGGGGCGTCCATCGGTATCGCAACAACAACGCTCAGGGCCGTCGTGGGAGACATCCCCCTCGACGAGCTCCTGGCCAAGAGGGAACAGATCAACCAGGTGCTGAGGAGCAAGCTGGACGAAGTGACCGAGAGATGGGGAATCAAGGTGACCAGCGTCGAGATCCGAGAGATCACTCCTCCGAAGGACGTCCAGGAGGCGATGGTGAGGCAGATGTCGGCAGAGAGGACGAGAAGGGCGATGGTCACCGAGGCAGACGGGAAGAGAGAGGCGTCCATACTGGTCGCCGAGGGTGAGAAGAAGTCAAACATCCTGAGGGCGGAAGGGGACAAGCAGGCGGCGATCCTCAGAGCCGAGGGCTATGCGGGGGCACTGAACAACATCTTCGGTGCAGCGAAGGGGATCGACTCCAAGACCATGGTCCTCCAGTACCTTGACACCCTGAAGGCCCTCGGGGCGAGTCCCTCGACGAAGTACATCTTCCCGATGGAGTGGACGGGTCTACTGTCAGGTCTGCAAGGCTACGTCAAAGACGTGGGCAAAGAGAAGTAGAGGCCTGCAAGGACGAGAGAGCCTTTGGACGGCCTCCCGGACGCCGAGGGTCCATTGGTCGAAGTCGCCGATCGGGTTCAACAATTCCTCGCAGATGTCCGGGATGCGTGAGCCTCAGTGGTGGAACATCCACTGGTCCGGTGTGTCGGTACCGCTGTCTAGCTCTTGCGCGCGTACGCACTTCTGATGAGGAAGAATCCCGGAATCACGATGGCGAAGAGCAGCAGCAGTCCAAACGGGAATTCTGGCGCCGTCGGAGGCGGCAACAGCAGCATCGGTTCACAGTGTGGGTTCTGGCTTCCATCCGTCAACGGGTAGTTCCCGGGATTGTACGTGACTACCCAGACGTAATTGCCTGCGGTGAGGCCCACCGTTGAGAACGGGTCGGATACGATCTGTTGAAGCCCCTTGTCGGACGTGACCGGTTTGTTCGAAACCATAAGTGGTGTTCCCGAGTGGTCGGAGCAGGTTCCCTGATAGACTCTGAAAGTGACGCTGACCCCGGAGGGAGCGCCGCTAGACGAAAGCGTGACCAGGGCCGTGTCCGTGGCCGAGGTGACCGAGCAACCGTCGCTCGTCCCGCAGTGAGACGGGTTGAGCACGGTTGAAAAGCCAGACGCATGCCAGGCGAAGACAGGAGCCACCGAGCTGAGCCCAAGGAATAAGCCGATGATTCCGAGGGCCGCGAATCTTGTCATTCCCCCCATTTTGCTCATGCGGTTCCTCCGAACGTGGCGGGAGTATTTACGTCGACTGAAGACGCAGTAAGTCGATGTAGACCAGAAATCCATGGCTTTTAGGGTCTAGATGGCCTGTCTGCGCTTCTCTTCACGCTTCGCGGGTTCAACCGTCTCAGCCTAACGTATTAGTGAGGAGCGGTCGGTCAAGACGTGAATCGCATTCTCGCGAGGCACGTCGGACGGGAGCCTCGTCTGGACCTTCGATGCGAAGCTCACGACACTGCCTCATTCCCTGACGGAGTGCGCAGAGGAAACGGAGAGGAAGTAGTGGCCCTTATCGGCAAGAATCTCCGAGAAGTCGAGCAGAACGCAGGAGTATTGCAAAGCCCTCGCCCAGTCTTATATCCTAAACAGCGCATGCCTTGATGCGGGAAGGTTATTTGTCGGGCCCCGAGAGTGAAATTCAAGCCAGAAGAAGGACTGTAGTCGTCCTCCAGGACGAGATGAGGCGGGTGCTAGATGCGGCCCGGGTGCTGTTGGACGAGTTCTCAGCCATCATGAAGGGGGACAAGCTAGGCATCGGCGCCGCGACCGAGAAGGTGAAGAAGGCAGAGGAAGACGTGGTGATGCTCAGAGGCGCGCTCATCCGGGAGCTTTCACAGGTGGGAACCCTCATCGTCAATCGCGAGGACCTGCTCAGGGCCGCCTTCGCGGTCGAGAGCATTTTCGGTCACGTCAACGGAATAGCGTTCAAGATGTCCCAGCTTCCCAGGAGCACGGCGAAGGACAAGAAGAACAAGGAATCGATTGAGGCCCTCCTTGGCCTCCTGATCGACGCCGTATCGAAGCTCAACGAGTGCATCAGGGGCCTCTCCATCAACCCAGAGCAGTCGATTCAGCTCGCAGCCCAGGTCCAGCAGATCGAAAGCGCGATTGACAACAGGTACAGGGAGGCCGTCGCCACCATGCTGAAGTCGGCGATGGGGATGAAGGAGCTTGTGGTCCTGAAGGACGTGCTGGGGGCCCTCGAGGACGCAGCCGACGCCACACTCAGCGCCGCCAACGCGGGTACCATTCTGGCTCTGGGGCTGTAGCCATGCCCCGGCACAAGGCCAGGGGGAGGCTCTTCGAGAACCGAATCGTCGTCTGGGACGTCGAAACCTCAAGGAGGCTCTTCAAGGACGGCTACTACGGCAAGCCCCTCGGGATTCCCAAACCCAAGGACTTCGAGTTCAACGAGCCGCTAATACTCGACCTGATGGAGGGATACTATCTCCTCACGAAGAAGGCGATAGAGGTGGAAGACCAGGCAGGACGCGTACTCGGTCTGAAGGAACTCGGCAAGATCTGTAAGGCGTCCTACACAGAATTCTCAGAGAAGTTCTCTGTCTACCGCAAGCTTAGGGAGGCAGGCTACGTGGTCACGCCTGGCATCAAATTCGGCTCGGACTTCGCGGTATACGAGCACGGACCGGGGATAGATCACGCCCCGTACATCGTGCAGGTGATGCCCCCCGAGGCGAGCATGACGGCCACGTCCATGGTGAGA
>Ga0187780_10003649_pt1 | contig 11592 bp, 10 predicted proteins | sample 1015_Q2_SP10_20__FD_132429 | JGI IMG/M metagenome (GOLD analysis project Ga0187780, IMG submission 132429) | Tropical peat soil microbial communities from peatlands in Department of Meta, Colombia - 1015_Q2_SP10_20_MG | ecosystem: Environmental > Terrestrial > Soil > Wetlands > Peat | place...
AGTATCTTGCAATCCGTCATGCGGCGAACGACGAGCGCAAGAATCGCGTCGAGCCAGATGGAGTGAACAATTACTATCTGGCGCTCGGACCGAGGGACCGCCCGACATATTGCCAGAAGACGAGAGAATTCCCTGAGAATACCTAAAGAGAATCTGGCTGGGTCAGTCCTGAAATCCGATTTCCTTGCAATCCACTTAACAGTACAGACGCCCTGTAGGGCCCTGTAGAGGCTCTCGCCATAAATCGACAGTCTGCTTAACAGGATCACCTGGGGGTGGTTTTCCATCACTCTCTTCCTTGCATAGTTTCGAGAGATAAGCAGAATGAGTCTCTAGGATGAATTCAGACTCCGTGTTGTTGCGGCGTCTAGGGTATGAGGTCCGCTTGAAACTAGACGGCGCCCCGTCACCTCCAAAATGCAGTTCAATAGTTCGCGACACAACCACAGTGATAGACCCAATTTGGCCTTGGTGCGGCCGGTCCAGACTGATTTCCTTTCGCCTTGGCGCTGACAAAAGCATGAAAATTCGGCGGTGAGGCCCCGCGCCCAGAGGGCGCTCAAGCGGGGGTTGTATAGAGGTAGAGCTTCCCAACGATCCTCTCCCCCGCCTTCTCGACGTGTTTGGAAGAGGCGATGTTGGACTCGGCTATCTCGTTTATCAGTGTGTGTACGCGCCTCGCCTTTAGGTAGATGACCCTCGCCTGCAGGTTGTCATTCATGATGCCCATCCTCCTGAACTGCGGCTCAACGAAGAGTCCGTAAGACCTCGCGATGCTTCCGACGATTGTCACCCACGCAATCCCTACAATCCTGTTGTCGATCCTGGTCACGAAGCACTTGTCTCCGTGTTTGAGCGCGACGGAAATCCATCGAGGGTTTGTTTCGGGCTGGGTCGATACCATGAAGCGCTCTATCTCCTTGGGGTCGGTATCAATGCTGACGCGGTGCCTGAACCTGTGGTCTGAAGGGGCCCGGTCGACGTCAAGTTGCCAGATGTTCCACGCTTCCCTGGGAATCTCGGGAACATCCAGCTCCGAGAAGATGAAGCTGGAGGGTTTCAGAGCCAAGAAGCTGTCGAACGCTTCCCTCGACTTTGTGAATATCGTCCCTGTCGCCTCCCAGGCATCGTAGATGAATAGGCCGCTGGTGCCTTTCTCGGGGCTCCGGGAGATGTACGCCTCCCCGCCCGCCTCCAGTTCTTCTCTCACCTCGTGGCGGAGTATGGGGTCAAAGAAGGACAGACCTCTGGGGAGACCGCTTAGCTGCTCATCGACGGATGTCACCTGTAAGATCTGTGTGCTACTCACGAGTCACTCACCAATCCAGTATTATGAAATTCTTAGTCAGCCTCTCCTCCCCGAGAATGTTGCCTATGACCAGCTCGACACTGTCCCGAGTGCTGTGAAGGTCGACGACCTCGTCGTCCTTCACCGCATCTCTCAAGAGGTACTCGAACTGGACCTTGCGGTCTGTGATGTGCCCGAAACGCCTGACTCGCTCCCGCTCAATCTGCTCGTAGGCGTACATGAACTCATAGAGGGAGCGATATATCTGATGTTCCATGTTCTCTTCGATGTTGAACTCGACCTCCTCTCTACTCCGTCCCCCAATGGTTATCGCCTGGAGCCCTTCGAGGTCGGCCCAGAAGATGGTTCCATCCGGGGCGAGCACGGCGTCCTTGTCGAGCCAAACATCATAGAAGTCTAGCCCTGTGTAGGTGCCGTCGCCGTCGTCTTTCATGGACCTGACGAAGAGGGTCAAGACGGCGATGCCGCTCCTGACAAAGTTTCTCAGGAACTCCATCGCTCTGTCGTTGCTGTCAATGCGAAAGAAATCGAAGAGCTCGCCTGTATCGTCCCCTATGGTCCAGTCGGAGTGGAAGTAGATTCGGACGTTGGATGGGAGCAGCCTCGTCTCCTGGACCATCTGCTGCCTAAACCTCCTGTACCAGTAGACCTGAGTGACCTCTCTCTGGAGTGACTCGGGGAGTTTGACGATCTTGACCAGGGGGGCGACCCTGAAGCCGTGTATCGAAGTGGTGCTCGGGTCAGACATCTCGGCCGCCTTCATGGCGATTGAAGCGAATTCCAACCCTTGGGAGCCGTAGGGGCAGCCTCTGGACCACAGCTCTCCGGTAAGGTAGCGAGGGAACTTCATCTCCTTTTCCTTGGCTGCCAAAATCCTCTCCTTTGTGCTGCCGCTCTTGAGGAGGCCGCTGATCTCAGCTCTTGTGAATAGCTGCCGGCTAAAGGGACTGGTAGTGGAGCCGATCCCCTTTACCGAGAAATAGAAGTCTGTCCCATCAATAGTGAGGGAGGGGTTCTTGGCCAAAGCGCTCCGATTGTCGTCGATCAGTAGCTCGCGGGTACCGAGAGGCTCGGCGTCAGAGAAGGGTCTCAAGCTGACCGGGAGGTAAATCTTCTCGAACTCGGGCATCGCGAAGCTCTTGTAGTACCGATTGGTGATTGTGCCAGCTCCCTCATACACGTTGAGCGCAATGGGCACCCCTCTCAGGATGATGGGCGTCCGTTTGGCGGTCGTCAGGGTCAAGGACGTCTACTCCCTGGGCGCTCCGCAGTAGGGGCATCTATCCACAGTGGTAGGAATCAAAGTACCACAGAATTTGCAGTTCACTTTGGCCACCTCCCTTATCACGACCTGTTCCGTTGGCTTCGAGCCCATATCCACCCTGGACTCCCAGGGCGTAGGAGGCGGTGGAGGGGCGGAGGGAGGAGGCGAAGGTGCATGCTCGGGAAGAGAACTCTGCCTCCTTCTTCTCACGGCCAGGACGACTACCGCGACCACGGCGACTGCGAACACACTGACGATGACTAGGATAAGAACCCCCAAGTAGGAGATGGAGGAAGTCATGCTCGTCGTCGTGGAAGTTGTCGTCACAGCGCTGACAACCGTCAATGGATAGCTTGTCGAGGTCACGTAGAGGGCGTCTGAATAGGTGAAGCTCCCGGTCTGTCCCTTGTAGGTCCCGGTGTCCTGCTCCGTGTAGTTGTACCCGATGATATACCCTGTGGATGGGTCGAAATACTCGTACCAAGTGTACGTCGCGCTGAAGACGCCGTAGTCGTCGTTCCTTTGGTATTGGCCGGTGCCCTCTGCTTCTATCGCCAGGACGAACCTTCCTCCCTCGGTCGGCAGCGGCAGGCTGAAGTTCTTCGAAAGAATCGTAAGGTGAGTGTTTAGGGCCGAGAAACTCCCGCCGACAGGCAGGGATGAGTCCACTGCGAACCAGACGTAGATTGGCTCAGTGTAGCCGACCTGGTTGTCCGTCCCGTTCACATAGGCGTGCGTGCTCGTTGACCAGGTGAATTCACCAGATTTTGAGCCAGATGAAGAGTTCCCCTGGTTGTTGCTGAAGTTGTACGTGTAGGAGTAGCTGCTCAGCACGTCAGCCCCGTTGACGGACTTGATTTCCTCCGTCCCAGTGGTGAACGTCTGGTCGCTGTAACCTGCGTAGGAGCCCTGGCCGTTGTTTACGCCTATTGTCTCGGAATACCTGAAGTTGTCCCCCTGCTTTGGGGCATAGGCTGCAGCCGGGTGGGCGCTCGCGGCGAAGGCGAAGAGGAACAAGAGAAACAGCAGGAGGGATCTGAGACTCTTCCAACCGCCGGTCTGGTTCAGCCCGCGAACCCTCCTATACCGTGACTGTGGGCCGGGTGGAAGCCCCCCATCGCGCTGAAAGTGGCGTGGTATGAAGAGTGAGCTATGATCACCGGTCCGAACCAGGGGAAGAGGCTCGGGTGGAGCGCGTAAGTAAACTGTATGGGGGTAGATGTGATCGCCGCGGTCGGGTCAATGCTCTTCACCAGCTCGTTCCGGACACCGTGGATCATCCTGACAGCAAGGGCGACAAGCACGGAACGCTCCAGACCCGAGATGTATCCCGAGAGCAGGGTGACTGCCTTCTCCATAAGGTCGAGAGTTTCGTGCGCCTCGAAGACAGGGATAGAAGCCAGTATCGCCGCCGCCACCAATGGATACGCCAGGTAGTTGTGCAATTGCAGCACAATGTACTGCAGCTTCTCTTGAACCTCACCTGCCTCCAACTCCCCGATGGCCAAGAAGGCGGACGCGACTTCGGTGTCCTCCGAAGTCATGTACCCCCATGAGGTGAACGTCGACCTGAATGCCTGGAACTTGGCGTTGAGCCCGTCGAACGGGACGTTCATCGCGGCAAGGATTGAGGCTGCCTCGTAGGACTTGGTGACCTGCTTGAACTGTGCAAATCGGTCCATTGGATATGTGCCGTCAAACCTCCTCCCTGCCATGATCGCGGCGGCGATTCCCGCGGACATCTCCTTTGGGACCGACTCCCGTCTCAGCGCACTCTCGAGGTTCCTCAAGTCGGATTCGAGAACATTGACGTCTTGGCGTGCGAGGGCAGTCATGATCTCTGCTGCCATCAGCTTGTTTTGAGTGGTCGAGTCGAGGCTCCGTACACCATCGACCGCCTGGGCGAACCTCTGGGCGAGTTGTTCGGCGTCCCCCCGGAGCTTGGCAATGCCTATCCCCGTGCTCCACATCAGCGAGGTAGCCTCGGCGGCCTCTTGGGATAGGTCTCCCGCGTCTTTTCCCTTGTAATCAACTACCTTTTCGATGTCCGGCACCAGGCGCTTTGTGAGCAGAGCATAGGACGAGGCTCTGTCAGCTATCGCTCGAAGCTCGGCGTAGGTTGCCTTGATCTCTGAAGCAAATTCAGGGAACTCCTCGTCGCCCACGCGGTAATTCCTGACGTTCAGGTCGTTGAGGACGACGGTCCCAAGGCCGGTCAGAGAGAGGTACCCGCTGTCATAAGTCACCATCCTGTCGATCATGGACTTCTCCTCGATGAGGGCGCTGACGTTTGCACCAATCTGAGCGAGTTCGGCCTCATCCTTGGAAAGCTCGCTGGTCTCGGTCTCCACCTTCTTACGCAACTCCTCCTTCGCCTGCTCACCCTCGAAATGGAATCTGAACGAGTGTTCCCTCTCCTCGTCCTGTCGGAGGACGCCTTCGACGTTCTCCGTCTCAGCGCGCTGGTCGCTCGCCTGCTCGACCAGCTGGGACATTCTGGTTACCTCCGCGAGTCCCTTGTCGTGGTCCTCCTTGGTGGTCAGCAGGACATAGCCGTTGGCGGTAAGATAGTCGAGGTCGGGCGCGGATACGGGTGCAATCGGCTCCTGCCCGTCGCTCACCTGAGATAGGAAGGCTCTTACTTCACTGCACTTCAAGACTTGCATCTATCTATCAGGAGGTTAGGATTTTTAAGAGATTTGGCGTAATCAACGGCGAAGATTCCACTAGGAAACGCATCGAAAGATTCGACTTTCCAGGATCCATTGTGACGTCGTCCAGCTCAGTTCCAAATGCAGAGGGCTACCTTCGCCATGCGAGAATCGCGAATTCCTCGTTGCTCTGAAGCCGGTGACGCCCTGACATAGTGACAGGGGTGTGCTAAAAAGGGGGGAAGACCGGCCGCATTTACCACTGAGGGAAGCCGGGGGATGTTAACTTACTACCCTGCGAACGCTCGATACACGTATAACAGATAGAACCCGGGGAGCGGAGAGTTGTCCGAGGGTTCAGTCCAGATATCAGTTGGCTCGACCATTGTCACCGTCGACCACGTCAGCCTAGATTATCTCAAGGAGAAGGAACCGCTTCCTGTGCTGGCTGACGTCTCTCTGACGGCTGCGAAGGATGAGCTCGTGGCGGTCACCGGGCCATCGGGGTGTGGGAAGTCGACTCTGCTCCGTATCATCGCGGGTCTGATCAAGTCCACTTCGGGAGATGTCAGGGTGATGGACTCGGAGGTGACGGGACCAAGAAACGACATCTCGATGGTCTTCCAGAACTTCGTTCTGCTGCCGTGGCGTACAGCTCTCGAGAACGTCCTTTTCGGGCTCAGCTCGCGTAACGATCTAACAGAGGAACAGAAGAACGCGAAGGCAGAGAACGCCCTGGAAATTGCCGGCCTGCAAGGATTCGAGAGCGTATATCCGGGCGAACTTTCGGGGGGGATGAAGCAAAGAGTTGGCGTCGCGAGGGCGCTGGCCACGGACCCGAGGGTGATGCTTCTCGATGAACCTTTCAGCTCCCTTGACGACCTGACAGCGGAGAGGCTCAGGAAGGAGACGTACACGCTCCTGATCAGCCCTCAGACTTCTGTCCAGACGGTGATTCTAGTGAGCCACAATGTCGAGGAAATCATAGAACTCGCAGACAAGGTGGTCGTACTATCCTCCAGGCCCGCCCATGTTGTGGGGGAGCTGAAGGTCGACCTCCCCCGACCGAGAAACAAACAGTCTGAGGAGTTCTTCCAGTGGGTGGACAGGGTGTATTCCCTGCTATCATGAACCCCCTTTCCCTCCTTAAATCAGGCCCGTCTGGCTCTTTGGAGTTGACATAGTTGGCAGAGCCTCACAGGCCTCTCCCGACGGCGCTTGAGATGCCCGCCAACGTCCGTGGGGGGCAGGTGATCAGCCTCGTTGAAGTCACGGGCAGCATCGGAGGGAGGGTCGATATCCCGAAGCTCGCAGACGAGCTAGGGGCAGACGTCGCTGTGCTTCTACCTATACTCGACGCGGCCGAAATGCTTGGCCTCGTAAGGGTGGAGAAGGGGGACGTCCATCTGACTGAATTGGGTCTGAAGTTCCAGAAGACATCCAAAGAGAAGCTCAAGATACTAAAGGACAGGATTGCCACCATCGAGCCTTTCAGAACCGCCCTGGAGCTGGCGTCAAAGGGGAAGCCGATAGCGGCCGCCCAGGTGGCCGAATCCCTCTCCGAGATAGGCCTGAAGTGGCACTACCAGCCGGACATAAACGAGTCCCTTATCCAAGCACTGCTGATTCACTGGGCGATTTACGCGGGGCTGCTCAAGTACGACGGCAGGTCCGGCAAATTCACCAAGGCCTAGGCCGTCTCATAGGAGTGCACCGGCGTCCCATCTACTATTGTGGCAAGTACCCCAACTTTCCGGAACAGCGCGGGATGCATGCCGCTGATGTCCGAGTCCAGAAGGGTGAGGTCCGCGGGCGCTCCCTCCGACAGACCTTCGGCAGAATCGAGCCCGTTGGAACGGGCATTGATCGTGTAGAGAGACAGAGCCTGGTCCAAAGAAAGACTCTCCCGGGAGTCTGCGCCGCCCCTCGTCATCCCCGCCCACATGCCTAGAATTGGATTCATGGACTCGACCGGCGAATCAGAGCCTCCAGACGCGACAATTCCTTCGGCAAACATCGATTTCAGCGGATAAAGGTCTCTGGCCCGTTCCACTCCCAGCCTGTCCACTGCCCACGAATCGGAGGTGATGAATAGCGGCTGGACTGCAGCGCGGATTGAGTGTCTTGCCATCTTGCTCCTGAGGTCCCTGGGCAGCAGGCTCGCGTGCTCTACCCTGTGCCCGTGAGGGTTTTTCCCCCCCGCAACCCTACCAAGAGCATCGGCGGCCTGCTCCACTGCTCTGTCCCCTATGGCGTGTACGACTGCCTGCATTCCTTTGCTGTCGACAGCTTCGACAAGCTCCTCAAGCTGCTCGTCCGTATACCTCAGGATGCCGGTATTCGATGGGTCGTCCGAGTAGGGTTCGCGCAGGGCCGCAGTCCTCGCTCCTAATGACCCGTCGGCGTAGATTTTCACGCCGTTTACCCGAACGCGCGACCCTGCAAGTTTCTTCCCAATCCCCGTGGCCTCGATGTAGTCGAGCGCCTCCGGCGGGACAAACACCCTGTACCTCAGGGAGAGGGATCCCGACGTGCCAAGCACCGCCAGAGCGCCAAGCTCCTCTCTGAAGCTTTCCCGAGATACGATGCAATGAACGGTCGTGAGCCCAAACCTCCCCGCCTCCGCCTCGACGGACTGCAGGTCCGCAGCCGACCTCTCTGCGCTCTTCGGGAGCTTCTCGTATACCTCATCGAGCGCCCTCTCCTTCACTATGCCGGTGAGCGCGCCATGCCCGTCCCTCTCGTATTCTTCGCCTGTCCGATCCCTTAGGCCCAGAGCTTCGATGGCCCTGCTGTTCAGCAGAGCTATGTGGCCGCAGACACGTGAAAGGACCACGGGGTTCTCGGGGGAAATGTCGTCTATCTCGGCCCGGTCGGGCATCGCCTTCCCTGGAAACGCTTCCTGGTCCCACCCCATGCCGCTTACCCATTCTCCCGGCTTTGCCCTCTGGATTCCTGTGACCACTCTGAGCCTGACAGCGGTCATGTTAGTGGCCCCCCTGAGGTCCACGCTGCGCTTCAGCCACCCGTATTCGAAGGGGTGGCAATGGGAGTCTATGAATCCGGGAAAGAGAGAGCCGCCGTTTGCGTCGATGACTTCGGCGCCACTGGGGGGCACGATACTTGTTTCGACGATTCTGACTATCTTCCCATCTTGGCAGTATACGTGATACCCTGCCCTTCCCCCGATGCTGCAGTCTCGTAGGAGCACCCCTTTCATCTGACTACCCTCCGCGCAAACGCGACAGAGGCAGTACTCACCCTCGCATGGGCGAGCTTGCGCAGGTCGTCAGGGGAGTCCAGGTCGAAGGTCAATCCGGGGTTCGAGACGATGCCCACTGAAAGAGCTTTTCGGCCGCTCGCCCTGACGTGGTTCCAGAAGCTATCGTTGTCGTAGCTTAGCGGCAGCCCCAATCTCGGGGGGAATACGAGTGCGTTCGTCCCGTTGAACGAGATGGATGGGGCAATCACGACCTGCAACAGCTCGCTCAAAGCTATGATGTGCCTCAGATCCGAGGTGCGCAGAAGCGGCAGGTCGGACGGGAGGACCAACACCTTCGGGGGAAAGCCGAGAGCACGAACTCCCGCCTCGACGGCCGCGTTGACTCCTTCGTCCCTGGCCTCCCTGACCGTCCCGGCGCCTAATCTGGTTGCGAGCCGTAGCATCTCCGGGTCAGAGGACACCAGGTGAGTCGCCGCAACCAAGCCAGCTCCCCTGAGGGCTTTGAGCACCCCAGAAAGCAGCAGGGACGTGAGCTCCTGCCTCTCCGCTCTTGAGAGGGTCGGGGACAGCCTCGACTTCGCCCCCGATGACTTCACTGGTATCAGCACGGCAAAGGGATTCAGGCTTCGATCATCACCCGCGCGAGCCGGAGCTCGTCTATTGGCCGCTTCATCTGCGTATCAGCCGTTAGGCATTCCATCCCTAGGGACTGAACCTTCTTTCTCAAGACCGCATCGGCTTCGGAAATCACGATGCAGTCTGCGAAGTCAGAGTACAGCCTAGCCACTCCATACGAATTAGGTAACGACCCGGTCGCCCTGAGGAGCTTCCCGGCCGGCCCGCTGTAGGGAGCGGCGCCCTCCATAGGAGACAGTGCGATGATACGTGCTGCAGTTTCTCCTAGGAGTCGTCTGAATTTGGCCACCGCGAGCATCGGGCCGATGCTGGAAACGGGGTTCGCAGGGCAGATAACTACCCTGTCAGCCGCCGTCATTGCCTCCGCCACCTCACGGGTGGGCTCAGCCCCACCGGCCCCCTCGTATCTCACTCCGACTGCCCTTGGTCTCCCCTGCTCCCTAACCCAGAACTCCTGCAGATGAAGTTCACCGGTGTGGGTCATGATCCTAGTTTCTAGGCGGTCGTCTGTGACTGGCAAGATAGGAGACTCCACTCCTAGCGACTTCGAGATCCTCCTCGTCGCTTCGGTGAGCGACCTTCCCCTCCTCAGCATTTCTGTCCTGGCAAGGCAGACGGCCATGTCCTTGTCACCCAGCCTGAACCAGGTCTCCTCTCCGAGTCGGGAGAGCGACCCGAGCACTTTGTAGGTGTCCCCGGCAATCCCCCACCCCTGCGGGCTGGAAATCCCGGCGAGCGTGTAAGTCGAAATGTCGACGTCCGGACAGACGTACACTCCGTAGGTCCAGAAATTGTCCCCAACGTTAGCCAATACCGTCAAGTCGATTGGGAGCCGCGCAAGCCCTCGGAGAAGCTTGGCTGAGCCGGTCCCTCCGGCGAGCGCGACCACTTTCATGCTTTCACCTGAAGAGGTCCCGGTCCGGAGGCATTAGCATATCCTTCACTGTCCCCTCCCCCCTGACGTAATCGACCCCCCTTACTATCGCCACGGGGATGCCGTTCAGTTTCCCAATTGCGAGCTCAGCTGCACCGGCGATTTCGTCTACCACGGACGGCTCTGTGACCCGGAGCTCGTAGCCGAACTTGTCCCTTCGTCCTGCATATTCCACCAGGGGGAGCACACCTGAGCAGCCTATGGCGACGTCCGTCTGTCCCAGCCTCCAAGGCCTCCCGAAGGTGTCTGTGACAACCACGGCGAGGACCTTTCCAGTGCGCTTCTCGAGCTCCCTCCGAATCTTCTTCGCGCTCCGATCGGGGTCAACGGGGAGCAGGGCGACGGATCCCTTCCCCACGTTGGACTGGTCGATGCCGGAGTTTGCGCAGACGAATCCCTGCCTCGTTTCTGTGACTATCACGCCGTGGCCGGTTCTCACCACTCTCACTGACTCTGCAAGCATCAACTCCACAAGGCGGGGGTCCTTTCCCTGATTCTTCGCCAGCGCCCTCGCCCTCCTCCCCGGCGCCACGGAGCTGAGTCTGACCACCCTCCCCTCCGCCTTTGACACGATCTTGTGCTTGACCACAATCACGTCCCCGTCAACCAGGGTGAAGGAGTTCTTGGTGACGGCGTCAAGAATCAGGGCGGCCAGGTCGTCTCCCTTGTCGACCTCTGGGATACCCTGAAGCGGGACAACCTCTATCCTGTTCAATCCGCTCGGCGCAGCGAGCAATCCTGGCACGATAAATCCTCTCTCGGCGGGGCTAGAATTTTAAGCCCCTCGGGCGGGCTCTCTGTAAGATGCCGACGGAAAAGGAGGTCCTAGAGGCGCTCGCAGGGGTCAAGGACCCAGAGCTAGGGAAAGACATCGTCACCTTGCGGATGGTTGAAGGAGTTAAAGTGGAGGGCGGTAAGGTGACTTTCACCCTCAACCTCACCACACCCGCGTGCCCCCTGAGGACCCGGCTCGAGGCGTCGGCCAGGGCGGCGGCAGCTGGAGTCCCTGGCGTGAAGGAAGTCGAGATGAAGACAGGCTCGATCGTTGCCGCCACGAGAGACTACGCGGGATCTGAGATGCTTATGGGGGTCAAGAACATCATAGCCGTGGCCAGCGGGAAAGGGGGGGTCGGCAAGTCGACCATTGCTGTCAACCTGGCCGTTGCCCTGGCTGAGTCGGGAGCGAAGGTAGGGATACTCGACGCGGACGTGTACGGCCCCAACATCCCCTTGATGATGGGAATAAAGTCCCCGCCTCAGGTCAGGGATGAAAGGATTATCCCGCCTGAGGCGTACGGGGTGAAGGTCGCGTCGCTCGGGTTCTTCTACAACGAGGAGACGCCAGTGATTTGGAGGGGACCGCTGGTGGCAGGCGCCGTGCGCCAGTTACTCACCCAAGTGGACTGGGGGGAGCTGGACTACCTCGTGTGCGACATGCCTCCTGGCTGCCTTCCAGCAGGGACCTTGGTAACGATGGCCGACAACACACTAAAGCCAATTGAGGAGGTGAAAGTGGGAGAGTTCGTACTGAGCTACGATGGCAAGATTCTCGTGCCTAGGCGCGTTCTCGGAACG
>Ga0187780_10003650_pt1 | contig 11591 bp, 9 predicted proteins | sample 1015_Q2_SP10_20__FD_132429 | JGI IMG/M metagenome (GOLD analysis project Ga0187780, IMG submission 132429) | Tropical peat soil microbial communities from peatlands in Department of Meta, Colombia - 1015_Q2_SP10_20_MG | ecosystem: Environmental > Terrestrial > Soil > Wetlands > Peat | place...
CGGATCTCGACAATCTGTTCTTCATGAAGCGCACAGCCGACCGGCTGTTCGGCAAGGACTATCTCTGGTCGGTGCTCGCCGGCGGACGACATCAGATGAATTTCTGCACCAATGCCGCTATGCTCGGCGGCAATGTTCGCGTCGGCTTGGAGGACTCGCTCTATATCGGACCGGGCAAGCTGGCGAAGAGCAATGCCGAGCAGGTCGCGAAAATCCGCCGCATCGTCGAGGATCTCGGCTACGAGATCGCGACGCCGGCCGAAGCACGCCAGATGCTCGGACTGAAGGGCGCCGATCGGGTGAAGTTTTAGGAAGCTCGAACATGTCCCCGCCGCACGTCCTCGCGAAGGCACCCCATCGAATAAGCATGATGAGGTGTACCGAAAGCGGCGAAACGGAGCGAAGACTCTCTGCATTCCCGCATCCGCGGGAATGAGCGGATGCGGTTATGAACGCCATCGATCTGAAAAACCGCACGGCGATCGTTACGGGCGGCGCGCGCGGCATTGGCTTTGCCATCGCCAAACGGCTCCTGGAATCCGGCGCTGCGGTCGTGTTGTGGGATGTCGACGCGGGCGCACTCGACAAGGCTGCGGTAGCGTTCAAAAACGATGGACGCGTTCACGCCGCCACCGTCGACGTGACCGACGAGGTCGCGATCGCGCGCGGGGTCGAGGCGTGCATCCGCGACCTCGGCAAGATCGATATCCTCGTCAACAATGCCGGCATTACCGGCGGCAATGCGCCGTTATGGCGGCTTGCGCCCGAAGTCTGGCGGCGCGTCGTCGAGGTCAATCTGATCGCGCCTTATCTCGTCTGCCGCGCCGTCGTGCCGCATATGATCGCGGCCGGCTATGGCCGCATCGTCAACATCGCCTCGATCGCCGGCAAGGAAGGCAATCCGAACGCCTCGCATTATTCGGCGTCGAAAGCGGGCTTGATCGGCTTGACCAAATCGCTCGCCAAGGAACTGGCGACCTCGGGCGTGCTGGTGAACTGCGTCACGCCGGCGGCAGCGAAGACGGAGCTGTTCGAGCAGATGAAACAAGAGCACATCGATTACATGCTCTCGAAAATCCCAATGAATCGCTTTATCGAAGTCGAGGAAGTGGCGGCGATGGTGGCATGGCTTGCCTCAGAAGAGTGTTCGTTCTCGACTGGCGCCGTGTTCGATATTTCCGGTGGTCGGGCGGTTTATTGAGGGGCCCGCGGTTCAGTGGACAATTGAAATCATTGGGAAAAATTGGGTTCGTTCTGCCAAACTGCCATTAAAAGTTGTAGGATTTATACAATCTGTGATTGTACTAGCGCGTGGCCTCGAGGATCCGGATTGTGTCCAGATCCTCACTGGCCCGCTTGCGGCGCGACAGGGCCCGACACTCATAACGATCCAACGCCCGCAGTTGCTTTGCCACGTCCGACCAAACAAACGTTGCCTCATCACTCAAACTTGGCGCGATAAGCTGCAGGCGGGCGGCGCGCACCTGAACAAGATCAATCTGCGCCTCTGCTATCCGACCTGCTGCTATCAGAACGGCGGAGCTCGGATTACTCCCTGCGATTTGGTGCGCCAGTGCTTTCACCTCGTTCGCAACGCTGCCGTTCAGCCGGTTGCGTGCTGCCAAGCCGTGACGCCGGGCATTTCGCTTCGCCCGGGCCTGGCCCGCGGCCGTCTTCGGGCCGGTGCTAGCGCGCGCGTTTTCACGATTGGCAGTCTGCTGGCGCGACGTGGTCATGCCACGCGCCTTTGTTCTGTGGGCTGGTCGTGAAGCTCACGGAATTCGGCGTCCTCCACTCGCGCAACCACCCGGCGCAAGCGATCGCCGAGATTGGCGCGATGCTGCTCAGCTTGATGATAGGCAGCATTACGGCGCTGCTCCATCGATGCGATCGTGCGTTCGAGCAGTTCAAGGGTGTGAATGTTTTCTGCAACCCCTTTGGCGAGATCCATATGCGGGCCCTTCTCGTCCAATTTCAGAGTGGACCCCAATCGCGCAACTAAGTCGGGAAACGCAAGGTGCCGAAGATAATTCCCCTTGACGCGTCGGAAGCGAATGATTTCCCATTCCAAGTAGATGACGTCATTGGTCCAGATCATCTCCATGAAATCAGCCGGCTCAAGGTCGTCACGCCTACATCATCTACAACGACCCGTCACGCGATAAACAATGTTATCCTTTGGACCAGCGGCTTATTGCCGAAATCTACCCGCCGCAAGTAAGGCCGGGCGTTCCGACGGAGATATGTTTTAAGGATTTGGTGGAGTTCGCACTCCTTTCCGGCTTGAGTTCAGAAATCAGAAACGTTGCTGCGCCGACGAGTTCCAACAAGCAAGACAATGGAGGCAGCGCTCCGGCCGCAGGCGGAAAAGCAACAACACCGAGTTCGACCGCAACGGGGAGTACGCCAAAGCCCATGACTGAAGCCCGTCTTTGCTTTGACGGTGCGCTTGCCAACAGCGCGATAATGGACTTCGGCAGGAACCCGCCCGCAGATTGGGTCAGGGACCGCCGTAATATCCCGAAGTTCCTGAACGCTGTCAGACAAGCCGAATATCATCCCATATGCGGCGGGACGGGACCACTCGATATATGGCCCCCGACAGCGAAGCAAAGCACCGGTAAGAGTCAACCTCCCGGCAAGCCTTCCATCCCGACTTTTAATCAATCGGCTGGCACCAATTCCCTGACCGTAATAGTGACGACCCTTTCGGGGCAGCCAATCTGGGATATTCATACCAAGTTGCACGACACGGTTGAGATCGGCACGCGATCGACTTTCGCGATTTACAATTTTCTGGGCCGTCTCGTGAAGGATCAGAACAATGAGATCAACACCTTGGCGGGTCCGGCGGAGGACGGCGAGGATAGTCGCGTGCTAACGGTGCACAAGGAACAGGCCGCCGGATGTTTTGTTTCCGCGGTCTTCGACCTCGGAGTTTATTGTGTTCCGACTACCGGCGCCGAAAATACCAAGCGCAGTTTCAGCATCCTGTCACAACTTCTTGCGCTGAAGACGACGACGGATGATTTGCAGCTCCAGCCAATCTTCCGCCTGCAAACGCAATAAATCCGGCAGATATGGGCTGACATCGAACCACCGCCATTCGCTCCACCCTCGATTCAAATTGAGACCGATCAACGCTGCCGCTAATTACTCCTTCCGGGCTTGCAACGAATTTCTACGTCTCTCACGTTGGCTATCCATCTCTCCCTCTCACGATCAGCCGTGGCGTCCGGAAGTCGCCGTTATGCCGCGGGCGACCATTGATGGCGACCGTGTGCGTATCACCGGTCTCCGAAACTTCGAATAGCGCAGCTTGAATGATTTCACCGTGCGCTACGAAGAGCGCGAGGTGCAATCCTTCTTGAACAAAGGACATTGTGGTTCGCCCTTTGTTTGACGCAGCTGGCCGTTCACGTTGAACCCATCGGCTGGGCGTCCGGTTTTTCTTCTTTTCCGCGGAACCAGGTCACATACAGCGTTGGCAGAAAAACCAACGTTAGAATGGTCGCCACCAGCAAGCCGCCCATGATGGCGAAAGCCATCGGCCCCCAGAACACCGTGGGCGCAATCGGGATCAAGCCGAGGACCGTCGACACCGCGGTGAGCATAATGGGCCGGAAGCGGGTGCTGCTCGCATCGATAACGGCCTGCCAGACATCCTTGCCTTGCGTCCGTTCAGTTTCGATTTGACCGATCAGGATAACGGCGTTCTTGGTGATCATGCCGAGCAGCGCCAAAATGCCGAGTATGGCGACAAATCCGAGCGGCCTGCCCGAAACAAGAAGCGCGGCAACGACCCCGATAAGACCCAGCGGCCCCACAGTGAGGACGAGAAACAGGCGCTGGAAACTGCGCAACTCGAACATCAGGACCGTGAGAATAATGAGCAGCATGAGTGGCACCATGGCGACGACCGAGGCCTGTGACTTCGCGCTCTCCTCCACCGTGCCGCCGTTGGCGATGTGGTAGGACGGCGCAAGGCTTTTAGCCAAGGCATCGACACCCGGCGAGAGCGCATCGACCACCGTCTCCGGCAGCGTTCCGGGCGTCACATCAGCTTGCACGGTCAGCGTCGGAACCCGGTCGCGTCGCCAGACGAGCGGATAATCCTGTTCGTATTCGAACGTGGCGAATTGGCTTAAGGGAACCGTGCGTCCACTCGGCAGTGGAACCTGCAAAGTAGCCAGGGTCGCAAGCGATAAGCGCTGTTCGTCAGTCGCGCGCACAACCACGTCGACGAGATAGATGTCGTCGCGCACCTGGGTAATCGAAGCGCCGGTTATCACGGTGTTGAGGACGCCGGCAAGCGCCTGCGAGCTTAAGCCTAGGAGGCGCGCCTCGTCCTGGTTGATGCGAATGCGCACCTGCCGCGCCGGCTCCATCCAATCGAAGTTGACGTTTGCGGCGTGCGGATCCTTCGCTACGACTTGCGCGAGTTTCGCCGCGATCTCGCGAACCTCGGATATGTCGGGACCGCTGACGCGATATTGCACGGGCCATCCGACCGGTGGACCGAGTTCCAGCGGATAGACGCGAGCCACGACGTTCGGAAAATCATCCGCCAGGAGTTTCTCCAGTTTGGTCTGGAGCCGCTGGCGCGCCGCGACATCCTTGGCGACGATGACTGCTTGCGAAAAGAAGCTGTTCGGCAGTTGCACGTTAAGCGGAAGATAGAATCGGATTGCACCGCGGCCGACATAGGTGCTCCAGCGCGCGACATCGGGGTCGTTCTTTAGCGCCGCATCGAAGCGCTCCGCGAGCGATTCACTGGCATAGATCGAGGCATTCTGCGGCAGATCGAGGTCGACCAAGAGCTCCGGCCGATCCGATGAAGGAAAGAACTGGCGGGGTATGAGCGGAAGCGCCAGAAACGACGCAACAAAAAGCGCAACTGTCAGCGCGATCGTCAGCCACCTTGCCCGCATCGCCCCGGTGAGGAAACGCCGATAGGTCCGGAACACCCAGCCCGGCGCGGCGGGCGCGGCGCTCTGTGACGACTGCGGCGGTTTGAGGATGGCGGCGCCGAGAATCGGTGCGAAGATCACCGCGACGAACCACGATGCAATGAGTGCAATGGCGACAACGGCGAACAGCGAAAACGTATATTCTCCCGCCGAACTCGCCGCAAAGCCGACCGGAATGAAACCCGCGATCGTCACCAACGTGCCGGCGAGCATGGCGAAGGCGTAGGCGCGGAAGGCGAACGACGCTGCCTCTACCTTGCTGTCGCCCTGCGCGAGGCGGGTCATCGTGGCATCGATCGTGGTCATCGCATCGTCCACAAGCAGAGCGAGAGCGATGATGAGTGCACCAAGCGAGATGCGCTGCATGTCGATGTTTGTCAGTTGCATCACCGCGAAGACGATGGCGAGCGTGAGGGGGATAGCCAGTGCCACGACCAAGCCCGGCCGCACCCCTAGGCTGATGAAGCTCACAAACAGGATGATTGCCACCGCCTGCCACAGCGACGTCATGAACTCGGCAATGGCGCTCTTGACCGTGACCGCCTGGTCCGCGACCAGCACCGGATTGATTCCGAGCGGCAGGTTATCTTTAACGTCGGCCATCGCCTGTTGGATATTTTTGCCCAAGGCGAGAATATCGCCGCCCTCGCGCATGGCGATGGCAAGGCCGATGGCCGGCTCGCCATTCACCCGAAACAGCGGTTGTGGGGGGTCGGAATAGCCGCGCCGGACCTGTGCGATATCGCTGAGGCGGAGCAGGCGTCCGTTGACAAAAAAGTTGGTGTCCAAAACGTCCTGCTCGGAGCGAAAAGCGCCCGACACTCGCAGCGACAATACCTCATCGCCGGTCTCGATCGTGCCGGACGGCTGTACGATATTTTGCGCTTGCAGCGCCGCGATCAGCGCGGAGCGGTCAAGGCCCAAAGTGGCGAGCTGCTGCATCGAAAATTCGACGTAGATCTTCTCGTCCTGCGCGCCCAGGATTTCGATCTTCGATACGTCGGGCACGTGCAGGAGCTTCGAGCGGACATCTTCGACATAGTCGCGAAGCTCGCGATGCGTAAAACCGTCGGCTGTGAAACCGTAGATGATCCCGAAGGTGTCGCCGAATTCGTCGTTAAAACCCGGTCCGACCACGCCCACCGGAATGGTCGAGCGCATGTCGCCGATGCTCTTGCGGACGTGATACCAGATGTCCGGAACTTCCTTTGCCGGCGTCTTACCCTCGAGATTGACAAAGATCGTCGTAACCCCGGCACGCGTGAAGCTACGCAGGAAATCGAGATGCGGTGTTTCCTGCAGCGTGCGTTCAAGCCGCTCCGTCACTTGTTTGAAGGTCTCTTCGACACTGGCGCCCGGCCACGCGGCCTGCACCACCATAGTCTTGATAACGAATGAAGGATCTTCGCTGCGGCCAAGCCGGAGGTAGGAGATTATCCCGGCCGCCACCACCATGATCATCAAGTAGATTGCGAGCGAGCGATGTTTGAGCGCCCACTCCGACAGGTTCAGCCCGGTCATGACGACGGCGATCCGAGCAAACGGATCTTCTGACCGGGGTGCAGCGCCTGCACGCCCGCCGTGACTACGATCTCCCCAGTGTCGAGACCCTGTGAGACGGCGACCGTCGCCGGATCGTAGCGAAGCACCTCGACGTTGCGCGGCGAAACCGTCAGGCTCGAAGGATCTACGATCCACACCGCAGGCTGTTGATTGAATCGCGTCAACGCCGACGCCGGAATATCGATGACGGGAAATGCTTCCATCTGCAGGCGCCCGGTAACCGTCGCGCCCAGCTGCATCGCCGCCGGCGGATCAGTCAATCCGACTTTCACGTCGAATGTTCTGGTCACGGGGTTCGCCTGAGGCGAAACCTCGCGGACGCGCCCTTGCGCAGAGATTGACGGGTCGTCCGTCAAGCTGACGACGATCTGCGGGTCGGCAGGCGCCGATCTTATGAGCTGGGCCGGCACGTCGAATACCGCGTCGCGCCCGTCCTTGCGGGCAAGCCTGACAATCATCTGCCCGGCCTGCACGACGGCTCCGGCCCGCGGCCCGACTTCGGTAATGACGCCGGGCGCATCGGCCACGAGTTTAGTGAAACTGACCAGGTCTTTGGCAGCCTTCAATTGCGCTTCGGCCGAGTCGACTTGCGCTTGAGCGGTCTGCAGCGCCTTCATCGCCTGATCGTGATTGGCGCGCGTGGTCCAGCCCTGTTCGAGAAGCGTGTCCTGGCGTTCGAAATGATTTTGCGCCTGCGTCAGCGCCGCCTGCGCCGCCGCAAGATTCGCTTGCGCCGAGCGCAGCTGGTTCATCTCGTTCTGCGGTTCGAGGCGCGCCACCAATTGTCCGGCCTCGACCCGATCGCCGAGCCTGCCGTTGTTTTCGAGGAGGCGGCCCGAGATCCGAAAACCGAGATCCACCTCGTCCTCGGCTTCGATGCGGCCCGTCAGCGTGACCGGCGTGCCGGCCTCGCGTTTCTCCACCGTTACGGTTCGAACCGGACGAGGTTCCGGTGCGGCGGCTTCGGTGTTCTGATTGCAGGCGGCAAGAACCGCCGCCAGCGCTGACGCGACCAAACCCTCCAGCAACAGGCGGCGGACAGCGTTTGAGATGCGCGCAACCATGGTCCACCTTTCCAGCCACCGACACCAACCCCATCGAAGACAATAGCTTTCAGGTCTCATGAACTGCAAGGTTGCTTCTGTAACGTTGCCGTCATCGTCGCGCATACTGTCTCCATAGCGCTTCAGAACGACCCGAATGCGGTACCGAGCACGATGACCGCGACGAGAGCGAGAATGGCGCTGACAATCCCGACCATGACGATATCGAAGTAGCTGTCACGGTGTGTCGATCCGCAGACCGCCAGCAGCGTCACGACCGCGCCGTTATGCGGCAGGATATCGAGCGTTCCCGAGCCGATCACGGCCACGCGGTGCATCAGCGCCGGGCTGAGGCCCGTTTGCGCCGCGATCGTCATATAGGTTTGGCCGAGCGCATCGAGCGCGATCGTCAATCCGCCGGAAGCCGATCCAGTGAGCGCGGCGAGCACATTGGTCGCCACAGCGAGCGAGACAAGTGGGCCGCCCTCAATTCCCAGCACCCAATCGCGCACGACCGTGAAAGCAGGCAATGCGGCGATCACGGCGCCGAACCCGACAAGGCTCGCGACGCTCAGAGCCGGCAGAACGGACGCGTTGGCGCCCGCATCCATGCTTTGGCGCAGCGCGGGGAGGCGGGCCCGATTGCAAAGAATGACGGTTGCGATCGCGGCGGCGAGCGCGATCACCACGGACCAAACGCCGGCCACGGCGGAAATCGACGTCGCGCCCCAGCGCTCTTCGGCAAGGTAGGAAAAGTCGAGCCGGGGCAGCACGATGAGCGACATCAAAAGATTGACCGCGACGACGATGACAAGTGGCAGCGCGGCGACAAAGGCCGGTGGGGCGGAATCGCTCTGATGTCCGTGGTGGATTTCCGCCGGATCGAATTCGCGCGCGGTGGTCGCACGCTCGCGCACCATCTCATCGGCCGCCGCCGTATCCACCGTGACGGATGTTTCCGCTCCATAGCCCTCGCCGGCGCGGCGCGCTGCCGCCTCGGCGCGCCCGAGCCACCATAGGCCGCAGCCAAGCATGATGAGCGACGCAATGATGCCGAGGCCGGGGGCGGCGAACGGCGTCGTGCCAAAAAACGGCATCGGGATGGCGTTCTGAATCGACGGCGTGCCCGGCAAGGCCGACATGGTGAAGGTCGACGTGCCGAGCACGATTGCCGCCGGCATCAGCCGGCGCGGAATAGCGGCCGCGTGAAACAGCGCTTGTGCCATGGGCGCCAGCACGAAGAAGGCGACAAATAAACTGACGCCGCCATAGGTCACGAATGCGCCAGCGAGCACCACCGCAAGCATCGCGCGGTGCTCACCCAAGCTCTTGGTCATGAAATCAGCGACAGCCGACACTGAGCGGCTATCCTCCATGAGCTTGCCGAAAATGGCACCGAGAAGAAAAATCGGAAAGAATTGCGCCAGGAAGCGCGCCGCGCTGCCCATGAAAATCTGCGTCCAATTGGCGAGCAATGGCTCTCGGCCAAACGCGGCGGCGACCAACGCCGCGGCGGGCGCGAGCAGCAAAACGCTCCAGCCGCGAAAGGCGAGCCAGATCAAAAGGCCTAGCCCAACCAGGATGCCAAGCAGGCCCATTCAGCACTCCGTCAGCAGCACATCCAAATCGGCGGTGGAACGCTTGCCGAGATCTTTGCCGTTTGCATCCAAAAATTCGGTCGCGGCGCGGCGTCCCTCGGTTCGCAACATCTCCAGGAATGGCCACTCGGCGTTGAGCTTCGACGAGGCGCCGAACTGGGCCAACATATCGGTCATGATCCGATGCGTGCGCATGTGCGCCCAGCGTGCTCCTTCTCCGGTTCCGGGATCCGCCACCTGACGGAGCAGAGCGATCATGCGGAGCTCCTTCATCAGCGGTGAATTGAAGGAGATTTCATTCAGCCGATTGAGAATGTCGGCGGCGTTGCGCGGCGCATCGGCCCGCTCGCGCGGATTAATCTGAACCAGAATGGAATCGTGGGCGTCGGTTTCGCGGACCAGCGGCGTGATCGTGGGATTGCCCGTGAACCCACCGTCCCAATACGCCTCTCCGTCGATCTCAACAGCGCGAAACATGGTCGGAAGACACGCCGAAGCAAGCAGGACGTCGGCCGTAATCTCAGCGTTGCGAAAGATGCGGCCGCGCCCGGTTCGCACACTTGTCGCGGTGATAAATAATCTGATTGGCGAGTGAGCGAGTCGATTACAATCGACGCATTCGGCAAGGATCTGGCGCAGCGGATTGAAGTCCAGCGGATTGAGTGCGTAAGGCGAAAGAACCCGCGACACCAGGTCCATAAAGACATAACCGGGGGACGTGTCGAGCGTCCAACGGCCTAGAAATCGGTCGATGGGAGAGCGCTGCAGCAGACTAAATGCCGCGGCCTGCGACACGCGCTGCCAAAATTTCTCGAGCGCGGCGCTTGCGCCTTTGCCGCTCCCTTCGGTCCATCCGTCTGCCAGTACCGCGGCATTCATTGCGCCCGCCGAGGTGCCGGAAATCCCGGCGATCCGAAGCCACGGCTCTTCGAGCAGGCGCTCCAACACGCCCCAAGTAAACGCTCCATGAGAGCCGCCGCCCTGAAGTGCAAGATCAACCAGCACCGGTTTCCGGTCCATGTGAATGGCCCTTTTGCCTTATTTGCTCCGACCGTTTCGCCGCGTCGTGAGCGACGCACCCAGCGTTGTCGCGTTTTGCTTCGTAAAGGCTTTGATTCAGATCAAGGTGCGACCGGCCGGACCTGGATTTCATGGATTGTATGTCTCAAAAACCTTATGGATGCCGCGAGGTGATGGATGAAAATTTCCCTCTTGGTTATCGCGACAACTCTGCTCAGCGCATCGGCCCAAGCGCAAAATTATCCATGGTGTGCAATGTTAAGCATGGGCGATCAAGCGGTGAATTGTGGATTCGTCAGTTCCGAGCAATGCATGGCCACTGTGCGCGGCATCGGCGGCTTTTGCATGCCAAATAATGCCTATCAGGTCCCGCGGCTCCCTTTGCCGAGAGCACGCGCAACCAGAACGTCGCTGCGATAGCACGACCGCTGCCGCGCGGCGCCAGCACGGCGCACAGCGCCCGAACCGAAGTGTAACGAAAATTTGATGGCGCCGGTCAGTGCCCAGAGCTATCCAGCCAATTCTCGACAGTGTGTTTGATCTTTTCGGCTTGGTGTTTGGATTTTTCCCAAGCGGCCTCGCGGTAGTGGCCGTCATACTCATAAGCGTCGAATGCCAGAAGGCCGCCGATCAAGACCGCGAAAATGATTATGACTGCCGGCCGCATGTTTTTACGTGAGCGACGCTTCGTGGCGACTGAAAAGAGCTAGCGCATCTCATCCGCCGGAACAAGCCGATATGGCTTTTCTTCGCGCTTGAATTCTTGCCGGCGGGCAGCTGCCTCGGAGCAGAGTCTGAAAGTTGTTATTGGTCATGCCGTCCGACAAATCATGGTCGGGCATCTCGAACCGCAGTCGGAAACCTGGCTGACACGGCTTAACGGCCCGCGAACATCGCTCCGACTAGAACGATCGTCACTGCCAGGAACAGCACGCCGGCTACTGGCCACTCGCGCAAGTACCTGTCGAATCCTTCCATGGCTGCGCCCACATCTCGCGCCGCAGGCGTTGCCCTTTCTGCGTATACCAATATGTCGCCCGCTGGAATCCGTGGCAGCCAGCGTCGGTCGTGCCGTAGACCGATGCTCAATAGCCCGCCGATAAGGACCGGCCAGAGCGCCGCCCAAAGCTCTTTCGGGGCGAGTGCATCATGGAGCGACCCGCCCACAATTCGCGCATAGAGCCCCCAGGGCACGGCGACGGCGGCAAATGCGACCGCCAGCCAGGGCAAGATCAACCCCGCCGTCGCCGAGGCGCGCGGATCTGTTGGAGCAATTGACTTCAGGCGCTGCAGGAAATGAAACATCAGAACAGTGCTGGCGATCGACGAGAGGGTGGCGAGTGTAGCTGCGACCCCATCTCCTAGGGATCCCTTGATGGCGAGCTTTGCCAGCGCCC
>Ga0187780_10003651_pt1 | contig 11590 bp, 6 predicted proteins | sample 1015_Q2_SP10_20__FD_132429 | JGI IMG/M metagenome (GOLD analysis project Ga0187780, IMG submission 132429) | Tropical peat soil microbial communities from peatlands in Department of Meta, Colombia - 1015_Q2_SP10_20_MG | ecosystem: Environmental > Terrestrial > Soil > Wetlands > Peat | place...
CGTGCAGTTCCAATACACCGACCCTAGCGGCAACCTTGTGACTGTCAATCAGCCGCTGCCAGACGCCCACATCGTCATCGATCCGAATGCAACTACTGCCTCCACTTCTTTCGATCCGGTGAACAATGTTTGGCTGACTACCATTCCGTGGGACCTTGATGACAATTCTTTCCTCACCGGCCTTCCTTGGGCCGTTTCCTCGGCCGGCCTACCGGCTGACGTCGAGCCCGTCACGGTGTGCGGTACCTTCGCCGCCGATGTCGCGGATATCGACATCGGATGGCGTTGGGCCGCTGCTGCTTACTCCTCCTTCAGCAGCGACAACACTACGCTCGGCGTCAAACCTATGGACACCGACTTTGACAACCCCGGCACCAACAACGACCGTGCTGGCACGCCGGAAAACTACAAGCAGTTCGTGATTCCTGGTGCGCGAGGCAAAGGCGGCAAGAACTACACCGGCTCGTACAGCAGAAGCGCCATCATCGAATAGGTATTGCGACCAGGAAGTACGTTGCCATATTCGCTGATTGTCTCAAGGCAGAACCGGTCGCGCGGCCTCGCGCGGCCGGTTCTGCCATTAAGAAGCAGCCTGCAAAAGCGAATATGTGTTTAGCTTCGAAGCTCTTTCGGTGACCCGGCGGTCGTCCCGCGTATGATTAATTCGGGTGTGACCACAATTTCTTTGGGGTAGGCAGCATTGGGGGGAGCCGCAATCCTCTTGAGCAGTGTTTCTGCGGCCAACAAACCCATTTCGCGTAGAGGTTGACGCACCGTCGTCAGCGGCGGGTTTTGAAACGCAGCGCTTTGAATGTCGTCAAATCCCACGACGGAAACGTCCTCCGGAACGCGGTGCCCCGCTTCGCGCAAAGCCTGGATGGCACCAATTGCCGAAATGTCATTGAATGCAAACAGCGCCGTGAATCGCTCGCCCGACCCTAGCAGCTTGCGTGTGACTTTATATCCTAATTCTGGCGACGACGACTCTCCTTCGAGCTGCCCGACTAGGCATTCCTTGATGGAAATCCCAAATTCTTTTGCTGCTTTGCAGACCGCTTCCCACCGCACCGCTGTGTCCGAGCTGAATTCCTGCCCCTTGATAAAGGCCACGTGCCGGTGTCCGCTCTTTGTGAGATGTTCCAGAGCCAGGGTCGCCGCACGTGCATGGTCCAGCACAATATTCGTGACACCGGGCAGTTCCCGATGTCCGGATACCGCAACGAGGGGTACTTGAGCAGCTTCCGAGATCGCGGTATCTACTGCAATCAAACCCTCGACGGCGCGTTGTTGCAGCAGCAAGGGGTATTCCTGGATGAGTTCATGGCGGTGCCGGTGGCTTACCACAAAATAAAAGTAACCCTCTTCGAGCAGATGGTCCTCGATTCCAGACATGACGAGCGCGGCATAACCCTCACTGATTTCCGGTACGACCACCCCAATCGTGTAGCTGCGCTGCTGCCGAAGAGACCTTGCCAGATGATTTGGCCGGTAATTGAGTTCACGGGCCGCTTGCCGGATGAGTTCCTGAGTGCGGTGCGGAATCGATTTAGCGCCGGGGGAACGGTTGATTACCAGAGAGACCGCTGCCTGGGAAAGCCCGACGTGCTCAGCGAGGGATTTGAGGCTGACACCCTGCCGGGCCGGTTTTCGACCGTGCGGATTTGCGTCCACCTTGGAGCGAGACATAGAGGTGTTGTGGCTTGCATTTTCGCACAAGGTGGCGAAATGGAACAAGCAGTCATTTCACGCGGGAGGGTGTCCCCGTCTTCGAAACCCCTTGTTTGTGCTAATAAATCGGTTTACTATGCTGTCGCTCGTTCCCGGACTTCGCGGATCTCGCCCCTGCGAGTTCCTTGCTCGGGAACTGGGGTGCCTGTTTCTTTGGAGTGGATCTGAGAAAACCCTTGCTACCAAAGAAGGAGACGCAAACAAGAACCGCTATGCAGCTCATCATGAGGAACTAGGTGTTTGCTCGTCGCGCTCAAGAAGTCTAGGAGACTTTAGACGTGATCCGTTTGCCGCACCGCTTGACGGTTTTGGCCATTGCCTTTGTATTAGGGGGCTCGACTCTCGGGCAATCGCCCATTAGCGTTACGGCCCCACCGTCTTCCGGCGCGGCCAACCTTTCCAATCCCGGCACTGAAATGAAAATTGATGAACTTCTGCGCAACATGACCATCGAGGAAAAAGTGGGCCAGTTGGTCCAATACTCCTCCGGTCAGCCCACCGGCCCGGGAACAGGGCGAACCGACTACGATGACATGATCCGGAAAGGGCAAGTTGGGGCGCTTCTCAACGTTGCTACCGCGCATGAAGTCAACGTCTTTCAAAAAATCGCCGTCGAACAGTCTCGCCTGCACATTCCTTTGCTTTTCGGCCTCGATGTGATTCACGGCTTTAAGACAGAATTTCCCATTCCACTGGGTTTGGCCGCGAGCTGGGATCCCGTGCTGATCCAACAAACTGCGCGAGTGGCCGCCCAGGAAGCCTCCGCATCCGGTATCCGCTGGACGTTTTCGCCAATGGTAGACATCTCCAGGGACGCGCGTTGGGGAAGAATTGCGGAAGGGGCCGGCGAGGACCCCTTTCTCGGTTCAGCCATTGCCCGCGCCTACGTTCAGGGCTATCAAGGCCAGCGCCTGGATGCGCCAGACAGCATTGCGGCCTGCCCGAAGCACTTTGTTGGTTACGGTGCTGCGGAAGGCGGGCGTGATTACAACCCTGTTGAGATCTCGGAACACACACTTCGGCAGTTTTACTTGCCCCCCTTTCGCGCCGCTGTCGACGCCGGCGCGGCCACGCTAATGAGTTCGTTCAATTCTCTCAATGGTGTGCCATCGACTGCGAATCCGTGGACGTTGGATCGTATTCTCCGGGGCGAATGGCATTTCCAGGGAATTGTGGACAGTGACTACACTGCGGTCATGGAGCTTATGGCCCATGGCATTGCCAGCGACGGCGCGACTGCCGCGCGGAAGGCTTTCCTCGCCGGAGTCGATATGGATATGGTGAGCAGCCTTTACCATGATCATCTCGCTCAATTGGTGCGCTCCGGTGAAGTCCCGGAAGCCCGCCTCGACGAGGGGGTCCGGCGCGTGCTGCGTGTGAAATTCGCCTTCGGGCTTTTCGAGCATCCCTATGCGGACGAAGCCCGCGAAGCTGCGGCTATGCTCCGGCCAGAGTCTCTTATGCTCGCGTGTACGGCTGCCGAGCGGACGATGGTGCTCCTTAAGAATACAGATTTACCCGGGGTTGGCCCCATCCTGCCTCTGTCGAGTGCCACGAAGTCCGTCGCGCTCATTGGACCTTTAGCTGATGATGCGGAAGACATGCTGGGGTCCTGGGCGGGACAAGGCCGCCCTCAAGACGAGGTTACCTTGCGAGGGGCATTGAACCGCCGCCTGGGCTCCCAAAACGTCCACTACGCTAAAGGTTCCGGTATTCTTGAAGGGTCTGACGATCAACTCCAAGAGGCAGTAAAAGCGGCCGAGCAGTCCGATGTGATTCTTCTGGCATTGGGCGAAAATGCCGCGGAGATGACAGGGGAAGCGGCCTCGCGCGCGTTTTTGGGGCTCCCAGGACGTCAGCAGGTTCTCTTGGAGAAAGTCGTGGCAACGGGCAAGCCTGCCGTTCTTCTCCTGTTTAGCGGAAGACCCCTGACGCTTCCGTGGGCTTTTCAGCATGTTCCGGCTGCCGTTGCTTGCTGGTTCCCCGGTATCCAAGCAGGGTCGGCAATCGTTCGCGTTCTTTTCGGCGATGTGAATCCCAGCGCGAAGCTCCCACTCAGTTGGCCGCGTACCGTCGGCCAGGAGCCTCTCTATTACAATGCCTTGAATACAGGACGGCCATCGGGGGACATTGACCTCACCCATCCTCCGAAAGATGGCAACGAGAAATATGTCTCGCGCTATGTCGATGAGTTAAACAGCCCCCAGTTCCCCTTTGGATTTGGACTTTCCTACACGAGCTTTCGCTACTCGAATTTGAATTTGGACAAAACAAAACTGAGCGCCCGGGAATTGAATGAACAGATGCAGGCAGCTCCGAAAGCCGGGAAAGCTGTGATCAACGTTACTGCCGAAATCACCAACACCGGATCGCGCCCCGGCGACGAAACCGTGCAGTGCTACGTGCGTTTGCAGGGAACTAGCATCGCTCAACCGGTTCGCGCCCTGGTCGGGTTTCAGCGCATTTCTCTCGCTCCCGGCGAATCGAAGAAGGTCACCTTCACGCTTGGGCCCGAAGCCTTCGCGTTTTGGAATGACCAAAACAAGTTCGGCGCTGAGCCAGCAAAAGTGACCCTGTGGATCGCCCCCGATTCAAGTCAAGGCGTGCAGTCCACGCTCGAAATCACGAAGTGACAAACGGTCGCACGCATGCCCGAAAATCTATTTCTTACGCGCAGGGAAATCCTCAGACTCTCGGGGATGGGGCTGCTTGTTTCTCCTCTCTTAGCCACGTCCGCCTGTCAAAAACGCGCCCCGGTCAATTTCATAGAATCCGCTGGCGCGGCTTATGAAGGAACCGACGAGCAACTCCTCGACGAGATTCAGCGCGCCATTTTTGATTTCTTCTGGAACGAAGCGAGCCCCAACACAGGCCAGGTGAAAGATCGCGCTACCGCTAGCGGCAACGATACCCATACCATGTCCAGCATCGCGGCAACAGGATTCGGTTTGGCTTCTTTGTGCATTGGCGACCGTCGTGGCTATCGAACGTCGCCAGAGACTTTAGATCGCGTGCGGAAAACCCTGCGCTTTCTCGCGAACACCCTTCCTAATGAACACGGCTTCTTCTTTCATTTCGTGCACATGGAAACCGGCCAGCGTTGGGAAAGATGCGAGCTTTCTTCTATCGATACCTCGATACTCCTTTGCGGCGTTCTCACCGCCCGGCAATATTTTGCCGATCAAGAAGTCAAAGACCTGGCCACCAGAATCTACGAGCGAGTCGATTGGCACTGGATGCTCAATGGCGGGTCGACATTTTCCATGGGTTGGCATCCGGAATCGGGTTTTCTCGGCGCCCGCTGGGAACATTTCTGCGAACTGATGATGATTTATCTGCTGGCCATCGGTTCACCTACGCATCCAGTAGACGCTAGCACTTGGCAAGCCTGGAGCCGGCCAAGGATCAAGTATCAGGGAATCGAATACATCTCCGGCGATGACCCGATTTTCACTCATCAGTATTCACAGGCTTGGTTCGATTTCCGAAATAAGCGCGATGCCTACGCGAATTATTTCGAAAATTCCGTGAAGGCCACCCAAGCGCACAAGCTTTTTTGCCTCTCGCTTCACGATCGCTTTCCAGACTACAGTGAAAATCTCTGGGGCATTAGCGCCTCCGATTTTGCGAAAGGCTACACCGCGTGGGGAGGCCCGTCGGCTCGAGGTGGAACACTTGGGCCCGTCGACGGAAGCATCGTGCCCTGTGCAACCGGCGGATCGTTGCCGTTTCTCTTCGATGATTGCATTCGAGTGTTGCGCAATCTGCGTGGCCGCTACCGGGATCGCGTTTGGACAAAATACGGCTTCCTCGACGCCTTCAATCCTTTGACCGGCTGGTATGACACCGACGTGCTTGGCATCGACCTCGGCATCACCATGCTGATGGCAGAGAATCACCGCACCGGCTTTGTTTGGGAACAATTCATGAAGAACGAAGACGCTCAGCGTGGCATGATCCGAGCAGGATTTCACGCGGAGAGCTCTCTGCCTCCGCCAACTGCGAAATCCTGAAGCAACGTGGATGCATCTTACCTAATAGAAAGAATGAGGCTCGCCTTAGCGTCTGCAGCAAAGTTCCGATCAAAATGACACTCGCTTCGACAAGGCGGCAATTTCTGGCTGGCGCTTCAAAGACCACCGGCGCTGCGCTGTTCGGCAGCCTCGGGTTCTCATGGGCTGGCTGCAATAGCGGAAATTCCACGCAGCCACCTCCTCCTCCCGGCGACGGCTACCCCGGCACCGACGATCAGCTCATGGAAGAAATCGAAAAAACGGCATTCCTTTACTTCTGGGAGCAAGCCGACCCCACCACCGGCCAGGTCAAAGACCGCGCTGTCGCAACGGGCATCAACGACACGCATACCGTCTCTAGTATTGCTGCAACAGGATTTGGACTTACCGCTCTTTGCATCGGCGATCAGCGCGGCTACCAGCCACACGCAACAATCGTCAGCCGCGTACAAGCCACGCTGAGTTTTCTCCTGAATACCATGCAGTCGCTCGGACAAAACGGATTCTTCTATCACTTCGTGGACATGACTTCCGGCGTGCGCTCCGGCACTTCCGAAGTTTCTTCCATCGATACGGCCATTCTCCTCTGCGGCGTTCTGATGTGCCGCGAATATTTTTCACAGGATGCGCAAATTCCCGGCCTGGCCACACAAATCTACAGCAACGTGAACTTCAACTGGATGCTCAACGGCGGTACAACACTTTCCATGGGTTGGATGCCGCCGCCGGCAAGCGGCTTCTTGACGACGCGCTGGGATCATTACAGTGAATTGATGATGCTTTATCTGCTGGCGATGGCCGCACCAAATCCGGCATTTAGGATTCCCGCTTCCAGTTGGTCCGCTTGGTCGCGGCCAACCATCACCTATCAAGGGCTCACCTACATTTCCGGATCGGATCCCCTCTTCGTGCACCAGTATTCTCATGCATGGTTTGATTTTCGGAACAAGAAAGACACGACCGCGAATAACGCCAACTATTTTCAAAACTCCATCACCGCGACCCAAGCACATCGCTTATTTTGCATCTCACTCGCGAGCCAATTCTCCGATTACAGCGCCGATCTCTGGGGCATTACCTCGTCCGACTCACAAAATGGCTACGTGGCCTGGGGAGGGCCCAACGCGCAAGGTGGCATGATTGGTCCGGTAGATGGCAGCATCGTGCCTTGTGCCACCGCAGGCTCGCTTCCTTTCGACTTCACCGACACGATTCATGTATTGCGCTGGATTCGTGGCCACTATCCCAACGCCTGGCAGCGCTACGGCTACGTCGACGCCTTCAACCCCCTGACCTCCTGGTACGACACGGATGTTCTCGGCATCGACCTCGGCATTTCGATGCTCATGGCCGAGAATCAGCGCACGCAATTTGTTTGGAACACATTCATGCAGAATCCCGAAGTGCAAACGGCCATGCAGCTTGCAGGCTTCCAGCCAGGCTAGACTCGAATGAGGAAAGTCGACTTGGCGTAAGCGTAGCTCAATAGCGCCAAGTTCTGCGGATTGCTCACTTAATTCCAACGCCTTCGACGATGGTGATGTAACGGTCGATGGGAAGATCTGTGAACGTATCCACACGCCCGCTTGGCAGAGGCCAGCGAATTTCCAGACGATCGATTTTAGCTCGGGGGCCAATCCCCAAGACCTCCCGCGGATCGTGTGAGGCGAGATAGCTGCCTCCCCCCGTCTTCAGACGGCTGCGTTTGAGGTCTCCTGCCTGCCAGGTGAGCCTGGCTCCGATGGCATCAGGATTGGCTTTCTTGCCGATCAGCCGCACGCCCAGCCAGTGGTTCCCTTGAGCGGCGGTGTTCTTCAACAAGACCGGCGCACCATCGTTTACTGCCACGAGCACGTCGACCGCGCCATCGTTGTTGAAGTCGCCTATGGCCATGCCGCGCGCGGCAAAAGTTTTTAAAAAAACACGTCCCGCCGAGGAACTCACATTTTCAAATGATTTTCCATTGTTGTGGAACAAGAGAAGCGGCTCCCGGTACATGACGTTGCTGACATGCTCTTCAACCTTGTCATCGGGGTGGCCGTTAGCAATGAAGAGATCAACGCTGCCATCATTGTCGTAGTCAAAGAATTTCACCCCCCAGCCGCTCATCAAGCGGGTGATGCGCCCAAGGCCCATGGGGCCGGCAAGATCTTCGAAGGTTCCGTCGTGCTCGTTGTGGTAGAGCGAGTAAATTTCCTGGTCGACGTTGGTGACGAACAGATCCTGCCAGCCGTCCTGGTCAAAATCGGCGGAGTCGACTCCCATTCCGGAGCGCGCGCGTCCGTCCTGGCTATAAGCGACGCCCGCTTCCAGTCCGGCCTCCTCAAATTTGCCGTGACCACGATTCACAAACAGAAAGTTCGCTACCATATCGTTGGCGACGAAGAGGTCCATTAAACCGTCGTTGTTGATGTCTGTGGCCACGACGCCCCAGGCTTTCCCCAGGACTTTTCCAATGCCGGATTCCAGGCTAACGTCGGTGAACGTGCCGTCCCCGTTGTTGTGAAAAAGCCAGCTTCTTGCCGGGGGGTAGACTTTTGGAGTGCAGTAATAGCGTTGCCCGGTTCGTTCATTGCCGCAGAATTTGTTCTTGGATTTGTCGAAATCCGCAAACCGGCAAACGAAAAGATCCGACTTTCCGTCATTGTCGTAATCGAACCAAACCGCGCTGGTTCCCCAGCCCGGCGCTGCGACCTTGGCTTTATCGGTCACATCCGTGAAGGTTCCGTCGCCATTGTTGTGATACAGGATGCCGCGGCCGTATTGCGTCACATAGAGATCGGGGAAGCCGTCGCCATCGTAATCGCCGACGGCGACGCCCATGCCGTAGCCGCCGCCAGCTACCCCGGCTTTTTCGGTCACATCGGTGAACGTCCCATCGCGATTGTTATGGTAGAGCGCGTTGCGCAGAGGTGGTTGCGGGTCGTAAAAATCGCACTTGCCGCTGTTGACGAGGTAGATGTCCACCCACCCGTCATTGTCATAATCGAGGAACGCGCAGCCCGCGCCGGTACTCTCGGGTAGGTAATAGTCCGGCGATCGGCCATTCACATGACGAAACGTGATGCCGCTGGCGGATGAAGGTATCTCCTCAAAAAACTGCTGCACCTGTTCCTGTACGGCGGCGCGCAGCAGGCCGAGTCGAGTTCCGGCCATTACAAGTCCGGCCGCGCGTAGAAGATCCCTTCGCCCCAGCTTATTCATGGACTGTCGCGATATTCCCCTTGAATGAACGCGATCCGCTAAGCCTGCCAACCAGCTAGTGTGGTACATGTGGTTCTTCGTTTTCCTGGGGCACTGACTGCGGCTGCTGGCCATACACCGTGGGGCCCGATTCCTTTTCTTGTTTTGCTTGCAGACGGCGGAATTCGGCGCGCGCCTTGGCTGCCTCTTCCTTTCGGCCTAGCTTTGTGTATGCCTTGCCCAGTGCGAAATAGACTTTGGGGTCATCGGGCATGTAACGCTTCGCGAACTCCAGTTCAGGCAGGGCAGCTTCGGCATTTCCCGCATCCGCATAAAATTGGCCAAGCAGGTAGTGGCCGATGGGAAGGCGCGGGGCCAGCGCAACTGCCTTTTTTGCGTATTCGGCTGCCTCCGCCGGATTCTCCGTAGCTCTAGTGGCGGCGAGTTCCAGAAGAGATAGAACATGATTCGGATTGTTCCGCAACTCCGCTTGGAGTTCCGCGATTGCTTCATCATTCTTATGAAAATCCAGTAGAAAGCGCCCATACGCAAAATGCAAGCCGGGGTAGTCCGGATAGTCCTCGACGAGTTTGGAGTAGATTTCCTGGGCTCCGTCGAACTTCCCTCCGGCAAAAAGTGCCTCCGCCTGTCCGATCCGCAGAATCACGGTGCGGCCTGGCGTGTTTTCTGCGGGCAAAGCTTCCGGCTGGACCATTAGGATGGACATGCCCAGGCCTAAGGCAACCTCGTCCGTGCGCATGCCGTCGCCAGCCAGCTTTTGAAACGTTTTCAACGCACTTCCGTATTTCTCCATCCTGAGGTGCAAGAGTCCGATGTGATAAAACATCACGTCATACATCTCCGAGTTTCGAGAGATGCCGAGCGACTGTCCGGTTTCGAGACTCTTCAGCGCTTGTTCATTCTTGTTTAGCTCGAACTGACAGAGGCCTAGCATTACCCATGCGCTGGCGTACTTTGGAGTCAGGGCGCTTACGTGCTGGAATGCCTTTTCTGCATCCGCGTACTCATTGGCGTCATAATCGATTGTCCCGAGCGACCACCAGCCCTCGGTCCATCCAGGCTTCAATGCCAGGGCTTTCCTGTAAAGAGAACGGGCTTCCTCCAACCGATCACCGTCGCGGGCCTCGTCGGCCTTTTTGGCCAGGGAGTCGAAACTTTGCGCCGCAGTCTTCGATTGAGCGAAGGAAGCTCCAGGGGAAAGCGTCCAAGAGCTTAGGAGGCAGGCAACAATTCGGATTAGAGGGCGCAGCTTGCGCGCGCGTAGGTTTAGCTGTGGATGGTCGACCGGCATCAACAACTCTTAGTGTAAAAGAAAAGCTGCCAGCGAGCGAATTCCAGGTATGCAACGCTCACTGGCAGCTTTCCGTTTTCAGTTTGCGGAGGCCCCGGGATGCATGGGCCTCCGGAAAAAGTTAGAACTGGAAGCGGAACGTGAACTCGACCACCCGTGCACCGAGTGCGCCTCCCGCGCGGCCAAAGCCTGGATCGAGACCGGTCACTGTCGTCGTATTGGTCGCTGAGTTGTAGGTCAAATCGCCCACGTGTATGGGGCCGCTGACCGGTTGCAAATTCAGCGTGTTGAAGAGGTTATACATGTCCGCGCGGAGGGAAATTCTGGCGCCCTCCCCGAGACCCTTCACGTGCGGCAGACCAAAGTCCTTCCTCATTGAGAAATCGAACTGGTGGAACCCCGGCCCTCGGAAGATGTTGCGTTGTATGCCCGGCAACGGCACAACTCCCGATGCCGTCAGTGCCGGAATAGAGAAATATGGAATGGAAGCACAAGGAGTAGCGCTCGAGCAGCTAAGCGATGCCAGTTGAGAGAAATTCCCGAAGTTCTGCTCGAAGGTCGAATTGCCGCCACTGCCTGCTCCGCCGGTGTAACCCGCCGGTACCACCTGGCCAGTGGCAGTGGGACCGTTAAAGAACGGGCTGAAGGGGAATCCAGTGTGGTACGTGAAGATCCCGCTCAGTTCCCAGCCACCGACTACTTTTTCTCTCCAGTCGTGTGCGCCGCGGAAGATATGCGGGGTCCAAACCCCGAACGCCTTGAAAGCGTTGGTGGCGTCGTAGTCGCAATGCCCCAAAGATGGACCCACGGCGTACGGATACGGTTGATATCCGAAGTAATCGCTCGAGCCATGATCCATGCAGGAGCTGTACATGTATTGCGCGTCAATCTGATAGTCTCGCGCAAACTGGTGCTCGACCCGCATGAGCATCGCGTTGTAGTGGCCATCCGCGTCGTTTGTGTAATAGTCCACGCCGCTGATCGCCGGATTCAGGTTGTTCGGATAGAGCCAGTTCAGGTTGTTGATCTGGCGCGTAAAGTTCTTGCTCATGCTGCCCTGGTACCCGACTGTTGCCACCCAGTGCGAACCCAGGTCGTACGCGCCCTCCGCGGAATAGCGATAGACCACGGGCGTTGGCAAGTTACGGTCAAACGCCGTGATGCTCGGGGCCGCGCACGTCGCCGGTGCGCACGTGGGCAGATTGGTCGTCGAGCTGAAAGTCTCAATCGTATGCGGGTTCGAAGGATAGGAAGTGAAGTCCTTTGGATTATTCGCTACCGCATAGAAGACGTTTGAACCACTCAAGGATCCACCCCAGAGCGAATACTCCACATCCAGCGGCACATTGAAACG
>Ga0187780_10003652_pt1 | contig 11589 bp, 9 predicted proteins | sample 1015_Q2_SP10_20__FD_132429 | JGI IMG/M metagenome (GOLD analysis project Ga0187780, IMG submission 132429) | Tropical peat soil microbial communities from peatlands in Department of Meta, Colombia - 1015_Q2_SP10_20_MG | ecosystem: Environmental > Terrestrial > Soil > Wetlands > Peat | place...
CGCGATGTGTGGCTCGGCCGCAAATCCGGCGTGCTCACGCTCGTTACGGATAATTGGCTGAAACCTGCGACGCCGGAACTCAAGCGCGCCGTCGGGGCCTCACTGAACGAGTTGCGCTCACACGTCGATGCGCACATCGAAGCGCGCCGTGCCGCTATCGAATCCGGCGTCGCGACGGCCGCAAGCGCGAGGGATCGTGTCGATCTCTCTCTCCCCGGCGTGATTCGCCCCATTGGTTCCCGCCATCTCATCCGCCAGGTGTTTCAGGAGATTGAAGATATTTTCTTCTCCATCGGCTTCTCGGTGGTCGAAGGCCCGGAAATCGAAACGCCTTATTACAATTTCGAGGCGCTCAACATTCCTGAATACCATCCTGTCCGCGACGACATGGACACGTTTTACCTCGAGCTCCCCAAGGGCGCGCCAGGGCCGTTGCTTCTCCGCACGCACACTTCGCCGGTGCAGATTCACACCATGGAGAAGCGCCAGCCTCCCGTGCGCGTTATCGTTCCCGGCAAGGTCTATCGCCGTGACAATCCGGATGCCACGCACTCCTTCATGTTTCACCAGATCGAAGGGCTGGCGGTGGACTCCGACATCACCTTCTGCGACTTCACCGGTACGATTGATTATTTCGTGAAGCAATTCTTCGGCGAGGGCGTCAAGACACGTTTTCGCCCCAGCTATTTCCCGTTCACGGAGCCTTCCGTCGAATTTGATGCTTCGTGCATCTTCTGCGGCGGAAGCGGCACCGCGAAAACCGGTGGCATTTGTGGAAAGTGCAAAGGGGCTGGCTGGATTGAGTTATTTGGCGCGGGCATGGTGGACCCCGCGGTCTACGGTTTCGTCAATTACGATCCAAAAAAGGTTAGCGGGTTCGCCTTCGGCATCGGCATCGATCGTCTGGCCATGCTGAAGTACGGTATTGATGACCTTCAAGTCTTTTCCCAGAACGACGTGCGTTTTTTGAAACAATTTCCTTGAGGGTGAGGATTCAAGTCGGATCAGAGTCTCTTTTGCAGAGAACTGAAAACTGACCACTGATGGCTTCCAATGACCTTTGCCGACGCCCAAACTCGTTTTTCCAACCGCGCGTCGGACTATGCCCGTTACCGACCAGGCTATCCACCTGAAGTTCTAGACGTGCTGCGCACCTGGTGCAATCTCAAGCCTGAGCACGCCGTCGCCGATATTGGCTCCGGCACAGGCTTGCTTGCCAGGCTTTTTCTGGAAAACGGCAATCGTGTCTTTGGCGTCGAGCCGAATCCGGAGATGCGCGCTGCCGGAGAAGAATCTCTCAGGGATTTTGACCGCTTCATGAGCGTGGCCGGCTCCGCGGAAGCGACTCACCTTCCTTCCGACAGCGTTGAGTTTGTCACGGCCGCCCAGTCCTTTCACTGGTTCGATCCGGAGCCGACGCGCCGGGAATTTCAGCGCATCCTGAAGCCCGGAGGCCACGTCATCATCCTGTGGAATCAACGATTGCTGGACGAGGCGCCCTTCTTGCGCGATTACGAGGCGCTCCTACGCCGCTTCGGCATCGATTACGCCAGCGTCCACGACAGTTGGCCTCGTGAGGAACAGATGCTGGCGTTTTTCGGCGCAGGCAAATTCACTTCACACTCTCTGCCGAACGCTCAGGAATTCGACTTTGAGGGGCTGAGCGGGCGGCTGCGCAGCAGTTCCTACCTTCCCGCTCCCGATCACCCACAGTCCGCGCCGATGATGGACGAATTGCAGAGGATTTTTGAGGCCCACAAGGTGAAAGGCGTAGTGCGAATGGAATATCGCACGCGAATTTATAGTGGCAAGCTGGATTCGATAGGATGAGTGCATGAAAGTTGCCTACAACTGGCTAAAAGAATTCGTCGACGTCACTGCTTCGCCGCAGGAGACGGCTTCGCGCCTCGCTCTTTCCGGCACGAACATCGCAGGGATTGAAAATGGTCCGCACGGCGCCGTCATCGACGCGGAGATTACCTCCAACCGCCCCGATTGCCTCGGCATGCTCGGCATCGCGCGCGAAGTCGGAGCGATTTACCGCCTTCCTTTGAAGGGCGTTTCATCAAAGCCGGCGGAAAGCAGCTCCACCAAGGCCTACGATGCGGTCAGTGTCAAAATCGAAGCGCCCGACCTCTGCGGGCGTTTCACCGCGCGCGTCATCCGCGGCGTGAAAATTCAGCCTTCACCTCCCTGGCTAAAAGATCGCCTCGAAGCCGCCGGCGTCGCCAGCATCAGCAACGTCGTGGACATTTCGAACCTGGTCATGCTGGAGCTGGGCCATCCACTGCACACCTTTGATTACGACCTGGTGCGCAATCACAGCATCGTTGTGCGCCGCGCCAAGCCTGGAGAGAAAATCCGCACCTTGGACGAAATTGAGCGCACGCTCGATCCCAATATCTGCATGATCTCCGACGGCGACGGTTCGCGCGCGGTCGGCATCGGCGGCATTATGGGTGGCGCCGAAACCGAAATCTCTTTTTCCACCAAGAATGTACTGATTGAATGTGCGTGGTTCGATCCCGTCGCCATCCGTCGCGCCGCGCGATTCTTGAAACTCCACACGGAAGCGAGCACGCGATTCGGCCGCGGCGCTGATCCCGAAATGGCGGAGGTCGCGTCACGCCGCGCTGCGGAGTTGATTCTGCAACTGGCCGGAGGAGAACTGCTCTCCGGCGTCGTAGATGTTTACCCCGGCAAGCGCGCGGCCAAGAAAATCACCATTACCCGGGCCGAATTCCTTCGCATTATGGGCGCGGACGTTCCTGACAAGGATCTCGAAGCCATTCTCTCGGCACTCGGGTTTGCACCTGTTCGCGTGGACCAGACTCGCGGCTCTGCGAATTCTCTTCTTGCAACATGGGAATGCACGCAGCCTTCCTGGCGCGCGGACGTCGAACGCGAGATTGACCTCATCGAAGAAGTCGCGCGGGTCTACGGCCTGGACAAGTTTCCACCGCGGCTCCCGGCCGCTCGAGTCGGCGCGGCACGGTTGCCTCATCAGGAAGCCGAGACTCGTCTCCGCGAACGCCTCATCGGCCTTGGCTACCAGGAGATTCTCACGATTCCGCACGTCTCCGAGGAGCGCGATGAATTGTTCCGGCCGACAGATGCGGTTGCCGCAAAGCTTGCCAATCCGCTCAGTGAAGAAGCCAGCGTTTTGAAATCGACCGGCGTGGCCACCATGGCCGGCGCGATTGAATGGAACCTGAATCATGGCCAGCGCAACCTGCGCCTCTTTGAGATTGGGAGCCACTACCGCTTCGTCAACAGCAAGCCTGCTGAAACACATGTCGTGACCATTGGCGCAACCGGGACGGCGCGTGCCCAGGGCCTCTACGACTCGCCGCGCGAATACAATTTTGGCGATCTCAAGGGAGATTTGGATGCCATCGGTGCCCTCTCCGGCGGCTTCCGCTGGGAAAACACCGGCCCGGATTGGCTGAGTGCAGCCAAGCGCGGCACCATTTATCAGGGCAAAGAAGGGAATCAATCGCTCGGTGTTGCCGGCCTGCTCGCCAAGCGCCTCGCCGACAAGCTCAAATTCCGACAGGATGTGTTCCTCGCGGAGATCGCCCTAGGCCCGCTCTACTGTATGTATTACGGCGTGAAAAACAATCGGCGCTATGAGTCCCTGCCGCGTTTCCCGGGCGTCGAGCGCGACTTCTCGCTCTTCCTCGCGGAAGGTGTGACGTTCGCGGAAGTGCGCAAGTCCATCGAATCGCTTGGCATTGCGGAAATCACCTCGATTGAAGCGGCAGATTTATTCCGCGGAAAAAATGTCCCGGCTGGAAAATACTCGCTGTTGGTACGGGTCACATTCCAGAGCCGAGAAGCCACATTCACAGACGCGCAAATCAACGATCTCTCCGCCCGCATCGTCGCCGTGCTGGAAAAGAATCTCGGCGCGTCCCTGCGCGCATCCTAGCTGGGCGCTCCTGACCTTATCTGTCATTCCGAACGGAGTCACTGAAGTGAGGAATCCTTCTTCGCAATCTCAGAAAGATTCCTCACTTCGCTCGGAATGACGAACCCGCATTTATTCCGTTTGCTTCAGCGCGCGTTCCACAAGCGTCAGGCAGCGCTCCGCTTGTTCCTTCAGCAATTCCTCGCGCTCGCCCCGCGCGGTACGCAGGCTGTGCAGTACGTCGGCAAGCGCCAGGGCCGCCAGAATCGCCACCTTTTGCGTATCTACTGTCGGGGTCATTTCCGCAATCGCGTGCATCTTTGCATCCACATATGCCGCCAGCTTCTGCACATACGCAGCATCCAGATCGCCCTGGATCGAGTACGTTTGCCCGAAGATTTGAACCTTAACTGCTTGGCTCATGATTATGGCCTTACAATTTCACCACCTAATGGTCCTGCTCTTGCTTTACTTATAACTGAAAACTGTTTGCTAATTACTCTCATTGCGACCACGAAGTCGGATTGCGGTCCCACCGGTGTCCTCGCAACTTCTTGTGCAAATCCGCCGGAAGCGGTCCCGCTACGCTTGCCGCGCAATTGGCTTCCACATTCTTCAGTTTCCTCATCCCGGGGATGGTCGTGCTCACAATCGGATTATTCAGAATGAATCGCAGCGCTATCTCGGCCATGGTGTTGCCTTTGGGGATCAACGGCCGTAGCGCCTCTGCGCGCGCTACACTCGACTTCAGATTCTCCGGCACAAAATAAGTGTTCCGCCAATCGCCCTTGGGCCATTTCGATTCGAGCGTGAGGGTTCCTGTCAGCGTGCCCTCGTCGAACGGCACGCGCGCGATGACACCCGCGTCTTTCATCTGGCATATCGGAACGAGCGTGTCCTCCGGGTTTTGGTCGAAGATGTTGTAGATCACTTGCACGGCCTCGGCGTGACCCTCCAGGACGGCGCGGATCCCGTTCCAAGGCTCCCAGCGATTGATGCTGGGCCCAAACGCGCGTACTTTGCCGCTCTTTTTCATTTTTTCGACGGACCGCGGCAGCCTTTCATCGTTCAGCCAGCGGTCCTCCCAGGTGTGAAACTGCATCAAATCAATGGTCTCAATTCCCAGGTTCCTCAAGCTCTTCTCGATGTACTCCTCGACGTATTCGGGCGGGTAACAATCGTCCAACGTGAACGTCCGCGTACTGGGCCAGCGCCGGTTCTTCGGCGGAATCTTTGTGGCCACATACAGATGTTTATCTGGGCCACCGGAACTGTCGCTTTTGTGGGCACGCAGGATTTGCGCTAGGATCTGCTCGCTCTTGCCATCTCCATACGCCCAAGCCGTATCGAAAAAATTGCAGCCCAGTTCCACGGCGCGGTGCAGGGCCCGCATCGTCTCCGCGTCGTCCGAATCTGTCCATCCAGCCAAGCCCCACATGCCATAGCCGACCTCGCTCACCTTCCAGCCCGTTCGCCCAAACCTCCGGTAGTTCATGAAATTTCTCTCCTCGCGTTTCTGTGCCATTGTAACGGAGAATCGCCACGCCGTGATTCCTTCCGACGTCTTTGCCAGTTCGTCGATGTGTGTCGTGGTAATCCTGCAATCATCCCCTTTTGCCCCCGAGCAGATCCAAGATCATTTCGACATCTTCCTCTGCCATGGCCATAAGCGACCCTGGCCCGAATTCTGAAAGGACTTCCGCCGTTTCCGCCGAGGAAGTTGCCGGCAGGTCCAGCCATTTCTCCGCTGCAAGTTTTCTGATCTCCGCCGTTCTATCCCCAGGGATGGCCTAAGCAGTTCAGGCCGCAGCCCTGCGGAGGATTCCATGTCTGCGTCATCTCAATCGGTTTTGTCATGTTGTCTTGCAATGGCCATGTTGGTGGCCGTGCCGGCCGTTTTTCGCAAAAGCCCGTCGCAGGACGTGAAGAGCAACGCGGGTGAAGCTGGTAAGCCTGCTGATACCGGCGCCAAAAAGATCGCCCCGCGCATTGACCTAAACGCTGCTCTGAAGGTGAGCCTCCCCGAACCCAAACAGGAATTGGTGGCCGCCCACTTCTCCACGCCGGACGGCAAAAACGGCTGGGTGTTGCGCATCCCGGGCGGGAGGCCCATCGCTACCCCGGCTTATGCAAACGGCATGCTGTTTGTCGGGGGCGGGTATGGGTCGCACGAGTTTTACGCCGTCGACTCCGACACTGGCAAGATCGTCTGGAAGATTCAGACCAGTGATGACGGCCCCACAGCCGCGGTCGTGGCCGATGGGCGGGTCGCGTTCAACACGGAGAGTTGCACGCTGGTGATCGTAGACGAAGAAACCGGACGCGTGATCTGGGAGGAATGGCTGGGCGACCCGTTGATGAGCCAACCCGCGATCGATAAGGGGGTGTTGTACATGGCGCACCCCGCGGCCACCGGAAGACCTGCGAAGGAGGCACAGTTCCATCCCCGGCCCGCAACTCCGGGCGGCAGCCATCGGTTGCTTGCTGCGGATTTGCAGACGGGCCGCCATATCTGGGAGCAGCAGATTGCAGGTGACGTCGTCACTGCACCGGTGATTTCGAATGGGACCGTGTATTTCACGACGTTCAACGGCGTGTCCTACGCCCTGAATGCCGCTGACGGTTCCGTCCTTTGGGTGAAGGAGAACGCAGCAACGAGCGCGCCGGTTGTGATGAATGGCCAGCTCTTTGAAACACGCAAGACTCGCTCCGGCAAAAACACGTACGAGGGCATTGCGCGCGTGGACGCGAAACAGGGAACCGTGCAAGACAAAGACCTGATCGCCAGAAGCGACGCGGCTTACCTCGAAAAGGGAAAGGGTGGAGGGGTTGCTATCGGTCCACCGGCCCTGATGGCCTTGGACGCGTCGGTAGGTTTCGCTGCGGCGCCATCCTCAGCAAAGCTGGACCAGGCTAGTGAAAACCTCGGTGTCAGTTCGGTGGTTGGTGCCTGGGCGTATCAGGGATCGCGGACGGCCGTCAGCAAGGGGCAGATCCTGAATGCTCAGGGCAACTACGTCAATTCCGTCCGGGCTTCAGATGGGCGTCAGAACTGGCAAGCGGAATTTGTGGGGACGTCGCATGCGCCGAATGGGCAACTCTTTTCGCCGCCAGCCGTAGGGCGTAGCTACTTGTATCTTGCAGGAGCAGGCGGGCAGCTTGTTTCCGTACGGCAAAGTGACGGTGGCGTTGGATTCTCCTATGCGCTCGGAGCGCCAATGGCGTTCCAGCCAGCGCTCGCGAAGGGCAACGTCTATGCTGGAACCACCGATGGGCGGCTGATTTGCTTGAAAACCGGGGATCGCGACGCCGAGGGCTGGTACGCCTGGGGCGGGAATGCCCAACACAACAAAGTACAGTAGGCTCCGGACCTGCAATGCGACTGGTCAAATGCCTGAGACGCTCCCATCGAGACGACCTTCGAGATGACCAAAGCCGCGGGCCGGAGCAACTGTCAACGAAAATCGCGTTCGTCCAAAATTTGCCCAGAAAACTAGGCGTCCGCGGAGTTGACGGTTTTGAGGTCGTTCGCAGTGTGTCCGCGGTGTACAAAGAGGTGCAGGAAAAACATCAGGACGAGTACGGCTCCGAAAGTGACCACGATGGTCGCACCCGTAGGGGTGTCCATAACGACGCTCAGATAGCAACCCAGCGCCGATACGAGGGTGCCCATGGTCCAGCCAATGGCGAGGCGCGACCCGATACGGTCAGCAAACAGCATGGCCCCGACGCTGGGAACGATGAGATAACAGAAGACCAGTAGGACACCGGCAATAGCTACCGAAGACGTCACGACGAATCCGAACGAGGCGTAAAAGAGAAAGTCCCAGAAGTGCACGCGAATACCCGCCTGTTCGGCCTTTTTGTGATCCATTGAGATGGCAAGAAACTTCTTGCGAAAAATAAAGTGAAAGATACCGATGGCGCCGTAGAGAAGGGCCGTTTTCTGGACCTCAGTCCAGGAAACAGCGAGAATATTGCCGACCAACATGTCTTTTAAGTGCTCCGTCTCGCCGATGGCTTTGCTCATTAGAAGGATGGCTGTGGCGGAAGCAACGGCATAGGCGATGCCGATGAACGCCTCCTGGGGAATGTGACGGCGGCTGCTGCGCGCGAAAGCAAAGATGCCGGCGCCGAGGAAGGTGAAGCCGAGGCTGATCCAATACGCCGTGCGGCCATGCGGGTCCATACCGACAACGACGGCAACAGTGGCGCCGAGCGCGGCAATCTGCGCCAGAGCGAGGTCGACAAAGATCACGCCGCGCTCCACGACGTGCACGCCGAGATAAGCGTGAATTCCCGTAAGGATGAGACTTGCGACAAACGGCGCGAGCAAAAACGGTAGGATTTCCATTCCACGGTCTCCCAGATGCTATTTCGTTGCGTCGAAAGCCTGCTTCAACTTCGCGATATCGTAGTCAAACAGTTTGAAATAATCGGTGATTTCTTTTTCGCCTCCAACGGAGGGCGTGAGCACTACGACTTGCGCGCCGGTATCGCGCGCAACCGCGTCGGGGGTTTTCAAATCGAAGTAAGGCTCCACGGCGATGACCTTGATTCCGTCGCGCTTCATCATTCCGATTAACTCGACAGTATGCTGCGGGCTTGGCGGAATTCCAGGGCGCGGCTCAACATAGCCAACGACGTTCAAGCCGAAGTGTTCGGCGAAGTTGGGCCAGGAACGATGATAAGTAACAATCTTCCGCCCAGCATACGGCTTCATTTCAGCTAACCACTTTTCATCGGCCTGCTTGATGCGCTTTTCAAACGAGTCATAGCGCTGAGCAAAGTAAGACGAGTCGCCGGGACGCATCTCGGAGAGCTTGTTCTGGATGCCCTTCGCGATGCGCAGCCCATTTTCGGGATCCAGCCAATAGTGCGGATTCCCAAGGGGATGTACGTCACCTTCCGCTCGTGTAACGACGCCAGTAGGAATCTCCAGAATCTTGGCATAGCGCGAGGCATCGAAGTAGCCTGACGCGCCCACCTGGATTTTTGGATTGGTGGATTGAGTGATCAACGGGGGAAGCCAGCCAATTTCAAGTTCGAGGCCAACCACGATGAGGAGGTCGGCCCGCCGCAGCTTCAGCAGAAAGCTGGGCTTGGCTTCGACAAAGTGAGGATCCTGGTAGCCGCGGGCGATGGATTCCGCCTCGACCCTGTCTCCGCCAATCTCCTGGGCAAGCGCGGCCAGGTCGGTCGTAGCGGTCATGATTTGCAGTTTGTTCTCGGCGCGCGCCAAAGGTGCGCATACAGTGCAAAGCAAGGCAAGAGTCGCCAAAAAAGCGGTGATGCGAGTTGGAATATCAGCGTGTCGCATAGCTTCTCCCAAAGACTTCCTCAGAACGGGTGCGCCCCATGGGCGCCCATCACGAATAGAAATTGAAACAAGAACTCGTTGGCGTACGAATATTTTGTCGTGACTGGATCAGCGAGGTGGCCGAACCGGTACTGCCCACGGATTTGGCTGAACTCGCTGGGCCAATAGGTCAGAATACTCGAAAAACCGGTGTCTGTCAGACTCGCATTGTTGGCGTGGCCGCTGCGGTCAAATCGGCCGCCAAACGTCCAACGGCGATTAATGCGATATTCCGCATCGGAGTAAAGGCCGAAGGCGTGTTGCGTCTGGAAGAAACCGGTCGTTTGAGCGGACAGTTGGTCGCGGGCGCTCCAGAAGAACTCGTTGCGGAACAGGAAGGAATGGTAGATGGCGCGCCGCAGTGGTTTCCAGCGCAGCGTGGCGTCGGCAGCGTACAAATTTGTCAGAAAGCGCTCCGGATCAAAGGATGTGCCAATGCCGGCATTGTTGTGACCGCGGGCGTAAGAAGCCCCCAGATCTATGTTGGTCGATTCTCCCAGATCGCGGTAGACGCGAAGATGACCCACGACACTCACGTCCTGGCGGCTATTCGCTTGGAAGACGTTGGCGGAATCACCTCGGTAGACTTGCGCCGTGCCCTGAACAAACCAATTCTTGGGTGCGGGTAGGAATCGCGACAACGAGATGCCGGCGTCGTCAATGCCGTCTTCTCCGCCGACGAGATTGTTGGTGGCGAGCGGACGGTCGATAAACGGCAAGGCATGATTGTGAGTCATGTTCACCTTGCCGAATTCCGCTCGCATCTTGCCAACCTTTAGAAGCAGGCCAGCCGGTAGCGCAGTGAAAGTCACATAGCCTTCCTCAATGTTGACACCCTCTTCGCCAAAGGAGATGAAGCCATCAGCGCGCGCATAGGGATCGATGATTGCCTGCATCCCAACTTCGGATTCGTGCATTTCCAACGAGCGCGAGGGAGAAACGGCGTTGTGTCCGGAGGTGCCAATGAAATCTCCGATAAAGCTGATGTCAGGGTTGAGGAGCTTCGCGTTGGAGGTAGCGCCTCCGTAGGTCTGCATTTGGGAGGCCTGCGCAGGAACTGGCTCGGGAGAAGTGGGCGAGTTGCCGACAGAAGATGCCGGCGCAGGTATCATGCCTGGCTCGACGCGAGTGGAAGCGAGAAGGATACGGTCTCCGATGGACGTTTGTGGGGATTTGGCTTCGCGCATCGCCTGGAGTTCGGCACGCAGAAGAGCAACTTCCTTGGTAAGCGTGTTCACCCGCTCTTCGAGAGATTTCATGCGCGTATCTTCCGTAGTGGAAGTGGAAGATGGTGCGACCGGAGAGGATTGCTGTGCCGATGCAGCTACACAATAGAAAACCATTGCGGACAGAAATGCGAATTTCTTCATCGTACTTCTCCTGTGCGATGTATTTGGCGAGCTATCAGCTCTTCTTCGATAATGAAGAATTGCGAGTGAGAACCAATTACGAACATGGGGAGAAATCCTTTTTTCAGAAGCAAACGCTTCAAGCGCCCCGACAACAGGGACGGCTAATGATTACGAATGGGTCCGACCAGGGGAAATGCAGCGAGCTAGAAGGCGGGGGGTGCGCGAGGAGAAATGCTGAAAGCAACTTCGGTGGAAACTGGTATGTGGGTCGAGAAAACGACGAGGCTCACCACAATAGGTGCGGCCCCCAGGATGGGGGCATGCGCCATAATCGCAGCTCCGGCCGTGGAGCAGAACGGACAGAAGTGCGTGCTGCTATTTCCTGCGCTCAAGTCCGCACAAAAGTGGAACTGTGCCGCAAGGAAAATGAATCCCAGCAGCAGGGCAAAGATTCGCGTCTTGTTTACAGTGCTTAACATCCCTGTCCTTATAGTAGGCCGAAAATCTTACCGCATGTCCACAAGCAAATGAAACTGTCTCTGCAGCCAAGTCACAGGCGCCCCCGATTCCCGGGGCACGCCGCGCGTCATTTCTGTGCCAGAAACGTCTTCGCTTCCGTCAATTCCGGCCGGTCCGCACCAGGAGGACACATGTCAGTCAGCTTAGCGTAGAAGGATTGCGCTGAGTCTTTGTCGCCGAGAGCTTGTGCCGCGCGGGCGGCGCCCAGCAACGCATCAAACCGGTTCGGCGCGTTGCGAAGCACTATTTTGTACTCCTTCAAAGCCTCGCCAGGCCGCCTCAGCTCCATCAGCATGTCCGCCATCATTTCCCGCGCGGGAATACCGGTGGATTCGCCTCCGTTCTTCTCCTGATGCTCGGCCGCCTCGCGCAGCTCCTGCAGGCCGTCTTCCGGCTTTCCTTTCGCAAAAGCAAGCCAAGCTTCCGCTTGCCCTAAGTCAGATGCCTTC
>Ga0187780_10003653_pt1 | contig 11587 bp, 6 predicted proteins | sample 1015_Q2_SP10_20__FD_132429 | JGI IMG/M metagenome (GOLD analysis project Ga0187780, IMG submission 132429) | Tropical peat soil microbial communities from peatlands in Department of Meta, Colombia - 1015_Q2_SP10_20_MG | ecosystem: Environmental > Terrestrial > Soil > Wetlands > Peat | place...
CGACGGGCATGCGCTTCACACAGGATTCACAGGTTTTCCACAGGCGAATTCATACGGTCGACAATTCCTGAAGATTGCATACAAGTGCGACGCGATGGGCTTCCGAGAGCAGAAAAAAACGGAGAGCCCGTCAAATTTTCCACAGCCCGCGTTTCAACAGGCTGGTCGATTTCAGTGTGCTGCCGGGGCTACGTGCCGAGGCTCCGGGTAGGCGAAATCGAAGACTCCGTTAGGATCGTCCGCAACGAGGATGCGATCGTGCTCGACGAGGATCGCCGCAGCCTCGACGCGCGCTCCTTCTTTCATGGCGGTGCGATAGGCGGCGCGGCGATTTCCGTCTTTGTCGAAGTGCAGAAGTTCATCGCCGATGGCGGCCCAAACTTCCTGCGTCTCCGGGTCGACGGCCAGCGCGCGAATCACCGGCTTGAGCGGCGGCGCCGCTTTGCCAATCGTGACGGTTGTCCACTGTCGTGCTTCTGCGGGAGGCTTGAACTCAGAGGCCGGCAGCGAGATTTCGTACGCGGCGAATCCGAAACGGTCATATCGGCGAATCGTCGGATCGGGCAAATCAGTGAAGACGAAATAGATTTGCCCTTTGCCGTCGCCGTAGAGTCGGCCATGGCTCAGCAATACGTCATCGCTCTGCGAGGATGCCGGCACATCACCGAAAGAGCGCTCCAGGGTGCCTTGCGCGTCGAAGATGCTGACCAGCTGATTCGAGTGCAAGAAAGCTGTGGCGAACTCTCGATTGGAGAGCGCAACGACCGACAGCGGCGCTGCAACGCGGACTGTTGCCACCGGCGTGCCATCGGCATTGAATACTTTCACCGCATTCGCGCCGCGATCCGCGATGAACAGCCGCCCCTCGGCGTCGATATCAAAGTCAGAAGCGAAGAGAATCTTCGCGCCGCGCGAACTCGCGTTCGGAATCTGGCCGAGCCGGTTGCCGTCGGCACTGAAGATCGCGATTGCGTTGGCTGGAGCCGCCAAGATGTAGTAGCGCCCCGCGCTGTCGCGCTTGATTGCAGACACGCCGGCACCGATCTGGGGGAAAACGCGGGCCCGGGCCTGAATCTCCCGCGCGAACGCTTGATCCTGCGCCAACGCGGGCCTTGCCGTCGACGCTGCGGCAGCGACGAGAACAACCGACACGACGAGTGCGATGCGGCGCAACACGGGCTAAACGATTTTATCCCCGCCGACGGCAGCAGATGCGCCGGCGTGCATCCGCGTTGCTTGAGGTTTACCTGTCCTTGGAGACGATCAGTCGAGGCGGAAATTGAGGCGATGGATCGAGCGGGCGCGGCCGGTGTCCTCATCTACATCGATCACGACAGCGTTCATCTGGATGTCGCCTTCCGCTACAACGAAGCGTGAGGGCATGGCGTCAAGGAAGTGCCGCAGAATGCCATCCTTTTCCATGCCGATCACCGAATCGTGCGGGCCGGTCATGCCGACATCCGTGATGAAGGCTGTGCCGCCGGGCAGCACGCGCTCGTCGGCGGTCGCAACGTGCGTGTGGGTACCAAGGACAGCCGAGACTTTGCCGTCGAGGTACCAGCCCATCGCCATCTTTTCGGAGGTAGCCTCCGCGTGCATGTCCACCACGATCACCCTCACGTCTGGGGGGATGCGCGTCAGTTCGAGCGAGGCCGCGCGGAAAGGATCGTCAATCGCCGCCATGAACGTGCGGCCTTGCAGATTGAGGACGGCAAAGCCCACGCCATTTTTCGCATGGCCCACGTAGAGCCCGCTTCCCGGCGAGCCATTCGGGAAATTTGCCGGGCGAACCAAACGCGGCTCGCTGGGAAAATATTCGATGATTTCCTTGCGCTTCCAGATGTGATTGCCGCTGGTCAGAGCGTCGGCGCCAGCTGCAAGGAGTTCCTCGACGATGCGCGGCGTGACGCCAAATCCCGAGGCGGCGTTCTCGCAGTTGATGATGCAGAGATCGATTTGGCGCTGCGCAAGGATATCCGCGAGCCGCTCGTGGATGATTTTGCGGCCGGGCGAACCGACGACGTCACCGACGAAGAGGATCTTCAGAATTGTGCCTTTCTAGAATTGGGAGACCCTTCGCTCACTTCGTTCGCTCAGGGTCACGATCCTTGTCGGATCGTCAGGAGCGGTCCACTTGGCCGTGCGTTGCTAGGCCCTGAACCCCACTTGACAGGTCGGGCGCCCAGCGCCTGCTTTAAGGCTTTCCCGAACGGCAGGCCGCCGGGACATGCACAAGGGCAGGACAACGCAGACACCCTGGGATTCAGTGTTGGTTCAAATAGGCTTTCGCAACGTCACCTGCGTCGCAGGCCGGCTCCGCGATCGATTGTAGCAGGAATCGTTGATGCGACCATTTAGCAGCGGGCGCGCGGCTACGTATCGTCGTAGTCTTCGGTGACAGATTCCAGAAACGCAACCAGTGCGGTGACGTCAGCCGGGCTGATCGACATGTTCTGGAATTCCGGCGGCGGATTGCGCAGCAGCCCCTCACGCGCGAGCTGCGAGCTACTGATGTAGAAATTGATCACGTCGGCGAACGTGAGCTTGCTGCCGTTGTGGAAGTAGGGAGCCGAGTCTTCCAGATCGCGCAACGTCGGCGTCTTGAACTGGGCGATGGTGTTCGGCAAGCCCATGTCAACCGCGCAATTCTGCGCGGCTGCGCACACCACGGACGTCAGATTCGCCTGCGGGTTGGGAATGTCGGGATTCTCGTACACGTTCCAGAGTCCCAGGTCGGCATACTGCGGGCTGCCAGCCACGGCGGGATGACGCAGGCTCTCGGTAGCGTCGGGATGATTTGACGTCACGGGCAAGTAGGCGTCGTAATTCTGATTCCGCTGGGCGAGAGTTGGGATCGCCAAGGCCGCGAACGCCCCCGGCCCGTTCGCGGCGTCGTACTCTTCCTGCGAGGCGCCCGTGTTGTGAAACCGGAAGTCGGTGAAATTCGGAGGCGTGTGGCAGGCGGCGCAATTTCCGGCGTGTTGCGAACCGTCGGTGGCCGCTGTAACGGCTTTGAGAAAGATTTCCAGTCCCGCCAGTTCTGTGGCGCCGAACGCAAAGGGTTGCGCGTGATATTTGAATTTGCCGTAGGTTCCGTCGACCCAGATCGGATTGGAAAGCGACAGCAGCGCCTGGTAAAGGACTTGATCGTACTGCTGAGGCGTTTGGCCCGCGGCTGGCTGCGTGGGCAAATGGTTGATGCGCAGGAAGACGTCGTAGGGCGAGGCGTAGTAGTTGCCGTTTTCGTCCTGCTTGAACAGAAGCCCATACATGTACTGTGCGATCAGTTGGGAGATGTCGTCCACGATCTGCTCGTCGCTCGCCGTCGCGACGTCGAGCCGGTACTGCGCCGGGAGCGAACAGGCGGCCGGAATCTTGGGATCCGTGCCGAGGAAGATCGTGCTGTAGGACAGATTGCAGCCGTACTCGGCGGCCGGCGTATTGTTCCCGTCATCGTTGCGGATCACGTCCGCGATGTGCGCGATCGCCTGCTGATACTGCGTCGGCCCCCATCCGAAATTGCGGCCTGTGAGAGTCTCCTTCACTAGATCCGCAGGGTCGGTGAACTGGCCGTCGAAATGGAGAAATGTCGGCCCGGGATGCCGCTGCAGCGAGCCGACCATTTGCATTGCGTTGCGCGGGGTTGTGGTGAACCCGTTCATCGGGAGCGGCAGCGGACTGCGCGTCGTGAAGTCTGCGTATGTTCGGTTCCCTGCTCCCGGCACGCCCTCGAATTCGACCACAAAGTGGCACGAGCGGCAGTTGATCGACTGGCCCGCGAACGCTCCCGGCATCGGACCGGTGTAAACATTCTGAACCTGACTTACGACCGGATCGCCCACGGCCAGCGGTGCGTTGACGTCCGGCTGGTTGGCAGCGAAGTATTCGGCGAATCGCGTCTCGACGAACAGCCGCTCACCGATATTTTGATCCGCAGGCGCTCCCTCCGCTTCGAGCACCGGAGGAGGCGCTTGCCCGGATGAGCAACTGGCGAGCCACAAGCTTGCGGCCATGCACGCCGCAAGCGCCGCAGTCGTAATGGCGCTCCAGTCACGCTGATGGCGCACCGCCAGCTTCACTTCGGATTCTCCTCTCCGCGCGCGGATCCGTCACTTGGACCAAGACTCTTGACGTACGCGATGATCTGCCAGCGCGGCGGCTCCGGCAGCATGCTCCACGACGGCATCCCGTGGGCGAGAATTCCGTTTCGGAGCAGCCAGAAGAGTTCGCCATCGGTAGCGTTTTGAATGTAACTTGTGCGAAGACTGGGCCTCTTTCCCTTGCCCAGTGCATCCGGCTGGTGACATTGTGCGCAGTGATCTGAAAACAGGCGCCCTCCGGCCGCAATCGCGTCAGGCTGACCCGCATACGGATTCACCTTCCGGCGATAGGAAGCAGGTACGTGCAGCAACCACGAATCGCTCGCGCCCGCGCATAGGGCCACGGCGAGCAGCCCTGCCGCGAGGCGGTAGACGAGAGAAAGCGGCGTTCGTTGCGCGATTGCGTTCAAGTGTCTTGCATGTCTCATCGTCAATTACCGGTGAAAGCGTCCGAAGATTTGCTGGACTTCGTACGTAACGCTGAAACGGTAGAGCACGCCCAGGCTGTTGTCGTTGAGACCGACGTTCGGCGAAAACGCGATCGTGGGACCGCGCGGCACGGTAAACGCAATGATCGGGCCGACGTATTGCGACGTCGCTCTCCAGCCGAATCCGTTCGTGTCGCCGAGCCCGCCGTACACCTCCACACCGCCCACGAAATTTTCCCGGCAGAAAGTACACGCACGCGGGCTCGCTGCTAGAGCGAACGGCCGGCTGACTCCGATCGCGTAGCCGAACTCCGCGGGATCGCTTTCGTTGAGGTCCTTTTCGGCGATGAAATTTTCCGAAATATTCCAGCCGCGAAAATTGCTCGAGAGAATCAGCTTCGTCTCAAGCGAGCGCTCGATCTCGGGGCGCTGAATGCGGTTCGGCACAACGTAGTCCTGCACCCCATTGTGGCCCGTAACCTCCAAGATGCTCCGGTCTGCTTTGTTCAAGTTTTCGTATTCAACGTACAGCACCGGATTGATCCAATGCTCGTGCAGGAGCGGACGAAGGCGGTTCTCCAGGCGAAAGCCGTTGAAAACCGTGCTGTCGTTCGCCGTAGTCTGCCCGCTTAGATAGAACTCCGTCGTCCACCAGGCCGTCGTACCGAATTCGAACTCCACGGTGGCGCTTCCGAACGTGTTGCCGTACTTCGGAGACGCCGCTGTGTTCTTCATGGAGATTTCGAGGTTGCCCGGCTCTTCCATCGCGTGAGAGTAGGTGACGAAGTAAGCTGGCTCTTGAGCTGCCAGCCGTGCAGGAGCGAGAAGGAAAGCGGCTTCCATCAGAGCGATCCCCACGAAAAGCGAAACCGTACAGCTCGCGAAAGCCGTGTTTCCCGCACGACGAGTTCGCCCCGGTTGAGACTCAACAGTTGTCATGTCTAGAAACTGAATTTCGCTGCCACTTGGACGAGGCGCGGCGATGTCGCGCTGATGACTTGGCCGAATGTGGCGCTGGAGATATTCCCGTCTACGGCCTGTGGCCCGAAAAATTGGGCGTGATTGAAAATGTTGAAGGCTTCGAGGCGAAGCTGCAGTGACTTCGATTCGGTCAGGGAAACTTTCTTGAGAAGCGCCATGTCATAGTTGTCCATCCCCGGACCGTAGAAGAACCGCCGCTTAGACGTGCCTGGCGTGCCTAGCGCATTGTCACTGAAGAGTGCGGTGTTGAAATAGGGCTTTCCGTTGCGAGGGTTTTGATTCAGATCCAGGGATCCGCGAGTGAAGTCAGGTTCATCGACGCCAAAGTTGTTGACGCCGTTCGGTTCGGACCCGATCAGCGAGTTGTCGCCGAAATCGACGAGCGTCACAGGAAGTCCGCTGCTGAAGTGCGTGATTCCAGAAATTTCCCAGCCCTGCGTCCAGCGGTTCGTGGCCCGGAACAAATGTTCGAACGGGACTTGATAGCTGTAGCTCACGACAACGTTATGTTTCACATCAAACGAAGATAGAGCTTTGCTGAGCGCGGGATCGAACGGGTTGACCTCCTCACCCAAGTTGGAGGACTGATCTTGAGATTTGCCGTAGGTGTATCCAGCCAATACTTGCAAGCGTCCACTGGTGTGCCGCAGTGTGACCTGCAAGGCGTTGTAATTGGAGTTGCCGATCGTGGCCTGGCTGGTATCGCTGCCGAAGTTCGATCCCAACGGGCTTCGGGTGCCGTTATATACGGCGCCCGTCGAAGTCACGTACGTGCTGTCCTCGCCGAAGGGACCGCAGGGCGTTTGTCCCGGAGCGAGATTGGCGGGATTGCTCAAGAACAAGCAGAGCGAAGGATTGCCTGGATTCGCTTCCTTAAGCACAAGCAAGCGATGGCCCTGCGTCCCTGCATAATTCACACCGAAGACCGTATTCGCGCCGAATCCGCGCTCAAGAGAGAGCATGTACTCCTCTGTGTAGGGAATGCGATTAGCGGTGGAATAGTTGGGCAACCCCGTGATCGGTTCGAACTGAGCCCAATCGATTTCGGTATCAGGGTGGCTCGCACTTGAATTCAATCGGGCCAGAGTAACTGGGAACGTTTGTCCCAGATTCTGCCCGGTGGCGGCAGTAACAAACGGAGTGGCAAAGAGCGGCGGCGCGGGACTCGTGTACGTGATTCCGTAGGGCACGTTGGCGCTCATCACACTGATCGTGAGGGCCTCGATGGCCGTATAGAACATGCCGTAGCTAGCGCGAATGCTTGTTTTGTTAGGGCCGCCCAGAATCCTGTCGAGCAGGCTATTGCCGGAGGCCCTGGGCGAGTAGGCGAGGCCGACACGAGGGGCAAAATCAAGATTGCCCGGCGGCGCCAACGTTCTCGGCACGCCCGGGTCGGTGGGATAGAGGATGCCAGCAGGGGCTCCCGGGAAAACCACCGATTGCTTACCGGGCGCGAAGGTCGCGATCTGATTGTACTTCTCATACCAGGGCTCGATCCGGTCCCAGCGCAGGCCGTAATTCAGAGTAAGACTGTGCGTGACGCGCCAACTATCTTGCCCGTATAGTCCGACGTACTTATTGCGACCATAAAAGGGTTGGAGTTGGCTTTGGTTGTACTGGGTCGGCGTGCCCAGCAGAAAGTCCGCGAAATCAAGACCGGTCTCGCTGCCGAAGAATAGAAAGCTGCCGTTGAACTGCGCGATCGCGTTGACGTTAACTTGATCGTCGTGGAATTCGCCGCCGAATTTGATGGTGTGACTTCGGATGACCTTGGAAAAGTTATCCAGCCATTGGAACGTGTTACCGACTTCCCTCAGTTCGTTTGTATCTGTGCCGATCGTGTAGCTGTTGAAGCCGACGCTTTCCACGCCTTCGGTCTTCGGCGACAGGGGCACAATTCCCGGCGTTCCTTCGCCCACAACAAAGCCCTGGGACGCCAGGCTGACGCCGACTCCCCCGACGGGTTTGCCAAGGTCGTTTGCATCGCGCATGTAGCTGAAGTGAAACTCATTCACCGCAGTCGTGCCAAGCGTCTTGGTGTCGCCAAGGTCGAGCAATTGCGCGCGGCCTGTATAGAGTGCGTTGAAGCCGGGAACGTTGGCACCGCCCTGCGCGACCGGGTACGGATTGTTCTGGGACCAGTTGTCGAGGAAGTAGTATGCGAACAACAGACCCCAGCGCGTGTTGGCATCCAGTCGGTAGGCGCCTTTGTCGTCCCGCAAAGTCTGTGCGTAGGCCGAAGTGGAAAATGTGCCGTTCGAGTTGTTGGGTTCGGGTATGTACCGCAGCAAGTTGGTTCCCGGTGCGATCCAGGCGGCTGGAGGAATTGTGGCTCCCGGGAACACACATCCGTTCGTGGCCGTAGCGGCGCTGCTCGTGCACGTGCCGGAAGTCTCCTGTCCTGTCGCAGGATTGATGTAGTTGCCGTTGAAATAGTATGGTTCGCCAGCCGTCACGTTGTATCCGAGCTCGTTGGAAAGCATCGTGGCAATGTTGGGCCCGCTCACCGTGCAGGGGATTTCAAACACTTGCCCGCTGGACGGATCCGATTGCGAGCCGCAGAAGCCCAGTTGATTGAAGCCCTGAGAATTGACTTGATCCGACATGTCTCCGGTCGTGCGATCCTGCATCGACGGTACGGGAATCTGTCCGGTGTCCATTCCCTGGGTCGACAGGGTCCCCTGATAGTCCGCAAAGAAAAAAATCTTGTTCTTCCGAATCGGTCCCCCAAAGATTCCGCCAAACTGGTTTTGGTCAAACGCCCCGCGGGTGGGAGAAAAGTAGTTGCGTGCGTCGAGATCGGTGTTGCGGACGAATTCGAAAAGGTCTCCATGGAATGAGTTCGTCCCGGATTTCGTTACGACATTGATCTGTCCCCCGCTGAACTCGCCATATTCGGCGTCGAAGTTGCTCATGAGAATCCGAAACTCGGCGATCGAGTCGAGGTTGGGGATGATCGCCGCCCCCATGTTGACATCCTCTTCGACGTCGCTTCCGTTCACCAGAAAGCTGTTCGCAAATTCCCGCTGCCCATTGATTGAAATGGTTCCGGGGTTCAGATCGCCGGAGGGAGAGAGCACGCTCGCGCCTACATCCTGCACCGTCTCAGACGTGACGGAAGTGACCGGCACGACTCCCGGTTGAAGAGCCAGCAAGTCCGTGAAACTCCGGCCGTTCAAGGGCACAGAGGTTATCTCTGCTCCCCCGACGACCTCGCCCATCTGGGTCGTGGCCGTGTCCACTTGGGCCTGGTTTTCAGTAACCGTCACGATGTCCGTTCGCGCGCCGATTTCGAGTCGCGCATCCACAATGAGCGCGCTGTTTGCGTCGATTGAGACGCCCATGCGCCGATACGGCTTGAAGCCTGCGTGGGTGATTTCGACGTCGTAGCGCCCGATCGGCAGGCTCAGGAACGAATAGGCGCCGCCGTCATCGGTCGTGACGGTCTGGCGGACGCCAGTGCTCGTGTTGATTGCCGTCACGGTAGCTCGCGGCACGCCAGCTCCGCTTGAATCTTGGATCGTTCCGGAAATGCTTCCGCTCACCCCTGCTCGAGCTACGGAGGCCAGACATAGGGCCAGCGCCACGGACGGCAGCACGCACGCGAGCCACACGAAGACACGCGTTGGTCGAGCTGTCGACGGTTGGTCTTGTTGCTGCAAGCGTCTCTTTTCGTCTGCCGAAGCGGGTCGTGCAGAACCGTGGCCGAAGAGGATGCGGCCTCTCTAGTTGCGAAACGTTATCAATTGCGGAGCGAGCGTAGGCTAGTTGTAAATGGTTGTCAACAAGAATTTGCATGCCCTAGTCGGACACCTCTCCACGCAGGTTCGGAGCCCAATGCGCAGAGCCGCCAGCAGCTAGCTAGAAGTGAAAACCGATCTCCCCGGTGACTGCTCGCGGCGTCACGTAGTGTGTGCCGCTAAACGTCGACAGAAAGTTATAGAGCGCGTACTGGTTCGCCAAATTGATCACCGTGACCTTGACGCTCCATTTGTAGCGGTCGCCGTGGAAGAGATCATCATCGCCGATCGCGAGATCGAACAGATTTCGTGTCTGGATTCTCGGCGGGTTGGTGTCGGCGTTCTCAGTACCCGGCGCGGGCACCTTTATGAGTGTCGAGCCGAATTCCGAGGCAGGGCAATTGAATGGCATAGCTGTCGTCGGCGTAGCATGCACGCCGTTGCAAGTAAACCCGGCCTCAAACTCTTGATCGGCGGTGAGTGGAACGAGGGGAGGGAATCCCACGTTGCTGGCCACCATGGATACGCTCGGCACACCGGCGATTGTGACGGAGCCAGGACACGTGTTGGAGTCGGCGATGCCGTAGCAAGGTGATGCGCCAGCAACCTGTCCGCTGTCAAACCGCCAGTTGAAACCAAGCCATGGGCCGCGCTTCCACGGTTGATATTGAAGGTGGGTGGTCTGATTGAATTTTTCGTCGTGATCGATCCGGAACGGCGTGAATTCCCCTGGCACGGAAGCAACCGGAACGGCCCCAGCGCCGCCGACCTGGGGAGTGAAGAAAACCGCAGCCACACTCGACATGACGACGTAGGCAGTGAAACCGTGGAGATTCGTGAGATTTACCTTGGCCGTGAAGCCTGGAATTTTCGAATTGTGCCACTCGATCGGGAACGTAATCGGCGTATTTCCGAGCACGCTGAAGTCATAGCCGTTGTGCGTATATTTCCAGACATACTCGCCGTCGAATACGACGTGGCTTCCAAATGCCTGCTGCAGTCCAGCGTGGAATTCGTTGCGAAATCCCGGGCTCAAGGGCGTGAGTGAGCTGGACGAACAGCCGAGAAGCGGGTTCAAGATCGGCGAGGCGCAACCAAGGCTGGAAAGCACCAAGTTCTCATTAAATGGGCTTTCCAGCGTCCGGGCATAGGAAACCCGAAGCACGGTGTTGCTCTGTTTCACGTTGTAAGCGACGCCGAGACGCGGCTGCGCCTGCCGGCCGATCGAGAGCCCGTTATAGAGATCGCCTCGGATGCCGACATTGAACGACCAATTCCCTGTCGTGATCGTATCCTGCACGAATAGGGCGAGTTCCTTCACGTCCGTGTGGCCGAAGAACGGGAACAGCGCACCCCCTCGCGTCAGGTCGTACGGCAGCAGCAACGGATTGAACAGGGGAAACTGGACCGAGTTAGGCGCATTGCCATTTGATGAGTCGTTGGGCTGGCAGCCATCAGGCGCACATACGCCAGTGGCGGGCGCCGAGGCGCACTGAGACGGATTGGTGAAGCCTTGTACGGACTGATATGAACCGGGCAAGCCCGTGTTCGCGTTGATGAGCGTCGGATTAAACGTAATGCACGGTGCGTTAAACGTTGGATCGACGATGCCGAGCCGGTCGTGCTCGGTGAGGAACGTTTGCTGGTACGTGATGCCCGCCTTGAAGTTGTGGATCCCCTCTATGTGGGACATATTTGCGCGGGCACCGGCATTCGTCAAATACCGAAGTTGTGAAACCGTCTGTCTCTGCAAGCTTGGAGCGCCCAGATCCGCAAACGGGTCCTCACTGGGGTAGTAGTTGTACTGATCGTGCCGGACGAAAAGCCCCGCCGTAACGACCGTCGTCGAGCCAATCAGGCGCGTCCAGGTCGGCGCAGCGTTGAAGGTCCTGATTTGCGAACGCTGATCCGCAGGGCCGACGAGTTTGCCGCACCATACCGACGACGTGCAGCCCTCCGCCGCTGTGGGAGCGAGCCCGTCGTCGCTGACCGACATCACTGTGTTGCCCAGATTGAAGCCATACCACGCCGTTGCATCCTGCGCGTCGAACGAGTTTGGCGTCTGGAACCAGGAGCGCGAGAAACCCAAGTTCAGGTGCAGCGAGTCCGTTTTGGAGAGCTGAAAGTCCAGGCGATCGAAGATATTTTCCTCGTTGCCCTTGTCGTGCATCACGTTGAACTCAGGCGGGTCGAGGAACCGGCCGGAATTCAGCCCATTCGCCGAAATGAAGTTCCCCCAATTCTGGCCCCCATAGCCGAAGTTGAAGCCGCCGTTCACGCTGCCAAATGCCCCGTAGCTGGCAGTGACGGCGCCGTGCGGAGTGGTCATGCCCTGCCC
>Ga0187780_10003654_pt1 | contig 11586 bp, 12 predicted proteins | sample 1015_Q2_SP10_20__FD_132429 | JGI IMG/M metagenome (GOLD analysis project Ga0187780, IMG submission 132429) | Tropical peat soil microbial communities from peatlands in Department of Meta, Colombia - 1015_Q2_SP10_20_MG | ecosystem: Environmental > Terrestrial > Soil > Wetlands > Peat | place...
GACTACGACATCGAGATCCTCGAGATGCATCACCGCCACAAGATCGACGCGCCCTCCGGCACCGCGCTGGCGCTGGGCCAGGCGGCGTCGCGCGGCCGCGCCATCGATCTTGCGGCCAGGAGCCAGCGCGTGCGCGACGGGGTCACCGGCCCGCGAAAGCGCGGCGATATCGGCTTCGCCACCCTCCGGGGCGGCGACAATGCCGGAGAGCACCGCGTCATCTTCGCGGCCGAGGGCGAGCAGATCGAATTCGCACATCGCGCGACGAGCCGGCGCGTCTTCGCACGCGGGGCGGTGCAAGCCGCGCTGTGGCTCGCGGGCCAAAAGCCGGGCCTCTACGGCATGAAGGATGTGTTGGGCCTAGGCTGAGACGGCGGTGGTCTTGGCCTTGTAGGCGCAGAGCGCACGCACGACGCAAGCCGGGCAATCGGGCTTGCGCGCGGTGCACGTGTAGCGGCCGTGCAGGATGAGCCAGTGATGCGCGTGCTGGATGTAGCGCTGCGGCACGAGCTTCACGAGCTTATCCTCGACCGCGCGGGGCGTCTTGCCACGCGCCAGGCCGGTGCGATTGCCGACGCGGAAGATATGCGTGTCGACCGCGATGGTCGGCTCGCCGAACGCCACGTTCAGCACGACATTCGCAGTCTTGCGGCCGACGCCGGGCAGGGCCTCGAGCGCCTCGCGCGAGCGCGGCACCTTGCCGCCGTGCTGCTCCACGAGGATGCGGCTCAAGGCGATCACATTCTTTGCCTTGGTGTTGAAGAGGCCGATCGTCTTGATGAAGGGCTTGAGCCGTGCCTCGCCGAGATCGAGCATCTTTTCGGGCGTGTCGGCGACCGCAAAGAGCGGCTCGGTCGCCTTGTTGACCGAGACATCGGTGGCCTGCGCCGACAGCACCACGGCCACGAGAAGGGTGTAGGGGTTGAGATATTCGAGCTCGGTCTTGGGGATGGGCTTATCCTTCGCGAGCAAGCGAAAAAATTCTGCGACCTGGGCCCGTTTCATGGCCGGCATCCTATCTTCGGGATCTGGCACACGCCACTTTGCGCGCCGCCGCCCGCTCGCCTAAGCTCATGGCCATGAACGACGCGGGGCCGGTCTATTTCGACGCGACGCTTTCGCCCTATCGCAGCCTGCCGCCCGCGGGCTTTTTCTGGATGATGGCGATCCTTGCCGCGGTCGGCTTTTGTGGCGGGATCGGATTCACACTTGCCGGCGCCTGGTCGGTGACCGGCTTCTTCGGTCTTGACGTCGCGCTCGTCTATCTCGCCTTCCGCTTTAGCTATCGCAGCGCCCGCCAGATCGAGACGGTGCGCCTCACGCCGGCCGCGCTCGACGTCGAGCGCGTGAGCATACGCGGCGAGAGACGGCGGTGGCGCTTCGAGCCTTATTGGCTGCGCATCGTCTTCGAGGAAAAAGAGGAAGGGCAAAGCCGGCTGCTCCTCGTCTCGCACGGCAAGTCCCTCGCTTTGGGCGTATTCTTAAGCGCGCCCGAGCGGCGCACCCTCGCTGCTTCATTGAAGGCCGCGCTAGTCTCCTGGCGCGAGGCGCTGCGGCCGCAGCGGTAGCCGCGGTTATCGCGGGGTGGTATCCTCTGCCCCAAATAAACGGTCAGGAGGAATCTCATGCCAGTCGCCAAAGTCAGGGACATCGCTTGGGGCCGGCTGCGCTCGCCCGATCTCGACAAGCAGGAGGAGTTCCTGCTCGACTTCGGGATGGCCCGCGCCGCACGCACCAAGGACAAGCTCTTTATGCGCGGGACCGACCCGGCGCATCATCTGCACGTCACCGAGCTCGGACCGCCAGGCTTCATCGGCCTCGCCTATTACGCCGCCAGCGAGGAGGACTTGCATAGGCTTGCGCGGGTCCCGGGCGCGACGCCGGTCGAGAGCATCGACGAGCCAGGCGGCGGTAAGCGAGTGCGTTTGAAGGAGCCCAACGGCTATCAAGTCGAGGTGGTGTGGGGCATCGAGAAAGTGGACCCGCTGCCGGTGCGGCCCAACATTGTCAATTGGGGCACCGAGAAATACCGCCGCGCCGGCGATCTGTGCCGTCTGCCGGCCGGGCCGTCGCAGGTGAAGCGCATCGGCCACGGCGTGCTCACGACCAAGGATCTCAAAGGCACGCTCAAATGGTTCCGCGAGACTCTGGGCTTCATCTGCTCGGACGACGTCTATGCCGGCGAGCCGGATCACCTCATCGGGTCCTTCAACCGTTGCGATTGCGGTGATGACTTTGTCGATCACCACGTCTTCTTCGGTATTCAGGCGGAGAAGAACGGCCTCAATCACCTCTCCTTCGAGGTCCAGGATTTTGACGACGTGATGATGGGCCACGAATATCTCGCCAAGAAGAGCAAATACGAGCACATGTGGGGCATCGGTCGGCACCTCCTTGGCAGCCAAGTCTATGATTACTGGTGCGATCCATGGAGCCGCGTCCACGAGCATTGGACGGACAGCGACGTGCTCAACGTCCATAACGGCTCGAACCTCGTCCCAGTGCACGAAGCGCTGATCTCGCAATGGGGCGAGGCGCCGCCGCAAAAATTCATCGACCATTCCTCGCCTTGAGCCGCGCATAGCGACGCGCGCGAAAGCGAACCGGCCCCTTTACGGGGCCGGTTCTTTTTTGTCTTCAATATGCTTCGGGTTCGCTGGGAAAGAGACTGCTAGCGGAATTGCAGGGGGATGACGATGTTGAGGCCCGGTGCGACCGGTTCCGGCGGAGGCGGTGGCGCATAGACCACCGGCGGCGGCGCATAAACGTAGCCCGGCGACGAATAGACAACCGGCGGCGGGTGATGATGATAGCGGTAGCGATCGCGGTCATGCCGATCGTCGCGATCGGCGAAGGCGGCCGAGGCCGAGAGCGCGATGCCGAGGGTCAGTACCACGGCGGATAATCGCTTCAGCGTAAGCATCTTCATCGGGATTCTCCTTCCTCGCACCACTTAACCGTTGGTGCCGTTGGCCTTGCCGGTGCTGCTCGTGCCGGTCGACTTCGCCGACGGCGTCGTTTGACGGACGCGCTGAGTGACGCGCTGATTGAAGAGGTGATCGGCGGTCTTCTTTTGCGCGTCGGACATCGACGCGTAGAGCGCACTAAAAGCCGGCACCAGTTTCTTCAGCCCATCGGCATGCGCATCCGTGATTGCCTGATAGTCGCGCAGGTTGTCGACGGCTGACATCGACTTCTGGCCCTTGGTTCGCTGCGCGACGAGGGTGGAGAGGTGTTGGGCGTTGTCGCGCATGACTTGCGCCACCGCGTTCCATTGCGCCGTCTCGGCCGGCGTGATCTTGAGCTGATCATGAAGTCGCGCGATATGCGCCTCGACCCGCGGGTCCGCTTTCGCCGGAGCGGTTGTCGCAGCAGCCGATTGCTGCGCCGGCATCTTGACCAGATTGGAATCCGGCGGCGCGGTCTCGTTTCCGGGCGCCGTGCTCGGCGGCGCCGGGCTCGGCACGGATTGCGCGAGAGCGCCGCCTGAATAGACCGAAACACCGAGGATCAGCGCCGTCGCTGTGGCAAACGCGATCGGGCTGCGAAGGAATGTTCCCTGGTTCATGGGTGTCTGCCTTTCGTGAGAGTCGGGATCGGGAGTTATCGGGAAAACGCGGAACAGGGACGACGCATTCCGCGCGAAGAACCTAGGCAGCGCCGGTGGCCGAAATATGTCGGCGTTGCGGCCAAACGCGATCAACTCGGTGCCCTGTTCTGACAAATATGTAATGTATCGGTACGGAAGCGTTTCGTTATTAAGCGCGTTATTCCGATAGTTGGACGGCGCTTCGCAAGAAGCATCGGCCGTCCCCTTAGAGGAGGTGGCCCATGACCGATACGCTCAACACTACAGCGAAACTCAGCTCGAAGCCGCGCCGGATCGCGGCGATCATCGCGGGCCTGGCGCTTGCCGCGGCGCTCTCCGGCTGCGTGGTCTACCCGGCGGGCCCGGGCTACTACCACGGCTACTACTGGCATCACGACCGCGACTGGCGGTGAGTGAAGCCATCCTCGTGCGGCGCGGCGGCCGTCCGACGCGCCTCGTAGCCTTGCAGCTCGGCGACAAGATTCTCGCTGCAGCGACGGATCTCTTCCTCACGCGAGGCTTCGGGGCGACGAGCATCGAGGCGGTCGCCGCGCGCGCCCGGATCTCGAAGCGGACGCTCTACCATCGCTTTCGCGACAAGACCGACCTGTTCCGCGCCGCGATCAGCCGCCTCATCGGACATTGGCTGCCGCAAATCGAAGCCGAATTCGAGGTGCCGGCGCCAGCGGCCGATGTCCTGATGCGGCTCGCACGCCGGATGCTCGCGCTCGCGCTCCAACCTCAGGCCCTGGCGTTGCGGCATTTGCTGCTCGCCGAAGCAGAGCGCTTCCCCGAGCTCGTGGCGATCGCGATCGAGCAGGGCGCCGCGCGCAGTGTCGAGCGGATCGCGGGCCTGCTTGAAGCAGAGAGCGGAGCTGGCCGCCTTGAGATCGAAGATTCGCGCTTCGCTGCCGCCCAATTCCAGGAAATGGTCCTCGCCGTCCCGCTGCGCCGGGCGATGGGCTTCGGACCTCCCTTGCGCGAAGCCGAACTCGATCTCTGGGCGCGGCGCTGCGTGGCGCTTTTCTTACATGGCTGCGGCAAGCCGAGCCGAGCCGAGGCCACCGCGCTCAGCCCGTCGATGTCGGCGCCGGCACTCCCCGCGATCCAGGGCGCGGCACCAGCCGGAACAGCAGCGGGTTCAGCGTGATCGAGATGAGCGCGCCGGCAAAGATAAGACTGTGGCCTTCCTCCGGGAGAAGACCCGAGGTTAGCCCGAGCGCCGCGATCACGAAGGAGAACTCGCCGATCTGCGCGATGCTCGCGCCGATCGAGAGTGCCGTCGCCAGCGGATAGCGGAAGACGAGCACGATCAAAACGGCGACCAGTGCCTTGCCAGCCATGATCACCGCCAGAACGGCGAGGAGCTTGAGCGGCTCCGCGGCAAGGATCACCGGGTCGAACAGCATGCCGACGCCGACGAAGAACAGCACTGCAAACGCGTCCTGCAGCGGCTGCGAATCCAGCGCAGCGCGGTGGCTGTGGTCGGACTCGGCGATGACCGTGCCGGCCAGGAACGCGCCGAGCGCGTAGGAGACGCCGAAGAACTCCGTCGCGCCGAAACCGATGCCGAGCGCGGCGGCAACGACCGACAGGGTGAAGAGCTCGCGCGAGCCGGTTCGCTCGACCTGGTCGAGAAGCCAAGGCAGGACGCGCGCCCCGACGACGAGCATGAGGGCGACGAAGATCGCGACCTTCGCAAGCGTGAGCGCGAGATCCCAGGCGAGTGCTGCCGCGTCGGGGCGCGCGGAGATCAGCGGCGGCAACAGCACCATCGCCAGGACCATCGCCAGATCCTCGACCACGAGCCAGCCGACGGCGATCTCGCCCGCCTCGGCGCGCAAGCTTCCGCGCGCGTCGAGCGCGCGCAACAGCACGACCGTGCTCGCGATCGAGAGCGCAATGCCAAAGACGACCGCGGCGCCAACGGACCAGCCCCAGGAGATCGCGAGCGCGGCGCCGAGCGCCGTCGTCGCCGCCATCTGCAGGATCGCGCCCAGCACCGCGATCCGCCAGACGGCGAGGAGTTCGCGCAGCGAGAAATGCATTCCTACTCCGAACATGAGGAACACGACGCCGATCTCCGCGAGCTGCTCGGCGAGATGCGCGTCGGCGGCAAAGCCCGGCGTGAACGGGCCGACCGCAATCCCCGCGAGCAAATAGCCGACGATCGGCGAGAGGCGCAGTCTCGACGCGATGAAGCCGCCCAAGAGCGCATAGGCGAGACTCACGGCAATCGTCGAAATCAGTGTCGTTTCGTCGTGCGGCATGGTTGGCAACGCTCGTGAAGGTGCAGCAAACGTAGGAGGGTGACGGACATTAATCATTCCCTTTCAGCGAATATTAACTGAGGAACCTTATATCCCGGACGTCATGTTGCGGGTTATTTACGCTTGCATCACCGAGCAGCACGACCTTCGACTCGTCGTCCTTGCCGGTCTTCTCTGCCTCTTCGCCTGCTTCACCGCGATCAATCTTTTCGTGCACGCGGCCGAAGCGAAAGGACGCGCGCGCACTCTATGGCACGCCGCCGCTTCCGTGGTGTTCGGCGCTGGTGTCTGGGCAACGCACTTCGTCGCCGAGCTCGCCTATAAGCCGGGGGTTCCCGTCGGCTACGACGTCGATCTCACGGTCCTATCGATCGCGATTGCGATGGCAGTGACCTGGATCGGCATCGCGGTGGCGCTTCGGTACAAGGCGAATGAGGTCGGCGGCGCGATCGTCGGCGGCGCGGTCGGCTGCATGCACTATGTCGGCATGGCCGCGCTGCGCGTTCCGGCCGACCTGCACTGGAATTTCGCGTATGTCGGCACCTCGGTCGCGATCGGGGTCTGCTTCGGCGCCGGAGCGCTCCGCGTGCTCGCCTCGGGCGTCACACTGCGCTATCGCCTCACCGCGACCACCCTGCTTGTTCTCGCGATCGTCGGGCTTCACTTCACGGCGATGGCCGCCGTGGTGCTCGAGCTTAACCCCTATGTGGGCATTCCCGACCAGGTCATGGCGCCTGAGCTCCTCGCGATCGCGGTTGCCGCGGTGACCGTGCTCATCGCTGCGCTCGGCCTCTCGAGCGCTTTCGTCGACGACCAGCTCGCGCGCCGCGCCATCAGCGAGGCGGAGCTCCTTGCGCAGCGCGTCGACGAGCGCACCGCCGAATTGCACAAGACCCAGGAGGCGCTGCTCCGCCAGGAGCGCCAATCCGCGCTCGGCCAGCTCACCGCATCCATGGCGCACGAGCTGCGCAATCCCTTGAGCGCAATCGCCAACACGCTGCACACCGTCAAGGAAGCCGTCGCCAAGGGCGGGCTCGACCTCGAGCGCCCGATCACGCGCATGGAACGCAGCATCGCGCGCTGCGACCGCATCATCAATGACCTCCTCGATTATTCGCGCATGCGCGAGCTGCGCCGCCGGACGTGGAATGTCGATCCCTGGCTCGAAGAGGCGCTCGACGACCTGAAGGTGCCGGACGGCATCGGCGTCGTGCACCGTCTTGGGGCGCCGGGCCGGCAGGCAAGTTTCGACTCCGATCTGATGCGGCGCGCGATCTCCAATCTAGTCGAGAACGCAGCGCATGCGGTGGAGAACGCTCACGGCAAGTCGCGGCGGATCGTCGTGAGCACGCGCACCGTCGAAAGCGAGCTCGAATTCTCGATCACCGATACGGGACCGGGCATTTCGAGCGACGTGCTGCCCCGGGTCTTCGAGCCACTGTTCAGCACCAAGGGGTTCGGCGCGGGCCTCGGCCTCCCGATGGTCCGGCAGATCGTCGAGCAACATGACGGTCGCGTTGAAATCGCGAGCACTCCGGGAACCGGAACGACGGTGACCATTCGCCTGCCGCTCACCGTGTCGGCGCCAAAGGCCGCCGCGGCTTAACGTCGGCCCGTCTCCCTTCGTTCGTCCCCGGCCGGTTCGCTGGCCAAGGCTGCGCCCCTCGCCTAAAGTCCCGGCGGCAGGGGGAACGGGCGTGGTCGCGCGCATCCGCACGGTAGCTTTTCTCGGCATTGACGCGCTCGAAGTCGAGGCGCAGGTGACCATCGCCGCCGGCCTCCCCGCCTTCATGGTGGTTGGGCTTCCCGACAAGGCCGTGGTGGAATCGCGCGAGCGCGTGCGCGCCGCGCTGACCGCGATGGGCCTGGCGCTGCCGCCGCGCCGCATCACCGTCAATCTCGCCCCTGCAGACCTCGTGAAGGAGGGCAGCCATTTCGATCTCCCGATCGCGCTGGCGCTGCTCGCCGCGATGGAGGTGCTCCCCGCGCAGGAGATCGAAGCCTATGCCGCGCTGGGCGAGCTCGCTCTCGATGGCTCGCTCCTGCCTGTGGCGGGCGTCCTGCCCGCAGCCGTCGGCGCGCTGGCGCGCGGGCGCGGGCTCATCTGCCCCGCGGCATCAGGGGGAGAGGCTGCCTGGGCAGGCGGGCTCGAAGTGGTTGCCGCACCCTCGCTTCTGGCGATCATCAACCATTTCAAGGGGGTCCAAGTCCTCTCGCCGCCCGCGCCGCGCATCGCCGAGGACAATGGCGGGTTCCTCGACCTCAAGGACATCAAGGGACAGGAGACTGCCAAGCGCGCGCTCGAAGTGACGGCGGCGGGCGGGCACAATCTGCTGATGATCGGCCCGCCGGGCGCGGGCAAATCGATGCTGGCCGCGCGCTTGCCCGGCATCCTGCCGCCGCTCGATCCGGGCGAGGCCCTCGAAGTCAGCATGATCCATTCCGTTGCGGGCCTGCTGCGCAATGGCGAGCTGATGCGCCGCCGCCCCTTTCGCGATCCGCATCACTCTGCCTCGCTTGCGGCGCTCGTCGGCGGCGGGTTGCGCGCAAAGCCCGGCGAGCTGTCGCTGGCCCATCTGGGCGTCCTCTTCCTCGACGAGCTGCCCGAGTTTCAGCGCGCGACCCTCGAGGCCCTGCGTCAGCCGATGGAGACGGGTCGCGCCGTGGTGGCGCGCGCCAATGCCCATGTCACCTACCCCGCCCGCGTCCAACTGGTCGCCGCGATGAACCCTTGCCGCTGCGGTTATCTCGACGATGCCGCGCTCGCCTGCGGCCGCGCCCCCAAATGCGCGCAGGATTACCAGTCGCGCATCTCCGGCCCGCTCTTCGACCGCATCGACCTTCACATCGATGTGCCGGCAGTGAAGGCCTCCGATCTGAGTCTTCCGCCGCCGGCCGAGGGCTCGGCCGCCGTCGCCGCGCGCGTCGCCGCGGCCCGCGCGCGGCAGCAGGCCCGCTTTGCCCGCCTGCCCGAGGATCGCCGCATCCGGACCAATGCCGAGGCCGATGGCGCCCTGCTCGAGGAGATCGCCGCCCCTGCACCCGAGGGACGCAAGCTCCTCAACGATGCCGCCGAGCGCCTGCGCCTCTCGGCGCGGGGCTACCACCGCGTGCTGCGCGTCGCCCGCACCCTGGCGGATCTCGATGCCGCGGCCCAGCCGAGCCGACTCCATGTCGCGGAAGCCCTCTCCTACCGCCGGATCGCGCTCGCCGGCTAGGCGTTCCAAATTTCCCGTGTCTGGATTACCCTTGGGCCTCAGGAAACGCGGAGGACGGTTAACGATGTCCGACCAATACGAGACGATCACGCGCGCCGGTCCCGGCACGCCTATGGGAGAGCTCATGCGGCAGTATTGGATTCCCGTGGCGCCCTCGCGAGAGCTCAAGGAGGATGGCACGCCGGTGCGCATCCTGCTCCTCAACGAGAAGCTGATCGCTTTCCGCGACACGTCGGGCCGCGTCGGCGTGATGGATCAGCGCTGCCCGCATCGCTGCGCCTCGCTGTTCTTCGGCCGGAACGAGGAGAACGGCATCCGCTGCGTCTATCACGGCTGGAAATTCGACGTCGACGGCAATTGCCTCGATCAGCTGAACATCCCGGAGCGCCAGCATTTCAAGGACAAAGTCCGCGCCAAGGCCTATCCAACGAAGGAGCATAACGGCGTCGTCTGGGTCTATATGGGCGACCGCACGCGCGCGCCGAAGGATCTACCGCATTTCGAATGTCTCCTCGGGCCGGAAAGCGGCGTGCAGATGCGCTTCGTGCAGCGCAGCTGCAACTGGCTGCAAGCGGTCGAGGGCGATCTCGACACCAGCCATGTCGGCGTGCTGCATTTCGGCTTCATCAAGCCGGTCGCGGGCATGGCCGCGGACCGCGCCGACATCACCGTCAACCGTGCGCCCGAATACAAGATCCAGGAAACGAAATACGGCCTGACTTACGGCGCGCACCGCCCGTCGCCGACCGTGCCCGGCGCGACCTATTGGCGCGTCGCGCATTTCCTCTTCCCGTTCTGGATCATGCCGCCGGTCTCGAGCCTCGAAAACAACGTGATGGTGCGTGCCTTCATCCCCATGGACGACAACCACTGCATGTTCGTCGGCTTCGAATCGACACGCTTCATGCGCCAGAACGACCGCGAACGCACCGCACGCAAGGACGGCGACGGCGGCTATCTGCGCGACAATCTCTTGCCGAACGAGAGCGGCTGGTACGGCCGCTATCGCATGATCGAGAACGAGGCAAATGATTATCTCATCGACCGTGAGGAGCAGCGGAAGAAGTCCTACACCGGGATCGAAGGCATCCACACCCAGGATCAGTGCGTGACGGAGAGCATGGGCGGGACGGTCGATCGCGCATGGGAGAATCTCGCGCCCTCCGACATCGCGATCGCGCGCAACCGGCGCATGCTCTTCAACACGGTCGCCGCGTTCCAGAAGGGCGTGCGGCCGCCTTCGGCCGACGACCCGAGCGTCTACGCTCATGCCCGCGGCGGGCATTTCACGACGAGCCGCCCCGGCGACTGGCAAGAGGTGTATCGCTACGAGCTCGACCAGCTGCGGACGCGGCCGCCCGAAGCCGCCGAATAGGGATAAAAGGCGCCGCTTCGGCCTAGATTCTTCCGGCGGCGCACCGCGCAGAAAGCTTGGCGGTCCCGGGCGAGGCGGCGATGAGCTTTTACGAGCGCGGCGCACAAATCGTGCGCCAGATTTACGACAAGCGGATCGAGGGACCGCCGATTCTCGATGCCGCGACCTATTTTCCGGACGCGCTGAAATTCGTCGCAGCCTGGCCTGCAATCCGCGCCGAAGCCGACGCCGTCATGGAGAATTTCACGCGCATCCCGCGCTTTCACGACATCATGCCGGAGCAGGCCGATATCTCGGCCAATGACGGGCGTGACTGGCGCCTCTTTGTTTTGAAAGCCTACGGCGTCGCGAACCGCCGCAACATGGCGGCGTGCCCGAAGCTCGCGGCGATCGTCGCATCCGCGCCCGACGTGCTGTCGGCCTCGCTCTCCTTCATGGAGCCGGGCAAACACGTTCCCGCCCATCGCGGACCGTTTCGCGGCGTGATCCGGTTCTATCTCGGACTCTGCGTGCCACGGCTCGCGGATGGCCGGCCGGCTCCGATCCTGAAGATCGATGATGTCGACTATCGCGTGGGCGACGGCGAATGGCTGCTCTGGGACGACACCTTCACGCATGAGGCGTGGAATCACGGCGACACCATCCGGTGCGTGCTCCTCCTCGATGTATGGCGGCGCGGCATGCCGCTCGACATGCGGCTTCTGTCGCGCACGGTGATCGCCTCGGTCGGCGCCGGGGTGAGGCTCCGCGGCGTCGGCTGAGCCCGCGCGAGCTCTCAAATCTCGCTCGGACTTGATCGCGTCGGGTCGCCGAGGCATGACTCCGCGCCCGCGACCGGGTCGCTTGTGCCAGATTGAAGGACGGAACATGGGTCAGTTTGGAATCGGACAGCCGGTGCCGCGCGAGGAGGATCCCTACCTCCTGCGCGGCGCCGGGCGTTATGTCGATGACGTGCGGCTCCTGGATTTGGCCCGCGCCGTGTGCCTGCGCTCGCCGCACCCGCATGCGCGGATCCGGGCGATCAAGGTCGATGCGGCCAGGGCCGCGCCCGGCGTGCTGCTGGTCCTCACGGGCGAGAGCGCGGAGGTCGCAGCCCTCGGGCTGCAAGTACCGCGCATGCCGCGCAAGCGCCGC
>Ga0187780_10003655_pt1 | contig 11586 bp, 11 predicted proteins | sample 1015_Q2_SP10_20__FD_132429 | JGI IMG/M metagenome (GOLD analysis project Ga0187780, IMG submission 132429) | Tropical peat soil microbial communities from peatlands in Department of Meta, Colombia - 1015_Q2_SP10_20_MG | ecosystem: Environmental > Terrestrial > Soil > Wetlands > Peat | place...
CGCAGCGGGCTGCGCACGGCGTCCAGCCGGGCTCGGATGTCGGCCAGGGTGGCGGCTGGATCGTCTGCGCGTTCCAGTTCAGCTCGGTAGGCGGCCTCGGTCCCGCCTTCGACGGGCAGCGAGCCCCAGTCGGCTGAAGGCCAGGCCCACCGGCGGATAAGGCGGTGCCGGTTGGTCATGCCCGCTCCGCCGACACCGAAGACGCGGCGCACGATGACCTCGGCCCCTGGCCCGGTTGACTGGCAGACGGCGCTGATCGCCCGCACGCCGTGCCGGATGGTGGCGCGCTGCTCGGCGCGAGTGCCGATCAGCAGCCCCGGCTGATCGGTGAACGTCACGACCGGCAGGTGAAACGTCGAGCACAAGTCGGCCAGCCGGATCACCGCCTCCGCGCCCTCGACGGTGAGGCAGCCGCCGGCCACGTAAGGATCACCGGCCACCACGCCGACCGGGTGACCGTCCAGGCGGGCCAGCGCGGTCACGATGGACCCGCCGTAGCGCTGCACCTCCATGACGGAGCCGAGGTCGAACACCGCTCGCAGGATGTCCCGGATCACGTAGGGCTGGCGACGGTCGCGCGGTATCGCGGACAGCAGCATGTCCTCTCGCCGCCCGGCCGGATCCGCGCAGCTGATCACCGGCGGCCGCTGGTATGTGCTTGGCGGCAGGTAAGAAAGGAAGCGCCTGATCATACCGAAGGCCTCTGCCTCCGATGCGGCCACCAGATCCACCGCAGCGTTGCGGGCGTGCACCGCCGCCCCTCCCAGCTGTTCCTTGGTGACGGCTTCCCCGGCTCCGCTGCGCACCACAGGCGGTCCGGCGACAAACAGCTGCGCTATGCCTTCAACCAGCACCGACAGGTGCGCGGCGCAGAGCCTGGCCGCGCCCAGTCCGGCCACAGGACCCAGGCCTGCGGCCACGACCGGCACCGTCGATAGGTTGTCCACCACGTAGTCCCAGCCGGGATTGGCAGGAACGTAGGTATGGCCCATCTGTTCGAGCATCTTCACGCTGCCGCCCCCGCCGGTACCGTCGATCAGCCGCACCAGCGGCAGCCTCATCTGATTAGCCAGCTGCTCGGCGTAGACCTGCTTGCCCACGATCGCGGCATCTGCGGCGCCGCCCCGGATGGTGAAGTCGTCACCGCCCACCACCACCTTTCGGCCATCGATGCGGCCAGTGCCTGTGACGAAGTTGGCCGGCGTGAAGTCCGCCAGCTCACCTCCGCTGTCATAGTCGGCCGTTCCCGCCAGCGTCCCGATCTCATCGAACGAGCCGTCATCGAGCAACGCCGCCAGGCGCTCCCGTACCGTGAGCCTGCCCGCCTCATGCTGCCGCCGGACCTTGTCCGGGCCGCCCATCCGCTCGGCCAGGTCCCGCCGTCGGCGCACGTCATCCAGTTCCGGTTGCCATGTCATAACCACAGAAGCTAACCAACGGCACCAAAGAACGCGATGCCGCAGGGCGCGGGGCGGCGGGGTGCGGCACCAGCGGGTGTTGCCGCCAAGGGTCCGGGCCGGGTAGGAACGTCGAGGCCTTGTTGTGGGCCATCGATCTGCACAACCGGACGGCTCATCTGGGGTTGTCGCTGCGGCCCGGGTTCCGCGGCCGCGGCCTGGGCACGGACGTGGTCGCGGCATTGTGCGAATACGGCTTCGCCGTCCGCGGCCTGCACCGGTTGCAGGTCGATACCCTGGCCAGCAATACCGCGATGCTTCGGGCCGCCTCGCGGGCCGGGTTCGTGCCCGAGGGCAGGCTCCGCCGGGCGGCGTGGGTCAACGGCGACTTCGCCGACGAGGTGATCCTGGGCCTGCTGGCCGCCGAGTGGGCCAGCGGCGGGGACAGGCCGCCCGGCCAGGGCGAGATCCCGGACCGGTCAGGCTGACCGGGCCCGCTCACGGCAGGTTGGTCTTCCCCGGCGCGCCGGCCGCTGGTAACGGATCTGATCAGGTAAATTCCTGTCCGTGGCTAGCGGGAGTTCCCGGCTGACCATTCACGCGTCGTCACCGCGGTGCGGGATGGCCGGGCTGACAGCGTGACCTCGACGCGACCAGAGCGCGGCCAAAGGTACGCGCGGGGCTTGGCCGCGCGCCGCCGTCAGCCGCGTACTGCCTGGCTCGCCACACTGGCCATCCTGGTCGTGGCCGTCACCACCGCCGCCGGCTGGCGAGGTGACGGTCGGCCGGGTCGTCCGGCGTCCGACGTCATGCCGGTGCACGCCACCGAGCGGGCGACAACCGGCCGGCCCTCACCGATCCCGCCCGCCACATCGCCCGCGACATCACCGACGACATCGCCGTCCGCGACATCGCCGTCCGCCGTGCCCACCGCCGGCCGCCTGGTACCGAGCGCCAGCGCCCGCCGGTCCTGCCCGCCTGCGGCGTCCGCGTGCGTGGACCTGAGCGCCCGCCTCACCTGGCTGCAGTCGGACGGCACCATCACCTACGGCCCGGTGCGCATGGAACCCGGACCACCTGGTACGTCGCACAAGACGCCGCACGGGACCTTCCACGTCGAGTGGAAGGCGGGCCCAGACTTCGTGAGCACCGAGTATCGCGAGCCGATGCCGTATGCCGTGTTTTTCGCCCCGGGCGGGATCGCCTTCCATGGCGGCAGCCTCAACCAGGCGTCGCATGGCTGCGTCCACCTGGACCTCGGCAGCGCCCGTTTCTATAACGAACACTTGCCGGTCGGGGCCGAGGTGGTCGTGTTCTGAGCCAGGCCGGCCATCAGGCCCGGCGGCTTTGCCGCCGAGCACCGCGATCCGCGGCTCAGCCGGACCTCTGACCGGGTTTCATGATTTACCGATCGGTGCCGGTTCCGTAAGTTGGCCGTATGCGGCGGACGCGGTCAACCACTGGTGCCGCTACTGCGTTCTACAGGACAGGTGCGATGCCAGACGACATCCTTGCCATCTATGCCCAGAGCCAGCCAGACAAGCCGGGCGTCATCGACGACAAGCCAGACGGGACCGTCGTCACGTGGACGTACGCCGAGCTTGACGCGCAGTCGAACCGGGTAGCGAACCTGCTGCTCTCCCTGGGGGCCGGGCCGGGCCAGAAGGTCCTGTGGTGCGGACCGAACTCTCCCGAGGTCGTGGCGGTCATGAGCGCCACCAGGAAGATCGGCGCGGTTGCCGTGCCGCTGAACTACCGGCTGACGCCGCCCGAGGCGTTCTACGTCATTAACCACAGCGACGCCGAGGTCGCCTACGTGGACCATGAGTACGCGCCTATGTTCGCTGCGCTGCGCGGTCAGCTGGAGAAGGTACGGCACATCATCGCGGTCGGCCGCCCGGACCCGAAGACCATGGACGGGATGCTGACCGACGCCGACATCGCGGCCGCGCCGGCTGACGCGCCCGATGTCGGGACAGCGCTCGGCTCGGGCGGGACGATGATCTACACCTCAGGCACCACCGGCAAGCCGAAGGGCGCGGTCCGGGCCGGCCCCCCGGACCCAGAACTGTTCGGCGCCCTGGTGAACCTGCTCGGCTACCGGCCCGACGACATCTACCTCACCTCAGGCCCGCTGTACCACAGCGGGCCGAGCGCGTTCATGGGCATCGGCCTCCTGTTCGGCCAGACAATCATCGTCCAGCGCAGATTCGATGCCGAGGACTGGCTGCGGCTCGTGGACAAGTACCAGGTGAGCTCGACGTTCTCGGCGCCCGCGCCGGTCCGGATGATCTGCGCGCTGCCCATCCGGGTCAAGGACCGTTACCGCCGCTCCTCCCTGCGCGTCATGGTGGCCAACGCGGCGCCGTGGAGCTACGCGCTCAAGCGGCAGTACGTGCGGGACTTCCCGGCCGAGTCGCTGTTCGAGGTCTACGGCTCGACCGAGCTCGGCGTGGACACCGTGCTGATGCCAGCGGACCAGATGCGCAAGCCGGGATCCTGCGGCAAGCCGGTTCCCGGCATCGAGATCATGCTGGTCGACGCCGAAGGTGACCAGGTCACCGCGACCGGGCCGGACCATCCCGGCGAGGTTTTCGTACGGTCAAGAGGGGTGTTCGACGCCTACCACAAGAACGACGCCAGCTATGTGTCGAACCGCCGCGGCGACTTCCATACGGTTGGCGACATCGCGTACTGGGACGACGAAGGCTACCTGTACATCTGCGACCGCAAGACCGACATGATCATCTCCGGCGGCATGAACATCTACCCCGCCGAGATCGAGGCGGCGCTGGAGCAGCATCCGGGGATTTATGACGTCGCGGTATTCGGGATCCCGTCAGAACAGTGGGGCGAGGTCGTGCACGCCACGGTCGTGCGGGCGCCGGGATCGCCGCTGACCGGCGAGGAGATCATGGCGTTCGCGCGCGAGCACCTGGCCAGTTACAAGGTGCCGCGGTCGGTCGACTTCACCGATGAGCTGCCGCGCACCGGATCGGGCAAGCTCCTCAAGCGCCAGCTGCGGGCGCCCTACTGGGCCGGCCGGACCGCCCAGGTGGGATAGCGCAAAAGGCGTGGTCTCCTCCGTCGGCGGGTGAAAGCGTCATCCGTCAGGATGACGCGGCCAGCCTCCACTTCCCGTAACGTGGTAGGTACGGGGGCAAATCAGTCAGGGGGCTGAGATGCAGCTAATAAGGCGCACCATGACAAACCGGGGGCCGCTGAACGTTCCGCTGGCCATTGCCGTCTTCGCGGCGATGGCCGTGGTTGCGTTTCGGGCCGCGGCCAGGCGACCAGAGCCGCGGTTGATGCCGGGCGGCGGGCCCGTGCCGGCCACGGCAACGGCTGAGGACGACCGGCCTGGGCCGGCTGTGACCGCCGGCCCGCCTCGCACTGCCGGAGGGGAAACGGCCAAGCCGCCCCCCGGCGGTCGGCCGGACAGCCCAGCCGAACAGATGCAGTATGTGTTTCACGAGCTGCACGCCGAAGGTCAGCACGCTCTATGCCAAGTCTGCCCGCGGGTGCTATGAGCGTGCGGCCGCCGGCCGAGCGGCAGCAGCAGTGGCGGGGCCAGCAGGAACACGTGCTCGGCAGCTGCCCACAGTCCGTAGGCCACAACCGCAGTGGTGGTGACCCCTCTCCGGGCATAGCACGGGCGCCAGCCGTATCAGGAGCAGCTACGGACGCTCCGAATGTGTGCAAACCCTTGACCTAAGGGAGCCATGCGGGGGCGCGGGGACGTCCGTCGTGCTGTTCATTCCGAAGACGCAGCGCGCCGTTTCGAGGGAGCGGCGCCGATAGTCGTCATCGATGCCGGGGCACGCGCCGCAGCGCCACCGCATGAGTTTCCCGGATCTGGAGGCCTGAATGCTGGAGCCCCAGAGCACGGCGCTATTCGTCCTGCTGGTAGTGGTATTCGGCGCGCTGGCGTGGCGGATCGCGGTCGGCCGCATGGTGGTCTTCCGCGTTCTTGCCGCGTGCCTGGCCTTCGTTACCGCCATGGCGTTCGGGGTGCTGGCCGTCAACAAGTACTACGGCTACTACCAGACCTGGAACGCGATGATCGCTGACGTCACGCAGCAGGGCGTCTCCGCGGCATCCCAGGTGCCGCACGTCAATCTCACCTCAGGCTCGCGGTCCGGCACGCTTAACGGGAACCGTGATGTTCTGCAGGCGGCACAGCAGCAGGGATACCTGCTGCGGCTGGTGGTAACCGGCCAGCGCAGCCACATCACCAGGGTGGTCTACGTCTACCTGCCGCCGCAGTATTTCGAGTCCGCGTACCGGGCTTACCGGTTCCCGGTGATCGAGCTCATCCATGGCCAGCCCGGGCAGCCGCAGGACTGGATCACGGTGATGGGCGTGACGGACACCTTCAACCGCCTGCTGGCGGAAAAGGTCGCTCGGCCCGCCGTCCTGGTCATGCCGGACGCGAACGGTGGCCAGCAAGTCTCGCTGCAGTGCCTGAACCAGGTCGGCGGCCCGCAGGACCTGACGTATCTGGCGGTGGACCTGCCGGTCCAGATCGCGCACTCCTTGCGGGTGCTGCCGCCGGGCCCCGGATGGGGCCTGGCGGGCTATTCCGAGGGCGGCTTCTGCACCGCCAACATGGCACTGCGCTACCCGAACCGTTACGGATTCGCGGGTGTGCTCAGCGGCTACTTCACGCCGGACGCCAACCAGCTCACCGGATCGGGCCGGCCGGTCAGCCCGTTCGGCGGCAACGCAACGCTGCGGGAGCAGAACACCCCGCTGGACGAGATCCAGAACCTGCCCGTCTCCGCGGTCATCCCCCGGTTCTGGCTGGGGGCGGGGGCGGCCGACCGCCAGGACGTGGCCGACACCGAGGCCTTCTGGCAGGAACTGCGACAGCGGCAGGACGATGCGCCGCTGACGTTTACCCCCGGCGGCGGGCACACCATGACCACCTGGCGTGCGCAGATCCCGCCGATGCTGACCTGGATGACCCGGGGCCTGGCCCGGGCGGCCCAGCAGGAGACCGCCGCACCGCCACGGATGACCGCCGTCGTGGCCGCGAAGGGGCCCCCAGCCTGAGACGTCAGATGCGCTGCTCGGTCGCGGAGTCGGGTATCCCGTCGAAATACTGGTCCAGGATCTGGCGGAACACCGGCTCGCCGGGAGCGGCGTGCATGAACAGCGTGACGCACGAGCGCAGCTTCAGCGCGTCGACCTCGCCGAAGATCTGCTCCGCGGTGCGGCCAGGCACGCGGGTGAGGATCCGGGCGCACTCGGTCAGCCTTCCGCCCAGAACCGGATGCGCCAGGTAGGCCCGGGCCTCCTCCAGCGAGGTGATCGCGTATGTCCGCGACGCCGGGCTGTATCCCAGGCCGGCGATCTGCGGGAAGACGAACCACATCCAGTGGCTGGTCTTGCGGCCAGCGCGCAGCTCAGCCAGGGCGTGATCATATGTAGCGCCTGCGTCCTGGGCCGCCACGAATCGCTGCAGATCATACGGGTCTTCCGCGGTCATACCCGCTAAGTCTGCCGGACCGTCAGCCCGGGCCGGTGCGCGGCGGGATCATCGACTTCAGCAGGTCAAGCACCCCGGGATTCGCGATTCCGCGCCAATCCGGGGTCAACAGACCCCACGGCTCGGGGTCGCCCCAGTTGGACCGGTGTCGGCCGGCTACCGGGATGGTGCCCTTGGGCTGGGTCGGGTTGACCGCCCACCAGCACCAGTCCACATCGTTGTCGGTGAGCCACGCCTGGAAGTTGTTCCACCACACGGCAGCGTCGGCGTGGCCGGCCTGGGAGGGGACCAGGCCGAAGCTGGCCAGCGACCTGGTGTCGTTACCGAACTCACCGACCCACACCGGGGCGATCTGCTCGCTGAGGATGTACCCGCCGTCACGGTACATCTGGTCGAGGTACGCCCGCCGGGGCTGGCCCGCCGGGTGGAACCACGGATAGTCGTGCATGCTGTAGACAACCTGGCCCGGACGTTCGAGCCGTACCGGGTGCCTGGCCACGCCGGTCAGGTCGGCCGCGTAATTGAGGCCCTCGCAGATGATCAGCACGTGCGGGCTGATCTGGTGGATGAGGTTCCCGGCCGTGGCGTACATGGCCGCGACGTCGGTCTTGGGCCTGGTCCCCCAGGTCGGCGCGAGCACGCGCCAGCCCACCGTCGTGCGCCGGGGCTCATTCATGATGTCCATGGCGGCGACCAGCGGGTTCGCCTGGTACCGCGCCGCGATGTCCTGCCAGGCCGTGAAGAATTTCGCGGCCGGCCAGCGGCGGTTGTACCACAACCCGTTGCCGTCGTCCTCCGAGCAGCACCACCCGGGATCGAGGATATGGCAGTTCGGTATGACGATCAGGCCCTCGCCCGTGAGCGCCTCGACGCAGGCGTCGTAGACCTGCATCGGCGTCGCCCCGGCCAGATCTGGGTTGGCGGCCAGGTATTGCGCGGGCACCGGAGAGGTCTGCTCGGTCATCCACAGGCTGAACGGAAGCCGCACGCTGTTGAATCCCTGCATTGCGATCACCCGGGCCAGCGCCCGGCGGTCGGTACGGTCCAGACCCGGCGCCACGCCGAGGTCTTCGTGGGCGCCGTACCAGTTCACTCCGGCCAGGCGGACACGCTTTCCGTCCGCGTCGACAACGAACCGGCCGCTGGTCGACAGCGGCGTCGCGATATCCAAGTCAGTCACCTCCGGGCCCGGGAGGCGCTTCGCGCCCTCCGATGAGAGCCACCGCTTCCACCTCTACCAGCTGATCGCGATAGCCGAGGGCGGTAACGCCAAGCAGCGTGCTCGGCGCGTCATGGTCCCCGAATTCGGCCCGGACCACCTCCCAGGCGGCGAGCAGGTCGCCGTGCTCAGCCGACGCGACGTAAACCGTCGTCTTCAGCACGTCGGTCAGCCCCGCGCCCGCGGCCGCCAGCGCCTCGCGGAGATTGGCCATCACCTGCCCGGCCTGGCGCCGGACATCGCCGGCCCCGACCACCGCCTCATTCCGGTCAAGCGGGCACGCGCCGGCGGTGAAGACCAGCGCGCCCGGCCCGGCGATCGAGGCGTAGGCATAAGGAACGCCGCCGTACAGGCGGGTGGCGCGGACAAGCTGCACAGTCATGCGAAAACGATGTCATGCCCAGAAGCCGGCCTGGCCGGAGCACCCCGCGGGGCAGCGATCCCATTCAGGGAACGGCCGCTGATACGGCGCGGCCGCATGTGGGTATGCTCCCTGCCAGAACCATCTGTTGCTGGTTCAGGCAGGTAATGCCGCCGGAGGTGGGGGATGCATTTCGTATCGGGGCTTCTCGTCATCTGGCTGATCATCGGCGCCATCGCCGCCGGGCAACGCGGCTATTACAGCGGGCCTGTCAGCGGCTGCAGCCACGCGGGCACGGTCGCGGTGACGATCCTCGCCGGCCCCCTCAACTACATGGGCGTGAACCCGAAGCTCGACTGCACCGTCCACCTGCCACAGCCCAGTAAGTAGCGGACGCACGCACCAACGTGGCCTTACCCACCCTCAACCATTCGCGGCGTAAGACAAACCAGCCCGCACGCCGGTCGCCCGATCACCTGGTCCCTGTGATGAGGCGTTCCCGGTCGAATGCCGGGGACACGATCCGCCAGCCCATTATGTCGAGGACCACCAGCACCGCCCCGAGCACGAGGGCGAGATGGAGCGTCGCGTGGATCTTGCCTTCGGCGATGAGGGTGGTCACGACGATCGCCGGGAGGCTGGCGAGCACGCTGAGCTGCGCGGCGACCCGCGGGTCGTTGGACCGGGCCGAGATGGCGATGCCGATCCAGATCGACAGCGCGGCCAGCAGCGGCGTGAACACCACCTGGGCCACTAGTTCCGGGCCGTGCAGGACGGCGGAGGCCACGGCCGGTTGCGCGAAGAGCTCGATGGCGGCGACGAAGACGGCGAAGACCAGGTAGGAGACGGTGATCGCCGGCACGAGGGCGGCCAGCGCCTTGCCGACCAGGAATTCCTCCCGCCGGATCGGGGTGGTGAGCACCGGCTCCAGCGTGCCCTGCTGCCGTTCCCCGGCTACCGAGATGGAGGAGAAGGTGGCGGGGACGATCGCGGGGATGGCCAGCATGTAGACCAGGATCTGCTGATGGGCCAGCGCGCCCGCCGCGGAGTTGGGCTGCGCGAAGATCTGGATGGCCGGGGTGAGGATGAAGATCAGTGGCAACACCGACATCGTGACTATGAGCTGGCGGTTGTGCCGGTACTCCCGGAGTTCCTTGCGGGAGATCGCGCGGATGCGCGTCGTATTCAGCCTCATCGCCGGCCCGCCTCCACGTCCTCGTCGATGAGCTGGAGGTAGACATCCTCCAGCGAGTGGCGCGACTCGGCGATGGACAGCACGTCGGCACCCGCGTGGACCAGAGCGCGGGTGACTGCCGGCGCGGCAGTGGCCGGGTCGGAGATGGTGATGACGTAGCTGGCGCCGTCCCGGTGCCAGCCGTCGACCGCCGGCAGGCCGCCGAACACGTGATCCGGATCGCCGAGCGGGTCCAGCGTCCTGACCGTGAGGGTCTTGGCGAACAGCCGGTCGCGAAGCTCGCCAGGCCGGCCGATCGTGCGCAGCGTCGTGTTGAGGATCGCGACCCGGTCGCAGAGCCGCTCGGCCTCCTCCAGCCGGTGGGTGGTGAGGAAGATCGTGACGCCGCGCTGGCGGAGTCCGCCGATCAGCTCGTGGACCTCGCGCGCGGCGACCGGATCCAGGCCGGACGTCGGCTCGTCGAGGAACAGTACCTGCGGGTCGGGCAGCAGCGCCCTGGCCAGCGCGACTCGCTGGCGCAGGCCCTTCGACAGCGCACCGCAGGGGTCATGGGCCCGGTCGGCCAGGTTGACGGCCCGCAGCGCGACCTGGATGCGCTCACGCGGGACTGGCACCTCGTACAGGCCGGCGAAGCACTCGAGGTTCTCGGCCACGCTCAGCCGCTGGTAGAGGCCTGGCGCCTCGGGCATGATCGAGATCCGGCGACGGATCTGCACTCCGTTCTCGGGCGCGAGCGGGATTCCCGCTACCGTCGCCGAGCCCGAGGACGGCGCGAGAAGGGTGCCGAGCGTCCGCACGGTGGTCGTCTTGCCGGCGCCGTTGGGGCCGAGAAACCCGAACACCTCGCCGTAACCGACCTGGAAGGAGACATCCTCGAACGCGACCCGGTCGCCGAACCGTTTGCCCAGATTATGGACCGACAGCGCCGCGGTATCGGGCTTCGCGCCGTCTTGGCCGTTCATCGTGCCGCCTTCCCGTGGCTGGACGCGCCGCCCCTGGTCCCGCTGTCGTTCCCCGCCGGGCTCCCAATCCTGCGATGCCGCTACGCCGCGGGCTCAGGCTCTTGCGCCAAATCTACGGCGACCTCAGACCCGGCACCAGCGATAATCCTGGCTGGCCGGGCCAACGGTTGAGGGCGTATATCACCTCGGTGACGGCCCGCACGTAGGCGATGCCCGCTTCGGTGAGGACGACGTTGAGCACCCGGGAGTCGCCGTGTTCGCAGCTGCCTGCGCCGCCAATATCCGCTAACCCGCGCCGCCATATCCACCGACCCGCGGGATTCCCGCCTCAGCCGGACACGCGGACCTCGTACCAGAGGCCGCCGTTGAGGTCGAGGTTGTTGCCGCTCGCATGGCCCGGGCCGCTGTCGCCGACATAGGTGTACAGGGGATGGCCGTCGTAGGTGGCCTGCACCGCGCCGCCAGGCCTCTTGATCGTGCCGAGTTCGCCCGTGACGCCCGGCCCGGCTCTGGGGCTACCGGTGACCGGCGGCCAGTAGGCGGTACACGATCCAGTGCACTTGGAAGTCGTCGGGGTGTCAGGGACGAACCAGTACAGCGTGAGGCCATGAGCGTCGGTGAGCACGGTGATACCGCCTATTTCCGCGGTCTTCAGCGTCACCCCCGCGTCCGAGGCGGTCACGGGCGGCCCGGACGCGCGGGCCACCGCGATGCCGAACAGGACCAGGGCGAGCACCGAGATGGCACCGACCGCGGCGATCACCAGCGACGCGGCCGCCCGCATCCCCGCCCGCATCCGGCCGGCCGGCCTGGCAGGCGCGATGTCCTGGCGCTCGGTATCTCTGGACAGCGCCGCCATGGCCAGCGTCGCGAAGGCGGCCACCTCGATGAGTCCGGCGGCGATCCCCGCCCTCGTCCGGACCTCCTTGAACCCGAACAACCCGATCCACACCGCTATCAG
>Ga0187780_10003656_pt1 | contig 11585 bp, 10 predicted proteins | sample 1015_Q2_SP10_20__FD_132429 | JGI IMG/M metagenome (GOLD analysis project Ga0187780, IMG submission 132429) | Tropical peat soil microbial communities from peatlands in Department of Meta, Colombia - 1015_Q2_SP10_20_MG | ecosystem: Environmental > Terrestrial > Soil > Wetlands > Peat | place...
CCCCGCTGCGCCTCGTGCGAGGAGAAATGCTGGCTGTCGAAGGCGTGCGGGTCCTTGGCCGAAGCCGGCAACGCAAACAGCAAGAGAGTCAGGACCGCTATTGTGGGGGCCATCATACTTCGGCGAATTCTGTGGAGGGCGATCAGGCCATGGCTACGCATTAGTGAGCCCGCGACCTGGCTGACAAATCGAGATTGTGTACTTTGATTCTAGTTATTTCTACCAGCCGCCGCTGGTAAGCCGTCATACAATCCCATGAGCAAAATCGCATGCGCCAGTAACGATGGACGTCGAGGCCTAAGTCGTTCCGGCAATGATCACATCGCAGTGTCGGGAGAGACGCCATCGGCTCCCTCCACGTTGGAAATTTGAGATATGCAAGGATAGATGGGGCGCTCATAGTAGGCTCCAAGAGCCGCCCCTATAGATGAAAAACGCTGATTTATTGCATGCGTTCCATCAACATATCCGCGCGTCGCCGGAACAATTTAGGGCGCAGAGCGTTGCCTCCGGCCGATCCGGCTATCCAGACTCACATGACAACAAATGTTTCTTGCTGAAACATCGACTGGACGCGCGAGCCTCGCCGCCCAATAGGATGTTCGAACGACAAATCGCATCACCGTCGGAAACCTTCAAGCCGTGCAACGTGGCTTTTCAGATGTCCGGTAATCCCACAAACGCGGACAGCGGGACCGGGGCATTTATGAATTTTCGCCCTAGTACGACTTCGGCAGGCCCAGAACCTTCTCGGCGATGAAGCAGAGAATGAGGTGCGGCGTCACCGGCGCGAGCCGCGCGATCATGCTTTCGCGCAGATAACGCTCGACGTGATATTCCTTGGCGTAGCCATAGCCGCCATGGGTCATGATCGCGGTCTGGCAGGCTTTGAAGCCGGCCTCGGCGGCGAGGTATTTGGCGGCATTGGCCGCCGGCCCGCAGGGCATGCCGCGGTCATATTGCGCGGCGGCCTTGAACGTCATCAGCTCGGCTGATTCAAGCTCGATCCAGCATTCGGCGAGCGGATGCTGGATCGCCTGGTTCTGCCCGATCGGGCGGCCGAACACCACGCGCTCTTTGGCGTATGACGCGGCCCGGCGCAGCGCGGCGCGGCCAAGCCCGACCGCCTCGGCGGCAACCAGGATGCGCTCCGGATTAAAGCCGTCGAGGATATATTCGAAGCCGCGCCCTTCCTCGCCGATCCGGTCTTCGAGCGGCACTTCGAGCGCGTCGATGAACACCTGGTTCGAGTCGACCGCCTTGCGGCCCATCTTCTCGATCTCGCGCACCTCGACGAAGCGGCGGTCGAGCGCGGTGTAGAACAGGGTGAGGCCCGCCGTCGGCTGGCGCATGCTCTCGATCGGGGTGGTGCGGGTCAGGATCAGTATATTGTCGGCGACCTGGGCGGTCGAGGTCCAGATCTTGGCACCGTTGATCACGTAACGGTCGCCGCGGCGCTCGGCGCGGGTCGCGAGCTTTGCGGTTTCAAGCCCGGCGTTCGGCTCGGTGACGGCGAAGCAGGCCTTCGCCGCGCCGCTGACGATCGGCGGCAGCATCCGGCGCTTCTGCTCCTCGCTGCCATAGACCACGACCGGATTGAGACCGAAGATGTTCATGTGCACGGCGGAGGCTCCGGAGAAGCCGGCGCCGGATGCGGCGATCGTCTCCATCATGATCGCGGCTTCGCCGATGCCGAGCCCGGAGCCGCCATAGGCTTGCGGGATGCACACCCCGAGCCAACCATCGGCGGCGAGCGCGCGATGAAACGCGTCGGGAAATTTGCCGTCGCGGTCGCGCTCGAGCCAGTAGTCGTCGGGAAAGCGCGCGCAGATCTTCTCGATCGCGGCGCGCAAGGATTGCTGCAGCTCGGAGAAGGCAAAGTCGATGGCCGTCACTCCCGGCTCAAGCGGCGCGCTTAAGCGCAATCGCGGCTATTGAGGCGCCGGCGCCCACAGCGCCGGAAACTCGAGCGCGAGCCATTTCGCCAGCGCCGCGTTGACGTCGATCGGCTTCTCCTGCGCCATCCAATGGCCGGAAGCGACCGTCGCCTCGGCGAGCTTGGCGCAGTTTGCCCGCATCGGCTCGGCGAGGCGCGAATCGATCGTCTCGCAGACGTAATCATAGGCGGCGTGGATGAACAGGACCGGCATGGGGAGCCGCCAATTCGCCTTGGCGCGCGCCGCGAACGCGCTATTGGCCTCCGCGTTCATGTACCAGCTGTCCGGGCCGAAGAAGCCGGTGCGCTCGAGCGCAGCGACGTAGCGATTTTCGTCGGCTTCGGTGAGCACCGCAGGATCGCGCGGTACGTCCGGCGCGGTGTTCTGCGGGCCGAACCAGCCGCCATTGGCGCGCACAAAGGCGGTGCGCGCCGGCTTGCCTTTGCCAGCGGCGCTGCCGGCGCGGAACAGCGCCCGCACCGTGGCGCGCACATTGGCTTCGAAGCCGGCGCGCGCGGCGGCGAAATTCTCGCGATAGAACAGCTGATAATCCCATTGCGCGGCGGGAAACTTGTCTTCGGGATAGATCTTGCGGTCGGCGAGCAGGGTCGCGGTTTCGACTCGGAACCCTTGCGGCTGATAGGGAACGCACAGGCTCGCGACGCCGTGACAGCGCTGCGGATGGTGCTGGGCGATCGACCAGACGACCGGCGAGCCCCAATCATGGCCGACCCAGATCGCCTTCTCCGCGCCGACCGCGTCGAGGAGCTCGATCATGTCGGCGACGATCTCCTCGAGCGCATAATCTTCGTGCCGCGGATAGATGCTGGAGCGGCCGTAGCCGCGCATGTCCGGCGCAATTGCGCGGAAGCCCAAGCCGGCGAACACCGGCAACTGGTGCCGCCAGGAAATCGACAATTCCGGCCAGCCATGCAGGAACACGATCGGCGTTCCCGGCGCAGCGCCGCAGGCGAGATAGAACGTAGCGTGCCGGTTGCTCTTGGCGACGTGCTCGGTGACCGCAACGCTCATCGCCGCATGACAATTCAGCCGCGGGCGAGTGTCAAGCCGACGGCGCGCGCCGCCGTTGGTTTCGTCTGCGTGCTATGCTCGATGAAAAAGCCGGCTTCGCCGGCGGCCTGTCGCCGGCCGCACGCGGCAACGATAATGGGAGGAGCCTGCGCCGATGCCCAGATTGTCAGACCTCCTGCGCCGCGACGGCTGCCTCCTCCTTCCCGGCGTCTATGACGGCATCTCCGCCAAGGTGGCGGCGAGCGTCGGCTTCGAGGCGCTGTACATGACCGGCTACGGCACGGTCGCCTCCGCGCTCGGCGTTCCCGATGCCGGGCTCGCGACCTTCACCGAGATGCTCGAGCGGGTGCGCTGCATCGCCGGCGCGACGACGCTGCCGTTCATCGCCGACGGCGATACCGGCTATGGCGGGCTTCTCAATGTCGAGCGCACGGTTCGCGGCTACGCCGCGGCCGGAGCGTCCGGCATCCAGATCGAGGACCAGGAATTTCCGAAGAAATGCGGCCACACCGAATTCCGCCGCGTCATTGCCGAAGCCGACGCCGTCGCCAAGATCCGCGTCGCCGTCGATGCGCGGCCGGGCCGCGACTTTCTGATCGTGGCGCGCACCGATGCGCGCTACGCCGAGGGTCTCGATGCGGCGCTTCATCGCGCCGAGCGCTTCCTCGAAGCCGGTGCCGATATTCTGTTCGTCGAGAGCCCGGAGAGCCGCGAAGAGCTGCGCCGCGTCGCCGAGACGTTCCGCGGCGCGTCTCTGCTTGCCAACATGGTCGAGGGCGGGCGCACGCCCTATCTCTCGGCGGCCGAGCTCGGCGCCATGGGATTCAAGATTGCGCTCTTTCCAGCGACGGCGTTTCTGACCGCGGCCGGAGCGATGAAGCTCTGCTACCAGCATCTCAAAGCGCGCGGCATCGGCACCGGCAGCGCGGCGCCGATGCTGCCTTTCGCCGAGATGAACACGCTTATGGGATTTCCCGCCGTGCACGCCTTCGAAGAACGCTACGGCGTCGGCGACAACCGCCCGGCGTAGCGCCGCCGCCGGCCTCACAATTTGTTGTTGGTTCGAGGCACCCCCAGCGTCATTGCGAGGAGCGAAGCGACGAAGCAATCCAGATCGGCGACGCCAGACTGGATTGCTTCGCTGAGCCTGTCATCGGGCCGGCCACGGGTCCCCATCGCGCTGGCGCGATGGGGTGCCCCGACTTCGGGCCGGACCCGTTGGCTCGCAATGACGCGTTGTGCGCCTATTTCATCGCGTCATAGACCGCATGGGTCCAGGCACCTTGCGGCTTCTTGGTGATCACCGGATCGGAGCCGCCGGAGAGAAGTTCCGACACCGTGCGGTCATAGTCCTTGGGATCGAGCTTGCCGTTGTCGGGGTCGAGGAGCTTGGCGATCTCGCCCATCATCTGCTCCTGATGGTGCAAGGTCTGCGCGCCGGTGGTGTCGGCGGCAAGCACGATCTTGGCGGCTTCCTTGTCGTTCTTCTTGGCGTAATCCCAGCCCTTCTCCGAAGCCATGACGAACTTCGCCATCTTGGCGACGAAGGCCGGATCCTTGAGTTTCGCTTCCATGGCGTAGAGGCCGTCCTCGAGGGTGGCGACGCCCTCGTCGCTATACTTGAAGACGACGAGCTGGCTCGGCTTGTAGCCGGCGTCGATCACCTGCCAGTACTCGTTATAGGTCATGGTCGAGATGCAGTCGGCCTGCTTCTGCAGGAGCGGATCGACGTTGAAACCCTGCTTGATCACCTTGACGCCGCCCGCCGAGCCGTCGGTCTTGAGGTTCAATTTCGCCATCCAGGCAAGGAACGGATACTCGTTGCCGCCGAACCAGACGCCGAGCGTCTTGCCCTTGAAGTCGGCCGGCGACTTGATGCCGGTATCGGCGCGGCAGGTGAGCTCGAGGCCGGACTTCTTGAAGGTCTGCGAGATGTTGACGAGCGGCACGCCCTTTTCCCGCGAGGCGAGCGCTGACGGCATCCAGTCGATGATCACGTCGGCGCCGCCGCCGGCGATCACCTGCGGCGGGGCGACGTCGGGACCGCCGGGATTGATGGTCACGTCGAGACCGGCTTCTTTATAGAAGCCTTTCGCGGCGGCCACGTAGTAGCCGGCGAATTGCGCCTGCGTCACCCATTTGAGCTGGATCGTGACCTTGTCGGCGGCCTGCGCGCCGTTCGTCAGCGTGGCGCCGCACGCCAGTCCGGTTGCCAGAACTATCCGCTTGATCATTTGCTCCTCCACTGTGCGAGCCACCGAGTCAGGCCCGATACGACGGACGCCAGGACGTCGCCGCACGCTCGGCCAGCGCGACGATCCCGTAGAACGCCATTCCGGCGACGGCCGCCAGAGCGATTTCGGCCCATACCATGTCGAGCGACATGCGGGCTACTTCGATCGAGATGCGAAAGCCGATGCCGTGCAGCGGCGTGCCGAAGAATTCCGCGACGATCGCGCCGATCAGCGCCAAGGTCGAATTGATCTTGAGCGCGTTGAAGATGAACGGGAGCGCCGCGGGGAGCTGCAGCTTGATCAGCGTCTGTCCGGGGCTCGCGGCGTAGGAGCGCATCAGGTCGCGCTCGATCGGGCCCGCGGCGGCAAGCCCGGCAAGCGTGTTGACCAGCATCGGGAAGAAGCACATCACCGCGACCACGGCGGCTTTCGAGGGCCAGTCGAAGCCGAACCACATCACCATGATCGGGGCGATGCCGACGACCGGCAGCGCCGAGACGAAATTGCCGAGCGGAAGGAGCCCGCGCTTGAGAAAGTCGTAGCGGTAGGCGATGACGGCAACGAGGAAGCCCGCGCTGCAGCCGATGGCATAGCCGGCGAGCACGCTGCGCATGAAGGTCTGGACGAAATCCTCTTCCAGCACCGGCAGCGATTGCGCGAGCCGCGCCGCGGTCGCGCTCGGCGCCGGCATCAGCACCGATGGCACGCCGAAACCGCGCACCGCCACTTCCCAGAGGTAGATCACGAAGGCGCCGAACAGCACCGGCACCGCGAGGTCCTGCAGCCAGCGCGCGCCTCGGCCGGCGGCCGGCAAGGCGGCGAGGCGGGTCAAGGTCAGGCCGGCGCCGAGCCAGGTCGCGAGCACGATCGCCCAGAAGCCCCACGACGCGGCTCCGGCGATGGCGCCGTCGCGCAGGAGCGCCAAGGCCGCAGCACTGGCGAAGAGCGTGCCGAATAAGCCGAGCGCAGGCGCAAGCACGGCAAAGCGCGGCGCCACCGCGTAAAGGAACGCCGCCGCCAGCACGGTTGCGAGCAGCTCGGGCCTTGCGGTCAAGGGCGGCGCGCTCGCGCTCGACAGCGGCAAGGCGAGCGAAACCACGAGGCCGAGCGCCGCGACCCAGAAGCCGACGGCCTGCCAGCGCACGATCATCGCGCCGCTCCCATCCGCTTTTCGGTGAAGCGGCCGACTGCGTCGATGATGGCGACCAGCGACGCGGCGATGATCGCGGCAACGATCAGCGCCGCCCAGATCTGGATCGTTTGCCCATAATAGGAGCCGGTGAGAAGCCGCGCGCCGATGCCGGCCTGGGCGCCGGTCGGCAGCTCCCCGACAATGGCGCCGACGAGCGAAATCGTGCTCGCGACCTTGAGGCTTGCAAACAGAAACGGCACTGACGACGGCCAGCGCAATTTCCAGAACACCTGCGCCGCGCTTGCCGACCAGGTGCGCATCAGGTCACGCTGAATCGGATCGGGCGAGTTGAGCCCTTTGACCATGCCGATGGTGACCGGGAAAAAGCACAGATAGGCCGAGATGATCGACTTCGGCAGCAGCCCGTGCAGGCCGATGGCACCGAGGACGACGATCACGATCGGCGCGATCGCGAGTATGGGCACCATCTGAGAGCAGATCACCCAGGGCAGCAGGCTCTTCTCCAGGGTGCGCACGTGCACGATCGAGACCGCGAGCAGGATGCCGAACAGTGCGCCGATGACGAAGCCGAGGAGCGTCGCCGACAGCGTCACCCAGGCGTGGTAGGCGAGGTTGCGCGGCGAATCGAGCGGATAGCCGAATAGCGAATCGTAAAGCTCGAGCAGCACCTGATGCGGCGCCGGCACCACCGGCCGCTCGGCGTCGAGCGTTCCGGCGATCAGCTCGGAGACCGTGTATTTCACCTCCTCGCGCTCGAACTGGTCGCGCACCAGCGGCGCGTTCATCAGGATCGCGGCGAGATACCAGAGCACGAGCAGGATCGAGACGACGACGAGGATCGGCGCCCGCGCGGTGATCCAGGCCGGCCGCCACGCCGCTTCCGGCAGAGCGAGCGCGCTCGTCGTCATCTGCCGCCACCCGTCATCTGCCACTACTCGTCATCTGGGGCTACTCGTCATAGGAGTGACCCGAGCGCAGGCCGGAGCGCACGCGCTGCGCGACCTTGATGAACTCCGGCGTCTCGCGGATTTCGAGCGTGCGGTCGCGCGGGAAGTCGCAGGCGATGACGTCGATGATCCGCCCCGGCCGCGGCGACATCACCACGATCTTGGTCGAGAGAAACACCGCTTCCGGAATCGAATGAGTGACGAACACCACGGTCTTGCGGGTCTCCTCCCAGAGCCGCAGGAGCTGCTCGTTGAGATGGTCGCGCACGATCTCGTCGAGCGCGCCGAACGGCTCGTCCATCAGGAGGAGCGCCGGATCGAACGAGAGCGCCCGCGCGATCGAGGCGCGCTGCTGCATGCCGCCGGAGAGCTGCCACGGGAATTTGCGCTCGAAGCCGGAGAGGTTGACGAGCTTGAGATATTTCTCCATGCGGGCGCGGCGCTCATTGGCGTCAAAGCCCATGATCTCGAGCGGCAGCATGACGTTGCGCTCGATGGTGCGCCAGGGATAGAGCGCCGGCGCCTGGAAGATATAGCCGTAATGGCGCTGTAGCCGCGCCTCGCCCGGGCTGACGCCGTTGACCAGGATCGTGCCGGAGGTCGGATGCTCGAGGTCGGCGATGACGCGAAGCAGCGTGGTCTTGCCGCAGCCCGACGGGCCGATGAAGGAGACGAAATCGCCGGCGCCGACCTCGAGGTTGACATTGGCGAGCGCCTGGACTTCGCCGTCGCTGGTTTGGAAGGTCAGCGAAACGCCGCGCGCGTCGACCGCCAAAGCGCCGGCTGCGGCAGGGCGTTCTTTCGCTTTTTCAGCTTGCCGTAGAGGCTCGACCGGGCGGACCGACACGTTCGGCGAAGACCCAAATGCCACGCTTTGCTCCGTGCGGCCGGCTCAATTCCTCGGCGCAGTCGAACCAAAAGAGTTTGGCAGACGCGCGCGGCGAAGCCGCGCCCAACCTCTATTCAGGATGGCGGAATATTGGGCACGCCAATTCCCTTCTATTGTCAACGGTTTTATCAAGCGCGCCCCTTCCTGAGAATATTTTGACTCATCGCGCCGACCTTTTCCATACTCGCGCGCCTTTGCACTGCCTCCTTTCTGGTAGCCTCTCGCAATATGAAGCCCGCACCCTTCCGCTATGTCGCCGCGCGGAGCCTCGAACAGGCGCTGCAATTGAAAGCCGAGCACGGCGACGAAGCACGATTTCTCGCCGGTGGGCAAAGCCTTGTTCCGACAATGAATTTCCGGCTGACGCAGCCGGCTTTGCTGATCGACATCAATCCCTTGACCGCTTGCGCCGGCGTCAAGAAAAGCGGCGGGCAGAGCGTGCGCATCGGCGCGCTGACGCGTTATCGGAGCCTCGAGCGCGATACCTTGACCGCGCGCAACCTGCCGCTCCTCCACGAGGCGCTGCCGCACATCGCGCACCCGCAGATCCGCAACCGCGGCACCATCGGCGGCAACCTCGCGCATGCCGACCCGGCCTCCGAAATGCCGGCGATCGTGCTCGCGCTCGCTGGCCGGCTGCGCGCGCAGTCGGTGCGCGGCGAGCGCTGGATCGCGGCGGCTGAGTTTTTCACCGGCGCGCTGTCGACCGCGCTCGAGCCGGACGAGATGCTCACCGAGGTTGAGCTGCCCGCGGCGCCGTCGCGTTCCGGCGCCTGCTTCATCGAGGTGGCGCGGCGGCGCGGCGACTTCGCCATCATCGGCGTTGCCTGCACCGTCGAGCTCGACGGCGACGGGCGCTGCCGGCAAGCGCGGATCGGCCTGTGCAATGCCGGCGACGGCCCGGTCTTGGCCAAAAAAGCGAGCGCGTCGCTTAACGGCGGCAAGATCGGCGCCGCGGAGATCGCGGAAGCCGCTGCGCTGGTGCAAAGCGAGATCGATCCCGGCGGCAACGTCCACGCCAGCAAGGACTATCAGCGCCATATCGCCGGTGTGCTCACGGCGCGGGCGATCGAGACGGCGAATGAGCGGGCGCAGCGTGGCCACTGACGCCGACAACACCGACACGCACGACATCACCGTTACGGTGAACGGCACGCCGTACCGGCGCCGGGTCGAGGCGCGGCTGCTGCTCAGCGATTTCCTGCGCCACGATCTGACCCTCGCCGGCACCCATGTCGGCTGCGAGCACGGCGTCTGCGGCGCCTGCACCGTCCTCTTCGATGGCGCGGCGGTCCGCTCCTGCCTGATGTTCGCGGCGCAGGCCGACGGCCACGCCATCGTCACCGTGGAGGGCCTCGCGCTCGACCGCGAGCATCTGCATCCGCTGCAGGAGGCAATGCGTGACTGCCACGGCCTGCAGTGCGGCTACTGCACGCCCGGCATCTTGATGACGATGAAGGCGTTCCTCGACGAGACGCCGCAGCCTGACGAAGCGCAGATCCGCGAGGCGCTGTCCGGCAATCTCTGCCGCTGCACCGGCTATCAGCACATCGTCGAGGCGATGGCGCTGGCGGCGCAGCGGCTGCGGAAGTGACCGCGATGGCGACCCGCAATTTCGGCGCCCCGATCCGACGCAACGAGGACAAGCGGCTCCTCACCGGGCAGGCGCTGTTCGTCGACGATGTCGAGCTGCCGGGGATGGTCCATGCCGCGTTCCTGCGCAGCAACCTCGCGCACGCCGCGATCCGCTCGATCGACGTCGGCGCGGCGCGCGCCCGCGACGGCGTGGTTGCGGTGTACACGGCGGAAGATCTCGGCCCCTATTGGGCGCCGGGTCCGCTCCTGGTGCCGCCGCCACCGATCGCCGGCAGCCTCTTTCATCAGCGCACGCAGGTGCCGCTCGCCAAGGACAAGGTGCGCCATGTCGGCGAGCCGCTCGCGGTCGTCTTGGCGCAGAGCCGCTATCTCGCCGAGGACGCGCTCGCCGACATCGTGGTCGAGCTCGATCCGCTTCCGGCCGTCGTCGATCTCGAGGCGGCGCTCGCCGACGACGCCGCGCGCGTACACGAGGACCTCCGCGGCAACGTCGCCGCCCATGTCCGCCAGACCCGCGGCAACTATGCCGCCGCCCGCGCCCGCGCCGACCACGTCATCGGCCGCCGCTTCCACTACGACCACGGCGCCTCCTCGCCGATCGAGACCCGCGGCATCGTCGCCAATTGGGATGCGCGCGCCAATCAGCTCACGGTCTGGGACACGACCCAGGCGCCGGTGTTTCTGCGCAACGGCCTTGCCGCGATGCTCGGCTTGAGCGAGCGGCAGGTGCGGGTGATCGCGCCGTTCGTCGGCGGCGGCTTCGGGCCGAAGATCATGCTGTTTTATCCCGAGGAGGTGGTGATCCCGTGGGCGGCGAGGAAGCTCAACCGCCCGATCAAATGGATCGAGGATCGGCTCGAGCATTTCTTCGCCACCACGCAGGAGCGCGGCCAGACCCATGACGCCGAGATTGCGCTCACGCGCGACGGCCGCATTCTCGGCATCAAGGACGTCTTCCTGCATGACACCGGCGCCTACAACCCTTATGGGCTCACGGTGCCGATCAACAGCCAGTGCACCTTGCTTGGGCCCTACGTGGTGCCGAACTACGACAGCACCTTCACCGCGGTCTTCACCAACAAGCCGATCGTCACGCCCTATCGCGGCGCCGGCCGCCAGCACGGCGTGTTCGTGATGGAGCGGCTCCTCGACATCGCTGCGCGCGAGCTCAAGCTCGACCGCGCCGAGATCAGGCGGCGCAATTTCATCCCGCCCGACGCCTTCCCCTACAACAATGAGATCATCTATCAGGATTTTGCGCCGCTCTCCTATGACAGCGGCAACTACGAGCCGGTGCTCGACAAGTCCCTCGCCATGATCGGCTATGAGCGCTTCCTCGCCGAGGAGCAGCCGCGCCTGCGCGCGCAAGGCCGCCATGTCGGCATCGGCGTTACCTGCTACGTCGAGGGCACCGGCATCGGTCCCTACGAGGGCGCCAAGGTCCAGGTGCAGTCGAACGGCAAGGTCAGCCTGGCGACCGGTATCGGCACGCAAGGGCAGGGGCATTTCACCAGCTTCGCGCAGATCGTCGCCGACCAGCTCGGCGTCGAGGTCGCCGACGTCGACGTGGTGACTGGCGACACCGACCAGTTCTACTGGGGCGCCGGCACCTTCGCGAGCCGCGGCGCCGTGGTCGCCGGCAATGCCGTCAACGAAGCGGCGAAAGTGGTGCGGCAGAAAATCCTCAAGCTCGCCGCCGAGCATTTCGAATGCGCCGAGCAGGACCTGGAAATTGCCGACGGCGCCGTCTCGGTCGTCGGCGTTCCCGGCCAATAGATCAAGCTCGGCGAGCATGCA
>Ga0187780_10003657_pt1 | contig 11584 bp, 11 predicted proteins | sample 1015_Q2_SP10_20__FD_132429 | JGI IMG/M metagenome (GOLD analysis project Ga0187780, IMG submission 132429) | Tropical peat soil microbial communities from peatlands in Department of Meta, Colombia - 1015_Q2_SP10_20_MG | ecosystem: Environmental > Terrestrial > Soil > Wetlands > Peat | place...
ACAGCTGCCGAGTTGGACGGACCTCGCGGAGCGATTTTAGGCGACGTACTAAAATCGCCTTTCTCTAAGAATCAACTCATGGACAGTCCAGAGACTTCAAAAACAGAAGCCCGGAACCTAGGTTCGACCGGAAGCTTGGCGCGCCAAAATCCCCGCTGGTCGTCTGTAGTTGAGTGGTGCCTACTCGCGGTCCTCGCCGTGGCCTTGATCGGTCACACTCTCGTGCCCGCGTGGCAAACCCTGAAAAGCGAGTTCCCTGATTACTACTTGGCGGCTGAGCTGTACCACCAGAACATTCCCCTCGACCGCGTGTATGAATGGACCTGGTTTCAGCGTCAGAACGATCACTGGGGAGCGTCTGACGGCCTGGTGAGCTTTGCGCCTAATCCTCCGATGTTCGTGCTACCGCTGTTGCCGCTCGCGAGGCTGCCGCCCCTGGCCGCGAAGCGCATTTGGTTGGTCCTAAGCGTTGTCTTTCTTGCTTCTTCCTTGGGATTCCTGCGTCGCGTGACCTGCCTCGCTTGGCGTCGCCTCATCTTGCTATCTTTGTTGTGCCTTCTTCCTCTCCGGGTCGATTTCCTTTTGGCCCGACCCTATGTGCTCGTGCTGTTTCTGATTTGCAGCGCCTATTACGCAGCCTGCCGAGGCAGCCATTGGACCTCCGGTGCGATCTGCGCCCTTGCAGCCGGGATGAAGCTGTTTCCTGCTCTTTCGGTCATACTGTTCCTCCGCACCCGAAACTGGCGGGCGCTCGGCGGATTCCTCACCGGCGCTGCAACCTTGGTGGCGATTTCCGTGCTGGTGTTCGGCGTAGAGGTCCATCGGGTTTTTCTCTCCGAAGTTCTAAGCCAAGCCTCGCGTGGTGATTGGCTGGGCCCTTATGTGCTCTCACAAAATTCCTATGTCACTCTGTGGAGCCATTTGTTCCTCCTCGAGCCCGAACTCAATCCTTTTCCTTGGATCAATTCGCCCACATTGTATGCGCTGGCGCTGGCGATGAGCGTTACCGCCTTAGTCGTTCTTTTCTTACGATCAATCACAGTCGACAAGACGCCACACGCCAGGGCACTGGACTGGGCAGTTCTGGTTCCGTTAATGCTGCTGCTCTCCACCAGCACGGCTCCGGATCACTCTTGCCTTTTGATCTTTACTGCTATTGTTGGCTTGGATTCTCTGCTGGCGACCGGCAACCATAGGAGAGCCCTGATCCTTCTGCTCTTGTATGTGGCTGCCTGTGCCCCCGGCAGGATCGCGAATTGGTTTCCGCTGTCCCGTTTGGTCGCCACAACTGCGCTCTACGCACTGTTGCTGTATTGTGCCGCGGCTGGCCGCAAGAGTTTGCCGTCGAGACTCTGGTTGGCTGCTGGCTTGACACTAGTGGCGGCGTTGACCCTTTACAATCTTCACCGGCTTCAGAACCGGGGAGAGGACTTCAGCCGGCGCCTGCCGACTCCTCCGAATGGCTACCGCTTTGCCAATCCCGTGCCGGTAGCGGACGGAATAGCGTTCACGGAAATGCAGCCTGCCCAGTATGGGGTGGCACTTTTGAGCAGAGGAACGCTGCAGGAGATCGCAATGTCGGGCGATGCCCTCTCCATCGCGGGCGCTGAGACAACCAACCTGCTCTATTCGGAGCTGACGGGCAGGAAATCGCTCTTGGTCAGGCTTCCTGTGGAGCAAATTCGATCGAATCCCCAGACTTTGACCGAAGGCCAAGAACCGGCTTTATCGCCGAATGGAAAGTGGCTCGCCTTTATCCGCGAAGAGCTAGGAAGAGGAACGGTGTGGCGGATGGCCACCGATTCGAAAGATGCCGCGCAAACCGTTCTAGCCAGCACCTACCGACCTCTCGATGTGACAGTTACCGACGACGGCGATGTGATCGCGGCCGCCGGAAATGTGAGCGATCCCCATTTGTTGCTGGTGAAGTGGGCCACACAAGAGGTTGCGGCGCTTCCCGGGTTTCCCCATCCCGCGCGGTATCCATCCATATCGCCCGATGGCGAGCGATTGGCGTTCAGCCGACGTGACGGTGGATCTTGGCACTTGATCGTGCGTACGCTCGCTGCTGAATCCGAGCAGCAACTGACCCACGCGTCATGCAATGCCATTTCACCCTCTTGGTTGAACGCTCGGACTTTGCTGTATGCCACCGATTGCGGTCGCGGGGTCGGGCTGAGCTCCATTGCCCGGGTCGTTCTCCCCGATTAGCGACGACCGATTGGCTTGAGGCGGTACAAGTCTCCCGTCCCGGAGCGGATTTCCAGATGGTCGAACGCGAGATTCCTGAGCCGGGTGCAGGACATGTGCGGATCAAGGTCCAAGCTTGCGGTGTTTGTCACAGTGACGTACTCACAAGGATGGTTCTTGGCCCGGAATTCAGTATCCTCGTGTTCCGGGGCATGAAGTGGCAGGCATTCTAGATGCCCTGGGCCCGGGTGTCTCCGCCTGGAAGAAGGGACAGCGTGTCGGCGTGGGCTGGCACGGCGGCCAGGACAACACGTGCCGGGAATGCCGACGTGGGGACTTTCGCGATTGCCGCAATGTGAAAGTTTGCGGCATCAGTTATGACGGTGGATACCAGCAATACATGATCGCCCCGGTGGAGGCACTGGTGGCAATACCGGACAGTCTCAATGACACAGAAGCCGCGCCGCTCCTGTGTGCTGGAATTACCACCTATAACGCGCTGCGGCACAGTGGTGCGTTTCCTGGTGATCTGGTTGCGGTGCTGGGGATTGGCGGTCTGGGGCACCTGGGAGTTCAATTCGCGAGCAAATTCGGCTATTACGTGGCGGCTATCGGGCGGGGGGCCGAAACTGCGTCGCTGCCGAGAAACTCGGCGCGAGTGTATACATCGACAGCCAATCGACCAACGCAGCCGAGGCATTGCAGAAATTGGGCGGCGCACAGGTCATTGTGGCGACAGCCCCAAGCTCGAAAGCGATGTCGGGGCTGGTCGACGGTCTCGGGCCGAACGGAACGCTCATGGTGATCGGCGCTACATTTGATCCCATTGAGGTCGCACCGGTCCAGCTCATTACTGGAAGTCGAAGGATTCAGGGCTGGGCCGCGGGAACACCAGCGGATTCCGAGGATACACTGCGCTTCGCCGAACAATCGGGCGTGCGGCCCATGATTGAGACCTATCCGCTCGAAAAAGCGGACGAGGCTTATGCCCGCATGCTAAGCGGCAAGGCAGAGTTTCGCGTTGTACTGACGATGTGAGGTTGGCAGCGATAAGAAACACTGCAAGCACGCCCCCGAACCGGTGCGGACAATTGGGCCAAGCGATGCGCCTTTCAGACTGTCCTCCCGTTGGACCAGTGCTTGCAGCTGTTTCCATCGCAACCGTAAGGCTCGAGTGAGCGCAGTTGCTGTCCGAGCCCATCGAAAAGAACGTCCCATGAAGTACCCGATCTTGCCGCCGCTCACGAAGCATACACCAGAAGAGAGTGGGCACCTGTCCAAGATGGATCCATATCGCGACTGATTGCGCCAAAACGTTTTGTAACTGATCGTGCGGCAAGGGAAAGCAGAGCTCGAAACGCATGGGGGAGGTAGCTTCGATGGTTGAGCCTAATTCGATTTCCCAGTGTTTGGAGAGGAGCTGAACCCGAGGGTTTGCGAGATGGTGTGGGCGATAATCTCGTTGCCACGGGAGTCCAGATGGAACCCGTCGACATAAATGGGTACTGTCACTGTGTCAAATACGTGGCCAAGGAAGACGAAATTTCCTGAGGCTGCCGAGCGGCTTTCGGCCCGTTCATAGACGGCCGTAAGGCCACGACGGACGCGTTCCCCGATGCCATCGTGATGAAGATCTCTTAAGTTCCTTTCGAAGGGTACCAAGGGCTTGTCTCCATATGCCAGCACAGGTTGCCAGAAGAAGTAGGCTCTGAACCCGTATTCCCTTGCCAGCATCTGAACCAGCTTCAAGTTCGCTTCGTAGTTTTGCAGGGTGGCCTGCGCTCGGACGGCTAGCGCCGCGTCTGAAATCGTCGTTTGGTCCTCTGGGCCAAAGATCTCTGTCAGTAGCTTGACAGCCTGTGCAGAGTACAACAGGTTCAAGCAACCAAGTCTGGTCGCAGCACGACTTTCCAACTTGGCTTTGATCGTCTCAAATTCCGAATGTTCGGTTGGATCTCCGGGGGAAAAACCACCCACGAGCGACTCATTGACCCCATCATAAAAGACCGCGATATCAGGTTGCCGACCGGCTTTAAGCTGCTGCATCAACAAAATCGCTTCCTGGTTAGTCACGTAGCCTTCGGCACCTAAATTGGTGACCTCGATGCAGGCGGAGGGGTCGCGATTGAGCTCCCGTGACAGGTACGAGGGCATCGTCGCCCAGTCTGGAGCGCCGACGCCGTAGACGGTTGAATCGCCAAACACCCAAATCTTGCGCACCCTTGTCTTCGCACATCCCTCACTAATTGGCGGAATCGTTCTGCGCCAAGTCCCCATCTCGGTATCATCGGTGTTTATGTATTTCCCGTGCCATTTCCTCACCCCCCAGATCATGAAAGGCAGGTAACTGGCACGCGCTTTTGCCCAAAACGAGGTTTGTTCCACCCAAAACTCACGGCCCCACTCTTCACTATTGTAGGCCGGACTTTTCTCTGGTCCGAGAGGATCGCTATGAAATCGGCGGTATGCGGAGAGAAACGCAAATGAAAATAGCTCCACGAGAAGCAAAACGATTCCGAACACTGCCACCCAACAGCCAAACATCGCAAGCAGCCTTTCACCAGCGATGGTGCGGCGGGTTCGTTCCACACTGCCCCTCCTTTTTCCTGTACTGGTAACGCGCAGCGTGCCGTTAGTGGATCCTGGGAATTACTTTGGCCGTGGTGCGTGCATAGGATTCATAGCGCGGCCCGAACAGTTTTCGCAGATGCTTCTCCTCAATAGCAATTTTGTTGAGAAGCAGCAGACTCCAAGCGATAACCAGGAGCCAGCCGAACGCGCTGGCAAAGATCAGAGCCATGGCTATCTTTCCAGCAATTGCGGCCGCATATCGCGGATGGCGCACATACCGATACGGTCCGTGGTTCATCGGGACCGTTGGTGTTTCATCCTGATGGAAAAATCTTGCGAGAAAGGCGTCGGTCCAGATCTGCCACAGAGTGACCGCGAGATACAGCCCCAGTCCGATCGCCTGCAAGCCGGGCTGCACCAACCAAGGAACCAACCGCCAGTGTCCATAGTCCAGGAAAACGAGGAGGTCGAGAGCCATCAGGAACATCACCCACCGGGGTCCTGAGGGATCAGAATTCAGCCCCCACCATTCTTGGCGCAGGGATCTGGAACGAAAGACGCCGAGGCTGGAAACAATGGAGTGCAGCGATCCTACCAGTCGCAAGGCAAAATAACCGGTCGCGAACCAATCCAATCGCAGCCAAGGGTGGGATCCATTCCACTGCACCAAGCAAGCTACGGCGATTCCCAGGTAGGCCAACGAACACGCGAGCGTTTTCCACAGCATTCGTCTCATCGCAGCATTTTCCTGATGAAAGCGGCGACAATATTTTGATTACCGCCGTTTGCAAACTACACCAGATCCCATAGCACGCTCACCGGGTTGAGTCTACTCTTCGGCCGAAGATTTGGCTTGAGAGCTACCCTTATGGTCTGCGCACTGCAGAGCGGAAACACAATGTCCGCAGATTATACTCATCAAATGTGCTTTCAACTTTTGTCAATTTCTTGTCAATACCTTGTAGACGTTTCCGTCTCGTAGCCTCTCGAATGGTAAGGCAGGTCGGCAACCCGACGGCCGTCTCCTGGCCCCTTGGTGGACCTGGGGCAGCCGTCCCATCGCGAGCAGCGCCTTGTCTTGTCGCGCAGGGTCAACGCCCATGATGTCAGCGACAAACCCATTTATTCTAGCGCACTCTCACAGCGAGAACGGTCGATGCTAGCAGACGGGCACTCTAAGAGTTGATCGTTGATTTCCGCTGTAGTTTATCTAGCTTGGCTGACGATCCTGGACGCATGGCGGGTCTTGGCACCGCAGGGAGCTCGTTATCCCTCGAGTCGGGAAGCGACCTCGTTGTCTTCTAGAATATAATCGTGCGCACAGATGGCACTCATACCTGGCACCAAACTCGGGCTTTACCACATTCCATCGCCGTTGGGCGCAGGTGGAAGGGGTGAGGTTTACTTTACCCGCGGCGCGGGTCTCAAACCTGAAGTGGCCGGGCCAGGGTTTATTTGCGACATTCGTGTGCGTTTCTAGGCCATCCGGGGCAGTCAAACCAAATTCGCTGGTGAGGTTACTTCGGAATCGATGCAGGGCAGGAAAGGCGATCGGATGGTCTACACTGAGGTTTGGTTGAAAGACCTTCAACACAGAATGCAGTGCGGTTCGAAGTGGCCGCGTTGGAGGAGGTCGCAGGGAAGCATGAGGTTAGGCACGCGGGATCGAGGGGCACGTGCTATGCTCTCCATCCCTTGAGAAAAGGGAAGACATGATCAGCGACATGATTGAACAGTTTGAAACGTACCTGGAAATGGGCAGGAATTGGGCCGCCAGATTCGAGGAACCGAAGCGCACGCAAGAGGCCATCCAATGGGCGATCAAACAGATCCGTGTCAACCAATGGCAGGCAGAATTGGACTTACAAAACAAGTATGAGGAAGAACTAAGACAGGCTAAAGAAAGCGCGCGAGGTTTGAGAATAAAAATCGAGAGCGCGATCGAGTACACGAGTACCGCCACAATGCCTGATGCTACACGACAGGGAATTCTCGCCATCCTGGAACGCGATTAGGCAAGGGCAGAGCGGCAAGACCGCAGGATCCTACTGTTGTAGAAATGCCTTCAGGCGAGAGCAGATGAGAAAACTCCCATCCGAGCCCCTCGAACGCCTCTTCCAGACCAGCAATGTGCCCGGAATCTCCTCCGTGAAATCCGAGTTATTGAAATCGGCGACCCGAAGCGAGATTCGTGTGCTTAGCCGGGTCGTTGACGTTTCTCGAATGCGCACCCTTCACCGACGTCAGCAACAGCTTCTCGCAAGTCGATCACGAGATGAGGGATCACTTCTTCGAAGCGATGCTGTTCACCAAGAGCGACGAGGCCGGGACGAATTTTGTAAAATTACCGAGCTCTAAGGAACATGAGAGAAAACCAGCCCCCCGGTAGGTTTGTCCTGGCCGAGCGAAGGGATAAGTCGTCTGCGATGGTGAGAGTGAACACAGGGTAGTGGACGGAGCATCGCCAAATAGAGAGCGGACGTTCACATCCCCGAGAGGAGCCTGCCCAAGAGTTGCTGCGCCGCCAAACCAGCCCGGCTTTTCCGTGCCCGCCTGTCTCGACCGAGGTTGGGAATCTGCGGCGGGAGAAATTCCTGCCTGTTGTTTTGTTGGTTTGTGGCGTTTTTCTTTATCTGCAGGTCTTCATTCTTCCCGACACGCCACGCGCCCCTATAGGTGATCAGTCGATTTACCTGCAGCATGGGACGAGAATGTTAGCCGGGGAGCGGATCTATCGAGACTATGATCACTTCACTCTGCCGGGAACGGACGTTCTTTACTGGGGCCTGTTCCGGCTGTTCGGTGTCCGAGCTTGGATTCCTCAGGCAATGCTGGTTCTTGTAGGGCTTACTCTGAGCTGGTCGATCGTCTACATTTCTGGCTGGCTAGCGGTTGGTTCCAATATATTCCTTCCCAGTCTGTTATTCATAACTCTCGCCTTCAGCAGTTACTTGGATGCCACTCACCATTGGTATAGTGCGGTTTTCACCACGGCTTCCCTGGCCGTTCTGATGGAACAACGAACTACCAAGCGGATCGCAATTGCAGGAGGGTGTTGGGGGATCGCTACCTGCTTCACGCAGTCCGCAGCGTTGGGCATCCTCGGGCTAGCCTATTTTCTTTTCTGGGAGAACGGACGCGAGCAGCAGGTCAGGTCCCGCTTGCTCAAAAACGAGGCCTCGCTCATAGGAGGCTTTCTGGCAGTGGTATTAGGCTTCAATTTCTCCTTCGTCCGGCTGGTCGGCCTGAAGAGATTCCTTTGGTACACAGTTGTTTTCTTGGTTAAGTACTATCCGGCGGACTCGTTTAATACCTGGCGGATCTACTTGCACGACTGGCCTTCACGTCGAGAATGGGCAAACCTGCCCGATTTGGCCGGAATTGCCTTCATTCATGTCCTCATTCCTCTGGTGTATGTCTTGGTCTTTCTGCGCTATCGTTTTGAGGGACGGGTGCGCTCGACAGAGCAATGGCATCGCCTGATGCTGGTCAACGTAATCGGCGTGACCCTGTTTCTTACGATTGCGTCGTCTCCCGCGTACAACCGGATGTGTACGATCACGATTCCAGGATTCATCGTGTTGGGATGGCTGGCAGGGTTTCCAGGCAAGTTGGACAGATTGCTTTCGCGAAGCTTGATGGTGGTTGCTTTACTCATGCTGGTTTTGAAGCCGACAATAACGCAGACCCGATGGGAGGAATCGTTGACTCTTCCTGCCGGTCGGGTTGCCTTTTTCAGCCTGGCAGAATTTCAAAAGCTGAGTTGGCTTTCTAAGCGCACGCAGCCGTCCGACTATTTCTTCGGCGACGAATTGGCTGGCTTTCTGCTGCACCTGCGCAATCCGGCGCGTGTCCCGTTTCTACGACCGACCGATTACACCAGGCCGGAGGAGGTGGAAGATCTGATACAGGCCCTGCAGGCACATCAAGTAAGGTTTGTCAGCTGGTACCCGGGCTTGGATATTTCAAGACGCGGCAATCATCTCGCTCCGGTGGAGCTTTATCTTCGCGACCATTACCACGTGGCCACGGCTTTCTCCAACGGGGATAAGATCTGGGAACGCAACCAACTGTGAACCGCGACCATTACCGTCGAATTTCCAAGCCATCGGAGCGAAAGCCCTTGCTCTGGCAAGTCTTTCTAAGGTCGCTGGAGGACATATTCTCCACCCCCCCGGGCGGTTCGGTGCTCAGGAAATAGACGAGCCGTACCAGGGCCGCAGACGTGGCCACCAGCGGCGCACATTCCGGGAATACTCTTCGTAGTCCGGCCCAAATTTCTTTCGCAGCGTTGGCTCCTCGTAGAGGACCACAAACAGATGAACGCCGAGGGCAACCGCAGCCACACTGCCTATGGCGATCGGATTGGGATGACCAAACACAATCCACAGTCCGATCCATCCGACTGCGAAGCCAACGTACATTGGGTTCCGCACGTAACGATAGAAACCAACGACCACCAGCCTCCGCGGTGGGACCATCGGGGCCGGTGTGCCACGTCCCGTCCATCCGAAGTCCCAGATGCAGCGCAGAGCGACTGCAAATCCGACCACCGACGGAATCGCCGCCAGCCATCGCCAACGTGCCTGGTCCGCCATCTCCACGGTGAAACCTAACCATCGCGGCAAGAGCCAGAACCACAGGGCAAAGAAGCCAGACCCCACGAGCAGCGAGGCGAGGGCAGTTAACCATCGCGTCCCGCAATCGGAGGGAGTGGTGCTCCCGGAACCTCCATCAGTCATGGACCCTCCTCTGGGCAAATGGTATCCGCCATGGCCCCGATTCTCTAACAATGCCAATTTGATCGGGACTCCTGAATGAATGATAATCTCCACACTTTGCGGAGGAGCGATGATCTACCGAGCTCTCTTGATTTTCTCCTTGGTCATCACCATGAATCTCGCATCCGCCTTTGCCGAGACAAAACAACTGACATGGATCAAGACCACGAGACTGCTGGATGTTCGTACGGGCAAGCTCTTGGCCGACCAAACAATCGTCATCGAGGGAAACAAAATCGTTCGGGTTGCATCTTCTTCCGGTCTGGACCAGCCCGCCACGAACACCGTCCGGGTGATCGATCTGGCGGGTCTGACAGTTCTGCCCGGCCTAATGGACTGCCACGCCCATATACTTGGCAACCTCAAAGACCTGTCGCCGTCGGCTCCCTTGCGGATGTCTTCACCCCAGGGCGTCCTGTGGGGAGTACACAATCTGCAAGTCTGGTTGAATCACGGGTTCACCACCTTACGTGATGCGGGAGAATCCGACCTTGCCTACGGTCAGCTCGCCCTGCGCGACAGCATCAGAATGGGGCTGATCGAAGGACCCCGTATGGTATCGGCGGGCAATTTCATCTCGGTCACGGGAGGGCATGGTGATGCCGATGTCCTCGCTCCTGACCAGGCTCTGGGTCGCCGTCCGAATCTTGCGGATAACGTTGATGAGATCTCAGCAGCGGTTCGGCACGACATCAAGTACGGAGCCGACTGGATCAAGCTTATGGCCACGGGTGGTATTTCGGACCCCATGAGTGACTTCAATGTCCAAGAGCTGAGCGAAGAACAAATGAGGAGGGCTGTCGAAGTGGCTCATCAGGCTCACAAGCTGGTCATGGCCCATGCAGAGGGTACCGATGGCATCAAGGCGGCAGTCCGAGCAGGCGTGGACTCTGTCGAACACGGTACTCTGCTTGACGAGGAGGGAGCGTCGCTGATGGAGAAACAAGCTACGTGGCTAGTTCCGACCGTGTCGGTAATGCAACGCTATGCAACGATGTCGGAGTCGAGCGGATTGGATCAGGTCTCTCTCGCAAAATCGCGAATGATCCTGAAGTACCAATCCCAAGCATTTCAGGTTGCGCTCAAGCATCACGTCAGGATTGCCTTTGGCCTCGACGATGATCCCGACTTCCTGCCCAAGGAGTTTCCCGCCATGGTCAAGGGCGGGCTGACACAGATCGAGGCAATTCAGGCTGCCACCATCCACGCGGCCGAACTCCTTAGGCTTGCGGATGAGGTTGGTTCCCTCGAGGCCGGCAAGTTCGCCGACATCATTGCCGTTTCCGGCGACCCTACAACCGACATCAGTGCCATGGGAAATGTCGTGTTCGTAATGAAGGGTGGAGAAGTTATCAAAGCCGCACTGCCGGCGGCAAAGGGCCGTCCTTGATGCTAGGCAATTTCAACTAGGGTCTTGTTGCTGGCGCCGGTTGGCCTTGCAGTGCCGCCGTGAGATACCTCGTACTGAGCCCTTCGCCAGTGCCTTGCAGCATGATCTGATCGAGTGTCAGCGACCCACCGCGAGTCAGGAATTTGTCGTGCAGATAGGACCCACCTTCGCGGCCCCAGTTTCTGCCGAACTTCTGATCCAGAGTATGGTGGACTTGATAGGCGAACATCTCGGATAGCACATAGTTCTGCTCATAGATCGGAATCGCAGCATAAAAAGGATCGTAGCCCCAGGTGTTGGCCTGATGGCAATCTACATCAAGATACTTTGAGCACACACGATCGTAGAGAGTGGTTAAGTCTTGTGCCGGATCATCGTAAGCTTCCAGTTCAAACTCGGACTGCACCATAAGCGCACGCAAGGAATAATTCGATTCCAAACGGCGTCTCTCCGCGAGAGAAACAGCGTCCTCCCTCGACAGTCCGTAAATCGTCGTCGAGATTTCGGGTCGAAACATCATCAGCGACATCGTTTGGCCAAGCCCCTCATCCATAGGTGGCGGATAGTTGTCCCGCAGAATGAAGGTTGGCTCCTGGACAAACGTGAAGTGCAATGCGTGTCCGGATTCGTGCAGCATCGTGTCGGCAAAACG
>Ga0187780_10003658_pt1 | contig 11579 bp, 9 predicted proteins | sample 1015_Q2_SP10_20__FD_132429 | JGI IMG/M metagenome (GOLD analysis project Ga0187780, IMG submission 132429) | Tropical peat soil microbial communities from peatlands in Department of Meta, Colombia - 1015_Q2_SP10_20_MG | ecosystem: Environmental > Terrestrial > Soil > Wetlands > Peat | place...
CACCACGATCAGGATGCTGCTCGGCCTGGCCTTCCCGACCAGCGGCAGCGCGGCGCTGCTGGATGTGCCGATGCCGGCCGGCGCGACCATGGTGCTGCCCCGGGTCGGCTCGCTGGTCGAGGGACCGGCCTTCTACCCGTTCCTGAGCGGCGCGGACAACCTGGCCCGCTACGATGCCGCGGACCGGACCGCCGACCCGGCCACGGCGCAGGCCCGGATCGGCGCCGCGCTGGACCGGGTGGGCCTGCTCGCGGCGGCGAGGAAGCGGTACCGGCACTACTCCCTCGGCATGAAGCAGCGCCTGGCCATCGCGGCCGGCCTGTTGCGGCCCCGCGAGCTGATCATCCTCGATGAGCCGACCAACGGGCTCGACCCGCAGGGGACCAGGGAGGTGCGCGCGCTGATCAGGCAGATCGCCGCCGACGGCACCACCGTGTTCGTCTCCTCGCACCTGCTCGCCGAGGTCGAGCAGATCTGCACGCACGTCGGGGTGATGCGCACCGGACGGCTGGTCTTCCAGGGATCCCTGCCCGAACTGCGCAGGACCGGAGCCGCCCGGGTCACGGTGCAGACCGCCGACCCGGAGGCGGCGGCCAAGGTACTCGCCGGGCTCAGCCTGGCCGACGTGCAGGTGGCCGCGGCCGAGCCGGCGGCCAGCGTGTCGGCCGTTCTCGGCGACGCCGCACCCGAGCAGGTCTGCGCGGAACTCGTCCAGGCGGGGATCGGAGTCCGCGGTTTCGCGGTCACTTCGCCCAGCCTGGAAGACCTGTTCGTCGGCCTCACCGGCGAGGGTTTCGATGTCGGTGCGTGACCCCTCCGCACCCGCCCCGGATGCCCCCGCCCCGAACCCGCCCCCGGCGAGCCGATCAGGCGCCGGGGCACCGGGGCGACGGGCCGTCCGGGGTCACCTGCGGCTGTGCGGCTCTGAGCTGCGGCTGGTTTTCCTGCGCAAGCGGAACCTGCTGCTGCTCGCGGTGACCGCCCTGTTTCCCCTCATCATCGGGATCGCCTTGCGCCTGGCGGCGCCGCATCCGCAGGGCGGGAACGGCGCGGGGGTAGCGTTCTTCAACCAGCTGGCCGGCAACGGCGTGTTCCTCACCTTCATCGCGCTGAGCACGCTGCTCATCCTGGTCCTGCCGGTAGTGGTGGCGGTGGTGGCGGGGGATTCGGTGGCCGGGGAGGCCGGATACGGGACGCTGCGTTACCTGCTCGCGGTACCGGCCGGGCGGACTCGGCTGCTCGCGGTGAAGTATGGCGTGATCGTGACGTTCGCGCTGTGCGCGACGTTCATCGTGTCGGCGGTGGCCCTCGTCGTCGGCGCCGCTCTGTTCCCGGTCGGGCCGGTGACGCTGCTGTCGGGCACCACCGTGCCGCTGGCCGACGGACTGCTCCGGCTGCTGTTCGTCACCTTGTACGTCGCCGCGGCGATGGCCGCGCTCGGCGCGGTCGGCCTGGCCGTCTCCACCATGACCGAGCATGCGATCGGCGCCATCGCAGCCATCATGATCCTCGTGGTGGCCAGTGAGGTGGTCGACAACGTGCCGCAGCTCGCCGCCGTCGGGCCTTACCTACCGACCCACTGGTGGTTGTCGTTCGACTCCCTGCTTCGCACCCCGGTTGACACGTCCACCCTGGTCAAGGGGCTGCTGTCGTTCGGCGTGTACGCGATACTGTTCGGCTCCTTCGCCTGGGCCCGCTTCACCTCCGCCGACGTCACCAGCTGACCCGAGGTAACCGGGCTCCTCAACCGCTCTCAAGTCCTGCGCCGCGTCAGCACCGGGCAGCTGTCCGGCTGCTTGCCGGTGCCGCCTGGTTACCAGGTGAAGTCTTCCTCCCAGAACTCGGTGACGCCGCGGACCGGCTCCTGGCGGGTGGTCTCCTGGCCGCGCAGCTCCACCCGCCGGATCTTGCCGGAGATCGTCTTCGGCAAGTCGGCGAACTCGATCCGGCGGATCCGTTTGTACGGCGCGACCCGCTCGCGGCAGAACGCCATGATGGACTTGGCCAGTTCCGGTGACGGCTCGCTGGTCGCGGTGAGCAGGATGTAGGCCTTCGGCACGGCCAGCCGGACCGGGTCCGGAGACGGCACCACCGCGGCCTCGGCGACCGCCTCGTGCTCGATCAGCACGCTCTCCAGCTCGAACGGCGAGATGCGGTAGTCGGACGCCTTGAAGACATCGTCGGTCCGGCCGACGTAGGTGATGTAGCCATCGGAATCAGAGGTGGCGACGTCGCCGGTGTGGTAGTAGCCGTCCCGCATGGCCTCGGCGTTCAGCGCCGGGTCGTCCAGGTAGCCGGTCATCAGGCCGAGCGGGCACTCGCTCAGGTCCAGGCACATCTCGCCGTCCTGGGCCGGCTTCCCGCTCACCGGGTCCACCAGCGTCACCTGGTACCCGGGTAGCGGTCGGCCCATCGAACCGGGACGCACCGGCTGCCCGGGCGTGTTGCCGACAAGCGCGGTGGTCTCGGTCTGGCCGAAGCCGTCGCGTACCGTGATGCCCCAGGCCCGGCGCACCTGCTCGATCACCTCCGGGTTGAGCGGCTCGCCGGCCGCCACGCATTCGCGCAGCGCGGAGACGTTCGCCGTGGCCAGTTCGGACTGGATGAGCATCCGCCATACCGTCGGCGGGGCGCAGAACGTGCCGACCCGGCAGTCACCGAACGCCCTGAGCAGGGCGGAGGCCGAGAACCGCTGGTAGTTCAGGACCAGGATGGTGGCCTGCGCGTTCCACGGCGCGAACACGTTGCTCCAGGCGTGCTTGGCCCAGCCGGGCGAGGACAGGTTCAGGTGCACGTCACCCGGCTCGATGCCGATCCAGTACATGGTGGACAAGTGCCCCACGGGGTAACTGGCGTGCGTGTGCGCGACCAGCTTCGGCTGCGCCGTGGTCCCGGAGGTGAAGTAGAGCAGCAGCGGATCGCCAGCCCGCGTGATGCCATCGGGGGTGAAGAAATTCGGTGCGGCGAACGAGTCCGCGTACGCATGCCAGCCGCCCGCCACGGCGCCCGGGGACCCCACCGGACCTGGTGCTTCGGCCTCGACCGCCACCCGCGTCCACTCACCCGGTATGTCGCGGAACTTCGCCACCTGGGACGTGTCGGTGATCACGTGCCGGACATCCCCCCGTGCGATCCGGTCGGCCAGGTCAGCCGGCTGCAGCAGCGTCGACGCCGGGATGATCACCGCCCCGAGCTTCATCGTGGCCAGGATGACCTCCCACAGCGGCGCGACGTTACCGAGCATCAGCAGCACCCGGTCGCCCCGCCGCACGCCGAGACCGTGCAGCCAGTTAGCCACCTGACCCGACCTGGCGGCCAGCTCCGCGTAGCTCATGCTGATGTCCCCGTCGTCGGCCACGATGCGCAGCCCGGTCCGGTCCGGGTGCTCGGCCGCGATCACGTCGAACCAGTCGAGCGCCCAGTTGAACTCGTCAAGCTCGGGCCAGGCGAACTCGCGCCGCGCGGCGTCGTAGTCCTCCCGGTGGCGCAGCAGCAGGTCCCGTGCCGCCCGGAATAGGGCGGTCGCTGAGGCAGATTCGGTCATATGCCTATCGTGGCAGGTCCGGACTTCCTCCGGAAGCTCCCTCAGTTCGGCCGGGCGCTGGCGCCCGGGCTGACCAGTCCGGTCTCGTAGGCCAGGACGACGGCCTGGACGCGGTCACGCAGCTGAAGCTTGGTGAGGATCCTGGCCACGTGGGTCTTCACCGTCGCCTCGCTGAGCGTCAGTTCGGCGGCGACCTCGGCGTTGCTCAGCCCCCGCGCGATCAGGCCGAGCACCTCGAGCTCGCGCGGCGTCAGGGCCGACAGGTCGGCGTTCACCTGCGTGAGCGTCGGCGCGTTCCCGGCGAACCGCTCGACCAGGCGGCGGGTGATGGACGGGGCGAGCAGGGCGTCGCCGGAGCGCACCAGCTGGACGGCGGCGATGAGGTGCTCGGGGGAGACGTCCTTCAGCAGGAAGCCGCTGGCCCCGGCGGACAAGGCGGCGTAGACGTACTGGTCGAGGTCGAACGTGGTGAGGATGATGATCCGCACATGCTCGCCGGGCCGGGACGCGAGGATGCGCCTGGTCGCCTCCAGCCCGTCCATCTCGGGCATCCGGATGTCCATCAGCACGACGTCCGGCCGGTGCTTCAGGACAGCGGCCACCGTCTCCTTGCCGTCCGAGGCCTCCGCCACGACCGGGATGCCGGCCGAGTTCAATATCAGCCGGAACCCGCTGCGCACGAGCGTCTGGTCGTCGGCGATGACCACGCGGGGAGCCTGCGCCGGATCGGCGGCCGCGGTCACGGCGACGCACCCTGATATTCCGGCGGGACGGGCAGGGGCCCTCCCGTAGGGCCGTCCTCCGCGGTCACCGGGTCCAGCGGGATCCTGGCGGCCAGGCGCCAGCCGCCGCCGGGGCGCGGGCCGACGTCGAGTTCGCCGCCGTAGACGGCGATCCGCTCCCGCAGCCCGATCAGCCCGCGGCCGCCCGAACCCGGCGGCCGGCCAGGCGCCAGGTCGGGCGCGAGCTCGGGCGCCAGGTCGGGCGCCGAATCGGGCGGCCTGCCACCTACCTGCTCCAGGTCGCGGTCCCCGCCCTGGCGGGCTGCGTGGCCGGCGCGGGCGTCGGCAACCTGCTGTCCGTACCGCTGCTGAGGCAGACCGCGCAGGCGTACGGCATGGGAGCCCTGGCCGTGCCGGTATGGGTGGATCTGGTCGTGCCGCTGGTCATGCTCGGACTGGCCGGCGTCGCAGCGCTGGCGATCGCCCTGCGCGCCGGCCGGATGAGCGCGGTGCAGGCCATCGCGACCGGCCGGGCGCCCAGGCCCGCCCACGGGTATGCCGCGCACCGGTTGCTCGGCCGGGTGCGGCTGCTGCCGCGGCCGGCCACGATCGGCCTCGCCGGCCCGTTCGCGCGCCCGGCGCGTACCGCGGTCACCCTCGCGGCGATCCTGTTCGGCGTCATCGCGGTGACGTTCGCGATCGGCCTGGGCACATCACTGAACCGGGTCCAGGCCGACCTGTCGCACGCGGCGGCCGAGCCGGTGCAGGTCCAGTTGCCCGGCGGTCCCGGCGCGGTGATCCAGGGCCCGGGTCCGGCTCTGCCCACCCTGGCCGCGCAGGAACGCGCGGTCCAGGCCGCGCTGCGCGCCCAGCCCGGCACGCTGCTCTACGTCGCCGAAGCCGACGACCGGATCAGCGTCCTCGGCCTGTCGGATCAGGTCTCGCTGGTCGCCTTCGGCGGTGACGCGAGCTGGACGGGGTATGCTGTCATTGCTGGTCACTGGTACTCCGGGACGGACCAGGTCGACGTCAACACCGCCTTCCTCACCGCGACCGGCACGGCCGTGGGAGATACGCATACCGTCATCTCCGGCGCCCGGCATGTCACGGTACGGATCGCCGGCGAGATCTTCGACCCGGCGGGCGGCCGTCCGGAGATCATCGCCGGCCTGCCCACCCTGTCCAGCGTCGATCCCGGCCTGACCGTCGGTCAGTTCGACGTCTCGCTGAGGCCCGGCGTCGACGCCCAGGCGTACGCGAACGCGGTCGGCGCGGTGCTCGGGCAGAACTACTCCGTCCAGACGGATGTGAGCAGTTCCTCAGAGTTCGTGATCGTCGTCGGCCTCATCGCCACGCTGACGCTCCTGCTCATGGCGGTGGCCGGGCTCGGCGTGCTCAACACCGTCGTGCTGCAGACCAGGGAACGGGTGCACGACCTCGGCGTGTTCAAGGCGATCGGCATGACGCCCCGGCAGACGATGGCCGTGGTGGTGTGCTCGGTCGCCGGGATCGGCCTGGTGGCCGGCCTGATCGCGATCCCGGCCGGGATCGCCCTGCACCACTACGTGCTGCCGGTCATGGGCCACGCCGCGCAGACCGACGTCCCGGCCTCGATACTCAGCGTGTACCAGCCCTGGGAGCTGGTCCTGCTCGCGCTGTCCGGGCTGGTCATCGCCGTGGCCGGCGCCTTGCTCCCGGCCGGCTGGGCGGCGCGCACCCGCACTGCCTTCGCGCTGCGCGCCGAGTAACCCTCGACCTCCCCGAGAAGCGTCGGCCGCACAGGAAATGCAGGTCAGCGCGGCCGGGCGGGCAGCCAGTCGATCCTGCCCGATTGGCTGCCCGCACCGCGTGCACACGCCGTAGCGGCCTTCCCGCAATCGCGCCAGCGCCGCATCGACCGCGGCGAGCTGCTCCCGCGCCTGGTAGAGCAGCGCGGCCGCGTGCTGCCGCTCGAAGGCCAGCGTCGCGCCCTCCGGATCATGCTCGTCGTCGGCGCCGGCCGAGCCCGCGGCCTCGGCGATGCCGTCGAACTCCCGCTGCAGCGCCGTGATCCGGCTCCGGGCCCGCGCCCGTTCGGCCAGGAGTAGTTCGCGCACGGCCGCCATGCACCTGACCCTAGCCGCCGCTCCCCGGTGACCCGCGCCGTCCGCCACTGGCCTTCAGGGTGATCGCAGCGTCTTCAGCTGGCCTTCATGTTTCCTGGGTAGCCTCTGCCCCGGACGGCGGGGAAGACCGCTCGTCTCATAGCTAACCGAGAAGGTTCGTACAGGCGATTTCGAGTACGTGACCGCAGGATGGGATACATGAGCAGAGCAGACCGAGACGGCATCCGGCGGGCGATGGCGGCCAGGGAACAGGGCCGGGCCAAGGTCCGCTCGGCGACCACGACGGTCACCCTGGCCAGCGTGGCGGCGGCGGGTGTGGTAGCCCTGGCCCTGCCGGGATCCACGCACCACTCCAGCACGTCCTCCTCGGCGTCGTCCGGCTCGTCCTCAACCGGGTCCGGCTCCACCTCGACAGGCACCGGCTCGTCAGGCACGTCCAGCTCCGGGTCGTCGAACTCGGGCTCGTCCGGCTCGAGCTCATCCGGGACGGGCTCATCGGGTTCTAGCTCGTCGGGTTCGGGTTCATCCGGCTCCACGTCGTCAGGTTCCAACTCGAGTTCGAGCTCAGGCGGCTTCAGCTCGGGTTCCAGTCCGATCTCCAGCTCCGGCGGCAGCCAGGCCACTTCTGGCGGCTCATGATGCAGCCGGTCCCAGCCCGCGCCGACACGACCCGCGCGGACACGATCCGTATGGACACGATCCGTGTGGACACGGCCCGTGTGGACACGGCCCGTGTGGACACGGCCCGTGTGGATGCGACCCGCGCGAGCACCACCGGTGTGGACCCGGCCCGCGTGGATGCGACGCGCCCGGCCTCGGACGGCGCGGACGTCACCCGTGAGGCGGCGGCCAGCTGGCGGGCCCTCGGCACGCTGGTCCGGCTGGTGGTCACCGATGCGCGCTGCCTGGCCGAGGCCAGCAGCATGCTCGAGGCCGATCTAGCCGCGGTCGACCTGGCCTGCAGCCGTTTCCGCGCCGACTCGGAGATCTGCGCGCTGCGGGCCGCCCGTGGCCAGCAGGTCAGTCCGCTGCTCGCCGAGGCGATCGCGGCGGCGCTGCGGGCGGCCAGGCTGACCGATGGCGACGTGGACCCGACGGTGGGTGCGGCCATGTCTGCCATAGGATACGATCGTGATTTCGAATACATCAGTCGTACTGGACCGGCCTTGCCGATCACCGTGAGGACGGTGCCCGGCTGGCGCGAGGTCCGCCTGGAGGACCGGATCCTGACCATGCCCGAAGGCATCCAGCTTGACCTCGGGGCGACCGCGAAGGCCTGGGCCGCCGACCGGTCCGCGGCGCGGATCGCGCAGCGGCTCGGCTGCGGGGTGCTGGTGAGCCTGGGCGGCGACATCGCGGTCGCCGGACCCGCCCCGGAAACGGGCTGGCGGATACGGGTGCAGGACGTGACCGGCTCGCCGGATGATCCGCCCGGCGGCCCGTACGCGCTGATCGCGATCCGCGACGGCGGGCTGGCGACGTCGAGCACGGCCGCGCGCCGCTGGCAGCGCGGCGGTGACGTGCTGCACCACATACTCGACCCGCGCACCGCGCTGCCGGCCGAACCGGTGTGGCGGACCGTTTCCGTCGCCGCGGGAACCTGCGTGGATGCCAACACGGCGAGCACGGCCGCGGTCATCCGCGGCCGCCAGGCCCTGGGCTGGCTGGCCGGCCTCGGCCTGCCGGCCCGGCTGGTCGACGCGACCGGCGTTGTGTTCACGGTCGCGGGCTGGCCCCGGGAAACCCATGAGCCCCAGGCACCCCAGCCGAGCGCGGCCCAGTCAGAGCCAGCTCAGAAGTAACTTGCAGGCTTTACGGACCGTGGCCGCCGAGGATGGATGACGTGAGAGAAGAAGACACGACCCGACGAGGCCGAACGACATGAGCGGGACCACCGCGTTCTGGTACGCCAGCCGCGCCACCGGAATCGTCGCGTTGCTGCTGCTCACCGTCGTCCTGGTGCTCGGCATCCTGGTCAACCGGCAGGGTCGCCTGCCCGGCCTGCCCCGGTTCGCGGTGACCAGCCTGCACCGGAACATCTCGCTGCTGGCCGTGGCGTTCATCGCCGCGCACGTGCTGACCGCGGTGCTCGACAGCTACGTCAGCATCCCGCTCCTTTCCGGCGTCATCCCGTTCGCCTCCGGTTACGAGCGGCTCTGGCTCAGCCTCGGCGCGATCGCGTTCGACCTGATGCTCGCGATGATCCTGACCAGCCTGGTCCGCGGCCGCCTCAACCGCACGCTCTGGCGGGCCGTCCACCTGCTCGCCTACCTGTGCTGGCCGATAGCGTTCGCCCACAGCATCGGCTCGAGCAAGGACCTGCAGCACGGCTGGATGCTCGACCTGGCGGTCGGCTGTGCGCTCATGGTCGCGGTGGCGGTCAGCTGGCGGCTGGTCAGCGCCGCCCGGCAGCTGCCGCGCGCCGGGCGGGTGGCCGCGCTGCTGGCGCACCACGGCGCCGCGCCGGGAACCAGAGGGCCGCAGGAGAGGATCTCGCGATGACGACGACCGTGAACGAGCCGGCGACAGGCGGGGCAGCCCGGCCCGCGGCCGGCCTGCCCCGCCTGCTCCCGCTGGTCCCCGGCCTGCCGGAAGACCTCCGCGCGCACCTGGGCAGGTACGGCCGCCCGCCCTACCGCGGCGGCCCCGGCCTGCTCATCAACGCGATCCAGGCGGCCGGCCTGACCGGCCGCGGCGGCGCCGCCTTCCCTGTGCACCGCAAGCTGGCCGTCGTGGCCGGGGCGCGCGGCCGCAAGGTGATCGTCGCCAACGGCGCGGAGAGCGAGCCCGCGAGCCACAAGGACGACCTGCTGCTGCGGGTCGCGCCGAACCTGGTGCTCGACGGGCTGCAGCTGGCCGCCGAGGCGGTCGGGGCCAGCGAGGCCTACCTGTACCTGCACCCGGGCCACCACCCGGAGCTGCTGCGGGCCTTCGCCGAGCGGTCCGCCGCGGGCATCGACTGGCTCCAGGTGACGCTGGCCGAGGCGCCGCCCCGGTTCCTGGCGGGCCAGGAGTCGGCGGTGGTCAACCGGCTCGGCGGCGGCCCGGCGCTGCCTACCTTCGTACCGCCCCGGGTATCAGACCGCGGTCTCGGCGGCGCGCCCACGCTGGTGCAGAACGTGGAGACCCTGGCCCATATCGCGCACATCGCGCGGTACGGGCCGCGGTGGTTCCGTGCCCTCGGCACCGACACCGAGCCGGGCAGCATGCTCACCACCGTCCATCACGCCCACGGCGACTCCCAGGTCATCGAGGCGGAGATGGGCGCCCCGCTGCGGGCCCTGCTCGCCGACCAGGCCGAGGCTCAGGCGGTCCTCATCGGCGGCTTTCACGGCACCTGGCTGCCCATATCCCAAGCGGCCGCCACCACGCTCGACAACCAGGCGCTGAAGAAGCACGGCGCCGCGGTGGGCGCCGGCCTCATCGCCGCGCTTCCCGCCGACCGGTGCGGCCTGGCCGAAGCGGCCCGGGTCACCCGCTACCTGGCCGCGGAATCGGCCGGGCAGTGCGGGCCCTGCCTCAACGGGCTGCCGAGCATCGCCGGAGGGCTCGCCGAGCTGGCCGGCCCGAGGCCGCGCAGGCAAACCCGCGAGAACGTCGAGCGCTGGGCGGGCCTGGTCACCGGCCGCGGTGCCTGCAACCACCCGGACGGCACCGTCCGGTTCGTCCGCAGCGCCCTGAAGGTGTTCGCCCGCGAGCTGACCCGCCACGAGCAGGGCCGGTGCTCGGCCACCAACCGCAGGCCGTTCCTGCCGCTGCCGCAGGGCATGCCGACGACCGAAGACGACTGGACCTGATCATGGCCGATACGCTGCGGGTGAACCCGATCAACTGCTCCGGGCACGGCGTGTGCGCCGAGCTCCTGCCCGAGCTCATCAGCCTCGATGAGTGGGGCTACCCGATCGTAGACTCGCGCCCGGTGCCGGCGTTCCTGGACCGCGACGCCCGCCGCGCGGTCGCCGCGTGCCCCACCCTGGCCCTCAAGCTCACGCGGAACTGACGCACCACTGCCCGTTCGGATAATGTCCTTCTGCTGAGCGTTTGGTACTTGGGTCATGCGGCCGATGGCCATGCCGCGGCTTTGATCCCGTGTGCGCGCTGATCTTGCCCGCGCGCTGATGCTCGTGCGTGCTGTGGTGCACGCGCGCGTCGTGATGCAGACGGCGCGAGAAGATTGTGGTCGATCCGGGCTTGGCGGTTATTCCGGTGCACTATAGTCCACCTTTTCCACCACGAAGCCCGGATCGACCGCGGTAAATGCTGACCGGATCGAACGCATGAGTGAATTACGGTCGAATGGGGCTTACGGGACCATTGAGCAATACACAGCGCCCCGAGCCGGAGACCCACAGGCGCCCGCGAACGGGCGGGACCGGCCACGCGTGTCAGCAACCGGGTATCGAGCGCCTGCTCAGAGCACGTCGTGGCCGGGGTGCGGCTCGACGGGCACGGCCGGGATGCTGCCCAGCCGCCCGGCCTGGTAGTCCTCGAAGGCCTGGACCAGCTCGGCGCGGGTGTTCATGACGAACGGGCCGTACGCCGCGACCGGCTCCCTGATCGGCTCCCCGCCGAGCAGCAGGATGTCCATGTCCCCGGACCCCGAGGCCGCGAACGTGATCGCGTCGCCCGCGCCGAACACCGCCAGCTGCCCCATCTTGACCGGCCGCTTCTCCACGCCGGCGGTGCCGCTGCCGGCCAGCACGTACGCGAGCGCGTTGAAGTCCGCCCGCCACGGCAGCCGCACCTGGGCGCCGGCCGAGACGGTGGCGTGCACCAGGGCGATCGGCGTGTGGGTGATCCCGGGCCCGGCGTGCCCGCCGAAGTCCCCGGCGATCACCCGCAGCAGCGCCCCGCCGTCCGCCGACGAGAGCAGCGCGACCTGGCCCGCCCTGATGTCCTGGTAGCGCGGCTGCGTCATCTTCAGCCTGGCGGGCAGGTTGACCCAGAGCTGGAAGCCGTGGAACAGCCCGCCGCTGGCCACCAGCTCCTCGGGCGGCGCCTCGATGTGCAGGATCCCGGCGCCGGCGGTCATCCACTGGGTGTCGCCGTTGGTGATCAGCCCGCCGCCGCCGTTGGAGTCCTGGTGCCGGAACGTGCCGTCGATCATGTAGGTCACGGTCTCGAAGCCGCGGTGCGGATGCCAGGCCGTGCCCTTGGGCTCGCCGGGCGCGTAGTTCACCTCGCCCATCTGGTCCATGTGGATGAACG
>Ga0187780_10003659_pt1 | contig 11577 bp, 10 predicted proteins | sample 1015_Q2_SP10_20__FD_132429 | JGI IMG/M metagenome (GOLD analysis project Ga0187780, IMG submission 132429) | Tropical peat soil microbial communities from peatlands in Department of Meta, Colombia - 1015_Q2_SP10_20_MG | ecosystem: Environmental > Terrestrial > Soil > Wetlands > Peat | place...
GGCCAGCAGCCGGGCTGGCTGTCCTGGCCGCAGGTCAGGGAATCGAGAATGCGGCGGGCATGGACGGGGCCGATGCCCTCGTGCAGGCGCAGCAACCGGAACCAGGCCAGGTCGTCGGCGGGATTGGCCAGGATCCGCGCGGTGGCGAGGAAGTCCTTGACGTGAGCGGTATCGGTGAAGCGCAACCCGCCGAATTTCACGTAGGGGATGTTGCGGGCGCTGAGCTCGATTTCCAGGATGTCACCGTGGTGAGAGGCCCGGACGAGCACCGCCTGATCCCGCAGCGCGGTACCGTCCTCGTACGCGTTCAGCACCCGGGCGCAGATCTCCCGGGCCTGGGCGGCCTCGTCGTGGCAGCGGACCAGCAGCGGCGACATCCCCGGGCCGCGGTCGCCGGTCAGCGTCAGGTCTAGGCCCGCCGCGGACGGGCGGATCAGGTTGGCCAGGTCCAGCACGCCCTGGCGGGACCGGTAGTTGCGGTCCAGGCGGACGGTATCCAGGCCCGGGTAGTCGGCAGCGAGCTGGCGCAGGTACGCCGGGTCAGCGCCGCGGAACCCGTAGATGGCCTGCGCATCGTCGCCCACGCAGGTCAGCTGGTGTCCGTCAGGCTGCAGCAGCCGCACGATGCTGGCCTGGAGGGCATTGACGTCCTGGTATTCGTCAACCAGGACCGCGTCGAACATGCTCCGCAGGACCGGCCCGGCCACCGGATCAGCCAGCGCTGCCTGCCACAGCAGCAGGAGGTCGTCGAAATCCAGGAAATGGCGGGCGCGCTTGACGGCACCGTAGCCGCGGAACAGGTCGGCCAGCTGACTGGTGAACGGGACGCACCAGGGGAAATGGGCGGTGACCACCTCGCTGACCGGCCGTCCTGTGTTCACGCACCGGGCATAGATCTCCGCGCATGCCGCTGCCCTGGGTGCCCGCCTGCCGCCGTCAGCTAGGCCGTGGTCGGAGCGCAACACGTCCAGGACGTCGGCGGTATCGGCCTGGTCGAGGATGGTGAACTGCGGCGGCAGCGAGAATGACTCCGCGTGCTGGCGGATGATCTTGTGCGCGATGGCGTGGAACGTCCCGCCGCAGATCCGCTCGGCCGAACCGTTCCCGCTGGACGCGGCGCGGGCGAGCATGTCGCCGGCGGCGCGGCGGGTGAAGGTCAGCAGCAGGATCCGGCTGGCCGGCACACCATGGCAGTCACGCAACCAAGCTGCCCGGGCCACTAGCGTACGGGTCTTGCCGGTGCCTGCCCCGGCCAGCACCAGCAGCGGTCCGCCCTGGTGCGTCACCGCCCTCCGCTGCTGTTCGTTCAGCCCGCCCAGGATGTCACCGTGATCGAACATGCATCTGAACATAATCACGTCCGTCGGCGGAATCCGTACGCCGCGCCGGCGGGAATCCGCACGCCGCACGGCGGGAATCCGTCCGCCGTGCCGGGAAAGCCGCGCGCCGCCCAAGCCGCGTTTGTGGTGAGCGCGGTGCAGTGAACCGTGGTGCTTGTGGTTCTCGTCAATGCCGAGATTCCCCCCTTCCCTGCCTGGCCGGCTCGGGGTACGCAAGGAGGTAAACCAGGAAGGAGAGGCTGACCGGCATGTGGGCGCGGAATATCGCACGCTTAAGGCGCCTCTTGGATATCACGGTCGCAGTGGCATCCTGAGTCCAGACCACTCACCGGAGAGGAGCTTTGTTGTGCCGCTAGTGGTACGCAACACCCCTCGGACCGATCTTGCGGTCGTCGACGGCCTGGCGCAGGCGGGAGTGGCGACGTTGCACGAGGCCCAGGGTCGCACGGGACTGCTGCGCGCGGACATCCGCCCGATCTTCCGGCCGGCGCGCGTGGCCGGCAACGCGCTGACCTGCGAGGTCGCCCCCGGCGACAACTGGTCGATCCACGTGGCCGTCGAGCAGGCACAACCTGGTGACCTGCTCGTGGTCACCCCCACGAGCCCGTGTGATGACGGATACCTGGGGGACCTGCTCGCCGCGAGCCTGCGGGCGCACGGCGTCCGGGGGCTGGTCATCGACGGCGGCGTGCGTGACGTCGCGACGCTGACCGAGATGGGATTCCCGGTCTGGTCGAAGGCGATCTCCGCCCAGGGCACCGTGAAGGAGACGCCGGGGAACGTCCAGACCCCGATCGTCTGCGCTGGCGTCTACGTCCGGCCCGGTGACGTGGTCGTCGCCGACGACGACGGGGTGGTAGTCGTGCCGCGCGAACGGGCCGCGACGGTGCTCAAGGCGGCTCAGGACCGGGAGGCCAGCGAGGCGGCCAGGCGACCGCGGCTGGCCGCGGGCGAGCTCGGCCTCGACATATACGGCATGCGCGAACGGCTCGCCGCCAAGGGACTGCGCTACGTCGATTACGAGGACGCGTCGTGACTCAGACCGCCATCCCCTGCGCCGTCATGCGGGGCGGTACGTCCAAGGGCCTGATGTTCCTGGCCGAGAACCTGCCTGCCGACCGGGCCACGCGGGACGCGGTGCTGCTCGCCGCCATGGGATCTCCGGACCCGCGGGAGATCGACGGCATGGGCGGCAGCCACCCGCTGACGTCGAAGGTCGCCGTGGTGAGCTTGTCACCCCGCGACGACGCGGACGTCGAGTACCTGTTCCTCCAGGTCTGGCCCGACCGGGCGGAGGTTTCCGACAGCCAGAACTGCGGCAACATGCTGGCCGCCGTCGGGCCGTTCGCGATCGAGCAGGGGCTCGTGGCCGCCGGCGGCCAGGTGACGCCGGTCCGCATCTGGATGCGCAACACCCAGACCCTCGCCACGGCGCTGGTCCAGACACCGGGCGGGCAGGTCCGCTACGACGGGCCGGCGCGCATCGACGGCGTGCCCGGCACCCACGCACCGATCCCCATCGAGTTCGAGGACGTGGCCGGATCCTCGTGCGGCGCGCTGCTCCCGACCGGTCGTGCCGCCGACGTCATCGAAGGAACGACGGTTACCTGCATCGACAACGGCATGCCGGTCGTCTGCATCGCAGCGTCCGACCTCGGGCTCTCCGGGCAGGAGTCACCGGCCGAGCTTGAGGGCATCGCCGGACTGACCCGGCAGGTCGAGGCGATCCGGCTGGCCGCCGGACCCCTGATGAATCTCGGCGACGTGACGAACAAGACCGTGCCCAAGATGAGCCTGCTGTCGCCTCCGGCTCACGGCGGCACGGTCTCCACCCGGACGTTCATCCCGCACCGCGTGCACGAGGCGATCGGGGTCCTGGGCGCGGTGTCCGTCGCCACGGCGTGCGTGCTGCCCGGATCGGTAGCACACCAGGTCGCGGTCATCCCGGAGCAGGCCGACGGCTCGATCGACATCGAGGTCGAGCACCCCACGGGCTTCTTCACCGTCACCATCGAGGTGAAAGTGTCCGACGGCACGGCCACCGTGACCAGGTCGGCGCTGCTGCGCACCGCCCGGCTGCTCATGCGGGGCGAGGTCTTCGTTCCCTCGTCGGCGTGGGCCCCAGGACCCCAGGGCGACCGGGGAACGTCGCGATGATCATCGACTGCCACGGGCACTACACGACCGCGCCGCCCCAGCACGACAGCTGGCGTCAGGGCCAGCTGCAGGCGTTCCGCGATGATCGCCTGGCTCCGGGCTACCCGGCCATCTCCGACGAGGAGATCCGCGAGTCGATCGAGCAGAACCAGCTCAGGCTGCTCCGCGAGCGCGGCGCGGACATGACGATCTTCTCGCCGCGCGCGTCCGCCATGGCGCATCACGAGGGCGACGAGCGGGTCAGCGGTGAGTGGGCGCGGGCGTGCAACGACCTCATCGCGCGTGTCGTCGGGCTGTTCCCCGCGACGTTCATCGGCGTCTGCCAGCTGCCGCAGTCACCCGGCGCCGGGCTGAAATCGTCCGTCGCCGAGCTCGAACGCTGCGTGCTCGAGCTCGGGTTCGTCGGCTGCAACCTCAACCCGGACCCGAGCGGGGGGAAGTGGACTTCCCCGCCGCTCACCGACCGGTACTGGTACCCGATCTTCGAGAAGATGGTCGAGCTCGACGTGCCCGCCATGGTGCACGTCTCGAGCAGCTGCAACCCTGTGTTCCACGCCACGGGCGCGCACTACATCAACGCCGACACCACGGCGTTCATGCAGTTCATCCAGGGCGACCTGTTCGCCGACTTCCCCGACCTGCGGCTGGTGATCCCGCACGGGGGCGGCGCCGTCCCGTACCACTGGGGCCGCTACCGCGGGCTCGCCGACATGCTGCACAAGCCCCCGCTGAGCGAGCACGTCATGAAGAACGTGTTCTTCGACACGTGCGTCTACCACCAGCCCGGCATCAACCTGCTCTTTGAGGTCATCGACGCCGATAACATCTTGTTCGGATCCGAGATGGTGGGCGCCGTCCGGGGCATCGACCCGGAGACCGGCCACTACTTCGACGACACCAAGCGCTACATCGACGGGGCCGGCCTGGCCGAGGCCGACCGCGCCAAGGTTTATGAGGGCAACGCCCGCCGGGTATACCCGCGTCTCGATCACGCCCTGCGGCTGCGAGGACTGTTAGATGACTGCCACCTTCGAACCCGACGCCGACTGGCTGGCGTTCTGCCCGGACCCCAGCAAGCCGGGCTATGCCCCGCCCCCCGGCGCGGTCGACGCCCACTGCCACGTATTCGGTCCCGGCGACGTGTTTCCCTATGCGCCCGAGCGGAAGTACACGCCCGCCGACGCCGGGAAGGAGCAGCTGTTCGCGCTGCGCGACTTCCTCGGCTTCGACCGCAACGTCATCGTCCAGGCGACCTGCCACGGTGCCGACAACCGCGCGCTGGTGGACGCGCTGTACGCGGCCGGCGGCCGGGCCCGCGGCGTGGCGACCATCCGGCCCGGCGTATCGCCGGCCGAACTCGCCGACCTGCACGCGGCCGGGGTCCGCGGCATCCGGTTCAACTTCGTCAGGCGGCTGGCCGACCCCAAGCCCGATGAGTACTACCGCGGCCTGGTTGACAAGGTGGCCGAGCTCGGCTGGCACATCGTGGTGTACTTCGAAGCCGCCGACCTGGCCGAGCGCTGGGGCCTGTTCACGAGCCTGCCCACCGTCGTGGTCGTCGACCACATGGGCCGGCCCGATGTGTCACAGCCGGTCGACGGGCCCGGCTTCGCGCTGTACACGCGGTTCCTGCGCGAGAACGAGAACGTCTGGTCCAAGGTCAGCGGCGCCGAACGCCTGTCGGTCTCCGGCCCGCCGGACTACGCCGATTACGTCCCCTTCGCCCGCCACCTCATCGAGAACTTCCCCGACCGGGTGCTGTGGGGAACCGACTGGCCGCACCCGAACATGAAGAGCCACATGCCCGATGACGGCGCCCTGGTCGACGTCATCCCGCGGATCGCCCGCACCGACGACCTGCAGCGAGCGCTGCTGGTCGACAACCCGCAGCGCCTGTACTGGGAGCCCTGAATGACGTCGTACACCTCAGAGTTTGATGACATCCCCGGCACCCGGGTGTTCACGGCGCGGCGCGCGAAAGCCGGCTACCAGCTGAACCAGTTCTGCATGAGCCTGATGAAGGCCGAGAACCGCGAGCGGTTCAAGGCCGACGAACGGGCCTACCTGGACGAGTGGCCGATGACCGAGGCGCAGAAGCAGGCCGTGCTCGACCGCGACTACAACGCGATGCTCGAGCTCGGCGGCAACATCTACTTCCTGGCCAAGATCTTCGCCACCGACGGCCTGAGCTACCTGCAGGCGGTCAGCACGATGACCGGCATGAGCATGGAGGACTACCAGAAGATGATGCTGGCCGGAGGGCGCTCACCGGAAGGCTGGCGCTCGGTGAAGGACGGGACCTGAGATGGCGCGCATCACTGCGGGGCTGACCACCAGCCACATCCCGGCCATCGGCGCCGCGATCGATCTCGGCCGGACCGAGGAGCCCTACTGGAAGCCGCTGTTCGCCGGGTACGAGTGGACCAAGGCCTGGGCCGCCAGGGAGGTCCCGGACGTGGTGATCCTGGTCTACAACGACCACGCGTCCGCGTTCACCCCGGAGATCGTCCCCACGTTCGCGCTCGGCTGCGCGGATGACTTCGCGCCGGCCGACGAAGGGTACGGCCCGCGCCCGGTGCCGCTCGTGGTCGGCCGTCCCGACCTGGCGGCGCACCTGGCGGAGTCGCTGATCCTGGACGAGTTCGACCTGACCCTGATGTACAAGCTCGACGTGGATCACGGCCTGACCGTCCCGCTCTCCCTGGTCTACGGCCAGCCCGACAAGTGGCCGGTGCAGGTCATCCCGCTGGCCGTGAACGTGGTGCAGTACCCGCCCCCCACCGGCCACCGCTGCTACTGCCTGGGCCAGGCGATCCGCCGGGCGGTGCACAGCTTCGAAGAGGACCTGTCGGTCCAGGTCTGGGGCACCGGCGGCATGAGCCACCAGCTGCAGGGGCCGCGCGCGGGCTTCATCAACTCCGAGTTCGACCAGGCCTTCTTCGACCGGCTGGTCGCCGACCCGGACAGCCTGGCTCTCGTGCCGCACATCGAGTACGTGCGCGAAGCTGGCTCCGAAGGGATCGAGCTGGTCATGCAGCTGATCATGCGCGGCGCCATGGGACCTGAGGTCACCGAGCTGTACCGCTTCTATCATGTCCCCGGATCCAATACCGCAGTCGGTCACATCGTGCTGCGGCCCGCCGACACCTCCGGACAGGAAGGGAACTAGGCGCATGCGCATCGCACTGGCCGGGGCCGGCGCCTTCGGCATCAAGCATCTGGACGCCCTCTCGGTCATCGACGGCGTGACCGTCTCCTCCGTGGTCAGCCGCAGGCTGGAGCAGGCCGAGCAGGCCGCCGAGAAGTACGGCGTCCCGCACGCCTCGACCGACCTGGACGACGTCCTGGTCCGCGACGACGTCGACGCCGTCATCTTGTGCACCCCGACCCAGCTGCACGCCGGGCAGGCCATCGCCGTGATGCGCGCGGGCAAGCACGTCCAGGTCGAGATTCCCCTCGCCGACAGCTGGGCGGACGCGCAGCAGGTCGACCGCGTCCAGCGGGAGACCGGGCTGGTCTGCATGGTCGGCCACACCCGCCGGTTCAACCCGTCGCATCAGTGGATCCACCGCCGCATCGCCGCCGGCGAGCTGTCGATCCAGCAGATGGACGTGCAGACGTACTTCTTCCGCCGCACGAACATGAACGCCCTCGGCCAGCCCCGCAGCTGGACCGATCACCTGCTCTGGCACCACGCCGCGCACACCGTCGACCTGTTCGGCTACCAGACCGGCGAGCAGGTCCAGATCGCCCATGCCGTGCAGGGACCCCTGCACGCGGACCTGGGCATCGCGATGGACATGTCCATCCAGCTGCGCACCCCCAGCGGCCGGATCTGCACGCTCTCGCTGAGCTTCAACAACGACGGGCCGCTCGGCAGCTTCTTCCGTTACATCTGCGACAACGGCACCTACATCGCCCGGTACGACGACCTGGTCACCGGGCGCGAGGAGCCAGTCGGCACCTCCGCGGTCGGCGTGTCCGTCAACGGCATCGAGTTGCAGGACCGCGAGTTCGTCGCCGCGATCCGTGAAGGGCGCGAACCGAACTCCAGCGTCAGCGACGTCCTGCCCTGCTACCGAGTCCTCGGCGAGCTCGAGACTCAGCTCGCCAGCCAGCAGTAGCCAGATTCCCGCGGCGGCCGGGCGGTGGCCTGCCCGGTGCCGGTGTGACTACTTAGGCGGCCGGCCGAGCGCCGGACGGAAGGGCGGGATGGGCGTCACCGGGTGCCGGCGAGGGCCCGACCACAGGGCGGGCACGGCGGAGATGGCGGCGGCCACCGCATAGGCGGCCTGCTCGTAGTTGACCCGCCAGCCGACGAACTCCGGCCAGGCCTCGTCCGGTTCACGCTCGACCGGGAAGTCGACCTTGCGCAGCCGCGCCACCGCGTCGAGGAACTCCTCATAGGTCAGGCTGATCCCGGCGCTTGGGTCGGGCTCCTCGGGCACCTCGATGCTCATCGCCCGCGCGACCCGGGTGAAGCACAGGAATCCGCTGCGCAGGCACAGGCGGGCCGGGACGACCGGCGCGGACTTGGGGGATAGCGCCAGGAACAGCGCAGCCGAGTCCAGCACGGCCAGCAGCGCGGTCACCCAGGACGACAGCGGCTGGGGTGAGCGGAACCGGACCAGCGGCAGGTAGGTGGTGTGGCTCTCGGCGACGTCGGCAGCCCAGCGTTCCCACTGAGCGTACAGATCGGGCATCGTATCCAGGGTCGACCCCGAGCCCAGCCCGTAGTGGGTGCGGGACAGCAGCTCCGGACCCCAGGACGGGACTCCGGCCCGCGCGTTCAGCAGCGCCACCTCGGTTTCCCTGCGGTTAAACGCCGAGTACAACGTGGGCAAGTAGGCGATCTGCAGCGTGACGATCACCAGGCCGGTCGCGGCGGCCAGGAACACGATCACCGTCGGCACCGCCCCGGCTGGTTCGGCGTATCCCAGGGTGAACATCGAAGACCCGGCGTCGGTGAAAGCCGACGAGAGGCCATGGCTGGCGAACGGCCAGAACACGAAGGCGAACCCGACGAAGGTAACCCCCAGCCAGGCGGCCAGCTGGCCCAGCAAGAGCGCCGCTGCCTGCGTGGCCAGCAGTTGGTCACGCCGCTTGTAATCGGAGATCTTCATGGCCGCGGCCTGGTACGCCGCATCGACGATCCAGTCCACCCACCGGGTCAGATGGTTGCTGACCGGACGCGACACGATCAGCGTCCCGGTAACGCTGTACCACGCCGCGAGCACCAGCAGGCCGCCGATGACTGCGCCCGCCACGCGGCCCGCCAACGGGATCACCATGGGTTTCTCCTCCACGTCACTTGCTATGCCGAACCTACCGAGGACCGGCGGACCCCGGGTAGCCACGCCATCTCCGAGCCCCATCGGCCGAGTGGGTTGAGCACCTGGTCACGGCTCGATAGCCTGCCATCCATGGTCTCAGCCTGGCCGGCGGCCTCATATGACCAGTGGCGCGCGACCTGCGACACGCTGCACGCGCACACTCAGGTACTCGGCAAGCTGGCGGTCAGGCTCGCACCGCCTGAACCGGAATTGCAGCACGCGGCGCTGCGCCTGACCGCCCGGGGCTGGGAGACGGCGCCGCTGCCTGCCCCCGATGGCTCGGGCGCGCTGGTGGTAGCGCTCGATCTGCGGCTTCACGAGGCGGCGGTTGAGCACAGCGGCGGCCGGGCTGAACGTATCCCGCTGACCCCGGACAGGCCGGTCGGCGAGGTCACCAGGCAGGTTCTGGCGGCGGTCCGGGGCCTGGGCGGACCGGTGGAGATCGACCCGACGCCGCAGGAGGTTCCGTGGAGCGTGCCGCTGGATGCCGATGAGGAGCACGCGCACTACGACCCGGACGAGGTCGCCGGCTATTTCGCCGCCGCGACCCAGGCCGCGCTGGTCCTGGCCGCGTACCGGGCGCCCTACCGCGGGCGCTCGACACCGGTCAACGCGTGGTGGGGCTCGTTCGACCTGGCCGTGAGCTTGTTCTCCGGGTTGCCGGCCGACCCTCCCTCAGAGGACTTCATCATGCGCAACGCGATGGACTCACAAGAGGTCGCCGTCGGCTGGTGGCCCGGTGATGCCCGCTACGGCCGCGCGGCGTTCTACGGCTACGCTCACCCGGCGCTACCCGGCTTCGCCGGCCAGACGCTGTCCACGCCCGCTTCGCGCTGGGAGTCAGCCCTGGGCGAGTACATCCTGGACTGGGATGACATCCGCTCGGACCCTGATCCGCGCGCGGCGGCGGTGGAGTTCGCCCGGTCGGTCTTCCGCCATGCCTGCGTGACGTGCGGCTGGGACACGGCCCTGGCGGCCAGCGCCGACGGAACGCCGCCGCCGGTCAGGTGACCGGACCGCCGCAGCCAGCTCCTGCAGCGCGCGGATCGGCGGGCCGTCGCTGTCCCGGTGCCCGCCGTTGGCCGCTGACCGTCCGGATGGGGATGTAATGATCCCGAACGGGCAGCGGTGCGAGCTGCCGGTCCAGTGCGTGTCCAGGGAGGGTTTCGCCGGTACTAGCCCGGCTAGGCGCTGCAGGAGAAGCCAACTGCCGGGTGCCCACACGAGCCCGCAGCCATGGCCTGTATGCACGTATCGCGGCGCGACCGGCTCAGCGGCCTCGTCCACGAATACGCCCAGGTCGCGTGAGGTGACACAGTTTTCGGCACCCACGGGGCGACGGACGTGGCCCTGCCGTGGTCAGAGTGAGTCATCTGGCCCGCAGGTCAGGCTTGACCGGATTCAGTGCAGGTGAGGAATGTCTGCGGTGCCTGCTGGAGGATGATGTTCACCCCGTCGGGGCCGATTCTGCGCTGCAGCCGCGGGATGAATTCGCGGCCGAGGACGTCCATTCCCGGGCCGCCACCGTAGGCGGTGAAGGCCGATTTGCGTCCGATGTCGGTGCCGAGGCAGAGGTGGTCCAGTTTGCCGGCGTTGGCAATGTGCTCGATGAGGTCCAGGACCACGGAGTCCGGGCGGTACTTGATGCGGCCGATGGTGTCGTAGACGAGGCAGGCGCCGCGGGCGATGAGATCGGCGTGCAGTTCGGGATCGGGGTTGCGGTCTGTGTGGGCGAGCATCACCCGGTGCGCGGGCACGCCGTGCTGGTCCAGGAGGTCGAGGATGGCGTGCGCGGCCGTGCCGGTCTCGGTGTGCACGGCGACCGGGGCGCCTGTCTGCCGGGCGGCTGCCGCGCCTGCCGTGAACCAGCGCTGTTCGATCGGGCTCACCCGCTGGTATGAGGCGCCCAGCTTGATGATTCCCGCTTTGTGGCCGGTCGGCTCGGGCCAGGGGAATTCCCAGTCGTGGGCGTCCATGCCGGTGCGCAGGTCAGCGAGGAGCACGTTCAGCAGCGTCTGCTCGTCGGCGTGCCGGGCCCAGTGGCTGTCGTGGTAGTGCGCCGCGCGGTGGTAGCCGGTGGCGGCGATGATGTGCAGCCCGGTGGCGCGGGAGACTTCGGCGAGCTGGCGGGGCTGCCGGCCGAGCCCGACGGGGGTGAGGTCGACAACAGCCTGGATGCCGGACCGGGCGACCGCCGTCAGTTCGGCCGTGGCCTTGCCGGGGTCGAGAAACTCATCACCGGGGTTGACCGGTGTTCGCAGGAAGACATGCTCGTGGGCGTCGACATTGCCTAGCCGGTCTGCGGGCACGGGGCCGAGCACCGTCTCAACGGCGGGCATGGCTAGCGGGCCAGTTCGATGTGGAACACGAAACGGGAACCGGCGTACCGGGATTCAGTGCGCTCGATGGGCGTGCCGTCCTCGGTTGTGATCAGCCGGCGCTCGACGAACAAGGGGGCTCCGGCGGGGAGGTCTAGGAGGGCGGCGTCCTGGCCGGTGGCCGCGGCGGCCACCTGGGTTCCGGTCGCCTGTGCGGGGGCGTGGCCGTTGTCTGCCAGCGCCTGGTGCAGGGATCCGTTGGCGAGGTCGGTACTGAGCAGCCAGGCGAAGAGCGGGGGCAGGGTGACGTCCTCGATCGCCATCGGCTCGCCGTCGGCCAGCCGCAGGCGGCGCAGGTGGACCACGCCCGAGTCCGGGGCGAGCCGCAGCGCCGCCACCTCCTCCTTCGTGCCGCGGCGGATCTCGGCC
>Ga0187780_10003661_pt1 | contig 11576 bp, 1 predicted proteins | sample 1015_Q2_SP10_20__FD_132429 | JGI IMG/M metagenome (GOLD analysis project Ga0187780, IMG submission 132429) | Tropical peat soil microbial communities from peatlands in Department of Meta, Colombia - 1015_Q2_SP10_20_MG | ecosystem: Environmental > Terrestrial > Soil > Wetlands > Peat | place...
AGCTCTCGTAGACCACTTGCGGATATCCAGTGGGATTTACATCGGCCACCAGGTAGGTTGTGGTGAGCGGGTCAACCGTCTTCGACACGCGGTTGCCGTCATCGTCGTAAACCATGGTCGCCCCGCCCTGCTTGACTAGATGATTCTCGAAGTCGTAGGCGTTGGCGATGCCGCCGGAGTTCACCGTGTCTCCGTTGCAGTCAGTTCCGATGCCTCGCGGCTTTGAAAATGCTTGCCGACTCAAATCCAACGGAACCGGCCGATAGCAAAAGAAGAAGCGATGAAAACCTTGCCAGACGCCACATATAGATCCGCGCTACCACATCCGGGATTTCCTGCGTTCCGGCGCGACTTGTGCTTGTCCACACGCTGCCGGAATGATGCACGAATGTAAAACCAAGAATCAACGTAATCGCGAGCAAGATCACGATCGCGGATCCACAGATACTTAGGAGAGGCCGATAACGTCCGAAATCTGCGCGGAGACGGTCGTGAACTAGGCGAAGTGGCCGAGATATAGAGTTCAAAGCAAGAGACAACGAGAGACCGAAAAAGATTGAGCCGAAAGCGGTCCAACTAACAAACATAGATAGGTCGTACAGGCGCTCCAGTTCGATTTGTGGATGCGCAAGCGAGGCAAAGAACAGAGCGATTGCAAGTAGCGCGGCAGGCACGGATGCCGCCAAACCTACCAATGCTCCGCACCGCAACAACCAGAGACGGGTCTCCATTCCTTGTAGGTCACTCCTTGCCATACGTGTAGTGCACCCAGGTCGCTACTGCAGCTCCATTTACGATTGCCGCTGCAAGTCCGCCAATCCCGCTGACGCTCCTACCTGATTCAACGAGCCCCAGCGCCGAGAAGGCAGACTCGGCGACACCCGCCTCGGTTTCCATAGCGCCCTCTGGGAGTACTGATTTGAAAAGCGGCAGCGCGCCGCCCCCGACCCCAAACACGCTCGCATCCAAATCGCTGGAGATCCCAAACAAGAGTGCTGAGGTTTTCCCCGCTGAGAACTCTCCACCGACGAAACCACCGCCCAGCGAGGCTCCGGCGATGCCGAACACATCGGCATTCAGATCATGAAGATTCCAGTACCAAGCGGCGAACGCGCCACGCTCAAACAGGTCAGGATGGCCCTCTAGGATGGGGGGAACTCCGAGCGGGGCAGACTGAGACGGTTCGGCTCCCCCAAAAACGTACACAGCCACGCTCCTTAACCTAGGAGCAAAGAGAACTTCAATACCACCAATAAGAGGCACAGTCCAAGTTTCTGGGCCGGCGACAAAGGCGCCGAACCCAACGGCATCGGGTAGCCCGTTGAATAGGGAAACAAACCCGGTGACCAAAACGTTGCTCATCGATGCAATTGTTGACGCAACCGTCAACGATCCTATGAGCGTGTCGATATCATCTTGCCTACCGCTCGGATCAGCACGATTCACGGGATCATTGCTCGCGTACAAATACCTATGCAGGGATAAAGGTGATTGGATATCGCCTTCGAACGTATCCATGGACCAGAAGCGTCCGGTGGTGACGTTCAAGTAGCGGGCACGGTTGTAGTAGAGGTGGAGATCGGAGTCGTATTGCTCGCCCGCGAACAGGAATTCGTTCAGCGTGGGCGAGGGCGTGGAGCCGGCCGGGCAGGCGGCGCCCAAGGCCACCGTTGTGACCGTGCCGCTCGCGGTGACGCATAGCGCGGTGCTGGAGTGAGTCTCGTTCCCGAAGGCATCGTAGTCATAAGTGTCCGTCACATTGCCGTTCGGGTCGGTCAGCGCACGCACACTGCCGTGGCCGTCGTAAATGTAGTAGCTGGTCTCGTACACGCCCGCGGCGCTGGGGACGTAATACCGATACTGGCTGATGCGGTCCAGACCATAGACGAAGAAATGCTGAATCTCGCGCGGGCCGCTATTGACCCCCGAGAAGCCCTCGTAGACCACTTGCGGATATCCAGTGGGATTTATATCGGCGACCAGGTAGGTTGTGGTGAGCGGTCCGACGGTCTTGGAGACGCGGTTGCCGTCGTCGTCGTAAACCATGGTCGCCCCGCCCTGTTTCACCAGATGGTTCTCGAAGTCATACACATTGCTAATTCCGCCGGAGTTCGTGGTGTTGCCGTTGGCGTCGTAGACGTCGGTCGAGAGGCGGTCATCGGCGTCGTAGCCGAAGCCGCCCGAGGTGATGCCGGGCAGCGTGGAGGTCTGCTGGGTGCGGTTGCCGACCGGATCGTAGGTATAGCCGATCGCGCCGTTCACGCCGTTCGGATCGCCCGAGACAGTCTCATTCGTCAGCCGGTAGAGGTTGTCGTAGGCGTAGTTCACCGTTCGGCCGCTCTTTTCGGTGACGCTGGTGCGATGGCCGGCGTTATCGAGCGCGTAGGCATAGCTGAAGTTGGCCGGACTCGCGCCGCTGCCGCCCGCGGCCGACAAATTCGTCAGCCGGTTCTTTTGATCGTACGCGTAGGTGTGCACGACGCCGTTGGGATACGTTACCGATTGTAGATTGCCGACGGCGTCGTAGGAGTAGCTCGTGGTCCCAGTGTTCGTCTCCGACACGGTGCTCAGCCGGTTCAGCGCGTCGTACGTGTAATTCACATAGTTTCCGCCGACGATCTGCGTCAGATTCCCGGCCAGATCATACGTGTAGGAAATCCCGCCCAACGGCTTCTGCTCACTGGTCAGATGGCGAACCCCGTCGTAGCCGTAGGAGGTCGTCCCAGTGGCGTCCGTGCGCGAAACGCGCAGATCTCCGCTGTAGGTATAGGTCACGGTCGGCGCGCTGAAGCTGGGATCGGGCGCTTTCGAGAGAATCTTGTTGCCCGCATCGTAGGTGAAGGTCGTCGTTTTCCCGTTGAAATCGGTGTGGGTGAGCATGTTGCCATTGCCGTCGTAGGTGAAGCTTTCCGATTGTCCGGTTGGCAGCGTGCGGCCGATGCGGCGCCCCATCTGGTCGTATTGAAATTGGGTGGTGTGATTGTTGGCGTCGGTCTGCGAGATGCGGTTGCCGACCTCGTCGTAGGCATATTTCGTCACCTGGCTCAGCGCATCGGTAACCGACGTGAGGCGGCCGAGGGCGTCGTAGCCATACTGCGTGACCTTGCCATTGGCATCGGTGCGCGAAGTGACGCGCCCGAGCGCATCGTACGCTGTGGCTTCGGTCGTCGTGTCGGGGTACGTTACGAGCGTGCGGCGATTCGCTGCGTCGTAAGCATACGTAGTCGTATGGTTGAGCGCGTCAGTGACGGAGATCTGGTTGCCCGCATTGTCGTAGGCGAACGTCGTGACATGCGAGAGCGCGTCGGTGACTTGCGTGCGCCGGCCGGCATCGTCGTAGGCGTATTGCGTGACATGGCCGAGCGGATCGGTGGTCGAGATCACCTGCCCGGCTGCGTCGTAACCCGTTTTTGTGATCGCCGTGTTGTTATCGAAAAACTGCTGGCTTTGGGTCAATCGGCCTGCCGCATCGTAAACGTATTGTGTTTCAGTACCATTCCGCGTGATCGAGACACTGCGATGGCCGTCGGCATCGTACTCGGTTGTCTCGTTCGTGCTGTCGGGATAGCTCGTTTGCGTCAAGCGTCCGGCGCTGTCGTATTGATACGAGGTCTGATTGCCGCGTGCGTCGATCGTAGTGGCTTGCTGGCCGACGGCGTTGTAGACGGTCTGCGTGTTCGTGCCATCGGGATTGATCGTCTTCACCAGGTGGTTGTTCGAGTCGTATTGATACTGAGTGAGCAGAGTTTGCTGCGTGCCGCCCGGAAGTGTGCGCGTCACGGACTGCGACAGCCGATTCGAATTGCTGTCGTACGTGTAGCTGGCGACCGTGCCGTTCGCATCGGTCTGCGAACTCAAGTTTCCGTTGCCGTCGTAGGCGAACTGTGTGGTGTGGTTCAGCGCGTCAGTGGTGGATTGCAGCGTACCGGTCGGATTGTAAACATTTGTCGTGACGTTGCCGAGCGGATCAGTGGTCGTCAGCAGGTCGCCATTCTGGTCGTACGTGTTATTGGTGGTGTGATTGTTGGGATCGGTGGTTGTGAGCACCTTGCCGAGCGCGCTGTAGGTGTACGAAGTCTTGTTGCCGAGGGGATCGGTTTCGCTCGTCTGGTTGTCGTTCGCGTCGTAGGTGTAGGTGGTCGTCTTGCCGAGGCCGTTGGTTTCCGTCAGCTTGTTGTCGTCCGCATCGAAAGTCGCGCTGATGACGTTGCCGAGCGGGTCGGTTTCCTGAAGTATGTTTCCATCGTTGTCGTAGACGTACGTGGTGGTGTTGCCGAGCGCGTCCTTGACGGCTTCGGTTTGCGCGGCGACGTTGTGGGTAAATGACGTGGTTTGGTTGTTGCCGTTGGCGCTGGATATCAGCCGGCCGCTCGTGTCGTACGTGTTGTTCAAGACTGTTTGATTCTGCGCGTTGACGATGCGGATGAGATCGTGGTTGGAGTCGTACTGGAAAGTCGTTTGGCTGCCAGTGCGGTCGACGAAGGCTATCAGGTTGTTGGCCGTGCTCGAGCTATCATCGTAGGCATAGCTGGTCGAATTTCCGCTCGGGTCAGTAATCGACGTAATCCTGCCGTTTTCATCACGCGCGAAGGAAACGTTCTTGCCAGTGGAGCTGATGATTCCGTTTGCGGTGAACGTGAGCGTATTCCCATTCGGGTCGGTGATCTTCGTGAGTCCGAGCACCTGATCGATGGCGTACCGCGTGCCGTCGACAGTTGTGAGGACAAACGCGGTCGGATTGTAGATGTCTCCATCGGACCCAAGGAGATTCACGCCGCCGGGAATGCTGCCGTCCACGGTCGTGAATCCGCCGTCGGCGGGCACGAGCGAGGCGCCATTGGTGCCAGCCGCTCCCGGCAACTCCGTGAACGTCACTGTGGGCGCGGTGATCGGCCCGGCGAGCTGGCATTGCGGATTCGTCGTCTCCTGGAAGCGGTAACTCTTGCCGTCGGGGAATATGACGCTGACGATCGTGGGATTGTTCGGCTGCAAGCAATACTGCGGGATCATCACATCCGTCGGGACGGTCTCCGTCCAGTTGAAGCCGAGGTTGTGGGTCTTCTGGATGCGAAGATTCGTGGTTGAAAGCCGCCAGCCGACTCCGAAATCGCCCTGTGTCTTATCGCGGCTGTCGTAGCTGCGGATGATCTGGATCGGGATTCCAGCGACGGGAACCGTCATGTCGTTGAAGGAAAGCTGGAAGACGCCGACCTTCATGTTTCTTGTGACCGAAACATTGACATCCGTGTAGGTGGTCTGCCCGTAATTGTCGGTCGTGCTGAGGCGGAGGTCATAGGTTCCGTTCAGCAGCGTCGTGGGATCGAGAGTGGCGAGGGTTGCGTTCGTCACCGGCCCGGTGCCCGTCGCGAGCGTGGCGAAGTTCATCGGCGGCACGTCGCTCTGGAGCGCGTAGCTCAGCGTCCACGTCGCGCCGCTCGCGGTCCCGGTGATTGCGGTCGGCAACGTGATCTCGGCGTCTTCCACGGGCGAATTGATCGCCACGGTCGGCCCGGCCGGCACGTTCGGCGGCAGTACCGTGACCGTGAACGGGGGACTGGCGAGCGGCGTGTAGCAGACACCCCTGCTGCCAAAACACAAGAGCATCTGATAGGTTCCGACGGCGCTGAACGTCACTTGGGGCGTAAGGGTTGAGTAGTTATTCGGGGAGAAGACGGGCTGCGCGGGGCCCGATGAAAACTGCCATATGAATCCAAGCTGATTCGATACATCCTGGCCGTTAGCCGTAAGACTGCCGCTGAATGTAATGGGCTGGTTCACCGTCGCAGCGTAGGGCCCGCCCGCGTTAGCCACCACCTGCTCGGCAACTACGGTCGTTACCGACTTCGTCGAGTACTGGCCGTCGCTGGCGCTCAATTGCAGCAGGTACGTGCCGGGACCAGTGAACGTTGCCATGGTGACGGGCGACTGCGGGTTCGCGAAGGTAACACCGCCCGGTCCCTCCACCAAGCTCCATTGAATCGCCAGCGTGCTGCCCGGCGGCAACCCGTCATCCGTGGCCGATCCGTTCAAAGTCACGGAGTTGTCATTCAGGAAAATTTCCGGGGCTAAGAGAAACAAGAAGCTCTGCGGCGCGCCCGCGTTCACCACCGGCGGCTGGTTCACCGGGTAAACGGTGACAGTGGTGGTCGCCGAATTCGAAAGCTGGCCATCCGTCGCAGACAATTTCAAAACGTACGTACCAGACGCCGAAAAATTGGCGAGAGTAGCCGCGCTCGCGGGCGTACTGAAATTCACCCCAGCAGGGCCACTTACGACACTCCACGCGATTGTCAGCGTTGCGCCAGGAGGAAGCGTCGTGTCGGTTACCAGACCGTTCAGCAGAGCCGTGTTCTGTGGGAGCTCGATGGATTGCGACGGTGGGGCGATCACGGTTGGCGGAACGTCCGCCGGGACCACGGTCACGATCACCGTCGAAGTACCTACGAAATGAGAATTGTTCGCTGAGAGCTGCAGCACATAGGTTCCGCTGGTAGGGAACGTCGCCTGCGTTACGGCCTGGCTGGCGGCGCTGAAGGTCACAGTCCCCGGCCCACTGATCTCTGTCCACGCAACAGTCATCGTGGTTCCCGGCGGGTTCCCATTGTCCGTGGCCGTTCCATTCAGCGTGACCGTATTCGTAGGCAGCTGGATTGTCTGGCTCGGGCCCGCGCTGACCTGTGGCGGCACGTACGTCGGGTCGGCCGCTTGAACCGTCACAGTGACCGTCGAAGCGGAAGTCAACTTCGTGTCGCTTGCAGTTAATTCGAGGACGTAGATGCCCGCAACGGGGAACGTGGCCTGCGTCGTGGTCTGAGTTGGCGCGCTGAACGTCACCGCGCCGGGACCGCTCACCTCCGACCACTGAACCGTAACCTTGCTGCCGGGAGGCAAACCGTCGTCAGTTTCGCTTCCTTGTAGCGTGACGCTATTGGTCGGCAACTGAATGGTCTGGTCCGGCCCCGCACTGACCACCGGTGGCTGATCCACTGGATAGACGATGACTTGCGTCGTTCCTGTGCCGGTCAGCTGCGTGTCATTCGCAGCCAGTTGCAGGACGTAGCTGCCGGGAGCTGTAAACGCTGCAACGGTCGAAAGCTGCGTGGGCGTCGTGAACGTGACCGGCGCAGGGCCGCTCACCATGGTCCACAGGAACGAAAGTGACGAGCCGATTGGAAGGCCGTCGTAGGTTGCGGTGCCGCTCAGTTGCACGGTGTTTGTCGGCAGCTCGATGCTTTGATTCGGACCAGCATTCACCACGGGCGCCTGGGGCGGCCCAGCAGGCAGCCAGGCGATGCTCGCCGTGTCGCTGGCGGTTCCCGCGGTCGCCGTGACGGCATCCGAGCCAGTGGTTGTACTCGAGTAAGAGAAGGTCGCCACACCAGCCGAATTCGTCGGCACGTTGGTCGTGATCGAATTCACTCCAGCTACGTTGAAGGTGACGCCCACCCCGCCTTGAGGATTGCCAAACGCATCTAAGGCCGTGGCCGTGATGCTAGCCTGCTGGGGAATCTGGAGGGAGAGTGTCTTGGGCGAGAGCGCCACGCTGCCATTTTGCAAGCCAGTGGCAAGGCAATATCCTCCAGTGTAACTGTAGGCGTCGAAGTAGTCCCAGCCGTAGGACCAAATTCCAAACGGCACGGTGCTTGACAGGTTGTGCGTACCAACGCTGACAGTGACCTGCGCCCCGGAGAATCCGCTGGATTGAATTGGGACAAACAGGTTCGGGGCGATCGAGGCGCCATCGAGCATTACACCGCCGGCCTGAGCCACCGCGGTGGGAGCTACGACATTGATGAAGTTGATTTTGAATCCTTGGGTCTGCGGAAACTGCGATCCAGCAGGCGACACAACCGGCGTTGAAACCGTATAGTTGCCGCCGAACTGTTCAAAGGGCGGAACAAGAGTCATGGACGGATCGAAATACGGATCGGTACCGCTTGGATCCGAGAAGTCATTGCTATTCGCGTACTGCGCCACAAGGATTGGATGATCGGCGGAAATGAACGAAGGCTGCATCAGGATCTGCTCGAAGAACTGGCCCTGATCGAGAGTTGCCACGACGACGCCATTGACGGAAACGTGAGTGCCGTTGGCAGAGGCTAAGTAGCGGAACGTATCTCCTTGCGTTTCGCTGCTGAGTGGCATCGTCAAGAAAGCCTGGCCCCACTGGGTTGTCGGCGGAAGTTCCTCCACGATGTGATTGCAGGCGGAATGCCCCGTAGGAATGACCACGCAATCGTGGCCGCCAAATACAGCAATAGGCTTGTCGGACGAGATGGTAGTTCCCGATAGATCGATGGGAGGGATACCGGAGTTAGGCTTTGGCAGGTTCCCGTCATAGGCGACAAGCTGGTACGTTTGACCCTGATTTAGATGGATCGTGTAGGGAACGCCCTCAAGGCGCTGCTGCGGTGGCGCTCCCTGGGTGACAGTGGGCGTAATCGTGACCGTCGTATTGTCCTCAGTTGCCACAATTCCGAATTCCGACCCCGGCCCCGGGAACGTGAAGGGATTCGCGAGGCCGAAGTCCTCCCATGTGTCCTCATAGCCGAGATTGATGTAACTAGTTCCCAGGACGGTGGAAGGCAATCCAGTGAAACCGTCAGACGCGGCGGGAATGTAGACGAACCCGTAGACGGCAACCGGATTCTGTGCGGTCACATGGATGCCTTTGGATTCGATCGTATCTGAGGTCGTAACCATTGCGGATAGCGGAACCGTAACCTGAGTTACTTGACCGGGCGTGACGGTGAAGTTCTGAGAAAACCCGATGCCCGGAATGCTCACTTTGCCCGATGTTGGGGAATCCCCGGAGATAAAGAGATCCCTGTCCCCTTGCGGAGTCGCAGCGAGGGCGCCGATAAACATGAGCCAAAAATCCGTCCCCTGGTTGCCGAGCGTGCAATTGACGTGTCCCAAGAAAATGAACACGTCACTGCTCGCGGTGAACGCGCCGTCCGTGGCCGTAAGCCGCAGGTCGTACACGCCCGGCTGATCGAATGTAACGGATGTTTGCAGAGACGACGGGTTGGCGATCGTTGCCGTGCCCGGGCCGCTGACCTGGCTCCATGACACCGTGGGCGTGCCGCCCGGTGCCGGCACGAGATCGGTGACCGATCCGCTCAATGTAATCGCAGACGGAAAAACCACGATTTGGTTGGGACCGGCATTCACCGCGAGGATTCCGCCCGGGGGCGGGTTTACGGTCACGGTTGTATCGCTAGAGCTTTTGAACTCGCCGTCGAACGCGCTCAACTGGAGTTCATAGGTGCCGGGAAGCGTGAACGTCGCCTGTGTGACGGCACTATTGGGATTGCTAAAGACCACGTTGGCCGGACCGAGGACCTTGCTCCATGAGATCTGCAGCCTGCTGCCGGGCGGCAATCCGTCATCGGTTGCCGTGCCATTCAGGGTGACCGTGTTCGCAGGCAGAGTGATCGTCTGATTTGGTCCTGCGTTTACGACAGGCGGCTGATTCACCGGAGCGACAACGATGGTCGCCTGGGCAGATGACGAGAGCCCCGTTGCGGTGACCGTGCCTGTCAGTTGCAGTATGTAGGTCCCGGCGACTGGGAACGTCGCTTGCATTACCGGACTCGTCGGAGAAGCAAATGTGACGGCACCGGGCCCGCTGACTTCGCTCCATTGCACCGTGACCGGGCTTCCCGCAGGTGCTACGGAGCTGGCGCTGCCCTGCAACGTGAGGGTGTTCACGGGCAACTCAATCGTCTGATTCGGCCCAGCGCTTACAACCGGCGGTTGGTTTGGCGAGGGTAGGATGGTCAGTGTGCCGTTGACGAAGGCGAATGTATAGTTCGCTGCCGAGAGCGTGCCCTGCGCCGCTGTGATCGGGTAAGTGCCCGCAGGAGAAGCCGAGGTCGCCGTGGTGGTCAGGCTGGGCGAGCCGCTCAGGACCGCAGTTGTGTCCCCGTTCACGAACCCGCTATAGCTAGCCGTAAACGTCGGCAGAGATCCGCCGTAGGTCACGCTGGCGTTTTGTGCAGTCACGGTGAGCACCGCCGGGCTAACCGTAATCGTGACCGACGCGGTTTGTTGTGTGTATGTTGCGCCGTCGGCAGGCGTAAAGGTCACGCTCAAGTTGCGCGTCCCTGCCAGCAGAACCGTTCCCGCTGCAGGACTGTATGCGAATGTTCCGCTTACGGGGTTTCCCGTGGTGCTGTCGGTCGCCGTCGCGTCGAGCTGCGTGCTGCCCAGGGCTGTGCCATACACGTTGCTCGCAGGTGCCGGCCATGTGATGACAGGCGCGATCTTGTTGACTGTCTCTATTGTCACCGCCGAACTGCTACCCGAGTACAGGCCGTTCGCGCTGACGTAACTGGCTGTGATGTTGTGCGTGCCAGCTACCAGCGCCGCCGTGCTGTAAGTCGCTGTGTAAGGTGCGGTGGAACTCAACGGACTAGCGGCCAGTAACACGCCGTCGCTATAGAAATCCACGTTCCCCGCCGGCGGCGTGGCGCTCGAATCTTCCGGCGATGGCGTGATAGTCGCCGTGAACGTCACCGTTTGTCCCACGTTCACGCTTCCCGCCGAGGTCGCCAACGTCACCGAAGTCGCGTCCGCTACCACGGTCTGCGACACGGTCCCCGACGTCTGGCCAGCGTAGTAAGTATCGCCGCTGTACACTGCGTATACCGAGTGCGCGCCCGGCTGCAGTGCCGCTATGCTGAACTCCACTGGCTGCGTACAACTGGCCCCACTCAACGTAACGGCCGCGCCGGATGCCACCCCATCCACGTAGAACTGCACTTGGCCCGTGGGACAAGGAGTTGTGGTCATCGTTAGCTCAAAGTACACCTGCGTTCCGTACGGAGAAGGCTCCGGCATGCCGGCCAGCAAGGCCAGGCTTAGCGCCGGATTCAGTTGGTTAATCGTGAGGGTGCCGCTCGTCCCGCCGGTGAAGTTAGGGTCCATCACCGTGGCAACCACCGAGTAGGTGCCGGGATTCGTCGGCGGCGTCGCGCTGGCGACGTATACAGTCCCATTGGTTCCCGTGTACGTAATTGCCACGTTCAACCCGGCTGGCGAAGTGGCGACAGAAACCGATTCCGGTGAACCGCTGTACGTCTGCACTAGATTGCTAAGAACGACGGTCGCCAACGCTTGCTGAATCGTCAGAGTGCCATTGACGAAGGCGAAGGTGTAGTTCGCTGCCGCGAGCGTGCCCTGGGCTGCCGCGATTGGGTAAGTGCCCGCAGGAGAAGCCGAGGTCGCCGTCGTGGTTAGGCTGGGCGAACCGGTGAGCACCGCTGCTGTGTCCCCGTTCACGAAGCCGCTGTAGGTAGCCGTGAATGTGGGCAGTGTGCCCCCGTAGGTCATGGCGGCGTTTGCCGCTGTAACTGTCAGCACAGCTTTGTTGATTGTCAGCGTGCCGTTGACGAAAGTGAAAGTGTAATTCGCTGCCGCGAGCGTGCCCTGGGCTGCCGTGATTGGGTAAGTGCCCGCAGGGGAAGCCGAGGTCGCGGTGGTGGTCAGGCTGGGCGAGCCGCTCAGCACCGCTGCTGTGTCCCCGTTCACGAAGCCGCTGTAGGTAGCCGTGAATGTGGGCAGTGTGCCCC
>Ga0187780_10003662_pt1 | contig 11574 bp, 11 predicted proteins | sample 1015_Q2_SP10_20__FD_132429 | JGI IMG/M metagenome (GOLD analysis project Ga0187780, IMG submission 132429) | Tropical peat soil microbial communities from peatlands in Department of Meta, Colombia - 1015_Q2_SP10_20_MG | ecosystem: Environmental > Terrestrial > Soil > Wetlands > Peat | place...
CGGACGCGACGAGTATGACAACGAAAAGGATGACGATGATTCCGGCTATGAAAGCTGGATCAAACAGCATATCCTCAAATGCCAATAACTAGTCCTTCGTGTGAACTTCTTTTGGTTTGACTCTTAAGATTAACCCCTCTCTGCCCAGAATTTCAACGAGCTCTCCTTGGCGTACCGTTCCAGCAAGGCTCTCCGCCTTCCAGATTTGTCCTTCAACTTTGACCTCACCTTTAGGGTCCAAAGAAGAAATTGCAGTTGCAATCATTCCGATCATCTGCTCTGGTCCCGTTTTGACCTTCATTCGTCGAGCCTGAGCAACCTTGTACACAACGAACCCGAAGATTGACGACATAATTAGAGCAACGACGATGATTGTTTCCCTCGTGCTCTGTACTGCACTCGATGAGACTAGCTCCCACCCTGGGAGAGGGAACGCTAAGAAGCTCCCCAGAAGAATTAGTGCAATCCCTGCTAAAGCGAATACACCTACATGGGTTTTGATTTCAAGCAATGTCAATATGATTCCAAAGACAAAGAAAAGAAGAGAAGCTGCGCCTATCCCAATAATCCCGAACCCTATTAGCGATAAGAAGAACATTATCGATCCCGCTATTTCGAGACCGAAGCCTGGACTTTTGAAACCAATTATGATCGCGTAAAGTCCTACAAGAAACAAAACTATAGAGATGATGGGGTTCGAGAGAAATTGTAGCAAGCTGATACCGAGGCCTGGCGCGTAGGTAACTTGGGAAGCTTGTGCAATCCCATTCATGTCGTAGCTTTTCGTGAACGTATAACCAGACAAGGAAGCTGTTGGGATAATCTTCCAGACCGACGTTCCCACATCGGTTGTAGTTAGAATGAGAGTGTATGGTTGAAGCTGTGTCAAGAGACTATCTAGACTGTCTGCCACGAATTCGATCACATGATGTCTTAACGCCTCTTCAGGACCTAAGTTTATGTTCTCGGTAACGAATTGTTGCGCCAGAGTTTCGTTTCGATTGTGTAATCTCGCATTATCTCTCATCAAAGCCGATAATGCGTTCATGTACTTCGACTCATTGAGAACTTCTCCCGTCGCGGCTACAGGCTGTGCAGAGCCTATAGTTGTTCCAGAGGACATTGCCGCGATGTGTGATGCCATGAGAATGTATGTGCCGCCGCTCCACGCGGATGCGCCTTGCGGGGTTACCCAAACCAGCACTGGAACTGAGGAGGATCCGAAATCGTTCATTATGCTGGTCACAGAACCAAGATCTCCACCAGGCGTGTTCAGCTCGTAAATTACCAGTCGAGCCGAGCCCACTTCCGCCTCTTGGATCGAACGTGAGACTAACTCTGCTGTTGGGTTGGCGATGTCCGCGCTAATTTTGACAATAAGCACACCCCCCTGATCGGCTGCAAGAATCGGTTGAGAAGCTATGAGTAGTGTGATCGAAACGATACCGATTAAAACGGCAGCTTTCAAAATACTCGATTTGTTACCGTCGACAGCTCGCTTTAAAGTGTGCTTCATATCAGATGACGCATCAACACCCCTCTAGGAAACGTAAATGCTGCTAAAAAAGACCAAGATCAGCATGCTTGTGAAGATCGGCCAACGCTTTCCAGTCAGACCGTGGAAACCTGGGCCACCCTTCGAGACACTGATCCACACAATCCTTTCGCAGAATACGAATGACCGCAATAGCGACGCAGCTATGACGGAGCTTCGGAAACGTTACAGAATCACTCCCAGCAGTCTCTCCAGAGCCAACGTCAATATTCTCATCGCTTGTATTCGATCGGCCGGACTCTACACTTTGAAAGGTCCGCGAATCATTCAAGTATCAAGGATTATTCAGCGCACGTACGATGGTTCACTTAATAGCATCTTGAAATTACCCTACCTAGAGGCGAAAGAAAAATTGATGGAAATGCCAGGCGTTGGGCCAAAGACTGCAGACATAGTCTTAGCCTTCAATGCAAAGCATCCCGTCATTCCGGTTGACACACACATAGCTAGAGTAACGAAGAGACTTGGCATCGCTCCGAAAAATGCACCCTACGAAGAAATTCGCACTAGTCTTGAGGAACTCATTCCAGAACGCAATCGGATATCATTGCATCTTTCGATAATCGAATTTGGACGTGCGATTTGCAAGGCACCCCGACCGAAATGCCAGATCTGCCCAGTGAATAGCACATGCCCGAGCAGTTTGACGTAGCCATCAAAAATTTCCACCATTAACAACTCTTTTTAGTCAATCTCCCACGATTAGCAGACGTTACTCTATGCCAGAAACAGCAGACGAGGATATTCCGTTTTTCGCTGAAGTTACAGCAGGCGGAAGAATAACGATCCCAGAGGAAATTCGTAAAATTTTCGATATTAAAGACGGTGATGCTGTTTTTTGTCGACTGAAGATAATGACTAAGAAGAAGAACGGCCCATCGAAGGACACTAAGCAGACTCCTTAATCTTCGTAGATAGTAGCGTTCGACCGAGCGCGCTTAACTTCACTCTTAATCTACCCCTTTTTTCACGCTCTACCTCGACCAAGCCCAGATCTTCTAACCCTTTTCCATCCCCAGATCCTCTAATGTGGTAACTTAAGAGGGGCTTACCAAAGTTAGAGAGCGCACTCAATTTTTCAAGGCTTTCAACATCGCCTCCAGATCTTTCGATCGCGCGCAATATCTCCATCTTTGGTTGCGTAACGATTTGTGCATAGCTGAAATTCATTACTGGAAGAATGAGGGGCTGGTCTCCCACCACGTCAAACGCTTTTATTCCGTGCACGAACGCTGCCGTGACGCCGGCACTTGTCAGTTGCTTGTTTGCTGAGCCGACATTAATGATAAAGTCCTGAAATGCTCCAGATTCCTTCCTCACAACCTTCGATACTTGGTCAAGAATCGTCGAAATACTCGAATCCACCAATTGTATCACTTCAACAGGAAGCCTTAGCATGCTAGTGAGTTTCCCCGCAAGCGAATCTGCCTGGCTCTTAAATTCGGGCGGAGCGAGCATGACCAGTTTGTGTGCTGGAAAATTACGCAAGCCCACAAGCACAGCATCATCATTACCACCCAAAACTGCGACCTGTAAAGTCCTAGGGGGCATGACGTGTCCTACGTTGCAGAACCAGTCAACAGTTCTAAATCTTCTGCAAATATGAACCTTCTACCTTCCATTTTGTCAGGCGCCCTTCAATGATACAGAGCAAAATTCGACAAGATCAAAACAAATTCAGCGCAAAATGAACGTGTGACTACCGAATAGCTACGGATCAGAAAACACTAAATTCTTAGCTCAGAATTCAGTCGAACTCAACTGTGTACGCATTGCACAATAAGACCGAAGATGAAAATCATCGCATTCTGAAGAGGCGAAGTGACTTGAGGAGGATTCTCGTCTTCACCGTGCTGCTTATGACTCTTCTTGGCATCTTCATATCGACACCACGCGTAGAAGCCCAAGTCTGTAACCTCGTTAACGTTAGAACTCAATATCCTACTTTGGTTCATGTAAGAGAAAGTTTTCAGATACTTGTAGAATTTACGGCCGAATGCGATTACTTTGGTCAAATTACTCTGCGAGTTAACTTGGTAGACGAAAGAACTAGTCAGGTACTCTCGACCAATAGCTGGACGTGGTTTCGGAGTTACAGCAGCGAAGGAACCTCTGTATCTCCTTGGTTACAATTAGAAGCGACTGCCCCAAACACGACAGGTTACTGGCCGTTGATGCTGTACATTTTCAACGTCGATGGAGAAGGATCTTCAAGTCAAATTCCGTTCCGAATCCAAGTACTCTAGTTCGTCTATGCAGTTTCGAACAATTGTTACTTGTTGTTGGGGGGTTCGAGATCTAGATACTGGCTACTCAATTCGCCCTGGCGGAAGCGAGGTTAGGTTTTGCGAGCATTCTCATGACTTTGGCTCAGAGTTCGCTTAAGGTAATGCTTGATAGTTATCTAACCATACATATACGTTCAGATCGGACCCAGACGGAACAGGAAAACGAGAGGAATACGAAGAATAACCAGTTAGCAATACACCCATTCCATAGTTTCCTTCCGGAACCCACACTTGGAAGAACCCGTCAAGGCTTGACGTTGTATAGTTGCCAGGCTGAACATCAATGATACCTGAGAGCGCGTAACTATCCGGCTGTAAAGTTACGGTGGCCCACGAAAGAGGATGAGCTCTATCAAAGAAATCTGGTCCGACCACTGTCCCGCTAATTCTTGAAGCGCGATTAAGAGATTCCTCAACCGAAATAACTGCGGGTCCCAACCTTTCTGACCGTGGATTCCAGTTCTCGTCCCTAGCGGGAACAATGACATGCCATAGCTCATACTGATAGTAACCGTCCACCCACAACCTGATAGTAAAGGTTCTTGTTTCATTATTCTCCCAAGGATACAGAAATAGACCACCAGCATTCAGACGAACGCCATCAGTCGTATCATAAAACCCTGACCAAATAGATCTCGGGTCACCATAATACTGATCGAAGCCGGCCAGAACGAAATGTGCAACTTCGGTAGGTTCACCGTTAGTTAAGTTGGGAATATAGCTTTGATTTGCTGCCACGAAATTCCCTAGATCATCAAAAACTTCCACACGAGCAGGCGTTGCATCTAAATTATTTATGGGTTGAGCATACGGTTGCGTAGAATCTATGACGGACAGAAGTCCCTCAACCTTGAAAGCAACTGTTAAGTCAATGACTGGATTTAGGATCATCCAAACAGACGCATCGGAGTTTCCACCCAAGACCACGTGCAAACGCAAAATCTGTGATTGGGTATATCCTTCTGTTAGAACCACTATTGTATAGTCGTCGGATAAGAGTCCTGAATAGAAGAATGTGACATTGCCTACACCATTAGTTAGTGCCGGAATATTCAGAGGTTGTGTCGAGTTAGTATTGTAGAGGTTACCATTGGGATCGAGTATCTCAATCTGAATGTTAGCTCTTGGATATGCCCATGGATAGTTCAAAGGTGGTATTTGATCATCGATGGAATAGAACGTTAGTAGTATTCCTCCTCCCTTAAGCATTGGAAAACTGACCGCTACGTTCGCCAATCCTAAACCAATTGTGGCTTCAACATCCCAGAGTTGATAATACAGATTTCTTATTCCCACATTCGCGTACCCAGCGAAATTTGGAGATGACTGAAAGGTAGCCCTGATATGGTAAGTTCCGGGCAGGAGCCCATAGTTTTGTGAAAAAAGGTAGGCATTTCCGAAACTTCTGCTATTACTGAACCCCCCCAATTCCACAGTCGTTCTTTTTGTCCCCGGAGGGACAGATGTTATGTTCTGCGCTCTCTGAATTCCCTGCTGGTCATATGCTGAGATGGTTAATGTGCCTCCATATCCAGCTGGAATTGGATCATCGACGAGCGATGAATTGTAATCTCTAAAGTGTACGGTCACGTTGAAGAAACCAGTTCGAATAAGACGTATTTCTGATTCGGTCCGAGTGGTCTCATTTGCAACATGAACATACACTGGATCAAGTTGAACGTAGGATGTGACATACGCCTGAAGTAAGTAGTCTCCCCAACTCAGCCCTGAGGTGTAATTTGCAAAGTCTTGCGGTATTCTTCCGTCCCAACCGACGTAATGTTGAATTGAAAAATCAAACGAGTTAGAATTGGGATTTGTGAAAGTCAGTACATTGTATGGGGCCGGAGTTGATGCTACGACGAGACTTCCGTCTAAATTTAGGAGTTCTATTGAAATTGCTCTTGGGGTCGGCCCATTGAAGCCAGTAAGATTTCCCCATGGAATGAAGCCTCCGTCAGCAGTTTCGGATAATACCCTACCAGTCACGTTAACACTTTCAGTCATGTAAATGTCCACTCCTTCAAGAGATTGAGCGGCGGCAACACTCACTGCGGTCGCACCATCTATTGCCGGAACAAAACCAGCCGCGTATACAGTGATGTTGTACGTTCCTGGAGCGACGCCAAACAGCGTATAAGAAGCCCCGTTGGGCACCAGGAAAGGAAAACCAGTCGCGTTGCGTTGCGTAATAGAGGAATTGATGAATGCCTGCGCCGAGACAGGCCTGCCAAGATAATCAAAACCAGTTGCCACTATTTGCGCGCCGGCCCCTGTAGGCAGGATTATTGGCTGTCCGGCTCTTGATGGATTATGATAGCCCGAGTTTCTGAGCGTGCCCGAGATGTATGCAGGGTCCTTGCTTGCTTCGACAACTAACGTTGGGAAATTACTGGATCCAATCGATATTTGTGTCCCACTCCCCAAACTATGGAACACCTTGAAAAAATACCGACCAGCAATCAAAGGAGAGGTGACTTGAAAGAGTCGAATGTATTGAGGTTGACCAACAGCGAAGATACTAAATCTAGCTATTGTCGAACCAGGTGGGGAGGGAACGAATGTCAAATTTTGTATAAGCACTCTCCACCAGCTAGGTCCAGTTTGATCAGTTGATGACTCTCGCGAGATGGAGATGACGTTGCGATTATAGTTATTTGAAAAACTGGTCCATAGTTTACTTATCGATAGGCCTGAAAAATCTGGCGGAATATATATGCTGATGGAACCTCGAAGTGCCACCCAACTTGAGTCTGGTGTTACTGTGAAGAGTAGGTCTCCTGTACTATTCGTCAAAATACTGCTATTCGGGTAACTCAATTTTACAGACGCGAACGTTGGAAAGTTTGCCCCAAGATTCAGATCCGATTTTCCCGGCGATACGGTTACAGGAGCCGCATTTGCAACTGTTGTTCTAATTGGGATCAAAATTACGAACAAAAGTAAGAATATGACAAGTCTTCTAACTGCTCGATGCGCAGTTCGAACGCTCGACATTTGGAAAGCCAGGTTTTCCTAGGCGTTGTTCTCTTCATCCAGGTTTGGTTCTTCGTCTTCTAGGTCAGTTTCTTCCACTTCCTCTTCTCCGGCTTTATGACTTTTGAACTTGGCATAAGTTAGTGCTATTCCGACCACTGCAAGCACAAGCAGAAAACCTACAATGAAGGATGATACGTAAAACGAACTTTCACTACTGGCAGCTGCAGCTGCCCTGAATTGGCTAAACTGACTAAATTGACCACCTGTCCGGTTGAATGTAGGGGGAGGCAGCAGTTGGTATACGAGGTATGCGTTCCCAAGGTTGAGGATTCCGGATAAGGCGGAGACGCCCAAGAGTTTCTTCTTAGAAAGTGTATGCTTTTCCGATACCAGTACCGAACCCAGAACGAGTCCTGCTATTATTATTGGAATAATCATTGGTGCTTGCGGCATCGGATTCGAACCTTGAACAGCGATGATTCAAACGAATTTATATAAGCCTAACTACAGCCAGTAGTCGATGGGAATCGCGTTTTGAAATTACAACTCCTACGCCCAACCAATCAAGACTTGCGCTTCGCGCTGGGCGATCTCGAGGCGACAGTTCTACGACAGCTCTGGAGTTCGGAAGAACCGCTCTCGGTTAGAGAGTTTCAAAAGAAGGTGTCGAAAACTCGACCGGTCGCAGTGACAACAGTGGCAACTATCTTAGACAGGTTATACAGAAAGGGCATCGTTTCGAGACAACTGAAGCGGAAAGGTGGGCCGCATTACACGTACTCGCCGCGTCTTACGGAGCACGAATTCAAGCATGTAGTTGTACAAAATGTAATGAGTGCACTTTTGGGAGGATTCACTGATGTGACAGTCGCATACCTGACAGATAGAATGGTAGATCGTCCTGAAGATCGCAAGATCGTATCTAAATACCTCAAAAGGCTGAAGGCAAGAGAATGATCGATTATATTCCGAGATTTCTCCTGCTTTTAGTCTGGTTCTTGTTGGGACCATTTCATGTTCATGGTCTGCCCGACATTTTTGCGCCCTTGATGATTATCATTATGTTATTCGCACTAGCTTCAGGGATATTCCTGAAACGGGCTTTTCGAGGAAGGTCATTAGCTCTGCTGTGTGTCTTGGTGCTAATGTTCTATCAAACTCTGCAGCTTATAGTGACGGGTGTCCACTTCGAACTGACGCATTCAGACCTATTCAGCATCGGAATACGACACTTCTTCTCCATCTTCTTCGATATCAACCTAGGCTTAGCCATTATTGGTGTTGTAGCCGCGTCTGGTGTCGCAGCATATCTGGAATTTGGAAAGGCACGCCTGCCTTTGACGAGACTTTTCCCAGAATATCGTTTCCTTGAAGCGCCAGTGCAGATTAAACGAACCGTTAGGAAGCTAGCTTCGACAGCGGGAGTACAGGTGCCCCAAGTATCCCTCATAGATTCCGGCATTCCTTGGGCATTTATTACTCGGTCAAAGAGGGGTTTTGTTCTTGCAGTTTCAGTCGGGCTTTTGGAGGCTTTGCAACCGGGTGAAGTGCAAGCGTGCCTTGCACATGAATTATCACATTTGAAGAACAAAGATTTCACTCTTCGATTCTTCGCCACATTTGCTAAGGTTGGTCTATTCACGCGTCCGCTTAGCTACTTGATTGAACCCGCCATCTATAGAGCGCGTGAGCATTTAGCAGATAGAACTGCTTCTAGCTTAGTCGGTGGGTCAGGCCCGCTTGTATCTGCACTTTCAAAGATCCGTGAAGCCCACTATGAAGTAGCCGCGCCGTCATCAGTTGGAATGGCATGCTTGTTCTGTACTAGCCGAGATCGGTGGTTCGGAATATTCGACAAACAACCTACGCTGGATGCAAGAATCAAAGCTCTGCAGGCGGATACTACTTGAAAAATAGAATCTGCTATTTTGTTATTGTGATACTTGTCGTCGGGCTTTTGACCCAAACACCTTTGGCTGAAGGACAGACATCTGCTCACCTGAGCGTTTCGATTAACGGTAATAGTCTTACTGCTGGCTTCAATAATACTGTCACAATCTCTGTGTTTAACAATTATAGTGGGTACATAGCGATTTACGATGTTGACATTGAAGTTTCAGTGCCCACCACTCTGACGGCTTACGGTGATAATCATTGGCATTACGATTCCATCGCGTATGGCCAAGCGGTTACAATCACTTTCGAAGTGTATGCACCTGTCTCTGCTATTGGTACCTTGACGCAAGTTGGAACAGTTACAGCAACTTACAAGCAGTTGGGCGACGTCTCTTACACGCAAGAAGTCCACAATATAGGATTCTCAGTAAATGCGTGGATCAACCTGGTCTTATACGGCGTTGAGCTTACACCCACGGTGATTGCACCCGGCGGCAATACTACCATTTCAGGCAGCCTGCTCAACTCTGGGAACCTTGCAGCTTACGACGCTAATGTTACGATTGAGTCTGATGCAATCCTTCCTGGATCCATTACTAGTTACTTTATAGGAGAAATTGACCCGAACATTCCCAGACCATTTAGCCTACAGGTCTTATTCAAACAAAACCTTCCAGATGGAAACTACACGCTTACTGTGAGAGTATCTGCAACAGATAATAACCGTCCAGGGATTCCGTTGACTGCGCAAACAACATCTCAAATTCAAGTTTCGAGTGCAAGTGCCATACCCATCCAACGCGTTCCTCGTGGGCCGACAGGTCTCCTCGGTGAGATCATTGCAATTCTGCGCAGCCTCTTTAGCGCCTTCTTCGGGGCTAGTTATCCGTAAAAGTGACCTGAATGAAGACGTTCGATTTGCTTAAGTTGGGAGCTAAGGCATTGCTTGACAGGAAGGTTCGGAGTGCTCTCACAATCTTGGGTATCATGATTGGTTCAGCGATCATTCTTGCCTTGGTTGCAAGCACTAGTGGATTAAGCGCTGGAGTTCAGGCCAACATCGCCAAGATAGGTGCGAACACGCTGATCGTGAGAGCAGGAGGAGCTAACTTCGTATCGGGGTCAACTTCATCGTATCAATTGAGCTCTTTGGATCTGCCCATTCTCGCCAGAATTCCAGACGTAGTGAGTGCAATCCCTGTCGAAAGTAAATCTGTTTCCATTTCGGTTGGCGGACAAACCCTGTCTGGACAATTGTTTGGAGTAGATCTGTCACTTTTACCAAGTGTGTTTCATGGAATAACGCTTTCCGAAGGATCCTTCCCGCAAGAGGGAGACCCTACTTCAGCCGTGATTGGAAACGGTGTCGCTTTTCCCGTGGTCGCAGGAGGCTCTCAACTGGTTGGAGTCAATCAAGCTGTTTCCATGACTATTGGAACCAGCAAAACAAGTCTGAGTTTCCTGGTGAAAGGAATTTTGGCGGCTTATGGATCAGCACTATTCGCTAATGTTGACAATGACATTTTCGTCTCTCTGCAAGCCGCGCAAATTCTTCTCAAAACGCCGTATTACTCATCAATCTACATAGCTGTTGACTCGACCGACAACGTCGCCGCGGTTCAGACCGCAATTCAGAACATCTACGGCACTCAAATCAACATAATCAACGCGGGGTCGATTGCAAGCAGTATATCAGCTGTAACAACCCAGCTTACCATCTTTCTGGGAAGTGTCGGTAGCGTGGTATTGTTTGTCGCGGCGATAGGAATCGCTAACACTATGTACGTAGCGGTGATGGAAAGAACGAGAGAGATTGGAATACTCAAGGCATTAGGATTCAAGGGAGGACAGATCATGAGCATGTTCCTAACAGAGGCAGGGATTACTGGAGTTGTTGGTGGGATCCTGGGAACCGGCTTAGGCTTCATTTTAGCTTATGGCATGGGAGGCTCGCTTACGTTTGGGGGAGGACCGCGTTTCGGAGGCGGAGGACCAAGCGCGCCGACCCCTTCCTCTCCTCCAATCTTCTCGATACAGCTAATAATCTTCAGCTTGAGTTTCCCAATCGTCATGTCGATACTTGCAGGATTATATCCCGCATGGCGAGCATCAAAGATGAATATCGTAAACGCGCTGAAGTACGAGTGAATTGGCTTACAAGCAAGATGGATCTCGAGTTAGGCTGAAAATCTCATAAGACATGCGACGTAAATCAACAATGATGCGCAGTTAGAATAACCTTGTCACGCTCGACCCCTGCAGTTCAGGTTGTGGACGTCACCAAGGTCTATCGTGTAGGTCATCAAGAGTATCCTGCCCTTCGCGGAGTAAGTTTCAAGATAGAACGCGGCGAGTTAACCGCGATCATGGGACCCTCAGGTAGCGGCAAATCTACACTGCTTAACATCATCGGAGCACTTGACCGAGCATCTTCTGGACGGGTATTCATAGACGGAGTCAATATTAGCAAGTTAAATGAGAATCAGCTGGCTTTGCTCCGAAACAGACGAATAGGATTCGTCTATCAATCTTTCAATTTGATTCAACGCCTCACCTCTATCGAAAATGTTGAATTGCCCCTGATTTCGAGAGGAACATCAGAAAAGCGGAGGAGACAAAGCTCCCTCAAATTATTAGCTGCTGTCGGTCTAGCGTCGAAAAGACATAAACGTCCAACTGAATTGAGCGGAGGAGAACAACAGCGCGTCGCTATTGCTAGGGCGTTGGTCACGAAACCTGCGCTTGTTATCGCCGACGAACCAACCGGAAATCTTGATTCCAAGTCGACCAAGGAGGTACTGGACTATGTAGTCGACGTGAATAGGACGTCAGGTACCACATTCGTAATTGTGACCC
>Ga0187780_10003663_pt1 | contig 11573 bp, 10 predicted proteins | sample 1015_Q2_SP10_20__FD_132429 | JGI IMG/M metagenome (GOLD analysis project Ga0187780, IMG submission 132429) | Tropical peat soil microbial communities from peatlands in Department of Meta, Colombia - 1015_Q2_SP10_20_MG | ecosystem: Environmental > Terrestrial > Soil > Wetlands > Peat | place...
GCAAGGAAGGCGGGGGTGAAGGCGTTCGTCGTGACGAGGTTCGGCGACGCGGCACTTCTCCTAGCCGTCATCTTGATCTGGACGATCTTCGGCAACACCAGCTTCTCCTCCATCCTGACGCCCCAGAGCCTATCGACGCTGGGAGGGGGGACGGTCTTTCTCCTTGGCATTCTAATCTTGGTGGGAGCGGTGGGCAAGTCCGCCCAGGTCCCCCTGCACGGCTGGCTGCCCGATGCGATGGAAGGTCCCTCCACAGTGTCAGCCCTCATCCACGCGGCCACGATGGTCAATGCAGGGGTCTTCCTGATGGTGAGGATGCTGCCTCTCTTCCAACTGGAGCAGTCTCTGCTCTACATCGTCACGTTCATAGGCCTGCTCAGCGCCCTCGTGGGAGGGGTCTGCGCCTTCGGCGCCCAGGACCTCAAGCGGGTCCTCGCCTACTCCACGATAAGCCAGTTGGGCATCATGTTCGCCGCGGTCGGAATGGGAAGTGGAGTCGCGGCCACCTACCACATGGTGAGTCAAGGCCTATTCAAGGCGCTCGCATTCCTGGCTGCAGGGTCTGTCGTAGTCGCCGTGGAGACGAGAGACATGGAGGGGATGGGAGGCCTGCGAAAGCCAATGAAGTACACATTCGTCGGTTTCACCATGGCGATGCTTGCCATGAGCGGTCTGCCTCCACTGATAGGCTTCTGGAGCAAGGATTCAGTCCTGTCATTGGCCTTCGCTGCGGGGCCCCTGCAGGTCTTGGCCTTGGTCTTGGCGTTCACGGCCACAGGGCTCTACAGCTTCAGGGCCCTGGTCAAGGTCTTCTTCGGTCAGCCCAAGTGGAAGGAATCTCCTTCCGAGTCGCCCTCCGTGATGCTCGCTCCGATACTCGTGCTCTCCCTCTCGGTGGTGCTCGCCTGGGGCGTTCTGTATCCGCAGGCCATTTACCCGATAGCCTCACTCGGGCTCCCAGACGCGACTACGCTGGCCACTTCTCTCTCAGTCTTCGCCGTGAGCCTCGTCATCGTCTACCTGGCCTTCTCGGTGTACGCCCAAAAAACGAAACAGCTTGCCGAAACCTCCTCCGTGATGAAGTCCCTGAAGGGAGCGCTGCTCGAAGGCTTAGGCTTTGACCGTCTATACTCGGGAATCTACAGGGGAGTCGCCGGGCCCCTGGCTAGGGCTGCGGCCTCAATCCAGACGGGACTGCTCGAGGCTAACACCGCGCTCATACTTCTTGCCGTGGCAGCAGTTTTCGTCCTGTTCGCCCTGGGGGTCCTCTGAAGATGTGGATCACGTCCACGATGGAGGTCCTATTCGCAGCGGCCGTCGTGTCTCTTCTCGTGGACTTCGCGATGGGACGCAAGGGCGCCCGCCGGGGATACGCCGTAGGAGCTGTGTGCGGCGGAGCAATAGTCGTGTCACTTGCTCTTCTGGTCTCTGAGTGGGTTCCGGCCCAGGGAGTGACGAGGATCCAGCCCGCTGCATCAGCGCTGGCGACGGTGTACCAGGCAGACAAGTTCAGCGACTTCGTCGCCTTCACCGTTCTCGTAGTCTGCCTGGTCGTGACGCTCTACTCGTTGAGATACATCAGCACCAAGGACAACGTCGGCCCGTTCTATGCCCTCGTCCTGCTACTGATCGGTTCCCTGGTAGGGGTCATCTCTGCCGGCGACTACCTGACGCTCTTCCTCTTCTGGGAGGGGATGAGCGTCGCTGCCTATGGCCTCGTCAGTTTCGGCAAGGGGCAGCTCTCGCTCGAGGCCACGATGAAGTACTTCTTCCTGGCAGGGATAGGAAGCCTTCTGGCACTTTATGGAATCTCGGTCATCAACGCGACAACCGGGTCGATAGAGCTGACCGCGGCGCTCGCCGCTATCGGGTCGCCCTCGGGAGCCCTTGGCCTGTCGATCTTGGTCCTCGGCCTTGGGGTTGAGGCCGCGATAGTCCCCCTGCATACGTGGCTCCCCGACGTCTACGCTGCAGCCCCGCTCCCATCTGCGTCCCTCATATCCGGGGCCGTGACCGGAGTGGGGGTCTTCGCCATCTTCAAGATACTCCAGCCACTCGTCGGAGCCGTCGCCCCGACGTCGAGCTTCTTCGACATCCAGCTTCTCCTCGCCGCTCTCGCGTTCGTTACGATGCTGGTGGGGAACCTCAGTGGTCTGGCCCAGAAGAACCTGAGGAGGATCCTGTCCTTCAGCTCGATTGCGCAGACGGGCTACATGCTCGCCGCCCTTTCGACGCTCAGCATCCCTGGGCTCGTCGCGGTGGTCTTTACGATATGGAACCACGGGCTTCTGAAGTCGAACTTCTTCATGCTGCTCGGAAAGGAGAACTCCGACTACGAGAGCGCCGAGCTCGAGCGCCTGAAAGGGGCAGGGAGGCAGGACAGGCCGCTCGGCTTCCTCTACGCGTCCAATTCCCTCGCCATGATGGGGGCCCCGCCCTTCGGCATGTTCTGGAGCGAAATCCTCGTCGTTTGGGCCCTGCTTTCAGCCCAGACCGGGCTCTTCTTCTGGCTCGCGGTCTTCGTCGTTGGCAACATCCTCCTCTCCATCGGCTACTACTACAAGATAATCAACACAGTCGTCTTCGGCAGAAGCGAAGTGGCGTCGCAGGCGAGGACGCGCGCCGACCTGGCGCCGTCAGCGATCATGCTTCTGCTGAGCCTCGCCACGGGCCTTCTCCCGTTCTTGCTGCTGAACCAGCTTGCCTGACCACGACTCGTTTAAAACAGCCAAGAAATCGGCTGGTGCTGTCGTCTCATGAAGAGAGAGAGGATAATCGCAGAAGTCGAGACCGTAGGTGACGCGAGGAAGGTGGAAGAGACCGTGAAGACCGGGTATGCCGAGGCCCTAATCGAGACGATCGTCAACTGGATTGGGGTCGAAGAAGACCTGGCCAGCAGCTACGAGCATCTCGCCTCGAAACAGGGGCACGCCCAGGCCAAAGGAGTCTTCCAGCAGCTTGCCAAGGAGTCCAATGAGAACGTCGACACTCTCAGCGAGCTGAAGGAATCCCTAGAGAAGCTCGACAAAGCTCGAGTGGCCCGCATAGATCAGCTTTCCCAAATGAAGTAGTCTATCCGGCTCTGCTCAGCGTCTCTGCGGAGGTGCCTTCAGTATTTTGTTGGTCGCTTCGATATCAAGCGCAGTGTACCTTGTGATGTTGCGGACCTGCCGGGGAGAGACGACTTCGCAGGCGTAGTCCCAGTGCATGGTCACCCAGTTTCCAGGGCTCACATTGGAGAACGACCGCACTTCGGGGTTGTAGCTGACCTTCCTGACGACCGGGTCCGAAAGCGTGAGCCTGCCATCACTCACTGACACCGGCTGGTACCTGACCGTCAGCTTGCTCTTTCCGACATCTTGCACTTCCCCCCAAGAGATCCTGCAGTTATCGATCAGTCCCTGCACCTTCTTGCGGCCGTCGTCCGAGAGGTTAGGTCCGTCCGCCACGCTCGAAGTCGCGTAGGTGCTCATCACGTAGAACGTGTGGTGCGGCCTCGCCTGCCCCCCAACCGTCTTGAACAGTTTCCTGACCTCCTTCGGGTCCTTGCCGACAAGCTCGTGATGCGAGAACCTGTAGAACTCGGGGGTCTCGACCCGGTCGAGAAGGGCGTTCCCAATCCAGTAAGCCTCGGGCACGGCATAGTCGAAGACCTCCTTCCCAGTTGACCTGGCGATGAGGCGAAGGAAGGGGTACGCGGCTTCGAAGCCCTTCAGCGTCGATGCAAGGTCTTCGCCCCCCTTCGACTCCTCGATGTGCCGCAGAATCAGCCCTCTGTCGTCGGGGCCGCAGTATCCCAAGCTGTTCGGCATGTACGCGTGCTTCGCATGAAGCAGTATGCCGTTCTCCGTCAGGCCTTGGCCCCCCTACGCGGGGGAGGCATCATGGCCGCCTTCCTGACCTCCTCCCATACTGCCTTTCTTCTCTTTGCTTCGGCCCTGCTAAGGACCGAGAGCGCCAGGTCTCCGAAAACTTCAACGAATGCCCCTTCGGCAACTCCGCCTACTACGGAGACGTCGACATCACCTACGTCGTTCGCGCCGAAGAACTCGACTTCAGCCCTGCCCTTGCTTGTCGAAAGCACCTTCCCGACCTTCGTGATGCACATCGGGATTCCCGCGCTCCTCCTCCACTAAAAACCCTTGGTGTCCCTGGGGGCTCCCTGCTCACCCTCGATTCTTGACTCTCTGACGAATGCGGCCACAAAAAGAGTCAAGACCCCAGGAATCATCGCCTCCAGTGCCACAGCATTTCCGACCCCCAGGAAGAACATGAGGCCCGTCGTAGAGGGCGCAAGGATAGTGGCCACGGACTGAAAACTCGTGGTCAGTCCCAGCGCGGTTCCGATCCTACCTCCAGACTGGTCGGCCGCCAGCGACTGCATCACGGGGAATATCGCGGAACTGAGGAACCCCATCGCAAGCGACGCCGTCACGTCAATCGCCAGGTTTGAGAAACCGAAGAACACTGCATACGATATCACCATTCCGAGAGACAAGACAAGCAGAAGCCTGTCTCTCCTCCAGCGGTCGGAAACGCCCCCCAGCACAACCTTCCCGACTATCCCGGCGGCTGGGACCGGGATGTAGGCAAGGGCGCTCCAGACGGCTGGGAGGTGGAGGACATTTGCGTAGTAGTAGGCGAGGAAGACGGTCTGCCACACTGTGGCCCAGGTCGCAGCCAAGGCGAAGACGAGAATGACGGCCATGCGGCGCTGCCGAAGGAGGGCAAATGCATCCCTTCCCAGGGACACTCTGTGTGCGTCCTTCCCCGACCACTCGAGACCTCGCCTTGCGACGAAGACTCCGGCCACAGCGAGAAGGCCCACGGTGGGCGCCACGAAGAAGGCCGGCTGCCAGGATCCTGCCAGATAGAGAACCGCTCCTGTCACCGCCGCTCCGAAGATGCCGCCGACGTCGAAACCGGCGTAGAAGACGCCTAGGGCGAGCCCTTTGCGTGACTGGTATCGCGCCGCCACTGCCGCCATTGCGACCGGCCAGAATATCCCCTCGCCAAGGCCGCTTACCAGGCGGAAGAAGAAGACCTCGGCAAAGCTGGTCGAGGACCCGATGAGCCATGTGAAAGACGTGAAGACAATCAGGCCCACCGCCATTATCCTCCACCTTCCATAGCGGTCAGAGAGGTGGCCCGCGAGGAAGACGGTGCAGAGGACCCCGATGTAGATTGCGCTGCCGAGAAGGCCCACCTGTGGCCCAGTCAGTCCCAGTGACTTCTGAATGGGAGAGAGAAGAGTGTTGAACACGAGTCTGTCTGCCGCGTATGCGAGGTAGCCGAGGAAAAGGACGGCCAGGATGGCTGTGGGGCCAGAGCTGTTGACGGAGACTGGTTCAGGAGGTTCCGCCCGGCTTCCTGCCTGATCGTGGCTCATCTTCGTGGACCTTTCGTTTTAGATTGTGAATCCTTCAGTTTGCGACTGCTTCGGGGATGTGGGGGTAGCCCTTGCCCCCCTGGCTGACGTAGGAGTGCCCTCGTCGCACGGCATTGAGGTTGAGAGGAATGTAGATCTTCTTGCGGTCCGTCAGGAAATGCGCGAATACCTCTCCGACAGCCGCGCTTACCTTCTCGAAGTCCTTTTCCGTGAGAGCCAGGTACGCCCCGAACATCGCTGTGTTGGCGGCGAGTGTTGGGTCCTTTACTCCTTCGAGATGAAGCTCTGAAAGGCCGGCCGCGATGTCGGTGACTGGGACCTTCACCACGGTGATGTCGTCCCGCTTGGGCTCGTCCTTGATGAGCGATGTGTTCATCAAGAGAGTCCCTCCCTTCTTCAGGATCGGCACGAAGTCCATCGAAGGCGTGTTCATAATCACGAGACAGTCCGGTTGCTCCACTATTGGTGAGTCTATCTCTTCATCGGACACCACCACGTAGCATTTGACCTTCCCTCCGCGACTCTCGGGCCCGTAAGAGGGTGTGTATGCCACGTGCATCCCCTTCAGCATGTAGTAGTACGAAATGAAGTTCGCGAGGTCGAGGACCCCTTGGCCCCCGTGCCCCGCCATTATCACCTGGGTCTTCATCTCTTCTCGATCCCTAACTTGTCCTTGTACAGTCCCGGCGGGTAGATCTTCGAGAGGACCTCGGCCGCATACTTCTTCGAGTCTAGCACTGACATCTTCCAGTTGATGCTGCAGGTGCTCACGAACTCCACGAACGAGAACCCGCCTGCGAGTTGGACCTTGAAGGCGTTTGCCACGCTCCTTGCTCCCTCCAACGGTCCCGCCGCGCTGTACAGGTCCCTTGACTTCAATGGCGCCACCGGGAGGAACACCCTCTTGACGTAGGAAGGCCCCTCCATGGCGCCCAGCATCTTGGAGGCGTCGATGGTGGTGCCTGTGTAGAGGGTGTCTCTTCCTTCTGGCGTGGTTGTAGTGATCATCCCTTCGGGGGTCGTAGGCGCCATCTGTCCGCCGGTCATTCCGTAGATTGCGTTGTTGACGAGGAAGATAGTGATAGGTTCATTCCTGCTGGCTGCATAGACTAGCTCTGAAAGGCCTATGGCGACAGCATCTCCGTCCCCTTGCACCGCGAAGACGACCAGGTCCGGCCTCACCCGCTTGATTCCGGCCATCACTGCCGGGGCCCTGCCGTGAGCGGCCTGTATGGCGTCCACGTTGATGTAATCATGCGCGAAAACGCTGCACCCCACTGAATCGACGATCACGCTCTTCTCCCTGATTTCGAGTTCGTCGATGGCGTTGGCTATCAACTTGGTCAGTATCCCATGCTCGCAGCCTGAGCAGTAGTGCGTCGGCTTTGAGGTCAGGGCGGAAAGCTTCCCGAGCCTTACCTCGTATTCGTTGGTGCTCTCTTCCTGTCCGGGCATCATGCCGAAGCCATCTCCACCTTTGCCACGATTTCGCTCGACGACGGGAGGACGCCCCCCCACCTGTTCAGGCGCTCCACGACGCCGTTCTCGGCCGCTAATTTGACGTCGTACACCATCTGCCCTGTGTTGAGCTCCACTACCACGAACTTCTTCACCCCTTTCGAAACCAGGTCCGAGATGTACCTTGACGGGAAGGGCGAGAGGGTAATCGGTCTTAGCATCCCCGCTCGCACCCCCTTCGCCCTGAGGGTGTTTACGGCTTGCTTGCAGAGCCGTGAGACAATTCCGAAGGCCACGACCACGACGTCAGCGTCATCGGTCATGTACGACTCCGCCCTCTGCTCGTCGCGGGCCATCTCCTCGTATTTCTTCAGCAGATGGTCCACATGCCTGCTCTGGTCGTCGAAATCGAGGTGAAGGGAGACCAGGACATGCCGCGTCTCGCCCCTCGCTCCCGTGGTGGCCCACGGCGTGTCGAACTTCTGCTCGGCTATTGGCGGGTAGCTCGTGTCTTCCTTCAGCTGACCGAGGAAGGCATCTGCGAGTATGATCGCAGGATTCCTGTACTTGAAGGCGAGAGAGAAACCCAGACTGGGGAAGGTAGCCATCTCCTGCACGGAGTTGGGGGCGAGCACTATGTTCCTGTAGCCTCCGTGCCCTCCCCCCTTTGTCGCTTGAAAGTAGTCGCTCTGCTCCGGTCCTAGGTTGCCAAGCCCGGGCCCTCCTCTGTTGATGTCCGCGACCAACAGGGGTATCTCCATGCTGGCAGCATACGAGAGTCCCTCCTGCTTGAGGCTGAATCCCGGCCCAGAGGTCGCAGTCATGGCCTTGGCGCCCGTCGCCGCGGCCCCCATCACCATGCTGATTGCCTCCAGCTCGCTTGACGACTGAAGGAAGACCTTGAAGTCAGGATACTGCGGGCTCCTGAACTCCCGGGCAAGAGTCTCCGGGATTTCGCTGGACGGCGTTATCGGGTAGGCGAAGTAGGCGTTCAGCCCCGCTTTCAGGGCCCCCAACGCCAGTGCTTCATTCCCCTTCACGAATTCGCGGGCTGTCACTTTCGCTTCAGACTCCTCACTTCGGCTATGGCGTAGTCCGGGCAGACCCAGTAGCATATTCCGCAGGCGGTGCAATCCCCCTTCTCGCCGTGGTAGTGGAAGACCGCAGGATGGAAGCCGTTGCGGTTGAAGGCCGGAGCCAGCGACATGCTCTTCTGGGGGCAGGTGACCACGCACAGGCTGCACCCTTTGCACCTCTCCGCATCCACGACCACCAGGGCCTTCGGCAGCCCGTCAGTCACTGTGCTCACGCTCGAGTTGCGCGAAAGTCGAAGCTATTTAATGTCGGTAGCGGATTCTCACAACTGAAAATAGAAGGCAAGCTAGGCCTCTCTCATCCTGCTCACCCCGCTGCGGTCACTTCATCGATGTGATGACGAACTTGCAGGGCTCGATGCCCGATGGATCGGAGATGACTCGCTCCACTTTTGCGTCTAGGACCTTCTGTATCATCACCCGCTCCTGCTCGCAAAGGGCGGGATACTTCAGGGCGAAGCATGCGATGGGACAGTTGTGATGAACAAGCTCGACCGTGCCCTTGTCTGTCGCTCTGGCCTCTCCGAAGAAGCCGTGGTCGTCTCTTATGGAGGCCAGCTTCTTCGCCCGCTGGTACAGGCTTCCGTCGCCAACTCTTCCCAGATACTTCCCGACCGCCCTGTCCTGAATCCTTCTTGCGACGTCATCAAGCCCCTGCATCCCGAGCCGGTCCTCGATGTACTCAAGGACCATGAGCGATATGCGAACGTAGTCCGTGGGATAGACTCCTGCCGACTTTGGCGTTGGTTTGAAGAACATTCGCGGTCTTCCGACACCATTCTTGCGCGCCACATGTTCCACGAGCCCGTCTTTCTCGAGTTCCCTCAGATGCTTGTAGACTGCCATCTGGGACACGCCGAGCTTCTTGCTCAGACTCTCCAGGTCAGTTCCCGCCCCTTTTTTCAGGAGCTGCATTATCTCGTACTTTGTGGATGAGAAAATCTGCACTCTAGGGTCAGACCCGTTCACGACGGCGGACATGTCTTCGTAACAAGCGTTAGATAGGGCGCACTTTTACGGCCTTCGACAGGAATCCCTGCAAAATTCATACGTCTATGTAAAGAATTGACTGCCAGAAAGCGAGGGACAGGACGGACACCCCGGGCGCCGGTCGTCTTCAGACAGTCGAAACGGAACTCTTCTTGGCAATTGCAGCCTGAGCAGCCGCCAACCTGGCTATCGGCACCCTGTACGCCGAGCAGCTGACGTAGTCGAGACCCGCTTCCGCGAAGAAGGCAATGCTTCTTGGGTCCCCTCCGTGTTCGCCGCAGACTCCAATCTCCAGGTTCGGCTTGACGCTCCTGCCGTCGGACACGGCCATCCTGACAAGCTTCCCCACCCCCGGCACGTCGACGCTGTCGAACGGGCTCTGTTCGAGGATCCCGACTTCGATGTACTTGGGGATGAATTTCGCTTCGACGTCGTCTCTGCTGAATCCGAACGTTGTCTGCGTGAGGTCGTTGGTTCCGAACGAGAAGAAGTCCGAATACCTCGCTATCTCCCCGGCTGTCAAGGCGGCTCTCGGCGTCTCGATCATCGTCCCCACTTCGTAGGGGAGCCTCCCTCCCAGCTCTTGGAACTCGATCTCGGCAGCGGCCTCCACCGTCTCTCTGAGTAGCTTGAACTCTTTGGCCTCTGCCACCAGGGGCAGCATGATCTTCACCTTTACTGTTCTGCCCTCTTCCCTTAGCAGCTCTGTGGCAGCCCGCAGAATCGCCCTGGTCTGCATCTCGTAGATCTCAGGGTACGTCACCGCCAACCTGCACCCCCTGTGTCCTATCATCGGGTTGTGCTCAGCGAGCTGTCTGAGCCTCGCAAGCACCGCGTTCTTTGCCGAAATCTCTGCCTCGCTGGCGTGGTCCTCTTTCATTGCCTGAATCTCGGTGAGTAGCTCTTCCACGGGGGGGAGGAATTCGTGGAGCGGAAGGTCCAGAAGACGGACCACCACGGGGCTCCCCTTCATCGCCCTGAAGATCCCTTTGAAGTCTGCCAGCTGGAACGGGAAGAGCCGGTACAGGTGTCTCTTCCTATCCTCGGCGTTCGAGCTCATTATCATCTCGCGCACTATCGGGAGCCTGTTGGGGGCGTTGAACATCCTCTCGGTCCGGCAGAGTCCGACCCCCTGGGCCCCGAACTCTCGTGCCTTGGCCGCCGTTTCGGGAGCGTCGGCGTTGGCCCAGACATCGAGTTTCCTTAGCCTGTCCGCCCGCCTCAGGAGCTCGCTGAACTCGGGCGAAAGAACGGGATCTACCGTTCTCACCGTTCCCCTGTACACAGCGCCAGTGGTGCCGTCTATCGTTATGACCTCCCCTGCAGCCACGCTCTCGCCTTTCTTCGTCATGAATTTCTTCGAGTCAGCGGAGATTTCGACCTCACTGCAACCGACAACGGCGGCCTTGCCCATCCCCCTTGCGACTACGGCGGCGTGGGACGTCATCCCCCCTCTGACCGTCAGGACTCCCTGGGCGGCGATGATTCCCTTGATGTCCTCCGGCGTCGTCTCCGGCCTGACAAGAATCACCCCTTCGCTCCCGCCCAGCGTCGCAGCCTCCTCGGTGTCGAAGACGACTATCCCGGTCGCGGCCCCGGGTGACGCGTTCAGTCCCTTCGCGATGGGGACGTCCCCCTTCTGTGGATCGAGTCTCCTGTGCAGGAGGGCGTCGAGCTGGGCCGGCTCCACCCTGGCCATGGATTCCTCGACGCTGATCAGCCCCTCGTCTGCCATGTCCACGGCGACCTTGACCGCAGCCTGAGCGGTTCTCTTGCCGTTCCTGGTCTGAAGAAGGTAGAGCTTCCCGTTCTGAACGGTGAATTCGAAGTCCTGAAGGTCCTTGAAGTGGGACTCGAGCTTCGCTGCGACAACTTCCAGCTCCCCCCTGAGCCTCGGGTCCAGGCTCTCCAGGCCAACGGGGGTCCTGATTCCTGCGACCACGTCTTCTCCCTGGGCGTTCGCCAGGTATTCTCCGTAGAGTCTCTTCTCGCCTGTGGACGGGTTCCTCGAGAAGCCGACCCCCGAGCCGGAGTCAGGTCCCATGTTGCCGAAGACCATTGTCTGGACGTTTACGGCCGTGCCCAGGGTCTCGCTGATTTTGTAGTATCTCCTGTACTCCTTCGCCCTCGGGTTGTTCCAGGATCTGAAGACCGCCTCGACAGCCATCTCCAGCTGGACAAAGGGGTCCTGGGGGAACTCCTTCCCAGTCTCCCGCCTCAGTATCTCCTTGAAACCTGCCACGATGCCCTTCAGCTCTTCGGGAGGGAGGTCAATGTCCATCTTCGCTCCGGTCTTCTTCTTGCGCTCTTCGAGGAGTGCTTCGAAACTCTCTCCTCTTGCGCCCATCGAAATCTTTCCGAACATCTGGATGAACCTCCTGTAGGAGTCGTAGACGAATCGAGCATTCCCAGATTTGACTGAGAGCCCGCTCACAATGCTGTCGTTGAGCCCCAAATTGAGGACCGTGTCCATCATTCCTGGCATTGAGAAAGGAGCCCCCGAACGGACCGAGAAGAGCAGCGGATTCTTCTCGTCTCCGAAGGTCCTTCCGGTCTTTATCTCAACTGCCTTTACCTTCGCCCTGACTTCCTCGAACAGCCCGGCTGGAATCTTCCCGCTCTCTTTGTAGTATTCCTTGCAA
>Ga0187780_10003664_pt1 | contig 11571 bp, 9 predicted proteins | sample 1015_Q2_SP10_20__FD_132429 | JGI IMG/M metagenome (GOLD analysis project Ga0187780, IMG submission 132429) | Tropical peat soil microbial communities from peatlands in Department of Meta, Colombia - 1015_Q2_SP10_20_MG | ecosystem: Environmental > Terrestrial > Soil > Wetlands > Peat | place...
GGGGCGCGGTTGAGCAGCACCGGGTGCTCGCGGATCACCTCCTCGAGGATGTCCCACACCTCCGGGCGCTCGCGCTCCACCATCTTCTTGGCGCTCTTGATGGTGGTGACGTACCCCTTCTCCTCCAGCTTGTTGTAGATGAAGGGCTTGAACAGCTCGAGGGCCATGATCTTCGGCAGCCCGCACTGGTGGAGCTTGAGCTCCGGGCCGACGACGATCACCGAGCGCCCCGAGTAGTCGACGCGCTTGCCGAGCAGGTTCTGGCGGAAGCGGCCCTGCTTGCCCTTGAGCATGTCGGAGAGCGACTTGAGGGGCCGCTTGTTGGGTCCGGTGATGGTCTTTCCGCGCCGCCCGTTGTCGAACAGGGCGTCCACCGCCTCCTGGAGCATCCGCTTCTCGTTGCGGATGATGATGTCCGGGGCGTTCAGCTCTTGCAGGCGCTTGAGCCGGTTGTTGCGGTTGATCACCCGGCGGTAGAGGTCGTTCAGGTCGCTGGTGGCGAAGCGCCCGCCGTCGAGCGGAACCAGCGGACGCAGGTCGGGCGGGATGACCGGGATGACGTCGAGCATCATCCACTCCGGCTTGTTGCCGCTGATCCGGAAGGCCTCCACCACCTTGAGGCGCTTGGCGATCTTCTTCCGCTTCGCCTCGCTGTTCGTCTCCCGCATGTCGCGGCGCAGGTCCTCGGAGAGCTTGTGCACGTCGATGCTCCGGAGCATCTCCCGCACCGCCTCGCCGCCCATGCCGGCCACGAAGCTGTCCTCGCCGAACTCCTGGAAGTGCCGCTGCATCTTGTCTTCGCTGATCAGCTCACCCTTGAGCAGCGGCGTGCTCTTCGGGTCGATGACGATGTAGCTCTCGCAGTAGAGGACCTTCTCCAGATCCTTGAGAGTGATGTCGAGCAGGTTGCCGATCCGACTGGGGAGGCTCTTCAGGAACCAGATGTGAGCCACCGGGGTGGCCAGGGTGATGTGGCCCAGGCGCTCGCGGCGCACCTTGGACTGGATCACCTCCACCCCGCACTTCTCGCACACCACGCCCCGGTGCTTCATGCGCTTGTACTTGCCGCAGTTGCACTCGTAGTCCTTCACCGGGCCGAAGATGCGGGCGCAGAAGAGCCCGTCGCGCTCCGGCTTGAAGGTCCGGTAGTTGATCGTCTCCGGCTTCTTCACCTCGCCGTGCGACCACTGCCGGATCTTGTCCGGGGAGGCGATGCCCACCCGGATGGCCGCGAACGACAGCGGGTCCTTCGGCTTCTCGAAGAAGTTGAAGATGTCCTTCACGTTGCCTCCGAAATCCTGTCCAACCTCGAAACTCGGTCCCGGGACGCGGGGCCCTTCAGGCGTCGGTCCCGGTCTTCTTCATCGCCTGCTCGCCGTTGCCCTCCGGCGGGGTGCGGGTGCGCTCGGGCGGCGCCGTCTCGAGCAGCTCCACGTCCATCCCCAGGCTCTGCAGCTCCTTGAGCAGGACGTTGAACGACTCCGGCAGTCCGGACTCGAGCACGTTGTCGCCCTTGACGATGGCCTCGTACATCCTCGTCCGGCCCACCACGTCGTCCGACTTGACGGTGAGGAACTCCTGGAGCGTGTAGGCGGCTCCATAGGCCTCCATCGCCCAGACCTCCATCTCCCCCAGCCGCTGGCCGCCGAACTGCGCCTTGCCGCCCAGGGGCTGCTGGGTGACCAGGCTGTAGGGGCCGATGCTGCGCGCATGGATCTTCTCGTCCACCAGGTGGTGGAGCTTGAGCATGTACATCACGCCCACGGTGACGTTGTGGTCGAACGGTTCGCCGGTGCGGCCGTCGAAGAGCACCATCTGCCCGGAGCGGGGAAGCGCGGCCTCGTCGAGGAGGGCATGGATCTCCGGCTCGCGCGCCCCGTCGAACACCGGCGTGGAGACGTGGATGCCGGGACGCAGCCGCTGGCAGAGCGAGACCACCTCCTTGTCGGAGACGGAATCGAGGAAGTCGCCGAAGGCGCGATCGTCGTAGATGTTCTTGAGATGCCGGCGCAGCTGGTCGCCGCTCCATTTCTCGGCGATGTAGGCCTGGAGCCGCTCCCCCAGGCCGCGCGCCGCCCAGCCGAGGTGCGTCTCCAGGATCTGGCCGATGTTCATCCGGCTCGGGACGCCGAGCGGATTGAGCACCAGGTCCACCGGGCGGCCGTCCTCGAGGTAGGGCATGTCCTCCTCGGGGAGGATGCGTGACACCACGCCCTTGTTGCCGTGCCGGCCGGCCATCTTGTCGCCCACCGCCAGCTTGCGCTTGATGGCCACGTACACCTTGACCATCTTGATCACCCCGGGCGGGAGCTCGTCGCCCTTCTTGATGCGGGCGATTTTCTCGCCGAAGACCAGCTTCACCGCCTCCTTCTGGTCCTCGAGGTTGCGGAGGATGTCCCGCACCTTGGCGTCGGTCGGCTCGCCGACGGTGATCTCCGACCAGTACCGGTAGGGCACCTGGGCGAGCAGCTCGTCGTCGAGCCGGTCCCCCTTCTTGAGCAGCACCCGGCCCTTGTCGTCGACCAGCTTGCCGTCCACCTCCTTGCCGTGGAGGAGCTTGCGCAGCCGGGCCATGGCGCTGTCCTGGATGACCTTGATCTCGTCGTTCTGGTCCTTGAGGAGCTTGGCTTCCTCCATCGACTCGATCTGCTTGGCGCGCTCGTCCTTCTCCACGCCCTTGCGGCTGAAGACCTTGGCGCCGATCACCGTCCCGCTCACCCCCGGCGGGACGCGGAGCGAGCTGTCCCGGACGTCGCCCGCCTTCTCGCCGAAGATGGCGCGGAGCAGCTTCTCCTCCGGGCTGAGCTGGGTCTCGCCCTTGGGGGTGATCTTCCCCACCAGGACGTCGCCCGGCTTGACCTCGGCGCCGATGCGGATGATGCCCGACTCGTCGAGGTCCTTGAGGGCCTCCTCGCCGACGTTGGGGATGTCCCGGGTGATCTCTTCCTTGCCCAGCTTGGTGTCCCGGGCGATGCACTCGAATTCCTCGATGTGAATCGAGGTGAAGACGTCCTCCTTGAGGAGACGCTCGCTGATGAGGATCGAGTCCTCGAAGTTGTAGCCTTGCCAGGGCATGAAGGCGACCACCACGTTCGCCCCCAGGGCCAGCTCCCCGGTCTCGGTGGCCGGTCCGTCGCCGATGACATCGCCCTTCTTCACCCGGTCGCCCTTGCGGACGATGGGCTTCTGGTTGAGGCAGGTGTTCTGGTTGGAGCGCTGGTACTTGACCAGGTTGTAGATGTCCACCTCCGAGCCGACGTCGGCCAGGCTGGCGGACACGTCCGCCTTGACCACGATGCGGCTGGCATCCACCGCCTCGACCACGCCGTCTCGCCGGGCGACCACGGTCACGCCCGAGTCACGGGCCACCGTGGCCTCGAGCCCGGTGCCCACCAGCGGAGCCTGGGTCCGGAGCAGCGGCACCGCCTGGCGCTGCATGTTGCTCCCCATCAGCGCCCGGTTGGCGTCGTCGTTTTCCAAGAAAGGGATGAGGCTGGCCGCCACGCTCACCAGCTGGTTGGGCGACACGTCCATCAGGTCCACGTCCTCGGGGCGGGCCTGGACGAACTCGCCGCCGCGGCGGGAGGAGACGAGCTCGGTGGTGAAACGGCCCCTCTTGTCGAACTCGGCGTTGGCCTGGGCGATGGTGTGCTTCTCCTCCTCCAGCGCCGAGTAGAAGGCCGTCTCGGCAGAGACCGTGCCCGCCTCCACCTTCCGGTAGGGGGTCTCCACGAACCCGAACTCGTTCACCCGGGCGAAGGTGGAGAGCGAGGCGATGAGCCCGATGTTCGGACCTTCCGGGGTCTCGATGGGGCAGATCCGTCCGTAGTGGGTGGGATGGACGTCGCGCACCTCGAAGCCGGCCCGCTCGCGGGTCAGGCCGCCCGGCCCAAGGGCGGACAGGCGCCGCTTGTGGGTGACCTCGGAGAGTGGGTTGGTCTGGTCCATGAACTGCGACAGCTGACTCGAGCCGAAGAACTCCTTGATCACCGCCGTCACCGGCTTGGCGTTGATCAGATCGTGCGGCATGAGGGTCTCGATCTCTTGAAGACTCATCCGCTCCTTGATCGCCCGCTCCATGCGCACCAGCCCGATGCGATACTGGTTCTCCAGGAGCTCGCCCACCGCGCGCACCCGGCGGTTCCCGAGGTGATCGATGTCGTCGATGGTCCCCTTGCCGTTCTTGAGGTCGATCAGGTAGCGGATGACCTCGAGCACGTCCCGCTTGGTGAGGATCTGGCCGTCGAGGGGCTCCTCCAGCCCGAACTTGAAGTTCAGCTTCAGCCGCCCGACCTTGGAGAGGTCGTAGCGCTCGGGGTTGAAGAAGAGGTTGGTGAAGAGGTTGGTGGCCGTCTCCGGCGTGGGCGGGTCCCCGGGGCGCAGCCGCCGGTAGATCTCCATGATCGCCTGCTCGGGCGAGTCGATCTTGTCGAGCATCAGCGTCTCGCGGAGGAAGGGCCCGACGTTCAAGTTGTCGATGAAGAGAACCTTGAACTCGTGGATGCCGCGCTTGAGGAGCTCGTTGACCTTCTCCTGGCTGACCTCCTCGTTGCACTCGAGGATCACCTCGCCGGTGCCCTCGTCCACCACGTCATAGGCGGCGACCTTGGTGAACAGCTCGTCGGCGTCGATGGGCAGGGTCCGCATCTTGGCCGCCTCGAGCTTCTTGATCGCCGCCCGGGTGAACTTGCGGTTCTTCTTGACGATCACCTCGCCGGACTTGGTCTTGATGTCCCGGGTGGCGCGCTGTCCGGGAAGCAGCTCCAGCTCCACCGACTTCTCGAACTCGGTGTCCGAGTGCAGGTAGATGGTCTCGGCGGCGTAGTAGTAGTTGAGGATTTCCTCGGTCGTCCCCCGGAACTCGATGGGGTTCTTCTTGGCCGTGTCCGGCACCGCGCCCAGCGCCCGGATGAGGACCGTGGCCGGGAGCTTCCGGCGCCGGTCGATGCGCACGTAGAGCAGGTCCTTGTGGTCGAACTCGAAGTCGATCCACGACCCGCGGTAGGGAATGATGCGCGCGTTGTAGAGCAGCTTGCCCGAGCTGTGGCTCTTGCCCTTGTCGTGGTCGAAGAAGGCGCCCGGGCTCCGGTGCAGCTGGCTGACCACCACCCGCTCGGTGCCGTTGATGATGAAGGTCCCGTTCTGGGTCATGAGCGGGATCTCGCCGAAGTAGACCTCCTGCTCCTTGACGTCGCGGATGGACTGGGCCCCGGTCTCCTCGTCCTTGTCCCAGACCACCAGGCGCACCACCACCTTGATCGGCGCCGAGTAGGTCATGCCCCGCTGGTGGCACTCGTCGACGTCGTACTTCGGCTTCTCCAGGTGGTAGCTGACGAACTCCAGCGAGCTGGTCTCGTTGAAATCGCGGATGGGGAAGACGCTCTTGAAGACGCCCTGGAGGCCCACGTCCTCGCGCTTCTCGGGTGGCGTGTCCGCCTGGAGGAACTTCTCGTAGCTCTGCTTCTGGATGTTGATCAGGTTGGGGATGTCGATGATCTTCTGAATCTTGGCGAAGCTCTTGCGGGCGCGAAAATTGTTCTGGACGGTCGCAGGCATCTCATCTCCCGGTGGGCGGGCGGGGCAGCGGGACTACGGCTTCGATGGCCGGGGAGGACGGACGGGCCCCGGGCGAGAGGGGTTTCGGGCAACGGGCCTGGGGCGGGTCGGAGTCCCCTGGTGCTCCGGGGAGCCGATCGCGGAGCCAGGCCCCTCCCCGGGGAATTCGCCGGGGATTCGGGGCGGGCCTACTTGATCTCGACGGTGGCCCCCGCGGCGGTCAGCTGATCCTTCATCTTCTGGGCGTCGGCCTTGTTGACGCCCTCCTTCACCGTCTTGGGCGCACCTTCCACGAGGTCCTTGGCCTCCTTGAGGCCGAGTCCGGTGATGGCCCGGATCTCCTTGATGACGTTGATCTTGTTCGCGCCGGCGTTGGCGAGCACGACGGTGAACTCCGTCTTCTCCTCCGCCGCGGCGGCGGCAGCGGCCCCGCCCCCGCCCGGCGCCGCGGCAACGGCGACGGCCGCCGCGGAAACGCCCCACTTTTCCTCGAGCTTCTTGACCAGCTCCGCCGCCTCCATGACGGTGAGGGCGGAGAGGTGATCCACGATCTGATTCAGGTCGGCCATGGCTTGGAAATTGCCTTCTTTAATGGTCCTTGACTCCGCGCAGCAGAGCCGGACAGGGTTGGTCATCTAAAAAACTACTTGCTCCAATCAGTTCTATTTGCCGAGAGCCTCGGTGCGGGCTTGAATCAGCCGCGCCAGCCCCAATCCGGGCTCGGCCAACGTCCGGACCACCTTCCCGGCCGGCTGCCCCAGCATTCCCAGGATCTTCGCCCGGAGCTCCGCCAGCCCCGGCAGCCTCGCCAGGGCCGCCACGCCGGCGGCGTCGGTCTTCCGCCCCTCCACCACGGCGCTCCGGATGCGGATGGTCTCCAGGTCCTTGATGAAGTCGGAGAGGATCCGGGCCGGCGCCACCGCATCGTCGTAGCCGAGAGCGATGGCCACCGGGCCCTTGAAGTCCGCGCTCACCACCGCCAGGGGCGTTCCCTCCGCAGCACGGCGGGCGAGCGTGTTTTTCAGGACCCTGTAGTCCACGCCTCCCTCGCGAAGCTTTTTCCGCAGCCGGGTGACCGTCTCCACGTTGAGGCGGGAGAACTCCGCCACGATCGCCGTGCGCGCGCGGGCGAACTTCTGGTTCAGCTCCCGGATGAGTGCTTCTTTCTCGCTTCGTTCCACTCTGGTCTCACCTCCTCACCCTTCGTCGTGCCCGGACCAGAGGCAGAAGCGAGCGGTGGCTCTCCGAAGAGAGTCACCTCCGGGGTCGGCCCGGCGCCCCGGGGGGGGCCGAGCGTTCCCCGGAACCGCTCCCACTCGTCTCGGCAGGGCTGGCGTTGACGGCCGCCGTTTCGACGGGCCGTCCACGGGGGGAAGCTCGACCAGCTCTTCCCGTCCGGGAACTCCCCGTCCCTGCTGTCTCCGACCAGGGGTGCCGGGGGCGTCTCCCTGCCTGGCCAGGCAGGGGGGCGGTCCTCGGCGGAACCGGCGCGTGTACCCCGCCGCGCCGGCGAAGTCAAAGGCCCTCGCTAGCGGTACCGGGCGTTGATCGCCTGGGTGTCCAGCTTGATCCCCGGGCCCATGGTGGAGCTGATGGCCACCGCCTTCAGGTAGACCCCCTTGGCGGTGGCCGGCTTGAGCTTCATCACCAGCTCGATGAGCGCGTTGAAGTTCTCCGCCAGCTTCTCCGGGGCGAAGCTCGCCTTGCCCACCGGGGCATGGACGATGCCCGCCTTCTCCGCCCGGAACTCCACCTTGCCCCCCTTGGCGTCGCGGACCGCCTTGCCCACCTCGGCGGTCACCGTCCCCACCTTGGGATTCGGCATCAGCCCCCGGGGGCCGAGCACCTTTCCCAGCCGTCCCACCACTCCCATCATGTCCGGGGTGGCGATGACGGTGTCGAAGTCCATGAAGCCCTCCTCGATGCGCTTGGCCAGGTCGGCCTCGCCGACCACGTCCGCGCCGGCCTCCTTCGCCTCGGTCTGCTTCTCCCCCTTGGCGAACACCGCCACCCGCACCGTCTTGCCGATGCCGTGGGGCAGGACCACCGCCCCGCGCACCATCTGGTCGGCGTGCTTGGGATCCACGCCGAGGTTGATGGCCACGTCCACCGTCTGGTCGTACGTCGTCCGCCGGAGCTCCACCGTCTCCTTGAGCAGGCGGAAGGCCTCGTCGACGCCATAGCGCTTGTTGCGGTCCACCTTGGCCGCGGCCGCGCGGAACTTCTTTCCCGTCTGGCTCATCCCACCACCTCGATGCCCATCGATCGCGCCGTGCCGGCGATGGTGTTCATGGCCGCCTCCAGGCTCCCGGCGGTGGTGTCGTTGAGCTTCAGCCGAGCGATCTCCTCGAGCTGCTTGCGCGTCACCTGGCCCACCTTCTCCTTGCCTGGCTTGTGGGCGCCCGAGCCCTTCTTCTTCTCGGTGTGCAGCCCGGCCGCCTTCTTGAGGAGCACCGCCGCGGGCGGCGTCTTGAGGACGAAGGTGAAGGATCGGTCCTGGTAGACGGTGATGATCACCGGGATGATCAGCCCTTCCTTTGCCTGCGCCTGCGTCGCGGCGTTGAACTGCTTGCAGAACTCCATGATGTTGACGCCCTGCTGACCGAGCGCCGGCCCGATGGGCGGGGCCGGGTTGGCCTTGCCCGCCGGGATCTGGAGCTTCACCTGCCCGGTGACCTTCTTCATGACCTACCTCCGGTGGTGCCAGCGGGCGGCCCTTCCTGAGGGGGCCGCCCTCCCACCCGACGACGTCCATCCCCTCCCCCGGGACCATCCCGGGGGACGGGGGCACTGCCCGGTCCCCGCCCCCTACGAACCGGTCTTCTCCACCTGCATGAAGTCCAGCTCCACCGGCGTGGCCCGGCCGAAGATGGAGACCAGCACCTTCACCCGGCCCTTGTCCGGGTTCACTTCCTCCACCGTCCCGTTGAAGTTGCTGAACGGTCCGTCGATGACGCGAACGGTGTCGCCCTCCTCGAACTGCACCTTGGGCTTGGGCTTGAGGGTGCCCTCGGAGATCTGGGTGGTGAGCCGCTCCATCTGGCTCTCCGAGATCGGCGGGGGCTGCTCGTTGTGGGCGGCGCCGATGAAGCCGGTCACCTTGGGTGTGTTCTTCACCAGGTGCCAGGTGCGGTCGTTCATCTCCATCTGCACCAGGATGTAGCCGGGAAGAAGCTTTCGCTTGGAAGTCTTCTTCTCCCCCTTCACCATCTCCACCACCTGCTCCACCGGGATGAGGATCTGCCCGAAGTGCTCGCTCAGCCCCTCGAGCTTGATCTTCTCCTCCAGGCTCTTCTTCGCCTTGTTCTCGAACCCGGAGTAGGTGTGCACCGCGTACCAGCGCTTCTCGCCCATCACCATCTCCCCAAGAGGGCGGGTAGCCATTGGACCATCAGCCGGTAGGCCACGCTGTCGATCACGAAGAGCAGCACGCCGGCCACCAGCGAGGCGATGACCACCGCCACGGTGGACACCCAGGTCTCCGCACCGGAGGGCCAGGTGACCCGCATCAGCTCGGAGGCGGTCTCCAGCGCCAGGGTCCGCACCCGGAGATTGGTCCACGCCCCGGCGAGCAGCCCGGCGGTGAGGAGGAGGGCCACCAGGGAGGTGGTCTTCCACTCGGTCAGGCCCTCGAAGATGGGCCGATCCGGCAGCCCGGCCCGGACCCACAGCGGGGCGAGGACGTGCTGCAGGAAGAGCATCAAAGCTCCGGCCAGGCAGAGGGAGAAGATGACCACCAGGCGCAAGGGGGTCATCCCCGAGCGGTTCGCCTGATGCTGTCCGTCGTTGAAGGCCATCGGAGTGCAGGCCAGGAGGGATTCGAACCCCCAACAGGCGGTTTTGGAGACCGCTGCTCTACCGTTGGAGCTACTGGCCTAGACCTTTCCTTCCTTGTGGTCGGTGTGCTTGCGGCACCACCGGCAGTACTTGCTCAGCTCGAGCTTGTCCTGGCTCTTTCGCTTGTTCTTGGTCGTCGAGTAGTTGCGGCGCTTACAGACCGGGCACTCGAGCGAGATGATGCTCCTGTTTCCCTTGGGCATGGCTCGACTCTCTGGGGGTCAGCGGTGTGCCGGAGAGGGGCTTCCCCTCCCCGGGCTCCTCACTCGACGATTTCCGAGACGACGCCGGCGCCCACCGTGCGTCCGCCCTCGCGCACCGCGAAGCGCAGCTCCTTCTCCATGGCGATGGGCGTGATCAGCTCCACCTCGATGGCCACGTTGTCCCCGGGCATCACCATCTCCACGTTCGCCGGCAGGGTCACCGTCCCGGTCACGTCCGTGGTCCGGAAGTAGAACTGCGGCCGGTACCCCTTGAAGAACGGCGTGTGCCGCCCCCCCTCCTCCTTGGTCAACACGTAAATCTGCGCCTTGAACTTGGTGTGCGGCGTGATGCTCCCCGGCTTGGCCAGCACCTGCCCCCGCTCCACGTCCTCCCGCTTCAACCCCCGCAGCAGCGCCCCGATGTTGTCCCCTGCCATCCCCTCGTCCAGGAGCTTGCGGAACATCTCCACCCCGGTCACCACCGTCTTCGTCGTCGGCCGGAGCCCCACAATCTCCACTTCCTCCCCCACCTTGATCTTCCCCCGCTCCACCCGCCCCGTGGCCACCGTGCCTCGCCCGGCGATGCTGAACACGTCCTCCACCGGCATCAGGAACGGCTTGTCCGTCGACCGCTCCGGCGTCGGGATGTAGCTGTCCAGCGCCTCCATCAGCTTGAGGATCGACCCCTCCCCCATCTCCGAGGTGTCCCCCTCCAGCGCCTTGAGCGCGCTCCCCGGGATGATGGGAACCTTGTCTCCGGGAAACTCGTACTTCTTGAGCAGGTCCCGCACCTCCATCTCCACCAGCTCGCGCAGCTCCGGGTCGTCCAGCATGTCCACCTTGTTCAGGTAGACCACGATGTAGGGAACCCCCACCTGGCGCGCCAACAGGATGTGCTCCCGCGTCTGCGGCATCGGCCCGTCCGCCGCGCTCACCACCAGGATCGCCCCGTCCATCTGCGCCGCCCCGGTGATCATGTTCTTCACGTAGTCGGCGTGCCCGGGACAGTCCACGTGCGCGTAGTGCCGGTTCTTCGTCTGGTACTCCACGTGCGCGGTGGCGATGGTGATGCCCCGCTCGCGCTCCTCCGGTGCCTTGTCGATCTGGTCGTAGGCCAGGTACTGCGCCCCACCCTGCTTGGCCAGCACCTTGGTGATGGCCGCGGTGAGCGTCGTCTTCCCGTGGTCCACGTGACCGATCGTCCCCACGTTCACGTGCGGCTTCGTCCTCTCGAACTTCTCCTTGCTCATGTCGCTCTCCCTCCGGGGACCGCCCCTTGAGGTCAGTGCCCTCGGACCCGGGCGACGATCTCGTCGGAGATCGCCTTCGGGATTTGGGCATAGTGGCTGAACTGCATGGTGAACGTGGCGCGCCCCTGCGTGCGCGAGCGAAGGTCGTTGACGTACCCGAACATGGTGGACAGCGGTACCTGAGCGTCGATCACCTGCACGCCTCCGGGCCGCGGCCCCATCCCCTGGATCTTTCCACGCCGAGCGTTGAGGTCTCCGATCACGTCGCCCATGGACTCCTCGGGGGTGACCACCTCGCAGGCCATGATCGGCTCGAGCAGTACCGGCCCGGCGCGACTCGCCCCGTCCCGGAGGGCCATCGAGCCGGCGATCTTGAACGCCACCTCGCTGGAATCGACGTCGTGGAAGCTCCCGTCGAAGGCGGTCACCAAAAGGTCGACCAGCGGGTAGCCGGCCAGCACTCCGGACTGCATCGCCTCGGCCACGCCGCGCTCCGCCGCCGCCACGAACTCCCGAGGCACCTTCCCGCCGACGATCTCGCTCTCGAAGTGCAATCCCTTGCCCGGAGCGTTGGGAGCCAGCCGCAGCCAGATGTGGCCGTACTGCCCCTTGCCTCCCGACTGCCTTACATATTTTTCTTCGCCGTTTGCCTGGGCGGTAATTGTTTCTTTATATGCCACCTGCGGCCTGCCGTAATTTGCCTCAACATGGAATTCCCTGCGCAA
>Ga0187780_10003666_pt1 | contig 11567 bp, 11 predicted proteins | sample 1015_Q2_SP10_20__FD_132429 | JGI IMG/M metagenome (GOLD analysis project Ga0187780, IMG submission 132429) | Tropical peat soil microbial communities from peatlands in Department of Meta, Colombia - 1015_Q2_SP10_20_MG | ecosystem: Environmental > Terrestrial > Soil > Wetlands > Peat | place...
AGCGATGGGAGCGGATCGACTCGCTCACCCTGCGCTTCCACCTCCGTTCCAACGCCCGCTGGCAGGACGGCACCCCGCTGACCGCGGGCGACGTGGTGTTCTCCTTCGAGGCGTACAGCGACTCCGTTGTCGACGCCGCGGCCCGCGCTTCGCTCGCGGGTAATCTGACCGCGGAGGCGCAGGACTCCTCGACGGTCATCATTCGGTTCCGGCACGCCTATCCTGAGCAGCTCTACGATGCGACCTGGCATGTGCGGATCATCCCGGCGCACATCTGGCGATGGGTCGCGCGGGACAGTTGGGCCGCCGATACCGGGGTGAGCCGCATGGTCGGGAGCGGACCCTATCGGGTGGTCCGCTGGGTGCGGGGCCAGTCGCTTGTGCTCGCCGCCGACACGACCGGAGGCCGACACGCCAAGACGACGGCCGCGATCTGGCGGTTCGCGTCCGATCCCGAGGCGGCGCTCAATCTGGTGCTTTCGGGTGAGGCAGACCTGCTCGAGACCCTGGGCGCTCCGGAGCGGGTGCAGCGAGTGGAATCCGACTCATCGCTTCGAACGGCCCGGTACCCGTCGGCCGCGTACGGTTTCCTGGGCTATCAGCTGTCCCCGCCTGGCCCGGCCGTGCTTCGGGACCGCGCGGTGCGACGCGCTCTGGGCCTCGCGATCGATCGGCAGGGAATTGCTACGCTGGTGTTTGGGCCGGGCGCCAAGGCGCCGCCGGGACCCATGTCGCAGCTGCTCTGGATCTGGGACGACAGCGTGCGGGTGCTTCCCCATGACACCGTCCTGGCGGCCCGGGGCTTCGACCAGGCGGGTTGGCGCCGCGGCGCGGATGGTCTCCGCCGCAAAGGTGGCGCAGTGCTCGGCTTCGACATCCTCGTTCCCTCGACCAGCGCCGCCCGGCGGCGATTGGCCGAGGCGCTGCAGGAACAATGGCGAATCGCCGGCGTCCGCGTGACGCTGACGACGGTGGACTTTCCGGTCTTCATGGAGCGACTCGCCAAGGGACAGTTCGAGTCCTACGTGGGGAGTTGGCTGGACGAACCGAGTCCGCGGGGGCTCGCCGACCAGTGGACCCGGTCGGGCGTCGGAGTCCTCAACTATGGACACTATGTGAATCCGGCCTTCGACCGCCTGTTCGACCAGGCGTTGGCCGCGCGCGATGTGCCCACCGCCCGCGTGATCTGGCGGAACGCGCTCGACACCCTCAACGCCGATGCGCCGGCCCTCTTCCTATACGCACCGGTGAACGTCGCCGCGGTCTCGCGGCGGATCGAAGGGTTGACGATCGACCCGTATTCCTGGTTGAGTGGCCTCGCGGCGCTCACAATCAGACAGCCATAGGCCGATGCTCAACGACCTGATGCACGGGACGCGATCGGGATCGGTGCAAGCAGGCTTGGCACTGAGTGCCGTGCTTACGCTGGTCGGGTGCCGCCTCGAGCGGCGAACCCCGGTGATGCCGGCAGAGCTGGTGCTCAGACACGGCGCGGTGTGGACCGCCGCCACGGATCGCCCGTGGGCCGAGGCCGTCGCCGTGCGGGAAGGGCGACTGGTGTATGTCGGAGAGGACGCTGGAGTGGAACGTCTGATCGGCAGCAACACCCGGGTGGTCGAGCTCGGCGGCCGCCTGGTCCTACCGGGATTTCAGGATAACCACGCCCATCCGCTGTCAGGGGGGCTCGAGCTCGGTGAATGCAACCTCTACGACGCCAGAACCGAGGCTGAAGTGGAGGGCGCTATCCGTGCCTACGCCTCCGCTCATCCGGATCTGACCTGGATTCGGGGCAACGGATGGCAGATGTCCGTGTTCGCCGCCGGCAACCCCGGCAAGGAGCTGCTGGACCGTCTGGTGCCGGATCGTCCCGCGTTCCTCTATTCCTCGGATGGGCACTCTGCGTGGGCCAACTCGCGGGCCTTGGCGATGGCCGGAATCACCAAGGACACTCCCGATCCCGTCAATGGCCGCATCGAACGGGTCGAACGTACGGGAGAGCCGAGTGGCACGTTGCGCGAGGCGGCAACCGATCTGGTAGCCCGGAAGCTGCCGCCGTACTCGCTGACCCAGCGGGTCGGGGCCGCTCGGCGGGCGCTCGCGGAGGCCAACCAGCTGGGGATCACCAGCATCACCGATGCCGATGCCCCGGAGGAATACCTCGAGGCCTATGCGGCTCTCGATCGCAGGGGAGAGCTGACGGCCCGGGTCGCCGCCGCGCTCCGAACCGACGCGAAGATTCCCGTCGCCCAGATGGCCAGCCGGCTCCGGGAACTGCGGGCGCGATATCGGGGCGGCAATCGGCTGAGCGTCAACAGCGTGAAGCTGTTCGTGGATGGCATCATCGAAGCCCGTACCGCCGCGCTTGAATCGCCTTACATCGGACATGGGGTCGAACGCGGAGACCTGAATTACCAACCCGACGATCTTGTGGCGAGGGTCGCGGCTTTCGACCGCGACGGCTTTCAGATTCACGTGCATGCGATCGGCGACCGGGCCATCAGGGTGACCCTCGATGCGCTGGCCCATGCCCGTCAGGTCAACGGGTCCCACGATGCGCGCCCGATCATCGCCCATCTCGAGCTGCCCGATCCCGGCGACATCCCCCGGTTTCGCGAGCTGGGCGTGATCGCGAATTTCGAGGGCTACTGGGCCCAGCGCGATGACTTCATACGCAAGTTGACCGAGCCGGTCCTCGGCCCCGAGCGGTCCCGTTGGCTGTATCCGATCGGCAGCATGGTGGCGAGCGGGGCCGTAGTCACCGGTGGCAGCGACTGGACGGTCTCGAGTCTCAACCCCCTTCAGGCGATCCAGGTGGCGATTACGCGGCGTGGAGTGGAGGAAGGGCCCGGACCCGCCTGGCTCCCCGAGGAGCGCGTCGATCTGCCGCAGATGCTCGGCGCCTACACGATCAGCGGGGCGTTCGCGATGCGCACCGAGCGGGAAACCGGCTCGATCGAAACCGGCAAGGTCGCGGATCTCATCGTGCTGGACCAGAACCTGTTCGCCATTCCGGTGACGGATATTCACCGGGCGCGGGTGCTTCTTACCCTGCTGGACGGGCAGGCGGTTTGGCGGGACAGCACCTTCGCCCCTGAGCTTCGATAGAGAACTCCCGTCCGCAGGATACCTTCCGTGAGCATTCCAGGTGGCGCGGCGCTGACCGGGATCGGCCAGATCAGCATCATCGTGAAGGACCTGCCCCGCGCGATAGGCTTCTATCGCGACGTGCTCGGGCTTTCGTTTCTCTTCGAAGTGCCCAAGATGGCGTTCTTCGACAGCGGTGGAGTGCGGCTGATGCTCGGGGTCGCCGAAGAGCCTCGCTTTGACCACCCTGCTTCGATCATCTACTATCGTGTCGGCGACATCCAGGCCGCCGCGGCTCGACTCAAGAAGCTGGGGGCGCGGTTCGAGAGCGAGCCCCACCTGATTGCCCGGCTGCCCGGGCACGATCTCTGGATGGCGTTCCTGGACGACAGCGAAGGGAATGTGTTGGCGCTGATGAGCGAGGTACGGACCGCCTAACGGATGTCTACGAGCGGAGCCGCGCCTCGAGCCACACGCCGGATCCGTCCAACCAGCGAAGCGCGGTGTCTGCCACCTTGAGCGCCGAGGTCACATTGCCCAGCGCCTCCGGGGCAACCCAGGAGACCAGGTAGCTCCGAGTGTTTTCCTCCATGAAGGCGAGCCAGGTGTCCCAGGGCGGCGTGTCGCGCTCGTCGAAGTAGTTGTCGCTAGGCGCGCGAGTCTCCCCGGAATGGGGCAGGGAAGGGAAATACAGGAGCAGCAGACCACCGCCCAGGGGGTCGAGGGATCGGCGCCAGCTCCGCCCCAGGAGGTGCAGGCGCGCCTGCCCCACTGCACGGACGGTCTCCAGCCAGGGAGTCGCCGGCGGCGGGGCGAGTGGAGCGCTGCGGAGCGATTCTCCGAGATTCCCCAACGCCACCCGACGTTTGCACCACGACACCGTTTCCGCCAGACGCTCCCGGAAGGCGTAGAGGGAGTCCGAGAGGTCCGGCTCGCTGCGTACGATTTCGGGGGCGGTCATGCCAGCCGATGCCTATTTGGCCGGAGGCGACGGAGGTGGCGGCGTGTCGCTGTTCCACATGTCCTGGACCACCTGCCATTTCCCGTTCGACTTTCGCCACACGGCGAGATATTTCCCTGACTCGCGGGACGCACTGCCGTTGGACATCGGCATGGACCAGGCGTAGTTCCCCTCCTCGATCGCCACATCATCCGAGACCTGCACTGAGACCGACGACAGTGTCAGGCTGGCCTTGAGGGGCCAGATACCGGCCCAGAACTTCCGAATCGCTTCCGCCCCACTCACTCGGGGCATGTTAGGGGGGAGCAAGACGGCATCAGGTGAGAAGATCGCACCGATGGCGGAATCGTTCTCGGTCCTGAGGTATTCATTCCAGCTTGACACGGTGGCGCGGATGGCGGCCTCGTCGGCCGAGGAGTCCGACGACCTTGCCGAGGGGCCGCAAGCGAATGTGAGAAGGAGAACCGACCCGGCAAATGCCCGGGGCAAGCTGTTCATGAATGCTCCTGACCTCATGGGTCGGCCATGACCCGCGGTCCTTGGATGATGGATGGAGTCACTGGCGGCCGCAAGCCAGACCGGGTCCGCGATGGGACCTCTCGACGGCGATAAACCCGGCTGATTGCGAAAGGAAATCGACGCTGAGCAACCAAGCGCCAAAAAGTCCCACGCATGTCGTGGGTCTGGACCCGCGTGGATGCCTGACAGAGAGAACCACTGGCGTGACGCCCCGGTTCCCCGAGCGGAGGTAGGTGTCCCTGACGTTACCCCGCCACTGACGAACTCCGTGGCGGGGCGTTCACACAGAGAGTTACGGCTTCTTCTCCGGAGGCTTGCCGGTCCGTTCGAGGATCTTGAGCCACTTTGTCGCGGCGGCGAGCGCGGGCTTCTTTCCGCCGTGACTGAAGTCGCCGAAGTAGGCGGTGAATTTCGGCCGCCACCCCTTGGCGGACTGCCGGTGCCCAACACGGACGACATATCCGAACGTCCGAGTGCTGGGCTGTTCCACGCGACAAATGCCAGGGGGGAGGTTGCGATTCACGCGACGTTCACGCGGCGCGGGGAGGGTGACCTTCTTCCTCATGGTACGTCTGGGGGAGGTGCGTGCCAGAGGGCGCTTCATAGACATAGCGAGTCTCCTGACCTTTCTGGCGGAACGTCCACAGGGCTCCGCCGGGGCAGCAAGATAGGTCAGAGAGCTATGTCAGGTCCATAGCGTCAGGCATTAAGCTTTCACTAGGATTGTGGAGCACGCTCGTCATGCTGGGCTTCCTGGAGCAGCCTGACATAGAACCTGACGCCCCAACCCAGATTTGCCACTGAAATCCTCTCGTCGTTGCCGTGCACCTCGTAGCGGTTTTCCTCAATCGGAATGAGATAGGGGTCAAGCCCATAACAAATGATGCCCGCGGCGGCGTAGGTGGGGCGATCGGTGGCGCCCGGGCTGACCGGAGTGGCAACCGGCACGCCTGGCAACAGCTCGGCGGCAACCCGCTCGATGGCGCGGAAGAGTGGCGTGCCGAGTGGAGCATCGAATCGCGGCGGCAGCGGAGCGATCTCCTCCAGGCGAACCTTCGGATCGCCGATCACCTTGATCAATTCGCGGCGAAAGGCCACGGGATCTGCGTCAGGCAGCAAGCGGATGTCGAGCTCGGCGCTCGCGGTCTGCGGGATGGTATTGGTCTTGTTGGAGCCGGTCAGGACCGTCGGCGCGATCGTGTTTCGGAGCAGGGCGTTTCGCTCTGGTTCGCTCAGCAGCCAGGCCCGTCCCGCAGGACTCTTGAGGGCCGCTCGGGGATCGGCGAGCCAACGGCGGCCTTCGCCGGTCTCGAAGGGCGCCTGCGCCTTGAAGAATCGCTCCACCGCCGGCGAGAGATGAAGCGGGGTCTGCCACGCGGCGACTCGCGCCACCGCCCGGGCCAGTCGCGGCACGGGATTCTCGTCGCCGATCGGGACTGAGCCGTGGCTGGTCTTGCCTTCCACTACGATGCGGGTCCACAGCGGGCGCTTCTCTCCCACATCCACCCCGAACCAGCGCACCTGCCCTCCTTCGACCCGGGTGTCGGCGCCCTCGGTAAGCAGATACTCCACGTCCTTGAGCAGATCGGGATGCTGCCTGACGAAGACGATGGCGCCCATGCCATCCGTCTCCTCATCCGCGTTGCCGATGAAGACGATGTCCCGGTCCAGCACGATGCCGGAGCGCTTGATCGCGATCAGCGCCATCAGCTGAATGATCCCGTGCCCCTTCATGTCGATCGCGCCCCGCCCGTAGACGTGGCCGTCCTTCACCTCGCCGCCAAAGGGTTCCACGGTCCACTGCTCGCGAGTGACCGGAACAACGTCCATGTGATGGACGAGCGCGATCGCCTTCTCCGCTCCGCTGCCCTTGAGGCGGGCGTAGAAGTTCGCTCGGCCCGGTCCGAGCTCCGCGGTATCGAGGATCTGTCCCTCGATGCCCTCACGGGCGAGAACGTCCTTAAGCCACCGGGCGGCGGCCAGCTCGTTACCCGGTGGGTTGGTCGTGTTGACGCGGATGTATTCGGAGAGGAGTCGGGTAGTCTCTGCCTGGAGGCTGTCCCAGTCGAAACGAGCCTGCTGCGCGTTCAGGGGAGCGGAGACGAGAAGCAGCGCGACGAGCAGTTTTGGAGTTCGCATCGGAGCAATATGCGTTGGGTCCGCCGATGAGGCGAGGGCCCGCGCGTTGGCGGGCTGGCGTTGTGTCAGGCCCCCAGCGCGAATCTGTCGCGTTCTCGTGATCTTCTCGCGGCCTAAGCCGCGGGCGTGAGGCTCGCTGATCGAGCGCCAAGACGCGAACAACGGAATGGGTGCTCCTGAAATGCGTTCCTTCGCGTCTTTGCGCCTTCGCGGTTGAATACGGAGGTTACCGCTAAGACGCGAAGGCAGGCGGCTCGGCTGGTGTCGCTAAAGCGACGATGATTCTCGCGGGGTCACGAGAGCGACGAGTGATTCTATTGGGCGGTTGGATCTACCTGCATCAGGCCGAGGATGTTTCCCTCCGTATCCTTCGCGTATCCCAGCCAGCCAATCCCCGGAACGGCCATCTTCGGCAGCGCGATCGATCCGCCCAGCGACCCCACGGCTCCGAGAGTCCGATCCAGGTTGGCAGTATCCGCCGTACAGACATAGGCGTTCACGGCCGCACCGTCGACGGGGCCACCACCCCGACGCCGGAGCAGGCCGCCATCGATTCCGGGCGCGCTCTCCGGGCCCGTCTTGATCAACCAGTATTCCTGAGGTCCCTCCCATTTGGTGAACTGCCATCCCAGCAGTTCACGATAGAAACGCATGGCCCGCTCCGGGTCTTCGGCATGCACTTCAAAATGAACGACGCGGGACATGGGAACCTCACCAGAAGGGGTCGAGTCGAGGGCGGGATCGCGGCTGGCAGCGCCGTGTCGCCACTACGCTCCGACGTGGCGGGGAGATTCCGAGCGATGCTCGGCCGCCCGCACCTCGGAGAGCCTAGCTACACCGGAAGGGCGAGGAGGTAATCGTAAGCGGTCCGGGCGAACGCCATGGGGTCCTTGGGTTCGTCGTGTTCCGCGAACAGCAGTCGCACGCCGGCACCACGGGCGGCGGCGAGCAACTCCCGCCACGGAATGACGCCCTGCCCAACATCCACCATCGCTCCATCCGCACTCATGTCCTTCACATGCGCCAGCCGATAGCGTCCCGGAAAGTCACGGAAGTACTGGAAGGCGTCCCTGCCTCCCTTCCGGACCCAGAACAGGTCCAATTCCATCACCACAAGCCGGGGGTCGGTCGCCGCGAGGAGAATGTCGTAGCCGCACTGCCTGGCTTGGCCGATGCCCATATCGAGCGGCGCGAATTCGAACGAATGATTGTGGTACCCGAGGGCGACGCCGGCAGCATGGAGCCGGTCCCCCGCCTTGTTGAGCATTTCGGCGATCCGGCGATAGCCATCGGGCGTCCGAGACTCATCCGGGATCCAGGGCAGGATCAGGTACTGATGGCCGAGCGTTTGCGCGTCGTCGATGGCCTGATCGATCGCGTCGGTGATCGCGGGGATCCCCACATGGGACGAGGGAGCCTTGAGCCCGTAGCGGTCGAGGATGGTGCGCACGTCCTTGGGGCTGTGGTCGTGCAGCCCGGCGAACTCGACCTGCTGATATCCGATGGCCGCGAGTGCCGCGAGGGTTCCTTCGAAGTCCTTGGCGAGGGGATCGCGGACGGAGTAGAGCTGAATGCCGATCCGGTAGCGCGGCAACGTGCCGGGTTCCAGGTTGAGCCGTCCTGCCGCCGTTGCGGCAAGCGCCGCACCGCCGACCAGCCCCAGGAACTCGCGCCGCGGGATGGCGTTCCCCGTCATAGCTCCCTTCGCTTCATCAGGTCGACCGCGTGCCGCGCGGCTCGCGCGGTGAGGGCCATGTAGGTAATGGACGGGTTCTGGTTGGCCGAAGAGGCCATGCACGCACCATCGGTGACGAACAGGTTGGGGGCGTCCCACACCTGGTTCCACCGATTGAGCACGCTGGTCTTCGGGTCGCGGCCCATCCGGGCAGTCCCCATCTCGTGGATGCAGAGCCCCGGCGGACTGTGATCATCGTAGGTGCCGATATCCTTCGCGCCGGCGGCTTCGAGCATTTCCGCCGCGGTGACCTGGCTGTCCTTGAGAATCGCCCGCTCGTTCGGTCCCCAGGTGCACTGCACGTGGAGGGCCGGGATCCCCCAGCGGTCCCTCACCTCCGGATCCAGCCGCACGAGGTTGTCGTGCCGGGGGAGACACTCGCCCCAGCCGCCGAGTCCAATGGTCCAGGGTCCCCGCTCCTCGATGAGCTGTCGCTTGAACTCGGCCCCGAACCCGGCGAGTCTGCGATTCCACCCGCCTCGTCGGGCGCCTCCCTGAAAGCCATAGCCCCGCACGAAGTCCGGATGGGCCTCCTTGACGTTGCGGAAACGCGGCACGTAGATGCCGTTCGGCCGGTTGCCGGTGTAGCTCATGTCTTCCATTCCGGGCAGGGTGCCGCCAGCGCCGACACCGTAGGGATGGTCCATCAGGTTGTGACCCAGCTCTCCGCTGGATGCGCCGAGACCATCAGGAAATTCGGTGCTCCTGGAATTGAGGAGGATCCGGGTGGACTCGAGCGTCGAGGCGCAGAGAAAGACGATTCTTGCCCGGTACTCGTTCACCTCGAGGGTGTTGGCGTCGATGACCCGCACACCGCTGACCCGGCGACGCGCGGGATCGAAGAGCACGCTCTCCACGACGCTGTCTGGGCGCAGGGTCAGCCGGCCGGTGGCCCGCGCGGCCGGGAGCGTGGAACCAAGGCTGTTGAAGTAAGACCGGGTGATGCAGCCGCGCTCACAGGGGCCACAATAATGGCAGGCCTCGCGCCCGTTATGCGGGGTGGTGAGAACCGCGCAGCGACCGATGGTGACGACGCGCTCGCGGCCCCAGCTCCGCTCGGCGGCGTCTCGGAGGGCGACCTCGGCGCAGCGGAACTGCATCGGAGGGAGAAACTCCCCATCGGGCAGCTGCGCGAGTCCTTCGGCCATACCCGAGACGCCGATGAATCGCTCCACATGGCTGTACCAGGGGGCGATATCGGCATAGCGAATGGGCCAGTCGGCGCCGTGACCGTCTCGCAGATTGGCCTCGAAGTCGAGATCGCTCCAGCGGTAGACTTGTCGGCCCCAGGTGATGGATCGCCCCCCGACCTGGCGGCCCCGGATCCAATGGAAAGGCTGGTCGGGGGCGAAGGTGTACGGGTTCTCGCGGTCGTTCACGAAGAACTTGGAGCCCCATTCGTCACAGGCGTAGCAGTTCTTCTGGATGAACTGGTCGCGGTCCAGCGTGACCCGGTCGCCGCGGCCGCGGAAGGGAAGCTCCCAGGCCTGCACATGCTCTGCGTAGTCGCGCTCGGGGACGATGTCGCGGCCCGCCTCGAGGACCAGAGTCCGCAAGCCCTGCTCGCACAGCTCCTTGGCTGCCCAGCCGCCAGTGATGCCGGAGCCGACGACGATCGCGTCGTAGGTCGGCGCGCTCATGCCGGACCCCGGCGCAGCGGGACGCAGCCGTCGGCGTGACCAGGGATGACCGGGAGCCTGGTTACCTCCTTCATCACAGGCTCGGCGGTGAAGTAGCCGTAGACCGTGAGCGACTTGATGCTGGAGAACGCGGCCTCCGGGGATCCCGGCTCTCCGGTGGCGGCATCGAGCGCGGTGAGCCGTGCCCGCTGCTGATCTGTGGTCAGATCGAGGAATCCCGCTTCGATGATTCTCCGCAGTCCCTCGCGGAGCTGGGCGCGATCGTCGGGCGCGTACCAGTCGGTCAGCAGATGATCGATGAAGGCGGGTACCCCGACGTCGATTGCGCCAGGCGTGTCGGTACGAGGGATGATGATGTCGGCGAGGAGTGTCACCAGGCGCGCCTCATCGTCATCGAGAGACCGGGCTCGTCCCGACCGGGAGGCCTGGTGGGCAGTCCGGCCGAAGCCGATGGCCGCTTCCGCCCCCCGCGGCACAAAGGGGAGAACGGCAGCGGCGCCGAGGAGGCGAAGAAGATGGCGGCGGTGCATGGCTGGTCACTTGCGCAGCGGGGAAGGTCGAAACGGCCGGCAATTCGCGCAGGGCGGAAACTATGATGCGAGTCGGAAGGCCGCTTCACAAGGAGTGTTTCGTCAGGTCTTCCCCCGGTCTCCCGGCGACGGTATCGTTGTGCCGACCCCACCCGATGTCGAGTTCAATCATGCACCTACGAAACAGCCTTGCGGCCATCCTGGCTCTGCTCGGTGCCGTCGTCATGCCGTTGTGGGCCCAGGACGGCACCACCCCCCAACCGTTCAACAGTCTCACCGACGCGGAACGCAAGGACGGGTGGAAGCTGCTATTCGACGGCGAGTCCACCAAGGGCTGGCGCGGGTTCCAGAAGAAGTCGGTGCCCGCCGGTTGGGTGGTGGAGGACGGCACCCTGACCCGGGCGAGCGCCGCCGGCGACATCATCACGGAGCGGCAGTACCGGGATTTCGAGCTGACGCTCGATTGGAAGATCGCCGAGGGCGGCAACAGCGGCGTCATGTACCGAGTCACGGAAGGCGGCGGGGCCACCTACGAGACCGGCCCGGAGATGCAGGTGCTTGATGATGCGCGGCACTCCGATGGGAGGAGCCGGCTCACCGCCGCGGGATCGGATTTCGGCCTCTACCCGGCGGCGGCCGGCATCGTCAAGCCCGCGGGGGAATGGAACTCCATCCGCATCGTGGTGAGGGGTCATCATGTCGAGCACTGGATGAATGGAGTCAAGGTGGTCGAGTACGAGCTGGAGAGCCCGGACTGGGAGGCGCGAGTCGCCGGCAGCAAGTTCAAGCAGTGGCCCGGCTACGGGCGCGCGCCCAAGGGACACATCGCTCTGCAGGACCATGGCGACAGGGTCTGGTACCGGAGCATCAAGATCCGGGAGCTGCGCTGACTCGTGACCGGCGGGCAGCCAATCCCGCTGTGCTCCGCTGACCGCGTGCCACCGACCGCCTACCGCACG
>Ga0187780_10003667_pt1 | contig 11563 bp, 13 predicted proteins | sample 1015_Q2_SP10_20__FD_132429 | JGI IMG/M metagenome (GOLD analysis project Ga0187780, IMG submission 132429) | Tropical peat soil microbial communities from peatlands in Department of Meta, Colombia - 1015_Q2_SP10_20_MG | ecosystem: Environmental > Terrestrial > Soil > Wetlands > Peat | place...
AGGCGATGCCGTTGACAGCCGCGATCACCGGCAGCCGGGAGGCCTCGAGACCGAGCGTGAGCTCCGCGGCCTTCCCGATCGCCTCGGATCCACCGCTGAACGCGGTGATGTCGGCGCCCGCCGAGAAGAACTTCGGACCGTTGCCGGTGATGACCAGCGCGCGGCAGCTCTCATCCGCCTCCGCGTTCGCGAGTCCCTCGGCCAGTCCTTCGACGACATCGCCGTTGATGGCGTTCGCGGGTGGATGGTCGATGGTGAGCGTGACGACTGCCCCCTCACGCTCGACGCGGATAACGTCATGGAGAACCTGGGCCACGGGCTTCCTCCCTCGATTCATGAACGGCTCCGAGCGTCATACAGCAAACGGGCAGGCACGCGCCCTGTGGCGGAGCCGGGCGGCGAATACAATCCAGCGCGGTGGATCTGCCCCCGATCGGCGAGCGCGTCGCCCCCGAAGCACTTCGTGAACTCACCGAGGAGGGTCTCGACGCACTCGGCGCCGAGCTTCGAGCCACCGAGCGCGCGACCGTCTCGGCCATGGCCCCGTACGAGCAGCACCTCCGGGAGATCCGGACACGGCTGGGCGAGCTGGCCACGGAACGGCGGCGCCGCGAGCGCGCCGAGCAGGTCGCCCAGCGGGCCGGGGTTCGCGAGGCGGCGAAGTCGGGGGGGATGCCCAGCCTCGCTGCCGCGCTCGCCGCCGGCGAGGACCTCTACGCCCCTGCGACGCCGCTCTCCGACCTGCATGCGTTCCTCAGCACCGGCGGTGAGGTCGGCTTCGGCTTTGCGACGAGGCCGGGGACGATCGGGTTCACCGACGGCCGTGAGCAGCGTCAGGCACGGACGTGGGGCGAGGCGCGGAACCTGCACGCACTGGGATGGGACCCGGGTGCCCCGGGGATCCCCGGCGTCCGGGTCCACCTCGCCGGGAGCCGGGTGGAGCGCGTGGTCAGCGCCACGGACGTCGTCCTGGAGAGTAGGCCCGCGGATCCCGCCTGACCGCGCTCAGGCGCCGGCGGAATATCTCGCGGCCGGCGCGGCCGGCGCGGGCGCGGGAAGTCGCTGCACGATGATCCGCTCGATCTCCCGGGAGACGGCGATGGCGGGACGGGTGCCGTCGATCCGGAGAAACCTGCGTGGATGCTGCACCGCGAGCTGATCGAAGGTCGCCTCGACCGCGGCGTGAAAGGTCTCGGGCGCGACCTCGAACCGATCGAGCGGCAGCTGCTGCGCGCGCTGCCGCTGCGCGGCCGTCGCCGCCGGTATCGCGAGGTACAGCGTCAGATCCGGCCACACGTCGCCGCACGCGGCTGCATGCAGACGCAGGAGGTCGGCCGCCGGAAGGCCGCGACCGCCACCCTGGTACGCGATCGTCGAGTCGGCGAAACGATCGGCGATCACCACGGCGCCACGGCGCAGCGCGGGAAGGATCGTCTCGTGGAGCAGCTCGACGCGCTCGGCGGTGAACAGCAGCGCCTCAGCCCAGGCCTGGAGCGCGGGACCGCGCTGATGCTGCAGCACGAACCCGTGCAGGATCTCGCCGAGCGGGCTCTCGTCCGGACGCACGGTGACCACGTCGTGCCCCTGCTGGCGCAGGGATCCCGCCAGCGAGGCGACCTGGGTGCTCTTGCCCGCGCCGTCCAGTCCCTCGAAGGAGATGAAGAAGCCACGCCATGCGCTCATGTCTGCCGATGCTCCCCCGCACTCGGGCCCCTCGCCCGAACGGCTCATTCCGCTGGTCGCAGTATGACGAGTCTGCGGTTGGGTTCGTCACCTGTGCTGCGCGCGGTGAGCTCATGGCGCTCGACCAGTTGATGTTGCAGCCTGCGCACGTATGCGTTCTGCGGCGTGAGCTCGACATCGTCACCGGTTCGTTGCATCTGCTCGATGCCCTCGAGCACGTCCTGCATCGCCGACTCCGTCTCGTCGGGCGGCTCGACACCGTAGACGCGCGCCAGCGCGCCCTTGATCTGCGCGACCGTGTTGCTGCGGAGCACGTGGATGGGGATGCCCGACGACTCGGCCGCCCGGACCGGGGAGTCGTGGCGTCGGTAGTAGTTCTTGAGGGTCAGGACGACGTCGGCGTCGTCGACGTGATGCTGGATGCGCACCGGCAGGCGCATCTCGCGCAGCGACTGCTCGAGGTAGCTGCGCGACACCCCGTAGGGGAAGATCGCGAGCGGCTGCACCTGACGGGCGACCGGCGCCGGCGGCTCCCATTCGCGCTCGCGGCGCTGCTGGCCCGCGATGTACTCGTCGACGTCGAAGCGGCGCCGGCGCTCACGTGTCCGCCGCGAGCCCCGCGACCCACCCGGGAAAGGAGCGGGCTCGAACGGCGACGGCCGCATCGCGACCGTGGTCGTGTCGACCCGGCTGATGATCTCGCCGTTCTCGCCGCGCAGACGAAGCTGCGGCGGCCGGACACGTCCTCGAAGGGCCTCGTCGACGGTCTCGGCGAGCGGAGCGTGCACCACCACACGGTCGCGCTCCTGGATCTCGATGAGCACGTCGAACGTCGGCGGCGACTTGCGCTCGAGCACCGACTTCTGCGTGCCCCGGCGGCGCGCCTCCTCGTCGGAGAGCGTCACCGTCTGGATCCCCCCGAGGAGGTCGTTGAGCGTGGGGTTGACGAGCAGCGAATCGATGTTGGATCCGTGCGCCGTGCCGACGAGCTGAACGCCGCGCTCGGCGATGGTTCTCGCGGCAACAGCCTCGAGCTCGGTCCCGATCTCGTCGATGACGATGCACTGGGGCATGTGGTTCTCGACGGCCTCGATCATCACCGCGTGCTGCAGCGCCGGAGTGCGCACCTGCATGCGCCGCGACCGTCCGATGCCGGGATGCGGGATGTCGCCGTCGCCGGCGATCTCGTTCGACGTGTCGACGATCACCACGCGCTTGCCGCACTCGTCGCTGAGCACACGCGCGCACTCGCGCAGCATCGTGGTCTTGCCGATGCCGGGCGGTCCGAGCAGGAGGATCGACTGCCCGCTGATCACCATGTCCTTGATGATGTCGATCGTGCCCGTGACCGCGCGCCCGACGCGGCACGTGAGCCCGACGATCGTGCCCGCGCGGTTGCGGATCGCGCTGATGCGATGCAGCGTGCGCTCGATGCCCGCGCGGTTGTCGTCGCCAAAGAGCCCGACATGCTCGGTGACGTAGTCGATCTCGGCGTTGCCGACGTTCGCCGAGTCGAGGATCGCCTCTCCGTCGGTGAACCGCGCCTCCGGCTCACGCCCGAGGTCGAGCACCACCTCCAGCAGATCCCCTCTTCCCTGCGACAGCCGTTGCGCCGCCGAGGCGATACGCGGCGGAAGCGCCGCAAACAGCAGATTGAGCTCCTCTTCCCACGAGGATCCGTACGGCATCATCTGGGCGACGATCTCTCTCTCCTCGATGTGCTGGCTCTGAGCACCTGGAGCGGTGCGCCGGGTGACGACGGGCCGGCGGTGCTGTGCGCGATGCCCGCATGGACGAGGACCGGCTTCTTGCGGCGCGACGGCGCCGCGATGCGCACCTTCGAGCCGAGCTCGCTGATCAGCAGCAGCTGGGTGCCGTAGACCGCGAACCCGCGCTGCTGGAGGGCGCGGATGAGCTCGGAGTCGTAGTGGCGGAGCACGCACGACGCGGGACCCGAGGGCAGCTCGCCGAGCACCGCGTCGATGATCGCGTCGCGGAGCGCGGCGTCGTGTCCCTCGCACATCATGCTGAGGCTCGCGGGTTGCGCTGCGGTCGGCGGCCGAATCGCCGCCCACGCGATCACGCCGGGGTGCTCGGCCACCATGTGGCGCACGCTGTCACGACCGAGCCCCGCGACCAGCCCCTGCGCATAGCCACCCTGCCAGGTCTTGAGCGACGGCCCCTCGACGTCCGCGACGTGCGACGGCGTCGTGCGCAGATACAAGAGGTAGATCGAGGGGATGTCGTCGCGCCGCGCCGGGCGGAGCAGCGTCGACCTCACCGCGGGTTCCGGCTCGGCCGCGGTCTGGTCGCGGTACAGGATCTGCTCGGTGGCGAACTGGGTGAAGCCGTGCTCGAGAAAGACCGGGAGCATGGGATGGTCGAGCGGCAGGCGCACGTGGAAGCGCTGGACGCCGTGCTCGAGCCCGCGATTGCGCACCCCGTCGAGCAGTTCGGCGCGCGCGAAGTGGCCATGCGCGGAAGCGGAGGTGCAGAGGTTGAGGATCTGCCAGGAGCGTGGTCTTCCCGGCAGCGACTGGACCTGCACGAACCCGACCACACCTTCCTTCGCGTCCTCGGCCACGAGCATCTCCACGGCGGAGTCGGTGATGGGCACGAGCGAGGACAGTGATTTCGTGACCGCCTGCCACAGCCGGAGCAAAGTCGCCTGCGGCACTGGGCTGTCCTGGGTCATGTGCGCCCCATGCCGCTCGTCCTCGATCGCCTCCCGATACAGCTGCTCGATGCGCGCGAGGTCGCGGAACGACGCGGAACGGATGATCACGCCGCGCTCGCCTCCAGCGCGGCCGCGGCGCGGTCGAGGAACAGCTGATGGAGGCGCGGATCGTCGGTCATCTCGGGATGGAAGCAAAGACCGAGATGCGGCCCCTGCGCCACCGCCACCGCGTTATCGCCGAAACTGGCAATAACATCGGCGTCGGGCCCGACGGAGACGATCAGCGGCGCGCGGATGAACACCGCGTGGAACGGGACGATGCCGAGAGGATCGATGGCGATGTCGGCTTCGAAGGACTGAACCTGCCGGCCGTAGCCGTTGCGCCGTACCCGGAGGTCGAGGGCGCCGAAGGGGACCTGATCGGGCCTGCCGTCGAGGATCTCCCGGCTCAGCAGGATCAGGCCTGCGCAGGTGGACAGGGTGGGCATGCCGGCGGCGAGGCGGTCGCGGAGCGGTCTCTCGAGGTCGAAGACACGGAGCAGCCGGCTCATCGTCGTCGACTCGCCCCCGGGGAGGACGAGCGCATCGACCGCCTCCAGCTCGGCGGCGGTGCGGACCGGTGACGCCTCCGCGCCACACCCGCGAAGGGTCGTGAGGTGTTCCCTGACGTCGCCTTGAAGGGCGAGGACGCCTACCCGCAGTGTCGTCGCCTCCCTCTCAGCGAACGCGACGGCTCAGTCCCTGGCGGGGCAGGCTTTGCGTCATTCGCACCTGGACAGTGTACCCCGCCCGCGCCACGAAAACAGCCCTCACCACCCCCGGGTTGCGAGCAGCTCGCCGGCCGGCATCGATGCTACGTCCAGACCGCGCATCGCCTTGCCGAGACCCGCGCTGACCTCCGCGATGACGTCGGGCTTGTCGTAATAGGTGGTGGCGGCGACGATCGCCTTGGCATACGCCTGCGGATCGTCGCTCTTGAAGATGCCGCTGCCCACGAAGTTGCCGTCACACCCGAGCTGCATCATCAGCGCCGCGTCGGCCGGGGTCGCGATGCCGCCGGCGGAGAAGTTGACGACCGGCAGCTTGCCTGTCTGGTGGATCTCCTGCACCAGCTCGAAGGGCGCGCCCAACCGCTTCGCCTCCGCCATCAGCTCGTCCTGCCGCATCGACCCGATACGCCGGATCTCGCCGGACACCGCGCGCATGTGGCGTACTGCCTCGACGACGTTGCCGGTACCCGCCTCGCCCTTGGTGCGGATCATCGCCGCGCCCTCACCGATGCGACGCAGCGCTTCGCCGAGATCACGCGCGCCGCACACAAAGGGAACGTCGAACTGCCACTTGTCGATGTGGTGCTCCTCGTCGGCCGGGGTGAGGACCTCGGACTCGTCGATGTAGTCGACGCCCAGCGCCTGCAGCACCTGCGCCTCGACGAAGTGTCCGATGCGGGCCTTCGCCATCACCGGGATCGTGACCGCGGCCATGACCTCCTTGATCAGGCTCACGTCGCTCATCCGCGCCACGCCGCCGTCACGCCGTATGTCCGACGGAACGCGCTCGAGCGCCATCACCGCAACCGCGCCGGCGTCCTCGGCGATCTTCGCCTGGTCCGGGGTGACGACGTCCATGATGACGCCACCCTTCAGCATCTCCGCCAGGCCGCGCTTGACGCGCACGCCGCCGGTGTGCGCCTCGTGTCCGTTGGCCGCCACTTTCTCGCTGGTCATGCTGCCGCTCCTCGCCCGGCTCTCGGCGCCGGAAACCATATCCATTGTAAGCGGTTTCCGGCTAGGTTTTCGTTCCCGCGTCTGGCTTTGTGGCAGGTTTTGTGGTGCTTTTTGACGCAGGTTTCGTGGTGGCCCTGGAGGTGTCGAGCCGCTCGGTGTTGAGCTTGAGCGTATCCACCGACCGCTCCAGGTTGCCGCGCATGATCGGCTCCGCCGCCCGGCCGAGCAACTTCCCCGCGATGCCGCCACCGAACTCGTAGTCGAGCGAGAACGTGACCTGGGTCCGGTCCCCGCGCGGCGTGAAATCCCATCTGCCGATCTGCTTGAACCCCTCGCGGGAGCTCCAGCCGATGCTCCGGTTCTCGGCCCACACCGTGATGTCCACCACCGACGTCAGCGTTGTGGGACCGGCCTTCATGCCGACGTCGAACTGCGCGCCCTTGCCGTGCGTCACCTTCCCGGTCGGCTGCCACTTCACCAGGTCCTTCATGTACTTGGTCGTGTTGCGATAATCGTCGACGTAGGCGAAGACTGTGGTCACCGGCGCGTTGACGGTCTTCTCGATGGTGATGTGGCCCATCCGGTCTGTCTCCTGGCACGGCGGCACCGCGCGATCGACTCAGTATGCGACGGCGGCCGGCTCGCCGTCGGCGGTCGTCAGGAGCGCCGACAGGCGGGTGATATCATCCTGAGCCGGGGCGCCGGGAAGTAGCTCAGCCAGGTTAGAGTGCACGGTTCGGGACCGTGAGGTCGGGAGTTCGAATCTCCCCTTCCCGACATTTCGCAAAGGTGGCGAGTCGCGATCCGGCGGATGCCTGCAAAGGCGATTGCTGGGGATCGGGCTACGGGCTCGTGGCCATCGGCAGGCCTGCGAGGACGTCGCTGCTGTAGACGTCGACCTGCAGCAACCCGACAGTGCGCACCGCGATCGGCTTCGGCAGATCGTCGAGGTCGGAGACGTTGATGCAGAGGTCATTCCTGCGGCACGAAACGGTCAGCGCGACAACGAAGACCGGGCCCGGCTGCGTCCGGTACCACGCGGAGGCTGCGAACTCGTACCGGCACAGTCCATGGACGCCGGACGCATCGGTGCATCGCTGCAGCGGAAGCGCCTGGATGTGCTGATCGGTGTGCCAGCCGATCGCGTACGACTCCCAGTACCCGCCGTACCCATGCGTCACCCCGAGCTGCTGCAGCGTTGCGGTGAGCTGCGGACCATCAACGTAGTCGGGATCCTGGAACGGGTACGCCGGCGCCCGCATGACCCCCGCAGCGGCGGAGAGCACCAGTGCCGTGACGCACGCAAGTGCGATCGCACGAACGACCCGCGCCTGCACCAGCGCAACGGGCAGGAGCGCTGCGATGGCGAACCACAACCCGTCGACGTAGTGACCCTGGTAGGAGACGGGGTCGTACTGGATGCCGAGCCCCGACACACAGAACGCGGCGATCAGCCCGCCGCTCGACAGCACCCAGAACCACACATACACGTCCCGTCCCGGTGCCACATCTCGAGCTCGTTGCGTAACGGTGCGTGTCGCCATGTACAGCACGGCAAGGAAGAGCACGAGCGCTGAGACGGCGATCACGTCGGGGAAGCTGTATCCGTACCAGGCGCCGGTGAACATCTGGCCGAGGGTCGTCGCCGTGGTCCGCAGTCCGGCGGTGATCCCCTGCATCGATGGCATCAGCAACGTGTTGCTGCGCTCGACGATACCGCTGACAGACGCCAGAAGACTGAGGAGCATGCCGGAAGCGAGTGCACAGGACGCGCTGACAAGCAGTGCCCTGCGCCGGTGCGGCCGGCGACGAGCGACCAGCACCGCACAGATTCCCCAGGGGATCGCCGCGGTGGCCACTGCGAGCGGATCGGAGACGATGCACACCCCCGCCAGAGCACCGAGGCCAAGTGCCGGCGCCAGCCGCCGGAGACCGTCCTCACGCGAGAGTGTCACCAACTGCCAGGCTGCGGCTGCGGTCAGGAGCAATGTGGTCTCGTGCGCGATGGGTGTTATGAGCTCCCATCCGACCACGGGCGGCGCCGCGATGCACAGCGCGCCCACTGCGATCGCACCCCTGGTTCCCAGGATTCGGCGAGCGGTCGACACCATGAACGCGGCGGCGACAAGCACGATGACTGCGCCGAGCGCCATTCCGGGCACGTCGCTCCCCGTGGTCTGTTGGAACAGCCCCACGACCCACAGCGGCCCGAGCCCGCTCTGCGAAGGAACCGCCAGCCCCTGCCCCCAACCGCCGTGGAACACGGCATCGCCGAGCCGGAGTGCTTCCGGGAAATCGCTGTACCAGTAGTAGGATGAGAAAACGGCAGGCAGGCGGACGCCGACCGCGACGAGATAGAGGGCTGCGGCGGCGACCGGGGCGACGATGCCGGGGTCGAGCCACCACCGCCGGCGGGTCGAGGAGGCCCCGTCGCTCGTGTCCGCTCCGACCCACCGCTCGCGGAGGGCGGTGATCACCGGCCGATCGTACGTCCGTGTCCACCCACGGGACGAACGATCCGGTTACGTCCGGATCACTCGCAGACGACGGCTGTGCGCGAGCGCGCGGGGCGCATCACGCCCGTTCGCCGACCTGCTGCTCCGTACCCCTGATGCGGCCGAGCCCTCTGCGCAGCTCGCCAGCGACATCGTGCCAGTAGCACTGTCCGAGGTAATAGAGGAGCAGCGCCGCCGCGACGAGGATCGCGATGTCCACGCTCACGCGGCCCTGCGCAGCCCAGTAGACGTCCTTGAGCTGCAGCAGCAGCGCGAACTCGTCGAGCACGAGCGCAAGGCCGATGCCGAAGGGGATCGCCAGGAATGGATGCCACTTCGCGGCCTCGAGGCTGAGTGCGAGAAAGCCGCAGACAGCGATGAGCAGCAGGCCCCACATGTAGTGATGGATGTGGATCGTTCCTCCGGACCCGCCACCGATGACGATGTCATGGAACGGGCCGAGGTCGTTGTGGATCGCGTATGTGAGAAGCCGGATCAGCCCGAAGGTGACGATGAACGCCGCCAGCATTCGCAGCGTGGCGCGCCGGCGGTAGTCGAGGTGTACCTGCCCCGCGGAGCGGACACGCTGCCGTAGCGAACCCTCGCGCGGGGGCTCGGTGCCGTGCTTGCAGCTCGCCATCGGGGAAGCCTACCCGTCAGGAGGCGCAGACCGATCGGGCCAGCCAGCCCGGCGAGTACGCGTCGGTGCCGTTCTGCGCGCCCCCGGTGCAGGAGATGTCGTCGACAAGCAGGACGCTGCCTTGGACGACCATGAGGAGATCGAGCTTCTCGGGTGCCGCGCCTGTTCCGAAACCGAGCGTCACGTGCACGACCCCTCCGGTGGCGGACGGTGAGGCGCTGAATGCCTCCGTGGCCCACTCCGGGTTCTGTCCCCCGCCGAGCGGATCCGGAGCGTTCGCCACACCCGCGACGTCATCCTCGAGTTGCGTGGCCAGCTTCGGGGTGAGCGGACATCCGGCGAAGACGTCGGTGCTGGATGCGGCGGCATCGCAGGTCGTGAACATCGCGGTTCCCGCGCAGGTGCTGGCAGTGCACCGTGGGTAGATCATGGCGGCGATGCCGTCGAGCTCGGTGGGGCTTGCGGCGGCCGTCGTGACCGGAACCGGCGTCGAGGTCGGGATGGAGGTGAAGACCGGCGTCGCCGTCGGTGACGCACTCGCCGACGCACTCGGGGATGAGGACGAACCGCAGGACACGAGCGCGACCGTCAACGACGTAAGGGCGACTGCGCCGAGCTTCCCGAACGGCATGGCGCAGGTGGATCCGAGGTGAGACACGACAGCGAGGAGCATAGCCGCGTCGCGCTGCAGCTCCGTCGAAGGGACGGGGCTGCGTAAACGCCGCCCAGACTCAGCCCGGCGAGTCCAGCCTTCACCTCGCGCCGCTCATCGCGTCGCCGATGATGCTCGATCCCGCCCTATCCAGTAGTACGCTGCAATCTGCTCGGAGTCTCACTGACGCGTGTCAGTTAGGGCGTCGGGAGGCCTCCGGGGGCCACGCAGCCCGGATCGCGAACACGGCCCCGTAGCTCAGTGGATAGAGCAGAGGTTTCCTAAACCTTGTGCGAAGGTTCGATTCCTTCCGGGGCTACATACCGCGATGTGGCTCGTACCATGACGCATATGAACGCGCAACCGGAGAGCGCAACCACGACGACGGTGCGGCCGATGACGGACGCCGACTGGCCCGCCGTGCGCGCCATCTATGCGCAGGGCATCGCGACCGGGAACGCGACCTTCGAGACTGACGCGTCGGATTTCGCCGCGTGGGCGGCGGCGCATCCCGCCGAACATCGGCTGCTCGCGGTGCGCGATGGGGCGGTGGTCGGATGGACGGCGCTCTCGCCCGTGTCGGATCGCTGCGTGTACGCCGGCGTCGCGTGGGTCAGCACCTATGTCGCCGAGCAATCCCGCGGAAGCGGCGTTGGTCGCCGCCTTCTCGAAGCGATGATCGCCCACGCGGATGCCGCGGACATCTGGACGCTCCAGGCGGGCATCTTCCCGGAGAACGTCGCGAGCATCCGACTGCACGAGCGCGCCGGCTTCCGCATCGTGGGAGTCCGCGAGCGGCTCGGCCGCATGCACGGACGCTGGCGTGACGTCCTGCTGCTCGAACGCCGCAGGCCGTGACCGGGTCCTCACCTGCGATGATCGCGGCGCAATAGAGGAGCAATGCAAATGAATGAGACAGACGTCTTCGTGCTCGCCGATCAGGCGCTCGACCGCGTTGTCCAGCAGATTGGCGACGAGCAGTGGGACATGCGCATGCCGGCGACATTTCAGTCGAGTGCACCTGCCAACAGTCCGCCGACACTGCGCGAGATCATCAACCATCACGCGTACGACGACGCGTGGGTGCCCGACATGCTCGCGGGTCACGCCATGGACGAAGCCGGTCGGACGAAGTTCGACGGTGACCTCCTCGGCAGCGATCCGACGGCTGCATTCGCCGCCATCGTCAGCGCGGCCTGCGCCGCCGCCGAGCGCCTGGACGACCCTGAGCGCACCGTGCACTGCTCGTTCGGCGACTACAAGGCACGCGAGTACCTGTGGCAGATCAACGGTTTTCGAGGGCTGCGCGCATGGGACATCGCGAAGGTGATCGGCATCGATCCCACGCTGCCAGACGCGCTCGTGGAAGGCCTGTGGGAGGAGCTGAGCCCGGTCGCGGACGAGTGGCGGCAGTACGGGGTCTTCCCGCCGGCGATCCCGGTCGCCGATGACGCGCCCTTGATGGAACGTCTCCTCGGGCTCACCGGTCGCGAACCACGATGATCACCGCCGCCCACGCCATCATCTATGCCGACGATCCCGACGCCGCGCGCGCGTTCTTCCGTGACGTGCTCGGGATGCCGAACGTCGACATTCACGGCGGATGGCTCATCTTCCGGCTTCCACCGGCCGGGCTCGGCGTCCCCCCCGCCGGCAACGCGTCACCGAGCGGCCACCACGAGCCGTTCC
>Ga0187780_10003668_pt1 | contig 11558 bp, 21 predicted proteins | sample 1015_Q2_SP10_20__FD_132429 | JGI IMG/M metagenome (GOLD analysis project Ga0187780, IMG submission 132429) | Tropical peat soil microbial communities from peatlands in Department of Meta, Colombia - 1015_Q2_SP10_20_MG | ecosystem: Environmental > Terrestrial > Soil > Wetlands > Peat | place...
CGCTCAAGCACGCGCTCTCGGCCAAGGCCAAGGACGGCGGCATCGTCGTCATCGACGCGTTGGCCGTGAAGGAGGCGAAGACCAAGGCGCTGCGCGAGAACTTCGCCAAGCTCGGCCTCGCCAACGCGTTGATCATCGACGGCGCCGAGGTCGCGGAGAGCGTGCGCACCGCGGCGCGCAACATCCCCAACATCGACGTGCTGCCGATCGCCGGCATCAACGTCTACGACGTGCTGCGCCGGCACAAGCTGGTGCTCACCCGCGCCGCGGTCGATGCGCTGGAGGCGCGCTTCAAATGAGCACCAACGATCCGCGCCACTACGACGTGATCCTCTCGCCGGTCATCACCGAGAAGGCGACGGCGGCCTCCGAGCACAGCAAGGTCATCTTCAAGGTCGCGCTCACTGCGACCAAGCCGCAAATCAAGGAGGCGGTCGAGAAGCTGTTCGACGTCAAGGTCAAAAGCGTCAACACGCTGCGCCGGCGCGGCAAGTGGAAGGCGTTCAAGGGCCGCTTCGGGCTGCAGTCGACGACCAAGCGCGCCATCGTGACCCTCGAAGAGGGTCAGACGATCGACGTGACCACCGGATTGTAAGGAGGGAGCGCGATGGCACTCAAGACCTACAATCCGGTCACGCCCGGTCAGCGTCAATTGGTGCTGGTCGACCGCTCCGGCCTCTACGCCGGCAAGCCGGTCAAGGCGCTGCGCAAGGGCAAAACCTCGAGTGGCGGGCGCAACAATGGCGGCTCGATCACCATTCGCTATCGCGGCGGCGGCCATAAGCAGGCCTATCGGCAAATCGATTTCAAGCGCCGCAAGTTCGACGTGCCGGCGACGGTCGAGCGGCTCGAATACGATCCGAACCGCACCGGCTTCATCGCGCTCATCAAATACGAAGATGGCGAGCTGGCCTATATCCTGGCGCCGCAGCGGCTCTCCGTCGGCGACGTCATCGTCGCCGGCGAGCATGTCGACGTGAAGCCGGGCAATGCGATGCCGCTTGCCAGCATTCCGGTCGGCACAATCGTGCACAATATCGAGCTGAAGATCGGCAAGGGCGGCCAGATCGCGCGTTCCGCCGGCACCTATGCGCAGATCGTCGGCCGCGATGGCGAGTACGTGATCCTGCGGCTTAACTCTGGCGAGCAGCGCATGGTCCACGGCCGCTGCATCGCTACCGTCGGGGCAGTGTCGAACCCGGACAACATGAACGTCTCGATCGGCAAGGCCGGACGCACGCGCTGGATGGGCCGGCGCGGGCACGTGCGAGGCGAGACGATGAATCCGGTCGATCATCCGCTCGGCGGGCGCACCCGCGGCGGCCGCCATCCGGTCACTCCCTGGGGCAAGCCGACCAAGGGTCGTAAGACCCGCAGGAACAAGAGCACCACCAAATTCATCATGCTGAGCCGCCACGCGAAGAAGAAAAAGTAGCGGCGGGGGTTGGGAGCGAGGTCAGGAGCAAATATGGCGCGTTCGATCTGGAAAGGTCCGTTCGTCGACGGTTATCTGCTGAAGAAGGCGGATGCCGCGCGCTCGTCCGGCCGGCATGACATGATCCGCATCTGGTCGCGGCGCTCGACCATCCTGCCGCAGTTCGTCGGGCTCACCTTCGGCGTCTACAACGGCCAGAAGCACATCCCGGTGATGGTCACCGAGGAGATGGTCGGCCACAAATTCGGTGAGTTCGCACCGACGCGTTCGTTCTACGGCCATTCCTCGGACCGCAAGGCCAAGCGCGCAGGCGCGCCGGGAGCGCCGGGCGCTCCGGCCGGCGAGGGCGCTGCGGCGCCGGCGGCACCGGCCGCACCCGCAGGCGGTACGTCGTGAGGCGGGAGCAGGTTCGATGAGCAAGAAGAAACGCGAGCGCGCGCTCTCCGACAACGAGGCCAAGGCGGTCGCCCGCATGCTGCGGGTGAGCCCGCAGAAGCTCAATCTGCTGGCGCAGCTCATCCGCGGCAAGAAGGCCGCGGCCGCGCTCGCCGATCTCGAGTTTTCGCGCAAGCGCATCGCCCGCGACGTGCGCAAATGTCTCGAATCGGCGATCGCCAACGCCGAGAACAATCACGACCTCGACGTCGACGATCTCGTCGTGGTCGAGGCCCATGTCGGCAAGGGCCTGGTGCTCAAGCGCCACGAGCCGCGCGCGCGCGGTCGGGTCGGCAAAATTTTCAAGCCTTTCTCGAACCTCACCATCGTGGTGCGTGAGGTCGAGACGGCGCAGGCTTAAGCGGAGACGGCAATGGGTCAGAAGGTTAATCCGATCGGGCTTCGCCTCGGCATCAACCGCACCTGGGATTCGCGCTGGTATGCCGGCAAGACCAGCTACGGCTCGCTGCTGCACGAGGATATGAAAATCCGCGAAGCGCTGATGAAGGAATTAAAGCAGGCCGCGGTGTCGAAGATCGTCATCGAGCGCCCGCACAAGAAGTGCCGGGTCACCATCCATTCGGCGCGTCCGGGCGTCGTCATCGGCAAGAAGGGCGCGGACATCGAGAAGCTGCGCCGCAGGGTCGCCGCGCTCACCGACAGCGACGTGGTCATCAACATCGTCGAGATACGCAAGCCCGAGCTTGACGCCCAACTGGTCGCCGAATCGATCGCCCAGCAGCTTGAGCGGCGCGTCGCTTTCCGCCGCGCCATGAAGCGCGCGGTACAATCGGCAATGCGGCTCGGGGCCGGCGGCATCCGCATCAATTGTTCGGGCCGGCTCGGCGGCGCCGAGATCGCGCGCATGGAATGGTACCGCGAGGGCCGGGTGCCGCTGCATACGCTACGCGCCGACGTCGACTACGGCGTCGCCACGGCGTTCACGACATACGGCACCTGCGGCGTGAAAGTGTGGATCTTCAAGGGCGAGATCATGGAACACGATCCGATGGCGCAGGATAAGCGCATGGCCGAAGGCGAGGCGGGCCGGCCGCGCCGCGACGCGGCTTGAGCAAACAGAGGGTTAGGAGAGCGAGGCGTCCACCATGCTGCAACCGATGCGAACCAAATTCCGGAAGGCGCACAAGGGCCGCATCCATGGTGCCGCGACGAGCGCGGCCGACCTGGCGTTCGGCCAATACGGGTTGAAGGCGCTCGAGCCGGAACGGATCACGGCGCGGCAGATCGAGGCCGCGCGCCGCGCCTTGACCCGGCACATGAAGCGCTCGGGGCGGGTGTGGATTCGCGTCTTCCCCGACGTGCCGGTATCGAAGAAGCCGCTCGAAGTGCGCATGGGCTCGGGCAAAGGCACGCCGGAGCTGTGGGTGGCGCGGGTCAAGCCCGGCCGCATCCTGTTCGAGCTCGACGGCGTGACGGTGCAGGTCGCCAAGGAATCGCTGGCGCTTGCCGCCGCCAAGCTGCCGATCAAGACCCGGTTCGTCGAGCGCATCAGCGAGTGAGGTGTCATGAAAGCGGCCGACATCAAGGTGATGACGCTCGATCAGATCGACGACGAGGTGCTCAAGCTGAAGAAGGAGCAGTTCAACCTGCGCTTCCAGCGCGCCACCGGCCAGTTGGAGAACACCGCGCGCGTGCGCGAGGTGCGGCGCGATATCGCGCGGCTCAAGACCATCGCGCAGCAGAAGCGCGCGGCGAAGAGCTGAGAGGATCAGAGATGCCCAAGCGCAGCCTGCAAGGCGTCGTGGTGAGTGACAAGCAGAACAAGACGCTGGTGGTGCGCGTCGAGCGCCGCTTCACACATCCGATTTTCAAGAAGACGATCCGCCGATCGAAAAAATACTACGCCCACGACGAGAACAACGAGTTCAAGGTCGGCGATATGGTGTGGATCGAGGAGCACCGTCCGATCTCGAAACTCAAGCGCTGGGCGGTGGTGCGCGGCGAAAAGAAGAAGGCGTCGTAAGTCGCGGCGCGAATTGGGGTAACCGATGATCCAGATGCAGACCAATCTCGACGTCGCCGACAATTCCGGCGCGCGCCGCGTCATGTGCATCAAGGTGCTCGGCGGCTCCAAGCGCAAATACGCCACCATCGGCGACGTGATCGTCGTCTCGGTGAAGGAGGCGATCCCGCGCGGCCGGGTGAAAAAGGGCGACGTGATGAAGGCGGTGATCGTGCGCATCTCCAAGGACATCAAGCGCGCCGACGGCTCGATCATCCGCTTCGACCGCAACGCCGCGGTGCTGATCACGCCGCAGATGGAGCCGGTCGGCACCCGCATCTTCGGCCCGGTGCCGCGCGAGCTGCGGGCGAAAAACCACATGAAGATCATTTCGCTGGCGCCCGAGGTGCTGTGATGGCGGCGAAGATCAAGAAAGGCGACACCGTGGTGGTGATCGCAGGGCGCGACAAGGGCCGCACCGGCGAGGTGATCGAGGTGCGTCGCGAGGAGGATCGTGCCCTGGTGCGAGGCGTCAACGTCGTCAAGCGCCACCAGCGGCAGAGCCCCACGCAAGAAGGGGGCATCATCTCCAAGGAGACGCCGATTCACCTGTCGAACATCGCGCTCGCCGATCCCAAGGACGGCAAGCCGACACGGGTCGGGTTCAAGTTCGAAGGCAAAGGCGAGGCGCGCAAGAAAGTGCGGTTCGCCAAGCGTTCGGGAGCGGACATCAATGGCTGAGATCGACGAAAAACAGGCGAAAAAGTCCGATCCGCCGCCGCACGGTGACAAGCCGGAGAAGGCGGAGCGGGCCGCCAAGGCGGACAAGGCCGAGAAGGGCGACAAGGCGCAGAAAGCGGCCAAGGGCGGCAAGGCGCAAGGCGACGGCAAGGCGGAGAAGCCGAAGACGCCGCGCGAGCCCGAGCCGCGCGTGCCGGCACGCCTCAAGGTGCAGTTCGAGGCGGCGATCCGCGGCAAGCTCGCCGAGCAGTTCGGCTTCAAGAATAAGCTGCAGATCCCGACGCTCGACAAGATCGTCATCAATATGGGCGTCGGCGAGGGCGTCGCCGATCGCAAGAAGGTGGAATCGGCCGCCGCCGACCTGGCGCTCATCGCCGGGCAGAAGGCGGTGATCACCAAGGCGCGCAAATCGATCGCCACCTACAAGCTGCGCGACGGCCAGGCGATCGGCTGCAAGGTGACGCTGCGCAAGGCGCGGATGTACGAGTTTCTCGACCGGCTGATCAATATTGCGCTGCCGCGGGTGCGCGATTTCCGCGGGCTGAGCCCGAAGAGCTTTGACGGGCGCGGCAACTACACGCTCGGCATCAAAGAGCACATCGTGTTCCCGGAGATCGACTACGACAAGGCGTCCGATATCTGGGGCATGGACATCACGGTGTGCACCACCGCGCGCAGCGACGACGAAGCGCGCGCTCTGTTGACGGCGTTCAATTTTCCGTTCCGGCAGTGAGGCGCAAGGCCTCAGACGCGGATCGTGTGGAGAACGAGATGGCGAAGAAGAGTTCGATCGAGAAGAACAACCGGCGCCGCCGGATGACGAAGAAATATTCGGGCCGGCGCTCGCGGCTCAAAGCGATCGCGCGCGACAAGACCAAGCCGGTCGAGGATCGCTTTGCAGCGACGCTCAAGCTCGCGGAATTGCCGCGCAACTCGTCCGCCACCCGCATCCGCAACCGCTGCGAAATGACCGGCCGGCCACGCGGCTATTATCGCAAGCACAAGCTGTCGCGCATTGCGCTGCGGGATCTTGGCTCGAAAGGGCTCATCCCCGGCCTGGTGAAGTCGAGCTGGTGAGGGGAGCGCACGATGCCGATAAATGATCCGCTTGGCGATCTGCTGTCCCGGATCCGCAACGCGCAGATGCGCAGCAAGAGCAAGGTCTCGAGCCCGAACTCGAAGCTGCGCGAGAGTGTGCTCGATGTGCTCAAGAATGAAGGCTACATCCGCGGCTACGCGGTGGTAGAGCGCGACGGCCGCTCGGAGATCGAGATCGAGCTAAAATATTTCGACGGTGAACCGGTCATCCGCGAGATCGAGCGGATTTCCAAACCCGGCCGCCGGGTCTATACCTCGGTGCGCAATCTGCCGCGCATCAACAACGGCCTCGGCGTTGCGATCGTGTCGACGCCGAAGGGCGTCATGGCCGACCACGACGCCCGCGACGCCAATGTCGGCGGCGAAATCCTCTGCACGGTGTTCTAGGCCGGGCGACGGCGGACGAAAGACAAGGCAACGGACTTAAAACGTCATGTCCCGTATCGGTAAGAAAGCAGTCGCGGTTCCTTCCGGGATCACCGCCAACGTCGAGGGCCAGACCGTCAAGGTGAAGGGCCCGAAGGGCGCGCTTTCGGTCGTGCTGCCGGACGAGGTCGCGGTCAAGCTCGACGGCGGCCAGATCAAGGTCGATCCGCGCAATGAGACCAAGCGCGCACGCTCACAATGGGGCACCTCGCGCACGCTCGTCGCCAATCTCATCGCCGGCGTCACCAAGGGCTTCGAGGAGCGGCTCGAGATCAACGGCGTCGGCTATCGCGCCGCGGTACAGGGCAAGAATCTGCAGCTTGCGCTCGGCTACAGCCACGACGTCGTCTATCCGATCCCCGAAGGCATCACCATCGCCACCCCGCGCCCGGTCGAGATCGTGATCACCGGCAGCGACCGGCAGAAGGTCGGGCAGGTTGCCGCCGAGATCCGCAAATTCCGACCGCCCGAGCCTTATAAGGGCAAGGGCGTCAAATATGCCGCCGAGCGCATCTTCCGCAAGGAAGGCAAGAAGAAGTAACGGAGCCGCCGATGACCACGCTCAAGGACAGGATCGTGCGGCGCCAGGGACGCGTGCGCGGCGCGTTGCGGCGCGCGGCGCACGCGCGCAAGCGGCTCTCGGTGTTCCGTTCCTCCAAGCACATCTATGCGCAGGTGATCGACGATGATCGCGGCGTTACGCTTGCCTCCGCCTCCTCGCTCGAGAAGGCGGCGCGCGAGGGCCTCAAGACCGGCGCCAATGTCGATGCCGCAAAAGCCGTCGGCAAGCTCATTGCCCAGCGCGCGCAGGAAAGAGGCGTCAAGGACGTAGTGTTCGACCGCGGCGCCTACCTCTATCACGGCCGCGTCAAGGCGCTCGCCGAGGCTGCGCGCGAAGGCGGATTGAAATTCTGAGGATCGCAAAACATGGCCCGTGAACCCCGCGAGCGTAGGACCGAAGAGCGCGACAGCGAGTTTGTCGACAAGCTCGTGCACATCAATCGTGTTGCCAAGGTGGTCAAAGGCGGCCGGCGTTTTGGTTTCGCCGCGCTGGTCGTTGTCGGCGATCAGAAGGGCCGGGTCGGCTTCGGCCACGGCAAGGCGCGCGAGGTGCCGGAAGCGATCCGCAAGGCAACCGACGCCGCCAAGCGCACGCTGACGCGCGTGCCGCTGCGCGAGGGCCGCACGTTGCATCATGACGTCGCCGGCCGCCACGGCGCCGGCAAGGTCTATCTGCGGGCCGCGCCGCCCGGCACCGGCATCATCGCCGGCGGGCCGATGCGCGCCGTGTTCGAGACGCTCGGCATGCAGGACGTGGTGGCGAAATCGATCGGCACGTCCAATCCCTATAACGTGGTGCGCGCCACCTTCAATGCCCTCAAGCGCCAGGATTCGCCGCGCTCGGTCGCCGCGCGCCGCAACGTCAAGGTATCGGCGCTGCAGGCGCGCCGCCGCGACGTCGACGCCGCCGAACAGGCGGCCGACTAAGAGCGCAATCCGGGAGCGAACCATGACGAGCGCCAAGACCGCGGGAAAAACCGTCAAAGTTCGGCAGACCGGCAGTCCGTCGCGCCGCCATCACAGCCAGCGGGAAACGCTGGTGGGCCTGAAGCTTAACAAGATCGGCCGGGTCGCCGAACTCGCCGACACGCCGCAGACGCGGGGGATGATCGCGAAGGTCGCGCATCTCATCGAAGTGGTGGAGAAGTAGCGCTATGAAGCTGCACGAACTCGCCGGCCGTCCCGGCGCGCGTAAAGCGCGAAAGCGCATCGGCCGCGGCATCGGCTCAGGCACCGGCAAGACCGGCGGCCGTGGCGGCAAGGGCCAGACCGCGCGCTCGGGTGTGCGCGTCAAGGGTTTTGAAGGCGGCCAGATGCCGCTGCACCGCCGTTTGCCCAAGCGCGGTTTCAAGAACAGCCCGTTCGCGCGGAAGCTCAACGAGGTCAATCTCGGCCGCCTGCAGCGAGCGATCGATGCCGGCAAGCTCGATCCGGCTGGGAAGATCGACGCCGCGGCGCTGGTCAAGGCCGGCATCCTGCGCCGCGCCAAGGACGGCGTCCGGATTTTGGGCGACGGCGAACTCAAGACCAAGGTTGCTCTGTCGGTGTTCGGCGCCTCGAAATCGGCCGTCGCTGCGGTCGAGAAGGCGGGCGGCACCGTCGAAATCCTGGCGCCGAAGGCTGAGACGAGCGAACAGGCAGCCTGAATCATGATCATGCGCAGGCCGGTCTTGTGCCGGGCCTGTGCGGCTTCTACCTGTTGGACGAAGATGCGCGACGGCCGGGACAAGGCCGGGCCGCGAGGGGAAGGAAAAAGGGGACTTAGGAGCGGCGGATGGTCTCGGCAGCGGAGCAACTGGCAGCCAATCTCAACTTTTCGGCGCTCGCCAAGGCCGAGGAGCTCAAGAAGCGCATTTGGTTCACGCTCGGCGCGCTGCTCGTCTATCGGCTCGGCACCTACATCCCGCTGCCGGGCATCGACCCCAACGCCTGGGACCAGATCTTCCGCACTCAGGCGGGCGGCATCTTGGGCATCTTCAACATGTTCGCCGGCGGCGGCATCCACCGCATGGCGATCTTCGCGCTCAATATCATGCCCTACATCTCGGCCTCGATCATCATTCAGCTGATGACGACGGTGTCGCCGACCCTCGAACAGCTCAAGAAAGAGGGCGAGCAGGGCCGCAAGATGATCAATCAGTATACCCGGTACCTTACGGTGTTGCTCGCGGCCTTTCAGTCCTACGGCATCGCCGTCGGCCTCGAAGGGGCGGGCACCGTGGTGACCGATCCGGGCCTGTTCTTCCTCATCTCGACCGTGATCACGCTGACCGGCGGCACCATGTTCCTGATGTGGCTCGGCGAGCAGATCACCCAGCGCGGCATCGGCAACGGCACCTCGCTCATCATCATGTCGGGGATCGTGGCGCAATTGCCGTCGGCAATCGCCGGCACGCTCGAGCTCGGCCGCCAGGGCGCGCTTTCGACCGGCCTCATCCTCATCGTCCTGGTCATGGCGGTGGCGGTAATCACCTTCATCGTATTCATGGAGCGTGCGCAGCGCCGGCTCTTGATCCAGTACCCGAAGCGTCAGGTTGGCAACCGCATGTTCGAGGGTCAGTCCTCGCACCTGCCGCTCAAACTCAACACCTCAGGCGTGATCCCGCCGATCTTCGCCTCTTCGCTGCTTCTGCTGCCGACGACGATCGCCAACTTCACCGCTGGGCAGGGGCCACCATGGCTCACGCTCATCACCACCCAGCTTTCGCACGGGCGGCCGCTGTTTCTTGCGCTTTATGTCGGCCTTATCGTGTTCTTCGCCTTCTTCTACACGGCGATCGTATTCAATCCGACCGAGACCGCCGATAACTTGAAGAAGCACGGCGGCTTTATTCCCGGCATCCGGCCGGGCGAGCGCACCGCCGAATACATCGACTATGTGCTGACGCGGGTTACGGTGATCGGGGCGGCTTATCTCGCGATCGTGTGTCTGTTCCCCGAGATGCTGATCTCCTACGCCGCGGTGCCGTTTTATTTCGGCGGCACCTCGCTCCTGATCGTGGTCAGCGTGACGATGGACACGGTGGCACAGGTGCAGGGCTATCTGCTGGCGCATCAATATGAAGGTCTGATCAAGCGATCGAAACTGAGGGGACGCCGTAGATGAGATTGATCCTGCTGGGCCCGCCGGGGGCTGGCAAGGGAACACAGGCCCAGCATCTCGTCGCTAATTACGGAATTATCCAGCTCTCGACCGGGGACATGCTGCGGGCAGCAGTGAAGGCGGGCACGCCCGTCGGCCGGCAAGCCGCAGACATCATGGCGCGTGGCGCGCTCGTGCCCGACGAGATCGTCGTCGAAATCGTGGCGCAGCGTATTGAACAGCCCGACGCGCGCAAGGGTTTCATCCTCGACGGATTTCCGCGTACCGTGCCGCAGGCGCAGGCGCTCGACCGCCTGCTGGCGGAGCGTGGCCTCGCGCTCGACGCCGTGATCGAACTCAAGGTCGATGAGGATGCCCTCGTCCGCCGCATCGAAAGCCGCGTCGCGGCGATGACGGCGCGTGGCGAGCCGTTGCGTGATGATGATAGCCCGGAAGTCCTGCATCGTCGGCTTGCGGCCTATCGGGCGCAGACCGCACCGCTGATCGCCTATTACCGGCGTCACGGCACGTTACGCGCGGTCGACGGCATGGCGCCGATCGAGGAGGTCGCCGCAGCGATCGCGAAAGTGGTGGCGGATGAGCGCAAGGCGAATCCGGCGCCGCGTGTCGGCACGCCAAAATCGAAGAGGACCGCGAAACCACCGGCAAAGCCGAAGATCGGGGCAAAGACGGCACGAAAGGCTCGCGCGGGTGCCGCCAGAAGGGCCGGGGCAGCCCGCAAATCCGCGCGCCGGGTGCGCAAAAGCGCCGCGCGCGGGCCGAGGACGCGAAATCGGCGCCGATAACCGGGCTGACGCGGCGGCGCGATGGGCGTCGCCGCTATACGCAGATTTTTGTTGTTGTCATAGGACAAAAATCACAGGAGCGGCCGGGACAGGCGCAAAGAGCGGGCGGCGGCCGGCAAGCGCTCTGTCGAGCCTGCGCAAAAGGGGGCAAAGCGCGGACCCAGGATGCGAAACCGCCGCGGTTGGCCGAATTTGTACACGAAATCGCTAGCGGAGGTTGACGAAAGCAAGAGGAATCCATTAATAAGCCGCAAATAACCCGTCGGAGATATAGCAACGAGGCCAAGCCGTAAGGGCAGGCAGGCGTTGGCTTTTTACGTTTGTGGCTTCCCAAGTGACATTGACATCGACGGATAGCGGCCGGGCGGCGCGGCGACATATCGGGCCGGCCGGCGTAAGGAGCGACTGAGTGGCCCGCATTGCTGGCGTCAATATCCCGACCAACAAGCGCGTGGTGGTCGCGCTGCAATATATCCACGGCATTGGCGCCGCCAAAGCCAAGGAAATCATGCAGAAAGTGTCGATGCCCGAGGCGCGCCGGGTATCGCAACTGACCGACCAGGAAGTCTTGCAGCTACGCGAAGTGATCGACCGTGACTATATGGTTGAGGGCGATCTGCGGCGCGAAGTGGCGATGAACATCAAGCGTTTGATGGATCTTGGCTGTTATCGCGGGTTGCGCCACCGTCGCGGTTTGCCGGTTCGCGGGCAACGCACCCACACCAATGCCCGCACTCGCAAGGGTCCGGCCAAACCTATTGCCGGCAAGAAGAAATAACGCATCAACGAGGACTATGAGGCGGCACCGGAGCGGCCGGTTCCGATCCAAGATTAAGGGTTCCCATGGGTAAGGAAGCTACGCGCGTCCGCCGACGCGAACGCAAGAACATCGCCTCTGGCGTCGCGCATGTGAATGCGACGTTCAACAATACCATGATCACGATTACTGACGTGCAGGGCAACACCATCGCCTGGTCGTCGGCCGGCACCATGGGCTTCAAGGGCTCGCGC
>Ga0187780_10003669_pt1 | contig 11557 bp, 8 predicted proteins | sample 1015_Q2_SP10_20__FD_132429 | JGI IMG/M metagenome (GOLD analysis project Ga0187780, IMG submission 132429) | Tropical peat soil microbial communities from peatlands in Department of Meta, Colombia - 1015_Q2_SP10_20_MG | ecosystem: Environmental > Terrestrial > Soil > Wetlands > Peat | place...
AGCCTCGCTCGAGACGGCAAAGCGCAGCCTCTCGCCCGGCGACGAGCGCGCCAATCGCGCCGTCACTCTCATGCAGACCTCGCTCGCGCGCCTCAAGGCGCTGATCTCGGCGGCGCAGCGGCTCGACAACGTCACCGCCGACCTCATCGAGGCGCCGCGGCCGCGCACCGATCTGGCCGCGGTCGTGAACAACGTGATCCTTCGCTACCGCGAGGTCATGACCGAGCGCGGGATCAACGTGCTGCGCAATCTCGACGAGAAGGCCTATGTCCAGGCCGGGCACGAGATCCTCGAGGAAGTGGTCGAGAATATCCTCGACAACGCCATCGGCTTCTCGCCGCCCAATGGCCTCATCGCCGTGACCCTGATGAAAACAACGGAGGATGTGGAGCTCCAGATCGACGATCAGGGGCCCGGGATCGACCCGAAGAAGATCGACCGCATTTTCGACCGGTACTACTCGCTGCGGCCGCATCCGCACCTGGCTGGCGGTGTCGCCCCCGGCTTCGGCCTGCCGCACGCCGGCCTCGGCCTCTGGATCGTGCGCCGGAACATCGAGACGCTGGGCGGCCGGGTCACGGCGACGAACCGCGCCGAGGGCGGCCTCAGCGTCCAGGTTGTGCTGCCCGCAAGCTAGGGTAGGCGCGCCCCGGGGCAAGCCATCGCGCGTGCCGCCCGCTATAGTGGCGCCGGAGGTCGGGGGACCTGGGGGAGAAGAGGGCTTGGCGGCGCAGGGTATGTCGGTGCGGTTCTGGGGCGTGCGCGGAAGCATTGCCAGTCCCGGGCCCGATTCGGTGCGTTACGGCGCCAATACCGCCTGCGTCGAGCTGCGTTGCGGCGACCACCTCGTCATCCTCGATGCCGGCACGGGGTTGCGGCCGCTTGGCCTGGCGCTCATCCGCGAGCGCAAGCCCGTCGATGCCGAGCTCTTCTGCAGCCATACGCATCTCGACCATATCTGCGGCTTTCCCTTCTTCGCGCCCTGCTATGAGGCCGGCAGCCGCATCCGCGTCTGGGGCGGCCATCCGGCGGCGAAGGGTGATATCGGCGCCGTGTTCCGCCTGACCATGACGCCGCCGCTCTTTCCCGACATCATGACGGCCTTTGCGGCGACGATCGCCTTCGAGAACTTCGCCTGCGGCGATACGCTCCAGCCCAAGCCGGGTCTCAGGGTGGGGACCGGGCTCCTCAACCATCCCGGCGGCGCCACCGGCTACCGCGTCGAGTGGAGCGGCAAGGCGGTCGCCTATCTCACCGACACCGAGCATCACGCCGACGGGCTCGATCCGACCGTGCTGGCGCTGGCGCAGCGTGCGGATCTCATGATCTACGACGCGAACTATACGAGCGACGACTATCCGCAACACCTTGGCTGGGGGCATTCCACCTGGCAGGAGGCGGTACGACTCGCCGATGCCGCCAAGGCGGGCAAGCTCGTGCTGTTCCATCACGACCCCGCACGGAGCGACGACGCGCTCGACGGGATCGCGGCGGCGGCGGCGAAGGCGCGACCGGGCACGATCGTCGCGCGCGAAGGGCTCGCGCTCGCCCTCTAGCCGTGCGCGAGCCCTCGCCTTGGGGCGCGCTCTTCCGCCATAATGGCGCATATAAAGGCGCGTCCGTCGCGGTCGCGCCGGAGGGGGAAATTGCGGCTCACCGCGCCTTTCATCGTATTCGCCGTGGCGCTCGCCGCCTACCTCGCGGTCGACTACGAAGCCGCCTGGATCGTCTCGGCCCTGCCGAACCAGGTTTACCCCGCCGCCCAGATCATCACCGGCATAGCGGTCTGGCTCGTCGGTGCGTGGTTTGCGACCGCAATCTTCCGCGAACTCGTCATCTGGTTCACCCGCCGCCGCGGCCTCACCACGAAGCTTCCGAAGCTTCTCGTCGATGTCGGCGCGATCGTGTTCTTCTTCATCGCCGCGCTCGCGATCGTCTCGCAGGTCTTCAACCAGCCCTTGGGCGGCCTGCTTGCGACCTCGGGCGTGCTCGCCGCGATCATCGGCTTCTCGGTGCAGAAGACGATCGCCGACGTCGTCGCGGGCGTGGGGCTCAATCTCGAGCAGACGATCAAGCTCGGCGACTGGATCGAGACCTCGAACGGGGCTATCGGCAAGGTCCACGAGATTAGCTGGCGCACGACCCATCTCGAGACCATCGAGGGGCACCTCGTCGTGGTCCCGAACAGCATCCTGAGCGCCGGCCAGTTCAGCAATCTGAGCGCGCCCGAGCGCCGCCTGCGCATCAAGCGGGCCGTCTCGATCGACTACGACGTGCCCTCGGACCGGGTCGTGAAGATCCTCGACTCCGCGATGCAGGCGACGTCCGGCGTGCTCGCGGCGCCGGCGCCGATCGTCTTCATCGATAACCTTGCCGACAGCGGCATCGTCTACAGCATGAATTTCTGGGTCGAGGATTACGGCGAATCCTTCCTCGTCGCGCGCAACGTGGTCATCAACGCGCTGAAATTCCTCGACCAGGCCGGCATCACGCCCAACTATCCGCACAACGACGTCACGCTGTTCGAGCCGCGGCCGCGCCGCATCGATCGGAAGATCGACATCGTCGCGATCCTGACGCAGATGCCGTTCTTCGCCTCCTTCGAGGCGGACGCGCTCGAACACATCCGGAGCGAGAGCGCGCTCCTTGAATACCCACCGCAGAGCGTGATCGTGCGCGAGGGCGATGCCGGCTCGTCGCTCTTCGTCGTGGTGGCGGGGCTGCTCGACGTCACGAAGCAGGTGCCGGGCCGGCCGAACCGGCAGCTGGGCCGCCTCCAGCCCGGCGACATCCTGGGCGAGATGTCGCTCCTCACGGGCGCCGCCCGCAGCGCCACGGTCACGGCCGCGACGCATTCGATCCTGCTTGAGATCGAGAAGCAGCAGATCGAGCCCGTTCTCGCCAGCCACCCCGAGGCGATCGCATCTCTGGGCCGGCTCATCGCCTCGCGCGCCGCGGCCAATGAGAGCCTCCTCGCGATCTGGCCCGAGGAGCGCCAGGAGATCGCGCGGATGGGCGTGGCGGCCTTCCTCAGGGGTAAGATCGCGGAGTTCTTTGGGCGAGCGCTCTCCTGAGTGGGCGGAACGCGCTTGCCGCCGCGCGCGCTTTTGAGAGAAACTTCGCGCTAACGAGCCCGCAAGGGGAGGAGGCGCATGACCAAGCGATGGGCCGCGTTGATCGCCGCGCTCGCCGTGCTCCTTTGCGCGGCCGGCCCGGCCTCGGCGGGGAAATCCGACGACACGCTCCGCGTCGCGGTCACGGATTGGTGGAGCACGCTCGATCCCTACATCTTCCCGCTCGACGAGGCGGCGGTGTTCTATCAGGGCGTCTACGAGACCCTCGCCAGTTACGACGTGCGGCAGCGAAAATTCGTGCCGCGCCTCGCCAAATCCTGGCAGCGGATTGACGACAGGACGATCGAGTTCGAGCTCCGCGACGACGTCGTCTTCCACAATGGCGACAAGTTCGACGCCGAGGACGTCGTGGCCTCGATCAACTTCGCCATCGATCCTTCCATCCCGATGCGGCACAAGGACCTCTACAGCGAAGTCGCCAAGGCGGAGAAGGTGGGGCCCTATGCGGTCCGGGTCACGATGAAGGAGCCGACTCCGGTCGACCTCCAGACCCTCGCCTATCAGTTCTTCATCTTCGACGGAAAGGTGCTCGCGAAGCTCGACAACAAGGCCGATTACGGCCGCGTGAGTCGCGTCGCGACCGGACCCTTCAAGGTGGTGTCGCTCGACCAGCAGAAAATGGTGCTGGAACGCTTCGACGATTACTACGGCAAGGACGGGCCTTACCGCGCCCGCGTGAAGCGGGTCGTCGCCATGACCATCCCCGACCGCCAGACCCAGATCGCGCAATTCCTTACCGGCAATATCGACGTGATCCGCAACGCGTCGGCCGACACGGTGCGCGAGCTCGGCAAGATGCCGGACGTACGCGTGACGCCGATGCATGATGGCCAGCTCATGTATGTGACGCTCGACGCACTGGGGCGCTCCGACAACAAGGCGATGATGGATCAGCGCGTGCGCAAGGCCTTCATGATGGCGGTCGACCGCGAGGAATTGGCGCGCACCGTGGTTCCGGGCGGCGACATCGCCGACATCCTCGATGGCATTTGCGTCGACGGGGTCGTGGGCTGCGCCGCGACGACGAAGCCGCCCGATTACGACCTTGCCGGCGCGAAGAAGCTCTTGGCAGAGGCGGGGTATGCCGACGGCTTCGATCTCGAGCTCGATGCGCACGAACCGGTGAAGGAAATCGCCGAGGCCATCGCCGGGCAGGTGCGCAAGGTCGGCATCCGCGCGAGCGTGCGCCCGCTGCCCTCGGCGCTCTATGTACGCCTGCGCGGCGAAGGCAAGTTCACCGCCTTTGTCGGCTATCGGCCGACCAACGCGCGGCCCGACATGGACGACCTCATGGATTTCTTTTTCGACGGCAACCGCGACTACTGGAACGATCCGCTGCTGAAGCAGGCGCAGAAGGAGGGCGCGGCGGAGTTCGATGGCGAGAAGCGCGTCGAGATCTACCGCCGCGCGATCGACCAGGTGAACAAGATGAACTACATCCTGCCGCTCACCGATCTGCCCATGGTCTTCGTGCACACGAGGGAAGTGCAGGTCGACCCCGATCCGCTGAGCGAGATCGACAACAACATTCGCGATTTTTCCTGGGCGCCGTGACGCGCCTTACCCTTTGGTGGAGACCAGCATGATCTACAGCGCCGACCGGATCCTGACGATGCATGCGGGCGCGCTGCCGCGGCCGCAGGAGTTGCGCGAGCTCGTCCTCGCCAAGTCGCGCGGCGAGCGCGTCGACCAGGCGACGCTCGACAAGCGGCTTGCCGCGGCGGTCGCCGAGATCGTGCGCCAGCAGCTCGAATGCGGCCTCGACAGCGTCAATGACGGCGAGCTGTCGAAATCGAACTTCACCGATTACGTCCGCGCGCGCATCGCGGGCTACGAGGAGCGGCCTTCGGGCGAGCGACGGCGGCTCGAGATCACCGCGCGCGATCGCACCAAATTCGCGGATTATTTCGAATCGACCGCCAATCCGCGCGCGCGGCTCCAGGGTACTACGGCGACGAGGCCGGTCTGCGTCGACAAGCTGCGCTATATCGGCGCCAACGACTTGAAGCGCGACGTCGAGAATTTCAAGGCTGCGCTCGCCGGCGTTAAGGTTGCGGAGACCTATCTCCCCGCCAACACGCCCGGCACGATCGAGCATTGGATGGCGAACGAGCATTATAAGAGCGACGAGGAATTTCTCTTCGCCATCGCCGACGCGATGCACGCCGAATACAAGGGTATCACCGATGCCGGCTTCCAGCTTCAGATCGACGATCCCGATCTGCCCGATGGCTGGAACTGCTTGCCCAACATGACCGTGCCCGAATATCGCAAATATGCCGCGCTGCGGGTCGAGGCGCTCAATCACGCCCTGAAGGGCATCCCCAAGGAGAAGGTCCGGCTCCATGTCTGCTGGGGCAGCTTCCATGGACCCCACCACGACGACATCCCGCTGAAGGACATTGCCGACCTCATCTTCTCGGTGAACGCCGCGAGCTTTTCGATCGAGGCATCGAATCCCTGCCACGAGCATGAGTGGCGCGTGTTCGAGGACGTGAAGCTGCCGAAGGGCGCAACCCTCGTGCCCGGCGTGATCGGCCATTATTCCGACTTCATCGAGCACCCGGACTTGGTCGCCGAGCGTCTCGTGCGCTATGCGAAGCTCGTCGGCCGCGAGAACGTGATCGCAGGAACGGATTGCGGCATCGGGACGCGCGTCGGCCATCCCTCGATCTGCTGGGCGAAGTTCCGCGCCATGGTCGAAGGTGCGAGGCGCGCGACCAAAATCCTCTGGGGCCGCGCCTGACGTCCTAGGCGAGGTCGATCGCGAAGCGCTTCAGATCGGCGAGCGCGCAGTACTGAAGCGCGCCCTCATGCGTCGCGCGCAGCACGACGCGCGGGGCGCGGCCGGCTTCGAGCGCTTCCTGCCAGCGCGGCGCGCAGAGGCACCAGCGATCGCCTGGGACGAGGCCCGGGAAGCCATATTCCGGCACCGGCGTCGAGAGGTCATTGCCGCGCGATTTCGAGAAGGCGAGAAACTCCGCAGTCGCCACGATGCAGACCGTGTGGCTGCCGATGTCCTGCGGGCCGGTGTCGCAGCAGCCATTGCGGTAGAACCCGGTCATGGGTTTGAGCGAGCAATTCTCGAGCTCGCCGCCAAGCGCGTTGCGCGAGGGGCGGCGGCCGCGGCCTTCTCCGGCATCCAAGGGCATTCGTGCCTCCGGCTTGGTTGGGGCGCCGATCGAGCGTAACAAAGCGCAAACGCGCAGGCAAAGTCCGGGCGCCGTGACGAGGCCCTTGTCGGCGCGCGCGATCGGACGGAGACTTCGCATAACAAGATCAAGCAGGGAGGCGGGGATGGCGAAGCTGGCGGCAGGCTTTCTTGCGATCCTCGCGGGGCTTCTCGTTGCGACCGGACCGGCCGCGGCCGGCAAGGCCGATGACACGCTGCGCATCGCGGTGAGCGACTGGTGGAGCACGCTCGATCCCTACCAGTTCCCCCTCGACGAGGCCGCGGTGTTCTTCCGCACCGTCTACCAGACGCTCCTCAGCTATGACGAGCGCAACCACAATTTCGTCCCGCGCCTCGCCAAGTCCTGGCGGCGTATCGACGACCGGACCTACGAGTTCGAGCTCCGCGACGACGTCAAATTCCACAATGGCGACAAGTTCGACGCCGACGACGTGGTGGGCACGATCGACCATATCACAGACCCCAAAGTGCCGCTGCGCTTCAAGGATCGCTACACCTGGGTCGAGAAGGTCGAGAAACTCGCGCCCTATCGCGTGCGCATCACCGCAAAGCAGCCTTTCGCGACCGAGCTCGAAGCAATCGCCTATCGCTTCTCGATCTACGATACGAAGGTCCTCGATAAGCTCGAGAACAAGGCCGATTACGGGCGCCTGGGCGCGATCGCGACCGGGCCCTACAAGGTGGTCTCGCTCGACCAGCAGAAGATGGTGCTCGAGCGCTTCGAGGATTTCTACGACAAGGGCGGTCCGTTCCGGGCGCCGATCGAGCGCATCGTCGTCACCCCCATCCCCGATCGCCAGACCCAGATCGCGCAGTTCCTGACCGGCAACATCGACGTGATCCGCAACGCGTCGGCGGATACGGCGCGCGAGCTCGGCACGATGCCGGATGTGCGGGTCACCGCGACCCACGCCGGACTCCTCATGTACGTCACGCTCGATGCGATGGGGCGGTCGGACAACAAGGCGATGACCGACCGGCGCGTGCGCAAGGCGTTCATGGAAGCGATCGACCGCAAGGAGCTCGCGCGCACGGTCATCCCGGGCGGCGAGATCGCCGAAATTCCCGACGGCGTCTGCGTCGAGGCGGATTTCGGCTGCCTCAGCTCAACCGCGCCGCCGGCCTATGATCCCGAGGATGCGGAGAAGCTTTTGGCGCAAGCGGGCTATGCCGATGGCTTCGACCTCGAACTCGACGTGCATGAGCCAATCAAGGAGATCGGCGAGGCCGTCGCCGGCATGCTGCGCAAGGTCGGCATCCGCGCGAGCGTGCGGCCGCTGCCGCTGGCCCTCTACGTGCGCATGCGCGGCGAGGGCAAATTCACCGCGTTCCTGGGCTTCTATCCAACCGGCGCGCAGCCGGACATGGACAACATCTTCGACTTCTTCTTCAACGGCAACCGGGACTATTGGAACGATCCGGTGATCAAGGCGGCGCAGCAGGCGGGCGGCGCCGAGATGGACGCGGAGAAGCGGCCCGAGATCTACGAGCAGGGCATCGATCAGGTGAACAAGATGAATTACATCCTGCCGCTCGCAGACTTGCCGCTCGTCTTCGTGCACAACAGGGACGTCCGCGTGCTCGACAGCGCGCTGAGCCCGATCAACACGGACGCTGGCGATTTCGCCTGGCGCAATTAGCGCGCGACCGCGGCCGCGCCGCGCACGCGGTCGATGAGTGCTGTGGCGTCGACCGGGGCTTTGTCGCTGCGCCATGCCACATGCCCGTCCGGCCGTACCAGCACGAGGCGGCGCTCGTAAAGCCTGGCGACGGCCTCATCCGCGAGATCGATGCTCGCGAAGGGCACGCCGCGCGCCGCGGCGGCTGCGGCGATGGTCTCGGCGGACGGCGGGTCCGCGCCGAGACGCAGCAGCACGAAGCGTCCGCTGCCGAAAAAGTCGAGCGTCGAGCGCTTCTCGCGGATCCAGGCATGGGGCGCGCGCGTTCCGGGCCGCGCGGACGGGACGAATTCGACCGTCTCGATCGGGATGGGCGGGCTGCCGTCATCGACGCAGATGGGCGAGGCTTCGTAGCAATAGCCCAGGCGCAGATTTTCCGTGAAGGTCGGGCCGGTGGCGCCGCTCGAGGCGCGGTAGGCTTCGGCCCAGCGCCGGCGCAGCGCCGCGCCCCTTGGCGAATCCTCCGCGATCTCCGGCCCGCCGGGCAGATCGGCGAGGAGCAGGAACTCGTCGGTCGAAGCCTGGACATTGAGGAGCGCGATCGGCTTGCGCTCGGCCTCGTAGGAATCGAGGAGCTTATCGCCGCCCCAGCCTTTGATCACGGCGACGAGCTTCCAGCCGAGATCGACCGCGTCGGCGAGGCCCGTATGGAGGCCCAAACCGCCGGTCGGCGAGTTCTGGTGCGCGGCGTCGCCCGCGATGAAGACGCGGCCCTTGCGATAATGCTCGGCCACGCGCTCGCGCCGCTCCCAATTCATCTCCGAAAGGATCTCGTAAGGCACATCGGTGCCGGCGAGACGGCGCAGGTACGCGTGGCCGTCATAGGCCGGATCGGCCTTGAGCACGGAGAGCCGCCACAGCTCCTTGCCGTCGATGCCGATGATCTCGCCCCAGGTGCCGCCCGCGTCGGTGAAGCGAAAGAAGCGCGACCAGCCCTTGTCGTGGATCTTCATGAGTTCGGGCGAGCGGAAGAACACGTTGACGCTGTTGGCGACGAGCCCCTTGCCCTCATAACCGAAGCCCAGCGCGGTGACGACCGTGCCATCGGCGCCGTCGCAGCCGACGAGGTAGCGCGCGCGGATGGTCTCGGATCTGCCGCTCACGCGGTCGGTCGCGACGGCGGTGACGCCGTCCGTGTCCTCGGCGAAGCTGTCGAGGCTCGTGAGATGGCGGATCGTGACCGAGGGCAGCGAGTGCGCGCGGTCCAAGAGGATCGGGTCGTAGAAGATCTGCGCGCAGGCGACGCGCGGCTCGGGCGTGTAGGGCAGGCGCTGATCGACATAGGCGGGCACGTGATGGCGGGCCAATTCGTAGCCGACCATGCTGGTGCAATAGATGAGGCCCTGCGGATGGGTCTTGGGCCAGCCCGAATTCTGCACCCGCTCGGCGATCCCCCAGCGCCGGTTGAATTCCATGCTGCGAATCGAAAGCCCGCTCATCTTGGGGATCGAGATGCTGCCGTCGCGCTTCTCGATGACGAGGCACTCGATGCCCGCCATGCCGAGCTCGATCGCGAGCGCGAGCCCCACGGGCCCGCCGCCCGCGATGAGGACGGGGATCTCTTTGCTGCGCGCGGCGCCCTGCGGAGCTTGCATCGGGCGGCAACGGTAAAGTGGGCATTTTACGCGGTCAACGCCGCCGCGTCCCACTGGACCTGCCGTTGCTTTCGGCCGCGCGAAGCGGGAAAATTGAGGGATCGAGCACGCGGGTCAATGACCGCATGGGGACGACACCATGACCAAGCTTCGGGAAAAATTCGCGGCCGCCAATGTCGCGGCGATGTGGGAGCAGGAGCTGCGCCCCAACCGGCCGGCGGCTCCGGCGCATATCTGGCGCTGGCAGGCGATGAACCCGCTCATCGCGGACGCTGCGGGCGCGGTGACCATGGAAGATGCCGAGCGCCGCGTGCTGATCCTCGCCAATCCCGCGACGGGCGGGCAGGGCGCCGCGCCCAACCTCTCGGTCAACCTCCAGGTGCTGATGCCGGGCGAGCGCGCGCGGCCGCATCGCCACACGATGCACGCGCTGCGCTTCATCCTCGAGGGCAAGGGCGCCACCACGACCGTCGAAGGCAAGGTCTGCCCGATGCTGCCGGGCGACCTCGTGCTGACGCCGGGCATGACCTGGCACGAGCACGCCAATGACACGAATGAGCGCTCGGTCTGGGTCGACGCGCTCGATGTGCCGGTGCATGGCTATCTCGACAACCGCGTCTTCGAGCCGGGTCCCGCGCACGGCATCAAGGAGGTGCCGCCGGACGCGGTCTTCGCGGGCGGGCTCGCACCCGACCGGCCGGAAGCGGGCTGGTCCTATTCGCCGCAATTCCGCTATCCCTGGGATGCGGCTGCGAAGGCGCTCGACGCGGTCAAGCCCGCGGCCGACGGCTCGCGCCGTCTGCGCTACACGAACCCGATGAATGGCGGCGCCGTGCTCTCGACCATCGACTGCTATCTCCTCGGCCTATCCAAGGGCAAGGAGACCGCCGCCTATCGCACCAACAGCAACGGCGCCTGCGTCGTGGTCGAGGGCGAGGGACAGTCGCGCCTGGGCGACGAGGTCATCAGCTGGGGCCCGAAGGACATCTTCACCCTGCCGCACGGGCAGTGGATCAGCCACACGGCGACGAGCGCCGGCGGCGCGAAGCTCTTCCAGATCACCGATCGCGAGCTCTTCCGCCGGCTGGATTTCCTGCGCGACGAGACCCGCGCCTAGAGCTTCAGCAGCCGCTCGACATTGCCATGCGCGATCTTCTCGAGATCGTCCGGCCCGAGCGGCAGGTGCTTCAGGAAATCGACCGCGATCCTGTTTGACTCGTAGGGCCAGTCGACCGAGAAGATCACCTTTTCGACGCCCAGCACTTGTACGGCACAGAGAAGCGCCGCGATCGAGAAATTGCCGCTCGTCGTGACGCTCACATTGTCGTGGATCACCTCGGCCGTGGTGCGTTTCAAGCCCCGGCGCTTTGCGGCGAGGCTGGTGTGGTCCTCGAGCCGGTGCAGGAAGTAGGGAATGCCTTCGCCCATATGGCCAAGCACGAGCTGGAGACGGGGGAAGGCGTCGAAGACGCCGCCGAAGACCATGCGCAGGAAATGCGACACCGTATCCATGGTGAAGCCCCAGGCGGCGGCGCTCAGCTCCTCGTATTTGTCGAAATAGACCTGCGCGGCCGCCGGATGCGGGTCGCGCGGATGGAGATAGATCGGCACCGCGAGCGCCTGCGCCGCTTCGAAGATCGGCCAGAATTTGCGGTCGTCGAGGAATTCGCCATTGGTGTGGCCGTTGATCATCGCGCCTTTGAAGCCGAGCTTCACGATCGCGCGCTCGAGCTCCCTGACCGCGGCGCCGACATCCGGCGTGGGCAAGGCGGCGAAAGCCGCAAAGCGCGTGGGGTGAGCCCTGACCGCCGCATGGAGGCGGTCATTGGCGTCGGTCGCGACCGCGACGGCATCGGCGGCTGCGAGGCTCTGGCAGCCGGGCTGGGTCAGCGACAGCACCTGCAGGTCGATCCCGACCTCGTCCATCGCGCGAAGGCGCGTCTCGGCGATGTCGTG
>Ga0187780_10003670_pt1 | contig 11557 bp, 10 predicted proteins | sample 1015_Q2_SP10_20__FD_132429 | JGI IMG/M metagenome (GOLD analysis project Ga0187780, IMG submission 132429) | Tropical peat soil microbial communities from peatlands in Department of Meta, Colombia - 1015_Q2_SP10_20_MG | ecosystem: Environmental > Terrestrial > Soil > Wetlands > Peat | place...
AACTGCGGCGGCGGCCTCCTGATCTGGCACGTTGACTCGACCCAACTCGCGAATCATGGGTTCAATGCCGACAACGCGGTCAACGCCGGCCCGATCAAAGGGCTCGAGCTCGAGCAGGCGGACGGCGCGAGAGACCTGGATCTCGGCAACAACCGCGGCGACGCGGGCGATCCGTATCCCGGAAAGACCGGCAACACGACGTTCTTCTACAACACGAACCCCGCCGCGACGATGAACAGCAACGGTGCTTTCGCGGGGTTCGATGTCGATTCGATCAAACAGGTCGTCCCGGGCGGCACGATGAGCTTCCGCCTGCGGTTCGGCCAGGTGCTCGTCTTCAACACGGTCGGAAGCGGCAGCATTACTACCGGGGCGACGAGCGGATCGTTCTACACGACGCCGACCGCAGTCATGCTCACCGCCGTTCCCAACGGAACCGGCGTGATGTTCCTCGGCTGGACGGGCGACACGTCGACAGCGAACCTCACCCTGAACCTGGGGATGGCGCGGTCCTACACCGTCGCCGCGAACTTCGGCACCGCGCTCACGATCTCGAGCGCCGGGACCTTGCCTGGTGCCGTCATCGGCGCGCCATACGCCGACACCCTGCGCGCGCTCGGTGGGACCGGCGTCTACAGCTGGCAGGTCACCGATACCATTCCTTCGGGACTGACGCTCTCGACGGCGGGCGTCATCGGCGGCGCGCCGACGAAGCTCGGCACCTTCTCGTTCCACGCGAAAGTGACGTCGGGATCGCTGCAGCAGACACAGATGTTCAGCGTCACGGTCACTCCCCCCACGCTCGTGACGGCGGCGGTGCTCTCCGAAATCCTCACCGGCGCCGCCACGCTCACGGCGAGTCAGCTGAGCTATCTCGATCTCATCGGGAACAACAACGGCCAGTTCGACGTGGGGGACTTTCTCGCCTGGGTGAACGCCACCGGCGCGCCCGCGCCCCCTGCGCCGGTCGCGCGTGGGAGGACCGCTCCGTGAAGCGCTTGCTCTACGGCGCGGCGATCGCGCTCGCGGCCGCGTGCGCCAACAACACCGGCCCGGTGGCGGGCTCGCTGACGGTGACGCTCACTACACCGAACAGTGGGAATGACGGCGCGATCCTGCTCAGCGTGTCCGGGCCCGCCAGCCTCACCGGGGCGAGCGCAGCGTCGGGACTCCGGCTGTTTGCACCGGCGACCCTCGGCAGCGTGAACCGCTTCGTACTCACCGGCACATTGAACGCCGGCGCGATCCTCACGCTCCAGGTGCCCGACGTCGACCAGGTGGGGTCCTACACGGCGACCGTTCAGCAGGTGGCGGCGCCGAACTATCAGCTCCGCTCGCTCACCGGCTACTCGCTCAAGGTTTCCCAGTAAGCGGCGCGCCCCGCGCCGTCCGGATGAGGTAGGCGCCCCGGCCCGACGCGAACGGTCCCGGCTCCGACCCGCGCATCGCCGAGGCGATCGCGATCGAGTCGGGGGCGACCAGGCGGCCCACCACAGTGATCGCTTCGAGCCCCGACCGCGTGTAGGGGATCGTCATCGTGTCGGACGCCGAGTCGATTCGCCCCGTGATCCGGCCGAACAGGCTCGGCGCGATCCCCACGTCTCCCATGAACCACCGGCCCATTCGGCCGAAGAACGTGCTCCCGGCCACCGAATCGATCACGAAGGCGACGGCGAGCCCCGTGGCGAGCGCCGGTGGTGGAACCGTCTCCGGCCGCCGCGCGGGAGCCGGCGTGGCGTACTCCCAGCGGCCGAGCAGCACGGATGCGGGCGCGGCGTTTGACGCGGGAGCGAAATACGGGGTGGGAGTGGTGTGCAGCGGCGGCGGTTGCCCGCCGCCGTGACAGGCGGCGAGCAACGCGCCAAGTGCGGCCCAGCGCGCGTTAGTGCGCGCCGCTCAACGCCATCGCTTTCTGGCCGACGCCGCTCAGCAGGGTGGTGAAGGACGCCTTGAACTTCTGCACGCCGTCGGTCTCGAGCCACTGCGTGGTTTCCTCGAGATTGATCCCGCCGCCCGCGAGCGCCGTCAGCTGCTGCTTCGCCTCGGCGATCGCGGCCGCGTTGATGCTCACCTGCGGCTTCCCGTGGTGCCCGAACGCCTTGAAGGTGTCGGGCGGGAGCGTGTTCACCGTGTGGGCCGCGATCAACGGCTCCACGTAGTGGACGTCGCGATAGGCCGGGTCCTTGGTGCTCGTCGAGGCCCACAGCGGGCGCTGGACGGGGGCGCCGCTCTTCGCGAGCGTGTCCCACCGGGGCCCGCGGAACGTCTGCTCGAACGCATCGTAGGCCACGACGGCGTTCGCGATCGCGATCTTGCCGCGCAGCGCGCGCACGGAGGGATCGGCGTGCTTCTCGATCACCGGGTCGAGCTTCGTGTCCACCCGGCTTACGAAGAAGCTCGCCACCGAGGCGATGTGATTGATCGGCTCGCGGCGCGCCCGGCGCTCTTCCAGGCCCGTCAGGAACGCTTCCATCACTTCCCGATAGCGGCCGACGGAGAAGAGCAGCGTCACGTTCACGTTCAGGCCGCGGGCGAGGCAGCGGGTGATCGCCGGGAGGCCTTCTTTCGTTCCCGGAATCTTGATCATCACGTTGGGCCGTTGCACCGAGTCCCACAGGCGGCGGGCTTCGCGCACGGTGCCTTCGGTGTCGTTGGCGAGCTCGGGGGACACCTCGATCGAGACGAAGCCGTCACCGCCGTTTGTGGAGCGATACAGAGGCAGGAACATGTCGCACGCCGTGCGGACGTCCGCCACGGCGAGCGTCTCGAAGATCTCGCCCGGCTTGAGCCCCGAGTCGGCGAGCGAGCGGATGTCGGTGTCGTAGCGATCGCTGCCCGCCACCGCCTTCTCGAAGATCGTCGGGTTGGTCGTCATGCCGCGCAGCCCGTCCTGCGCGATGAGGCGTTGCAGCTCACCGGTCTGGAGGAGATCGCGTGTGATGTAATCGAGCCAGGGGCTCTGCCCGAGCTCGCCCAACCGAACCAGCGGATTGACCGTCATCGAATCCTCCCCGTTAACGAACGAGCCCCATGACGACTTCATTCGATTCCTTGTGCAGCTGCTCCTGCTTCAGCGCGAGCGCGCTCGCCTTCACCAGGTAGTATGTCAGCACGAGCTGCGTCACCGCCAGCGGGTTCGAGCGACGCTCGACCTCGCCGTCGCGGAAGACCCCGAGGCGATCGGAGCGCAGGTGCTTCGCCGCGGGCATGTGCTCCCACATCTTGTCCTCGATCGCGCGCGTGGCGGCGTCGGGAATCCGACCGTTGATCTCCAGCACATCCGTGCCTTCGGCCCCGCGCACGAGCTTCACGTACGGCGCGCCGTTGCGCCCGTCGGCCGCCGCGAGCGCTTCCGCGAGGTCTGGCAGCGGAATCGGATGGCGCAGCGTGATGCGCACGTTGAGCCGTGTGTTGTCCTGCGCCGTCGCGTAGTCCTCGGGCGGGAAGAACGAGATGACCATGTCGGCGTTCTCGCGCTGCGGCATCACGTACGTCTCGGAATCGTGGCGCCGGTGCTCGAGCTGCTTCAGCACTTCCTCGCGGGTGTAGCCGCGCTGCGACGTATCGCGCTTGATCTTCCAGGCGATGCGCAGCTCGGGATCGGGATCGAGGAACACGGACAGGTCCCACAGCCGGCGCAGATCGGGCGTGAGCAGCGCGTGCAGCCCGTGCATCATGACGACCTGCTTGGGACGCACGAACTCGGGGCGCGCGAACGTGCCGTCCGAGTGGTCGTACACCGGCTTGAAGATCATTTCGCCGCGGCGGAGCAGCGCGGCGTGCTGCGCCATCAGATCGAGGTGATTGCAGTCGGGGTGGAGTGCCGTGATCTGCTTCGCGGTGCGCCCCACGCGGTCGAGCGAGTGATAGTCGTCGAGGCAAATGTCCGTGACCCGCTCTTCGCCGAGCAGGGCCACGCATCCATTCGTCAACGTCGACTTGCCGGCCCCCGAATCTCCGACGAGCCCCAGCATGATCGGGCGATTGGCCCGGAACGGCATGACACACCTCGCGTTTCGTTTCGGTCCGCTGTCGCGATCGGTGGGCGCCGATCGGAGCGGACGCGCGCCGGAAGTGCCGGCGACTTCGTGAAATAATTCACAAAGAATGCCCACGCGCAAGGCCTGCCGCCACCGGCGTTCGGGCTAACTCAAACGGGTGGGAGTTGCGCGGCGATGCGTTGACCGGGTCGAACGCGTTGCGAGTCGCGCGAGGTGCTAGCGCGGCAACGGTTCGGGAGCTACTCTCAAGGCCGCTTCAATTCGTGTAGCACCCCGTGCGATGAATCGCTCGGACTAGGGCACGTCTCTCCCGCGGCGCGGGGATCCATGAGCTCGCCGGCTGCGGGGGAGCCGTGTCGTCTTGCCACCCCATCGGACGGGTTGGCCCCTCCATCGGGGCCGCTCCAGGGGGAGGTTGCGCGAGGGGTTCCGAGCACGGTATCGTAATGCAGTGCTTGTGAAAGAATTCACATACTCGTCGGAGGGCTTCCATGGCTGGGTCGAGCAGCAGTGACAAGAAGAAGGGCCGTTGGGCTGCAGGCGTTACACCGTATGCCGAAATGGGGTACTACCGGCCCGACTACCAGCCGAAGGACACGGATATTCTGTGCGCCTTCCGGATCATTCCCCAGGAAGGCGTCGAGCCCATCGAGGCGAGCGCCGCCGTGGCCGGTGAGTCGTCCACCGCGACGTGGACCGTCGTCTGGACCGACCGGCTGACCGCGCACGAGAACTACCAGGGCAAGTGCTACCGGGTCGATCCCGTTCCGGGAACGAACCAGTACATCGCCTACATCGCCTACAACATCGACCTGTTCGAGGAAGGCTCGATCGCGAACCTGACCTCCTCGATCATCGGCAACGTCTTCGGGTTCAAGGCGCTCAAGGCGCTCCGCCTCGAAGACATGCGCATCCCGCCCCACTACGTGAAGACGTTCCAGGGGCCGGCGCACGGCGTGGTGATGGAGCGCGAGTACTTGAACAAGTACGGCCGGCCGCTGCTCGGCGCGACCGTCAAGCCGAAGCTCGGCCTCTCGGCCCGCAACTACGGCCGCGTCGTGTACGAGGCGCTGCGCGGCGGGCTCGACTTCACGAAGGACGACGAGAACATCAACAGCCAGCCGTTCATGCGCTGGCGGGACCGCTTCCTGTTCGCGATGGAAGGCGTGGCGCGTTCCCAGGCCCAGACGGGGGAGATCAAGGGCCACTACATGAACGTCACTGCCGCCACGATGGAAGACATGTACGAGCGCGCCGAGTTCGCGAAAGAGATCGGCAGCGTGATCTGCATGATCGACCTCACGATCGGCTACACGGCGATCCAGTCCATGGCCAAGTGGGCACGCGCCAACGGCCTGATCCTGCACCTGCACCGCGCGGGGCACGGCACCTACACGCGTCAGAAGACGCACGGCGTGAACTTCCGCGTCATCGCGAAGTGGATGCGGCTTGCGGGCGTGGATCACATCCACGCGGGCACGGTCGTCGGCAAGCTCGAAGGCGATCCGAACGCCACGCGCGGCTACTACGACACGCTGCTCAAGGACAAGCTCGAGCCCAATCCGGCGCACGGCCTGTTCTTCGAGCAGAACTGGGCCTCGATGGGCGGCACCATGCCCGTCGCCTCCGGCGGCATTCACGCGGGCCAGATGCACCAGCTGCTCTATCACCTCGGTGAAGACGTGGTGCTCCAGTTCGGCGGCGGCACGATCGGCCACCCGGATGGCATCGCCGAGGGCGCCGCGGCCAACCGCGTCGCCGTCGAGGCGATGATTCAGGCCCGGAACGAGGGCCGCGACTACTTGAACGAGGGGCCGGACATTCTCGCCAAGGCCGCGCGCTTCTCGCCGTCGCTGTACAAGGCGCTCGAGGTCTGGAAGGACATCACATTCAACTTCGAGTCGACTGACGTGCCCGACGCCGTCCCGACTCTCACCCGGTAAGCGGAGATCACCAATGCGAATCACTCAGGGCACGTTTTCCTACCTGCCGGATCTGACGGACGATCAGATCAAGGCGCAGGTGCAGTACTGCCTGAACAACGGGTGGCCGATCTCCATCGAGCACACGGACGACCCGCATCCCCGGAACGTCTACTGGGACATGTACGGCCTGCCGATGTTCGACCTGAAGGATCCGGCGGCGATCATGGTGGAGATCAACGGGTGCCGGAAGACGTTCCCGAATCATTACATCCGGGTGATCGGCTACGACGCCCGGTACGGTCGCCAGACGACCGCGTTGAGCTTCATCGTCAACCGGCCCGCCGAGGAGCCCGGGTTCCGGCTCGACCGGCAGGAGTCGAACGACCGCGTGGTGCGCTACACGCTGTACTCGTACGCGACCGACAAGCCGGCCGGCGAGCGCTACGGGGACTGAGGCGGGTGACGCGTGACTGACGTACAGGCGAGCCCCAAGGCACCGCCGCCGGCGGCGGTGGACCTGGGCGAGATCTATCGCAGCTCGAACATCGAGGGGATTCTGCATGAGCTCGATGCGGAGCTCGTGGGCCTCGCCCCGATCAAGCGCCGCATCCGCGAGATCGCGTCGTTGCTGTTGATCGCGCGGCTGCGTGAGGAGCAGGGGCTCTCGACCGAGAAACCCACGCTGCACATGTCGTTCACGGGGCGGCCGGGGACCGGGAAGACCACGGTCGCCCTGCAGATGGCCAAGATTCTCCAGCAGCTAGGCTACGTGCGGAAAGGGCACCTGGTTGTGGCCACGCGCGACGACCTGGTGGGCCAGTACGTTGGCCACACGGCGCCCAAGACGAAGGAAGTCATCAAGCGGGCGATGGGGGGCGTGCTCTTCATCGACGAGGCGTACTATCTCTATCGCCCGGAGAACGAGCGCGACTACGGCCAGGAAGCCATCGAGATGCTGCTCCAGGCCATGGAGAATCAGCGCGACGATCTGGTCGTGATTCTCGCGGGCTACAAGGACCGGATGGACACGTTCTTCCAGTCCAATCCGGGCTTCCACTCGCGCATCGGGCACCACCTCGATTTCCCCGACTACTCGCTGGACGAGCTCGTCGCCATCGCCGATCTCATGATCCGGCGCCAGCACTACGAGTTCGACACGGCGTCTAAGGCGGCGTTTCGGGAGTACCTGGAGCTGCGGCTGCACCAACCGCACTTCGCGAACGCCCGCAGCGTGCGCAACGCGCTCGACCGGATCAAGCTGCGCCAGGCAAATCGGCTGATCGCGCGCGGCGGTAAGGTGTCGCGCGAAGATCTGGCGCGATTCGACGTGGCGGATGTCAGGGGGAGCCGCGTGTTCGACGCCGAAACGGAAGAGCAGGGCGATGAATAGGCAGACGCCGCTGCCGTTCCGGGCGGGTCGTCCGATCATGCTCGGCCTGGTGGGAGACTCCGGGGCGGGGAAGTCCACGTTGTCGAACGGCTGCGTGGAGATCCTCGGCGCGGATCGGGTCACCGACATTTGTCTCGACGATTACCACTCGCTGGATCGCGTCGGGCGGGCGGCGAAGAAGATCACGGCGCTCCATCCCGACTGCAATCATCTGGACCTGATCTCGCAGCACGTTCGCCTGCTCCGCGCAGGGCAGCGGGTCTTCAAGCCCGTCTACGATCATTCGGATGGCACGTTCGGCCCGCCCGAATTCGGGCTGCCGCGAGACATCGTCCTGATCCACGGGCTGCACACGCTGTTCACCCCCGCGCTGCGTCAGCTGTGGGACGTCTCGGTGTTTCTGGACCCCGATCCCGAGCTCCGCATCGACTGGAAGATCAAGCGTGACGTCTCGAAGCGCGGGTACACGCGCGACGAAGTGGTCAAACAGCTCGAAGAACGCCGGCACGACTCGGACGCGTATGTCATGCCGCAGCGCGAGAAGGCGGATATCGTCATCTCGTTCTATCCGAGCGAGGAGTACAAGAAGTCCAAGGACAGCGCCCGTTTGAACGTGAAGATCGTGCTGCGCCATCCGATCCCGCTCCCCGATCTCGAGGACGCGGTCCGCGGCGCGGTGAGCCCGAGCGGTGAGCCGTACGTGAAGCTGCACCGCGGCGCCGAGGGGACGGACTGTCTCGAGATCAACGGGATGATCACGAAGGAGGCGACGGAAGCGATCGAGCATCGCTTCTGGAATCACATGCCGACGGCGCGCCACCTGCGGTCGGACCGGATCGGCGTCTTCATGGACGGCGCGGTGGAGCGCCGGTCGAATCCGCTCGCCGTCACGCAGCTCGTGCTGACGTACTATCTCGTGAAGACGATGGCGCTGGTGCTGAAGCAGGAGCAGCTGCGTCAGGATGCGGTGGACGCCGCGGCCGAGAGCGGGAAGCCGTGGTGACACCGGTCGGCTTCGCGCTCGCCGATTCCGTCGCGCGCGTGGAGCCGCGTCCGTTCATGCATCACCCGCATCGATTTCGGATCGTGGGCGGCATTATCTGGCTCGCGATCGTGATCTACGTGTTGTATCTCGCCACCAGAGTCGTCCGCGCCGTCGAGAAGCTCGCCGACAGGTCTCAGCACCCCACGCCGTAGCTCCGCGGGCTCCCAGCGCCTCGTCCGACCACAAGCTGTTACTTTGTAGGGACTTCGGGGCGGTAGCTCAGTTGGGAGAGCACCTGGTTTGCAACCAGGGGGTCGTGGGTTCGAATCCCATCCGCTCCATATCCCGCTCCTTATCTGACTAATCAGAAGGACCTCCCGGGTCTTGGGACGCGTCAAGCGCGAGCGGGCCCAATCGTGCCGCCGCGGGGTATTGATCCGATTCCCGCTGCCCGGGTTTGTCCCCTGATCGAGCGAGTGTAATGTCCGGGATGCCGCTGCTCGGCGCTCCTCTATCCTTCTTATTGGTGGCCAGTGTCGCCCAGGCCTCCATTTCACCCCTTCCCGTCACGCCCCCGTCCGACTCCGGTCGGGTCAAAGTCGTTGTGCGCGCTGAGCATCGCCCGCTCGCCGGCGCGGAAGTGCGGAGTGCGCTCGCCCGCGTCGTCCGAACCGACGCGACCGGGACCGCCAGGCTGCACCTGCCGGCGGGCCCCGCGACGCTGGTCGTGGCGCGGCCCGGCTACCGCCCTGACACGCTCCATCTCGCCGTGGTCGCGGATTCCGAGATCACCGCCGCCGTCGAGCTCGAAGAGCAAGCCGAAGAGCTCACGAATGTTGTCGTGACAGCGTCGCGAGTGTCGCACCTGGTCGAGGACGACCCGACTCGCGTCGAGGTGCTGGCGGGAGAAGAAATAGAGGAAAAGACCCAGACGAAGCCGAGCAATCTCATGTCCCTGCTTCGGGAAATGAGCGGGGTGCGCGTGCAGGCGACCTCGCCCGCGTATGGAGCCGCGAGCATCCGGATGCAGGGCCTCGAGGGCCAGTACACCCAGGTGCTGACCGACGGCTTGCCCCTCCTCGGCAGCCAGGTGGGCGATCTCGGGCTCGCGCAGATCCCGCCGCTCGACTTGCGCCAGGCCGAAGTGATCAAGGGCCCCGCGACGGCGCTCTACGGCCCCTCGGCGCTCGGCGGCGTCGTGAACCTCGTGTCCCGCGCCCCGACGAACGAGCAGGATTTTGTGCTGAACCAGACGTCGCAATCGGGATCGGACGGCCTCGCGTGGCTGTCCAAGCGGCTCGGCGACAGCTGGGGAGTCACATTTTTGGGTGGCGCGCACAGCCAGACGGCCCAGGATGTGGACGGGGACGGCTGGCGGGACATCCCGGGCTACAAGCGGATCGAGGTCCGTCCGCGGATCTACTATACGCCTGGGCGCGCATCACTCTTTGCCACATTCGGAGCGACGACCGAGAACCGCGATGGCGGCACCGTCCCGGGGGCGGTGGTCGCCGACGGCCAGCCGTTCCCGACCGATGTGAACACGAACCGAGTGGACGGCGGGCTCATCGGGACGCTTCCCCTCGGCCGACGGGACACGCTCGCGATTCGCGGGTCCGCGACCAGTCAGTGGCAACGCCAAGACCTGGGGTCGTACGAGCAGCATGGTCGCAACACGACCTATTTCAGCGAGGCGACACTCACCATCCCGCGGGGCCGCACGACTTGGCTCGTGGGCACCGGATTCGAGCAGGACGAGTTCATCTCCTCCGATGTGAGCGGGTTCGACTACCGGTTCACTACCCCTTCGCTTTTCGCGCAGGCGACGGTCGCCCTGAGCCCCCGCGCCGCGTTCACGTTCAGCGGGCGCTGCGACTGGCAGAACAAGTACGGGACCTACTGCAACCCGCGGGCGTCTCTCCTCGTGCGCCCGGGCGCCTGGGCGATGCGGCTCTCCGGCGCGACGGGCTTCTTCGCTCCTACGCCGTTCATCGACGAAACCGACGGCGTCATGCTGTCCCGCCTCGTGCCGTTCACGAGCACGACGGTGCAGACCTGCGGGACGACCCTGTGCGCCCATGACACGAACCCCGACGTGACCGCGGAGGCGCCGTTCGGCATTCTCCCCGAGCGGGCGGGGTACGGATCGCTCGACATCACGCACCGAGCCGGGCCGCTCGACGTGACGGGGACGCTCTTCGCGTCCACGATTCACTATCCGCTCATTCTGCGGCCCAACGCGAACATCTTCGACGAACGCCCCCGGCTCATGAACGCGAGCGGGCCGACGCGCACGGGAGGCGGTGAGCTGTTCGCCGTCTACGCGCACGAGTCCATCGTGCTGCTGGTCGAGTACGCATATGTCCTGTCGACGGCCATCTCCCCGTTGACCGGCATCCGGGTGGACGCGCCGCTCACGCCGCGTCACAGCGGCGGCGTCGATCTCGCGTGGGAGGGAGAGGAGAGCGGCACGCGCGCGGCGCTCGAAGTGTTCTACACTGGATCACAGGCGTTGCAGGAGGATCCGTACCGGCAGACGAGCGTTCCCTACGTGACGGTCGGGCTGCTGTTTTCGCAGCGGATCGGCAAAGGACAGCTCTACGTGAGCGGTCAGAACCTGCTGGATGTGCGACAGACGAAATACGACCCGCTGCTCCTTCCCGCACCCGACGAAGAGGGCCGCTGGACGACGGAGCAGTGGGCGCCGCTCGAGGGTCGCGTCATCAACGCCGGAATGCGATTCACGTTTTGACGCGGACGTTTCCGCGTTCACCTGCTCCCGCGAGTTCCCATGTTCCGCGCGACGCTGATTTCGTCGCGCGGCTTTTTTCTTTGCGCAGCGTGAGCGCGCTTTCAGCCACGACGTGGCGCAATCTCTTTCCACGACGCTTGTGCAGTGCGCGGCGATTTGTCTCTGATTTTTAGCGCGTGATGCCAACCTTCGACGAGCGAGCGGCGTACACAGAGTTGCGTGGACGGTTCCGGGAGTCGTCCGCCCGGAAGCAGTCGCTTGTGAGTGCGCTCGTGGACCGTTGACACTGCGCCGGCAACAAGGCGGCGTGGTCTGATGAGGGTTCCCCAGGCATCGGGAGCCGCCGTTTTTTGGGAAAGGGAGGATTCATCATGCGCCGGCTGAAAGTGACGGGAGTGTTGGGTGCTCTCGCGATTGTGGCGCAAGTGGCGCAGGCCCGCGTTCCGTCCTTTGTACGCATGACGGGATACACCTGCAATCAGTGTCACATGACGTGGACGCCGA
>Ga0187780_10003672_pt1 | contig 11554 bp, 8 predicted proteins | sample 1015_Q2_SP10_20__FD_132429 | JGI IMG/M metagenome (GOLD analysis project Ga0187780, IMG submission 132429) | Tropical peat soil microbial communities from peatlands in Department of Meta, Colombia - 1015_Q2_SP10_20_MG | ecosystem: Environmental > Terrestrial > Soil > Wetlands > Peat | place...
GTAGATACGCTCACGGCCTTTCACTAAAGCTTCTGGCGTAAGGCCATTGAAGCGAAAATGCCAGATAGCGGGATTGTCGTACACATCCTCCCAGCCGGCGACGCCTGGAAGGAACGCATCCATCACCACCAACTTTTCCGTCTCGGCGGGAAATTGCGCGGCATAGGCGTAGGCAACCATTAACCCAATGTCGTGCCCCACGACTCTCGCTTTTCCAATACCCAATGACTTGGCGAGCTGATGGACGCGAATCGCGGCTGTCTTCATATCCAAACCGTCTGCCGGAATATCGGAATCGCCAATTCCTGGAAGGTCAGGCGCGATCACGGTGAACTTTTGCGAAAGCAGCGGAATGATCGGCCTCCACATTCTTGAAGTCTGTGTATAGCCGTGCAGCAGAATTACCGTCGGTCCCTGCCCGACGGTCAGGTAATGAAAAGTTATCTCGTCAACGGACACTGGTCGTGACTCGATCGTAGCCGCCCGCTCCATGGCCCACAAAGGAAATGAAGGGGGTAGCACTTGGCCAGGTCGAAGATCCCACGTTTCTCTCATACTCTTTAGCCTTTTTCGAGACAAAAGACTGGCCGACGATGGCAGTCATTCATTCCAGCGGCGGCCAGTTGGTGTTTCTCAGCTCAGTATCTTTTTGCGCCTGCTTCCCAATGCGGCTGGAAGCGCGCAATTGTGCGATCCTCGAATTCGCACCGGCAGACCGCTGGCAAACACCAGGATCTGCTGCAGCGCCTCGAAACTCAGGCAGCCTGAGAGCTCTTCTGTCCTTCTCTCAGAAACGCGAGCAAGTCGGCATTGACCTGGTCATGAAGTGTCGCAGTGAGGCCATGCGGCGCACCCGGATAATAAATTTCTTTCGCACCCTGGATGAGTCGGGCCGATTTTCTCGCCGAGTCCTTGACCGGGACGATCTGGTCATCCTCCCCGTGCATGACGAGGGTCGGAACGTCAATTTTCTTAAGGTCCTCTGTAAAATCAGTCTCCGAGAAGGCCTTGATACTCTCGTACGCGTTCTTAAGTCCAGCCTGCATGCTCCAAAGCCAGAACTGGTCCAGCGTTCCTTGCGGCACATTAGCGCCCGGTCTGTTGGCGCCATAGAACGGAACCGCCAAATCCTTGTAAAACTGCGAGGGGTTGTTGGCGAGATCGCTCCGTAGCTTGTCGAACACTTCGATCGGCAGGCCCTCAGGATTGGCCGCGGACTTTACCATGATCGGGGGCACGGCAGCCACGAGGACTGCTTTGGCAACCCTCTTCGTGCCGTGGCGGCCGATGTAACGCGCGACTTCCCCGCCTCCAGTCGAGTGGCCTACAAGAGTGGCCTCCCTGAGATCCAGCGCTTCGATCACAGCCGCAAGATCGTCGGCATATCCATTCATATCGTTTCCCCCAGAGCTCTGGGTGGAGCGCCCATGTCCGCGCCGGTCAACCGCAACGCAGCGATACCCGTGTTGCACGAGGAAGAGCGTTTGAACATCCCAGGCGTCAGAGTTCAGTGGCCAACCGTGCGAGAACGTGACGACCGGGCCTTTGCCCCAGTCCTTGTAGAAAATCTGTGTTCCATCTTTAACGGTGATAGCGGGCATGAATTTGTCTCCTTTTTCTTATTGTTGTTCTGTAACGAATGCTTGACATTGCGATTTAAGTTGCACTGACACGCTCGGGATGAAAACGCACAGCAGATAAAACCGTAAGCGTACCGAAAATCAGCAGAACAATTGTCTGCGCTGCCACAAACGGCAACTCTTTCTGCGTCGGTGCCAGGGCTTTCAGGGCGGGGACTTTCTCAAAAGACTGCACAACCAAGACAAAAACGTTGAAATAAAGAGCAAGAGTAGAGCCGATCACATAGACCCAGCGCCAAGCGCCGTTAAGATGAAATACGTAGCGTGCCGGAATCGCGAGCGCCAACATGGCCAGCGACATGATCCCGAGAATGTGAGACGGCAACAGATGATCGAACGGAAAACCGAACCCGGTAATGCTGGTCAAGGCTGTGGTTGTAAGAAAGACCACTGTCCAGCCATCCAGGCGCTTACCGCTCAGAAATCCGAACACAACGATGAGTCCCGAAGCTATGCCAATCAGGCTGATCACCACATGCAGAATCGTGTAAGTTGCCGTGCTCACGCCGAAAATCATCGCCTCTCTCCTTGACTCGATTGTTATTTCAATTCGATTGCCGAGCAGGTTCGCTGTTGTGACTGTCTTACGAACTCTAATGGACATGACTCCCGCGACCCAGTTGGCTCAGTCTCGTCAGCCTCACCGCAAAGCATCTCCAGTAAAAGCCTTACACATGGGCTAAGCGTTGCGGGAAAATTCGTGTTTTGCATGGCACCCCCCCTGCTTTGACCGTTGCCCCGATGGGAATCTGCTTATTAATCTGCACCAGCGCAATGTAGGACACATCACGCAATGCAGTGTTTTTTCGGTACCACTTTCGGGGTACGTGGTTGTTCATTATAGCAATGATTCGTTGCAGACCACGTCGCGCTGCAGACAGCGGTAGTGTCCTAAACTTGCGTTGAAAGCAATTCTCGCAAAGTCCATACGTGATCGGTCAAGCCCGATTCCATAGCTGGAGTTACGCGGAGTGTCTTGTGTATCCGGCAGAATGAAGTTCGTATCATCGCCAGTGATCGGAATGATAATCTTTTCGGTTTCCTCAGTTCGCGATGAGGGAAATGGAACGGTTGCGGTATAAACGGCGTAGCGGATTGTGTCCAACATGATACAAGCAGCCAAGAGTGTTCTTCTGGTTGTGAGTGCGCTTTTCCGATCGTGGATCCCATCGGAGGAAGCCCCGTATTTCTGTCGCTCACGCGAGACTACACACGGGAGATTCGGAAGCTGCTGGCCCGCCGCATCGCGATTGACAGCTTCATATTGCTACTCGCTTCCTTCGCTATTGGGTCGCACGTGCTTTCATTCTTTGGAATCTCGCTTCCCGTGGTGCAAGTGGGAGGCGGCCTGATCGTGATTTCCACCGGCTGGGCAATGCTCAATCAGAAAGACGATAATGATCGTAGCGCCGCCAGGCGATCGGTCAACTGCACCGATGCTCTCCGCGATGTGTTCTACCCTCTGACCCTGCCTCTCACCGTCGGCCCTGGCTCAATCTCAGTGGCAATCACTCTGGGGGCGAATGAGCCGCATCAACTGAGAGCCAATCTGGTGGCGATTCTCGTGGCGGCGATCGGCTCCGCCTTCGTGGCCGTCACTATTTATTTTTGCTACGGCTACGCCGATCGGCTCAGCGCAATCATCGGCCCAAGCGGGATGAATGTCGTGCTCAAGCTCTCTGCCTTCTTGCTGGTATGCATCGGGGTACAGATCCTGTGGAACGGCGCAAGCCAGCTGCTTGGCTCTTTGGCGTCAGCTCGGACTTGATTGACGAGGCAACTTCACATATCTATCCCCAAGGTTCGAAAGATTGCCTTTGAAACAGAAGCGCCTGAGAAGGTCCTTGACGGTGTCCGGCTTCGCTACTGCTGCTGCCAGCCCCCACCGAGTGCGCGATAGAGTTGCACCAGGCTTTGGTATTCGTTGCCACGCGCTTGCGCGAGGGCCAATTCGGCGGAATAGAGCGCCCGCTGACCATCCAACACTTCCAAATAGGTTGTCGTGCCCCCCTGATAGCGAATGGTGGAAAGACGAACGGACTCCTGCAGGTCAGCGACCGAATCCTGTTGGCGAAGTCGAACTTCGTGGAGTTTCTGATAGCCGATCAGCGCATCGGAGACATCTCCGAAAGCGCGCTGAATGGTCTGCCGGTAAGCAATGAGAGCCTGCTGATGTACTGATTCAGCCGATCGCAGATTGCCCTTCAAAGCTCCGCCAGTGAAAATCGGCTGGCTGACCTGGGCACCGTAAGACCATATGCCAACCTGCGAGCCCATCAGACTTGAAAAAGCGCTGCTTCTCCCAAAGCCCCCGCCGCCATAACCCGTCAGAGAAATTTGCGGGAAGAACTGCGCCTTGGCGACTCCTATTTCAGCGTTCGCAGCAATCAGATTCTGTTCGGCCTCGCGAATGTCAGGCCGGCGTTCGAGGAGCGACGAGGAAAGCCCGGGCGGTACTTCCGGCGGAAGCGACTGTCCGATGAGGGGAAGCCCACGCTGCACATCATGAGGGTAATCGCCAAGCAGAATGCTTAGTGCGTTTTCCTCTTGGGCAATCTGGCGTTCGAGGTCCGGAATCTGTGCATTCGCAGTATCCAGGGTTTGCTGAGCCTGAAGTACATCGAGCTTGGTGGCTACCCCGTGCTGAAGCCGGAGCGTGGTCAGCTTGACAGAATCGATTTGTGTCTTGACCGTTTCATTTGTGATCTGGAGTTGCAGATCGAGTTGGAGGAGCGCGAAGTAGTCGCTGGCTACATCACTGACGAGAGTCAACACTACGGTCTGCCTTGCATCTTCAGTGGCCAGCAGTTGGGCACGTGCGGCCTCGGTCGCACGACGCAGACGGCCGAAAAAATCTAGTTGAAAGGCCGCATCGGCGGTGAGCACCAGAAAGTTATACTTCGTTTGAAAAGTGGGTTCTTTTCCGCCCTGGAAAGTGGCGTTACCTGAGACTTGCGGAAACAGACTGGAACGAGTGACCGCAAGCTGAGCCCGAGCTTCGTTGATTCGCTCTGTGGCAAGCTGCAGATCATAGTTTTGCTTGAGCGCCGTGCGAATGAACTCTTGCAACTTGGCATCCTGGAAGACCTGCCACCAGGGAAGATCCGCATAGGATGTGGTTTGAGTCTGAAGTTGAGCATTCTGTTGCAGATCACGATACTGCGTTGGAGTCTGAACGGTCGGTCGATGATAGTTCGGACCCGCCTTGCATCCTGCAAGCAAAGCGCTGGTCAACATCACGATCATCAGCTTTGCGAGATTGTTTTTGCTTCGGTGCATCCTTCAATCTACCGGCGCTGGTGAGGGGGTAGCCGGCAAAATTTCGGAATCCGATTCTTTATGTGCTCCCGACCATTTTTCAACCACGTAGAAAATGGCCGGCACGAAGAAGATTCCAATTGCGCTCGCAGCCAACATACCGCCGATCACGGTGGTTCCCATGATCTGACGCGCGACTGAACCAGCACCTGTTGCCGTCCACAATGGCACGCAGCCGAGAATAAATGCGAACGAAGTCATCAGGATCGGGCGCAGGCGAAGCCTCGCCCCCTCGAGCGCCGCATCTGCCAGTGGCTTTCCCTGGTCGTACTGATCCTTGGCAAATTCCACGATCAGAATCGCGTTCTTGGCTGCCAAGCCGATGAGCATAATCAGTCCGATTTGAGAATAGACGTCATTCTCAATCTGAACCATGTAAGCAGGCAAGAACGCACTGAGGACGATGCGGCGAAGCCAAAGAATGAAAAAGGCCCCGAATACGGCAACTGGTGTGCTCAACAAGACACTGAATGGCAACGACCAGCTTTCATACAAAGCCGCCAGGATCAAGAACACAAATAAAAGCGAGAGCCCGAAGATCGCCGAAGGCGGAACACCTTGTCGGGCTTTTTGTTCCTGAAACGACATGCCGGAGTAGTCGAAGCCCATCTCTCGCGGCATGGTTTCTTTGAACACCTCTTCAAGCGCGGCGGTTGCTTGATCTGCGCTGTATCCGGGCGCAGCACTGCCGTTGATTTGTGCAGAGCGGTACTCATTGAAACGCAGAGTGAATTCCGGCCCGAGGCGTGGCTTGATGGTGGTGAGTGTAGAGAGTGGAACACTTTCTCCCTTCCTGTTGAGGACATAGAACCTACCGACGTTTTCGGCTTTGCCGCGATCCTCCGCCTCGGCTTCGATATACACCTGCCATTGGCGGCCAAAGCGGTTGAAATAATTGATGAAGTAGCCACCCATGAAAGCCTGGATGGTGCGGTAAACGTCGTTCAGGTTCACGCCTTGTTTCAGTACTTTGTCGCGATCCACGTCAACGAACTTCTGGGGCACGCTCGGCAGGAAAGTTGTACTGAGGCTGGCAATCTCGGGCCGTTTGCGGGCGGCATCAAGAAAAGTACTCAGGTTCCTGGCGAGGAATTGGATGTCTCCGCCGGAACGATCTTCGAGCAGAAAGGTGAAACCGCCTGCGGTTCCGACACCCGGAATCGCTGGTGGCGAGAATCCGAAGACAATTGCCTCCGGCAACTTGCTAAACTGCTGGTTCAAACGCGCCTTCAAGGTTTGAAATTGCTGGGCTTTCGTAGTGCGTTCGTCCCAGGGCTTGAAGGTTATGAAAAAGGTGGCGTTGTAACTGGTACGAACAAAACTGAGCAAACTGAAGCCAACAAAGGCGGTCGAATACCGCACTCCTGGCGTATTCATGATAACTTTTTCCACTTGCGCCGCAACCGCTGTCGTACGTTCCAATGAAGCTCCGTTCGGGAGTTGGACATTTACGTAGGCATATCCTTGATCTTCGTCGGGAAGGAAACTCGTGGGCACGCGATTGGCAAAGAATCCCGCGGCAATACCGAAAACCACGAGCAACACGACTACGACAACAGTTTTCTGGATCAGCACTCCGCTCCAATGCACGTACTCACCTGTGGCCCGATCGAAGACCCGGTTGAACCAATCGAAGAATCTTCTCAAGAGGCCGCGGCTAGCCTGTTTCGGTTTTAGGAGCAGAGCGGCAAGCGCAGGACTGAGACTAAGTGCGTTGAAGGCCGAAAGCAGCACGGAGATTGCAATCGTTACGGCGAACTGTTGATACAGCCTGCCGGTGATGCCCGGAATAAAAGCCGTCGGTACGAAAACCGCCGAGAGAACCAGAGCGATGCCGACAACCGGGCCCGACAGCTCCTCCATCGCCTTCAAGGCGGCGGCTTTCGAGGTCATGCCCTCCTCGATGTGCCGCTCGACGCCTTCGACCACGACGATGGCATCATCGACCACCAGGCCGATGGCCAGCACCAGACCGAATAGTGAAAGTGTATTGATTGAAAAGCCAAATAGCGGGAATAGCACAAAGGTTCCCAGGAGCGAAACCGGAACTGCAAGAAGGGGAATCAGCGTTGCGCGCCAGCCCTGCAAGAAGATGTAGACCACGAAAATTACCAGAGCGAGTGCGATCAGGAGTGTAGTGACAATCTCTTTCATGCCCTGGGTGACGGACAAGGTGGTATCGAGCGCGACGACGAAATCGAGATCCTCCGGGAAGCGCTCCTTCATCTGTGCCATTAGTTTCTTGACACCGGCAGCTGCCTCGACTGCGTTCGAACCCGGCAATTGGTAGACCGCAACCACGGCGCTTGGTTTCCCATTCAGGCGCCCGGCGACGCTGTAATCCTGCGAACCGAGCTCGATTCTGGCGACATCGCGAATGCGGACGGTTGCGCCATCGGGAGTCTCCCGAACTACAATGCGGCCAAACTCTTCCGGGGAAAGCAGCCGTCCTTGCGCGAGAACTGTGTACGTGAATTCCTGGCCTTTCGGCGCCGGCTCTCCTCCCACCTTCCCCGCAGGGTTCACGGTGTTTTGCGCTTGAATCGCGCTGAGGATCTCGGGGACGGTGATTCCGAGTTTTGCTAACGTGTCAGGTTTCACCCAGAGCCGCATCGCGTATTGACCGGCGCCGAAAACCTGAACATTGCCGATTCCTGGCGAGCGCGTGATCGGATCAACAAGATTGATATAGGCGTAGTTTGCCAGAAACTTTGCGTCATAAGTTCCATGCGGAGAATAAACGGCGATCAGCATGAGCGGCGCCGTAACCGATTTTCGTACGGTTACCCCGTAGTTGTTGACATCGACTGGAAGCTGTGAGGCGGCCTGGGTTTCACGAGACTGCGTGAGAATAAAATCAGTGTTCGGGTCCGTTTTTACATCGAAGTCCACGATCAGGCTGGTGGTCGAGTTGCCGGTCGCATTCAGCGAGTACATGTAATTCATGTTGTCCACGCCATTCATCTGCTGCTCGATTGGGGTGGCAACCGCTTGCTCCAGTGTCTGCGCGTCGGCGCCGACGTAGGTGGCCAGAACTTGAACCTCAGGCGGAGTGATGTTAGGAAATTGCGCGACTGGCAAAGTCAGAATGGTGAGGCTGCCAACCAGCACCATAATAATGGAGATCACTATGGCTACGATGGGCCGGTTGATGAAGAACTTTGACATCGCATTACCTGCTTTGCGCTTCTGCGGCGAACGGCTTGGGGTTCACTCGTGCACCAGTCCGCACTTTTTGGACCCCCTCGGCGACGACTCTTTCCCCGGCATGTAGCCCATCGGTGATGATCCACTGACTTCCGACGGTTTGGCCGACGACGACTGTTCGGGTCTTCACTTTATTTTCGTCATCCACCACCGCAACCTGGTAGCCGCCCTGCAACTCCGTCACAGCGCGTTGAGGTACCAGCAATGCGTCATGCTGAGTCGAGATGACGGCGCGAACCTTCGCATAACCACCAGGACGCAAAACGTTGTCCGGATTCGAAAAGAGTCCCGCGATCCGGATCGCCCCCGTACTCCCATCCACTTGACGGTCCGCGAAATAGAACGTGCCTTCGCGCGCGTAGGTTGAGCCATCCGCCAAAATGAGTTGCAGTCGCAGATTTTTGTCTGCCTGCAAACGGCTCTCGTCCGTTGGATATCGCTTCCGCCAAGCAAGATATTGCGGTTCACCGACCGTGAAATAAACTTTAATCGGATCGAGCGTAGAAACGGAGGTTACGACACCGCTACCCGGCGTGACCAATGCCCCGACCTGGAGCAGGGCCTGCCCCGCGACACCATCGATAGGGGAAACGAGACGCGTGAAATTGAGGTTGATCTTCGCCGTTTCAACCGCGGCCTGATAGGTCTGAATTTGAGCTTTGGCCGTTTCCACGGTGGCGATCGCGGCAAGGTTATTCTGCACGGCGTTGTCCAGATCTTGCTGGCTGGCGGCCTGCTCCTTGGCCAGAGGCGTATAGCGCTCGACATCCAGCTGAGTTCGGCCTTGCACAGCCTGCGCATTGGCTAGCGCAGCGCGGGCCTGCGCCAGCTGGCCTTGCGCCTGGTCGAGAGCAGCTTGAAATGGGCGCGGATCGATCTGGAAAAGAAGCTGGCCCTGTTTGACGAATGACCCTTCCTGGTAGGCCTGATTTAGCAGGTATCCCGTTACCTGTGCCCTGACGTCGGCGTTAACGAAGCCGTCGAGCGTGCCGATCCATTCCCCATAAATCGGAACGTCTTGCTGCCGAACCTCCGCCACCTCAACCTCGGATGGTAAGTTCGAGGATGCGCCCAAAGCGTGTTTGGAGGGGCGAACGGCGCCCAAAATCAGCCCTATCACAACTACACACCCCGCTCCCGCGATCACCCGCTTGTCAGCAAGTAACTTGGTCATGTTCAACTCCCGGGAAACACCCCTAGATTAGTAATGAATGATTTCCAGACCCCACAGCCGGTTGCAAAAACATTCTCAGCTCCCCGCACTGCCCCACCCCACTTTGGGGGATCGAGGAAAAGAACACATCCCGCAAAAGCCTTGTTTTGGAGCTAGTAAATAGGAGCATATGCAAATACCACATTCGAGGTAGAGAAGCGAGGGGGTTCCAACCCGTAATTCGGTGCAGATGGCCAGAGTGCCTGAGTGCCCGCTAGGAACCAGCCTCGGAGACGTTCTATATCTGTTAACCGGTTGACCCAAGAACACCGTTCAGGTTTCGACCACTCGGCAGAGCAATTTGTTCGTCATGTCGCGATGAACCAAAGACCGTACCCTTTTGGTTACCCGTTGTCACAGCCTTTTAATATGCGGTTCATATTGCTGACATCAGCTTAGGGTATCGGTTAAGTATGCCGATATCTGATCTGCTGCAACGATCAGCTCCATCTGCCTCGGCACCGCCAGGAATCCCCCTTCAGCGACTATTTCGCCGCTTCTCCCCCCTGGAGCGAGTTCGTGACCTCTACCAGCGTGCACAACAGCCCGCCACCCGATCCATTCTCGAGAATGTCCTGGCCGAAATGCGGGTGCAATATGTCGTCACGGATTCCGACTTAGCACGCGTGCCGGCTTCCGGCCCCGCGATCATCACCGCCAACCATCCCTTTGGCTTGCTGGACGGTGCTGTGCTCGGGGCGCTATTGACCCGTGTTCGCACCGACGTAAAAATCCTGACCAACTTCATGTTGGCTGGAATCCCCGCACTGCACCAACATTGCATCTTTGTCGATCCGTTTGGGGGCAGCGATGCAGTAGCGCGTAATCGTCCCGGGATCCGAGAGGCGATGGAATGGCTCGCAGTCGGTGGTATGTTGATCGTATTTCCTTCCGGCGAGGTCTCGCACCTGCGATTGCAAGACTTTGGAATCTTCGATCCCCCGTGGAACTCCATGGTGGCTCGCCTGGCCCGTGCCCACAATGCGGTTGTCGTGCCAGTCTTTATTCCTGGGCATAACAGTCCAACATTTCAGGCCTTGGGACTGGTAAATCCCCGGCTACGAACCGCCTGGTTGCTGAATGAGTTCTTGCAGCAGACCGACAAAACCGTGGAAGTTCGAATTGGCAACCGGATACCGCCGGAGATCCTTCGCGACTTAGGCTCTCATCGCGATGCGGCCAATTATCTGCGCTGGCGTACCTACGTTCTTTCCCAACGCAGCCGAGCGCCTCGTAACAGGCTCCCTCTCTCGCTCGCTTCCGTGCTGTCACGAAAAACTCAGCCACCCATTGCCCCGGCAGTTCCCAGAGAAGCGTTGCGTCAGGATTTGCAAAAGCTTGGACGGCAACAATGCTTCTTCGAAAACCGCGAGTTTGCGGCCTATGCTGCCAAAGATTCCGAGTTCCCCGCGATTATGCAAGAGGTTGGGCGGCTACGCGAGCTTACCTTCCGTGAAGTTGGGGAAGGCACCGGCAAGTCCAGGGACCTTGATCGATTCGATCACTACTACACCCATCTGGTCCTGTGGAGCAAACTGAAAGAGGAAGTGGTCGGCGCATACCGCTTAGGTTTGACGACCGAGATTCTGCCTCACTTGGGTGTCCCCGGACTCTACACGAACAGTCTGTTTCGCTACCACTCCAACTTCTTTGATCGCATCGGTCCCGCCATCGAGCTTGGCCGCTCATTTATTCGTCCCGAATATCAGAAGCAATACGCTCCCTTGCTGGCTTTGTGGAAGGGCATCGGGAGGTTTGTCGCGCTCAACCCGCAATTTGCGGTTCTGTTTGGCGCAGTCAGCATCAGCCAACGCTACAACCGGTTTTCACGGCAACTCATCTTTAGCTTCTATCAGAGCCAAGATAAAGACGACCTCGCGAGCCTGGTTACGCCCCGAGCCCCTTTTCGCCCACGCCGCCTGCATCCTGCGATCACCTGCGAACTATCCAACACCATCCGCGATCTTGATCATCTCGGCGATCCGATCGCTGATATAGAAGATGATGGCAAAGGCATTCCAATCTTGCTGAAGCACTACTCGAAGCTGGGAGGCCGCATGCTTGGCTTTAACGTAGACCGCGATTTCTCGAACGTGCTCGACGGCCTGGTGCTGGTCGACCTGCGAAAGTCAGATCGGAGCTTGCTTGCGCGATATATGGGTGAATTGCAGCTTCA
>Ga0187780_10003673_pt1 | contig 11553 bp, 13 predicted proteins | sample 1015_Q2_SP10_20__FD_132429 | JGI IMG/M metagenome (GOLD analysis project Ga0187780, IMG submission 132429) | Tropical peat soil microbial communities from peatlands in Department of Meta, Colombia - 1015_Q2_SP10_20_MG | ecosystem: Environmental > Terrestrial > Soil > Wetlands > Peat | place...
ATAGTTTGACTTTGATTCACCTATGGTACACGGGTGAATCGAATTGATGCTTGAGTTCCTCGAGAAGGTAAATCCGAAGCACAAGAAGTATTTCACTACCATTCGAACCGCTCTCCTAGAACTCCCTGAAATTCAGGAGTCATTAGAGATCGATGACATGGAGGGTGAATGGTGTCCCGCATACAGGGTGAGAGGGTCAGACCTTGTGTGGGTGCATTTTGACGAACACCTTTGGATTAGCTTCCCGGTTGAACCCAATTTCGAAAAGAAAGCGGTACAAGATGAGAACTTGGACAGTGCAGCTATGTCTGCGGTTCAAGAGGCAGAGGAACTGTCGGGCGTGAAAACTCTCAAGATGGACATTAAGTCAGATCAGGAAGTTGAATCAGTGATGCCTCTGCTACGTCTTCGACACTCGGTACTGATGTCATAAGTTCAGCTACGATCAGGTCTTCTTTGTCTTCTGATTGGTAGTGGCACTGTCCTCCCACAGAAACTCGAAATAGTTCTTGGCATAGCCTGCAAGCCCGATGTGATCGGACCAAATCGCTAGACTTATCGCTCCCTCTTCCTGCCCGAGCAGTAGGATCACTTCTTTTCCGTCAGCGATGATTCCGCCGCCGAACATTTGCTCTCGCGCTCGAACTTCACAGAACTTTGTTAACTTAGACATTGTCTCGCTTGCCTGTCCCTGCATCGTCATGATCTGAATTTTGACTCCTCTCTCGGCGACGGTCCTTACGAGTGGTATTAGCATTTCAGCAACGGAATCAGGTATCAATGGTACAGAGGCGAGAATCTCCTTCTGTACATGTTCAACAGTCTCCCGGATCTTTGCGAGGACGTTGAAGTTTCCCCTGACGATCCAGATGTCAGGCCGTTCGCGAACCCCTTTCTTCTCGTATAATGGTTGAAGTTCGCCTAGGATGAGTGCTTCATTCGTGCGAAGTGAATTTTCAAGTTGGGATTTCGTGATCTCCATTGCTACGGACGGAGGCTTGGGATAATATCTACTGGGTCGGCCATGCTCCATCTCGATCCATCCCTTTTTCTCAAGTGAACCTAGAACTTCGTAAATCTTCGAATACGGAACCGATGATGATTCGCTCAGTTCACTCGCTGTTGCAGGCCCAATCTCTAAGAGTGAAGTGTAAGAGCGAATTTCATAGTCCGTGAGACCAAATTCTTGGAGCGATCGTCGTGTCTTGTCGCTTATCGTCATTTGGGATGGCCCTTAGGTGTAACGCCGCGGTGCGGATATAAAATTTCACTACTGAGGGTGGTTAACTTCCTTCGGACGTAGAGACCCAGTACGCGCCCTTGTCTGTGAACTCCTTTTTCCAAATCGGCACTTCGTGCTTCACACGCTCAACTGTCCCAGTTAAAGTTGCAAAGACCTCTTGTCGATGTTTTCCTAAGACAGCGACCAGAAGGCTTGGTTCGCCGAGTTCGACCTTGTCAATGATATGGTGAATCGCGACTTCGATGATTCCGGGATGTTTGAGCATTGATTGTCTGATCTCCTCGAGCTTTTCCAGAGCAATGTCGCGGTAAGCCTCATACTCTAAATGGCTAACATTACCCGCTCCGATCCGGATTGGATCCTCCCTTACTACGCCGATGAATGACGCGATTGCTCCTGCCTGGTGATAGTTGGGATGTTTGGTGAGTGATTCAAGAATTTTGTTGATGTCGATTTGCCCTTTGGAGTGAAGCCCAACTTGTTCCATGTGTATGCGCCAACAAGAATAATGTTGCTGGCTGATTGAAGGAGATTTTGTTTTCAGGAGGGTTTCGTTTGGCCCTTCATCTTCTCCAAGTGTTGGGCCTCTGTGTCGAATTTTGTGCCGACGATTTGTACTTGGTAGATTGTTTTGGGTGCGTTGCAGAATTCGCATGGGGGACCAAATCCATCCGGGTTTGGGGAGGTGCGGAGCCAGAGTTGGTTAATGCCCTCGAATGTCAAATCTAGTTTGATTTTGTCCTTGGCGCAATCTTCGCACAGATAGAATGGCAAATGGAACACTTCTCCCGTTGCTCATGTTCCAGTCATTAATTAACTTCTCAACGTCAGATTGCGACTCAGGGTAAATGCCTTCTCAACATTGCACTGTTCAGGTTAACTCTGATTCCCTCATCGTCGCAGGTTCAATTCAACGACACGCTGATTTTAGCTTTCACAGAAAGGAAGGAAACTGCCGTTATCCTGCTCCGCATTCTTAAATACGTCCGTCCGTCGAGAATTTACACAATCTGTAGGGTTAGTAATGAAACTGTTCACGATCATGCTAGTGGCGATGCTGATTTCTTCAGTCTTCGTCACGGTTAACGTTATTCCGACACGCGCCGCCGGATTCTCAATCTCACTGAACCCCGCGCTCGTTACTGTGGGGCTTGGCGGCACCACAAACACGACCGTAACCATAACGAACAATAACGGAAGCCCAGCCTCGATAACCCTCTCTGCTACCAGCTCAGGATACTATATTCAAACGCAGTTCTCCCCCAACCCTCTAACGATCGCGAACGGTGCTTCAGCCAACTCGATGCTCACGATTCAAATGCCCGGGCCTGACGTGGTGTGTCAGAATAATCCTCAGCCGGGTCCTTACTCGGTTACGTTGAACTTGCAAGCCGCTTCTGGGAGTTCAGTCGTAGCGAGTTCATCCTTAGCCATTAACCTCCTATCCCCATCCTCAGCGTTGAGCGTCAGTGTGACACCTGACAAAGCCTCGTATAACATCGGCCAACTTATCACACTCTCGATGACCGCGACACCCTCAGTCGCTGCGCAGTACTCGCTGAGGTTAAACAAACCAGATGGCACCATTTGGGGGTCAGTGCAAGGCTATCTTCCAGCCACTTATACTAGAGTAGCCGAACAGCCAACGGGCACGTACACGGCCACGTTAACGGCGACTTACTGCGGAACTGCCTCGAGCACTGCAACATTCTCAGTAGCGCCGAGCACTTATGATGTCACGATCTCAATAGCTGGGTTACCCAGTAGCATGAACACGACACTCAACGTTGACGGGACCCCGGTTGGCACGATGAAGGGTGGAGACGTTAACGTGTTAAGCTACCCAATTGGCACTTCGCATACGTTCCAAGTCGACCAGTACGTGTCCGGAGAAGCCGGCACCAGGTATTACGTTCAAACCAACACTTGGACGGCTCAAAGTACTGGGTCCTTCACCTTCAACTACCTTACACAATACTCCCTCACCCTAGGAACAAGCCCTGGAAACGTTACAACTATTGGACTCAGTTCGGGATGGTACTCACCTGGGGCCCAAGTCCAAGTTCCTGCGGTCCCCACGATAGTGAACGGGACAACTGGCGTACGGTACGTCTTCTCGCAGTGGACAGTGGATGGCGCATCAGTAACTCAGAATGGACCTATCATCACGATGAATACTCCCCACACTGTTCTCGCAGCCTACAAGACACAGTACAAGCTGCAGGTTAACTCACCATACGGTAACCCGCAGGGAAGCGAATACTACGACTCCGGCTCAACCGCACAATTCTCTGTAACGTCGCCACAAGGGTTCCTCATCCAACAGGTCTTCGCCAACTGGTCGGGCGACTACACCGGGACCTCACCGAACGGATCAATCGTAATGGATCAGCCGCGCATTGTCCAGGCAAACTGGACCACAAGCTACCTAGAACTCTACGCCGTCGTGGGGGTGGCAGCAGTTATGGTAATCGCCATCCTGCTCATATTGCTTGGAAGACGTCGCAGACGCAACCCAGTGACGAAACCAACTCCTCCACCAGGACCGCCGCCTACGGAAACTCCACCGAATCCACCAGCGCCTGCGGAATCTGGCATAACAATAATGCCGGTTGAAACCCAACCATCACCGCCAGCCCCCCCACCTGCTTCAGTCACCTGCACAACATGTGGACAGTCCAGTCCTCCCGGCTTGGCGTATTGCACAAATTGCGGAGCCAAATTAGAGTAACACCGCACGCTTCCGCGCTGCCCTGAGAGTTAATGCCACCCTTAGAGAACGAAAAACACTCGGACAATGCCTGCAGGCTCTTCTTCATACTTTCAGGCGAACACCTGTCCCTCCCGGCCGCAGAGATACTTGCAATCCTAGATTCTGAAAGCATCGCCTACTCAAGCGTGAAGTCCAGCTACCGACTGATGACACTTGATTCTTCACCACGAGCCCTACAGCTCGCTTCAGACAGGAGCCTCATGTACGACAAGTGCGGTCTATTTCTTGGTCAGTGTGAAGCAGACGATCGAGAGATTCATCAGCTAATTAGAGACCTGCAACTGGACGAGCAGATTGCCGGAGCAGCCTCATTCGCGGTCCGATCCGAGAGGCTGGGCGGCGTAAACAAGGACCTCAGACGTGATCATTTAGAGCGTTCCATTGGGGGCCTGCTGAAGGAGAAGGCTCCAGAGCTTCGCGTCAGACTGAAAGAACCCGACCTTACGTTTCTTTGCGTACTCTACGATAACTCGTTCTTCTTCGGGCTTACCCGACATGCGAAACCATCAGGGCCGATATCGAGGCGGAGGCCCCGGAAACGCCCAGTCTTCCACCCGTCAACGATGCCACCGAAGATTGCACGATGCATGGTGAACCTTTCACGGGCGCGTCCGGGTGAATTCTTCGCTGATCCGTTCTGCGGAGTGGGAGGTATCGTGATTGAGGCAACAATGATTGGTTGCCAAGTGCTTGCTGTTGATGCGAGTACGAGAATGCTTCGGGGTCTAAGAAGGAACGTGTCGCATTTCGATCTCCAATCAGCCGGCACGATTATGGGAGATGCAAGATGCTTGCCCTTACATGGATTGAATTCCATAGCCACAGATCCGCCATACGGTCGCGGTTCATCGACCAGAGGAGTGAAAGTTAACGATCTAATCCGTGAATTTCTCCTCGGTGCGTCTGCTTCCATGCAACGTGGCGCCCATGTCTGCATATCCGCTCCCTCAGAGGTTCAACTCGCCGATTACGCGCGAGATGCAGGGTTTGAGGTTAGAGAGCGACATCTAGCAAGAATCCACAGAAGCTTGACAAGACAATTCGTCGTCGCAAAGAGTCGTTAGTCCCGGGTTTGTTTGTGATGTCAGACTGGATGGTCTAGTTCAGATCAAGTGGGTGAGAAGGAGACTTTGCCGCCGTAGAACCCACGTACCATGAATACGAGCGCGTATTGGCCGTCTTCAGGTGCAGTCCAACTGATCGTAGATGGTGATGAGACCTGTTGAATTTGCCAATTTCCACTACCGCATCTAGAGTTCCAGAACAGGTTGAGCTGAACCGGTGAGGATAGGATCGTATAGTAAACTCTCCCACTACCTGTAGTGCCAGGCGACCCCTGTCCCTGCAAGATCTGTCCGGCTTGAGCGTTGAAGATGAAGTAATCAAACATAACACACACCTGCGCGTCACCTTTTCTTCTCTTCGGCAATTCGTTTGTGAGTTGCGAAGCCAGTGCGAATGAACCGGTTTGATTGTTGTATCCATCTGGAGTGCGCCTGAAGGTGGTTATATCGTCCTGTGCAGCATGGACTCTACTCAAAGGAACAAACATGGTGAGCATGACAACGCATAGGAAGAGAATCGTGTATGAAGCCCGGAAACGTTTAGACCTCATCACTACCACGCAACCTGAGTATGTCGCAACTTATCCGCATTCCCCACAAGTAACTTAGCTTCTCATCACGTTGTGCCGTGGCCTATTCTTTAGAAACCGTCCGTCACGACAGCTCAGAAGAACAGAGAGCAATACCTTAGCCTGCACCAATAATTTGATGATCATCGATTCAGGCAACCATGTGTCGTCGTCTGCTATCCCTAGAGAAAGACGTTTATGGAAAGTTCGAAAAGTTTCGAAATTGATGTTACTTTGCAAATCGGATGGCTTCAGTTGTCTTTGACAACGCTCGTCCTGTGGGGGCTCTGGGGCTTCTTTGCTAAGATGCTCCTTGGAAGCTTGAACTGGAAGTCCTTGTTCTTCTTCTCTACAGTCGCGTCGATATTCTTTGCGGTGATCTTTTGGACGGTTGCTAAGCCGTCTTTGAATCTTAATACGGAAACTTGTTCTGCGATGCTAATCGGATTGGTGGGGATAGCTGCGAGCATGACATTCTATTACGCGTTAGAGACTGGAAAGGTTTCAATTGTTGTGCCGCTGACGGCAATGTATCCGTTAGTAACAGTTGTTCTCGCTGCAGCGATCCTCAGGGAGAAACTGTCACTAACTCAGGGAGTAGGGGTTGTGTTAGCCATAGTTGCAGTTCTGTTGATTTCAATTGGTTAGATTGACTTTTCAAACAGTACGTCGAGGCGGTCTAAAATGTGATTCCATTCTTGAAGGGTCAGAGCTACTTCCCAATGCTTATGGGGTAATTCATCAATCTGTACTCTTACCGTGACGTTCCGGTTGGTGTCTCAATAAAAGGGTCGGGCCTTAGATGTCAGTCTCCGTCATATTCCTCGGGACCGGCGGAAGCGTTCCAAGCAAATACCGAATGCTGCCAAGTGTGTTGATCCGGCGAGGTCCTGAACTGCTGCTCTTCGACTGCGGCGAGGGTACACAGAGACAGTTCCTACAAGCCAAAGCAGGAATCAACAGGAAGATGCGAATATTCATCAGTCACCTTCACGGCGACCATGTCTTCGGCCTACCAGGGATGCTCCATTCATTAGCGTTCATGGGGCGAACGCGAGAGTTGGAAATCTACGGACCACGGGGCATCGCGGACTTCGTCTCAGCCGTCAATAACTCGGTTAAGTTCTACGCACAGTACCCGCTAAGAGTAAAGGAAGTTCGCGCAGGCACTATCGTGAATGATCAAGAATACAAGGTCGAAGGGGCAGCTGCGAAACACGGAATCCCCTGCCTAGCATATGCTTTCGAGGAAAAACCGAAGCCGGGCAAATTCAAACCTAAAATGGCGAAGAAACTGGGAATCCCTGAAGGACCACTATGGAGGAAGCTTCAAACATCGCGTTATGTGCGCGTGGGTAGTCGAAGAATTTCCTCTCGGCTTGTAGTCGGTGCACCCCGTGAGGGAATTAAGATAACGTACGCGGTTGATACGCGGCCATGCGTTGCCGTAGCTAAGCTGGCGCGAAAATCGGATCTCTTAATTCATGACAGTTCTTTCGACCTATCGGCCTCTAAGAAGGCCTCCGACTATGGCCATTCAACTTCAACCGAAGCTGCGCAAATAGCGGTCCGCTCTAAAGTTCGTAAGCTAGCGTTGTTTCACATCAGCGCAATGTACGAGGACGCAAACCCACTTCTGGTTCAAGCCAAACGAGTTTTCCGGAATACTATACTCTCACAGGACATGTTGACCGTCTACGTTTAGCGAAGTCTTTGAAACCCGTCCTGACCGTACTTCGCGGTAAGGTAATCCACCACAGCCTCCGGCGTCGCAGATTCAATTCGGATCGTGATAGGACCTTGCGGAGACTCACCAACGGGTGCACAGAAGGAGACGTGCCCTGCAAAGGCAGCCTGCTTATGCAAGTAAATCATAATTCGATGCGGCTCGGCTCGAGCGAATAACACTTTACGCGCCGTATCCCTAATCCTGTCCTGTTTCATCAATCTACGAAACGTGTCTAGGAAGTTCAAGCTTGCACCGTTCAGCCTGATCAGTTCGGCCCCGTCAGGTTTGGTAATCTTCTCAGCTTTTGCGTCGGGGAAAATGTTAAGGAGAGCACGTTTGACCTTCGCCTCATCCTCAGTTGGGTTGAGCTGTGCTTCCGCTACGATTTTGATGCTCATTTGAGGTTCAGCTTGGCAAAGGCCTCTTTGAACGCCAATTGCAATTGCACTATTGAACCTTCATTGGTTAAGACGATGTCGGCTATCGCAAGCACATGTCCCAAACCCACATCTAACTCTCGAAAGTCGCGTTCTTGGAACACTTCCCACGTTTTCGGGTCGTCGCTACGATTTCGTGAGAGCAGTCGCTGGAAACGTGACTTCGGCGACGCATGAATCGCAAGCGAGATGACCTCGAATTTCTTTCTGAGCTCATCTAATTCGTGAAGGCTCCTGATCCCTTCCACTACTACAATAGCGGACTTGGCCTGGTCAATTTTTGGGAGCAACCGTTTTGCTACGACGTTAGGGCCCTCTTTTGCTCTAATATTAAGCATGACTTCGCCAATGTTCTTCGGATTCGGACTCAACCCTCTACGTTCAGTCTCTTCCCGTATTACATCTCCGAGAACAAACACTTCAAGACCCAATTGCCTAGCGGCGTTCGCTGCGACACCCTTACCGGCTCCTGGCATACCAGACATGGCGATGACTTTTTTTCCCAATCGTATCTCACTCACTAGTTGCTCTCACCAGTTCTGGCTGCGAACGGTAAGTTTGGTTTCCCGTTTTGAGGGTTTCGGCTAAGTTCCCTCAACAAGAGGCAACTATGGCAACCGTAACATAAACAAGCCACTTACTCTTTCAGAGGTTTGCGTAGTGGATTCTGAGATGCGTTTCGAAGGAAAAGTCGCCCTTGTCACTGGGGGCTCCCGCGGAATCGGAAAGGCAACGGCACTCGCATTAGCCAAAGAAGGATGCTCAGTGATTGTGAATTACAACAAGAATCAAGCGAAGGCACAGGAAGTTGTTGACGAGATCACTAGAATGAAGTCGCAAGCCATCCCAGTCGGATGCGATGTCTCCATGCGGAGCGAAGTCGAGAATATGTTCAAATTGACTGTTGAAAGGTTCGGCAAGGTAGACATCCTAGTAAATAACGCGGCAATCATGGAAACGCCGCTTTTTCTCGACACGACCGACGATGTATGGGACCGGAGTATGAAGACTAATCTCAAGAGCGTATTCATCTGCACACAAGTCGCGGCGAAGCACATGATACCGCGAAAGTACGGAAAGATAGTGAATATTGCTTCGAACTCCGGCATAGGTACTGCATGTACCGGCGACGTAGCATACGGAGTTGCAAAAGCGGGAGTGATCCAGCTGACAAAACACACTGCCCTTGAACTAGGCCAATATGGCATCACGGTTAATTGCGTGGCACCGGGAGCAACCGAGACGGAGATGCTGAGAGGAAATATGACCGACCAGCAGTACTCGGACTTCATCAAGGGAAGAAAGAGCATCACATCGCTAGGTATCGTCGGCAGACCAGAGGATATTGCAAACGTGGTCCTGTTCTTCTCAAGCGATGATTCACGATTTGTAACTGGCAGAACCCTTCTCGTCGACGGCGGAAGAAGAGATTTCATATGACAATAACCGAGAGAATCAGAAGTTTCATCGCCGTCGATTTAGATGACGTCGGGATCAAACAGAAGATTGTTACTGCCCAGAAGGACCTGCAGCAGACCGGCGCCGATTTGAAGCTGGTTGAACCGGAAATCATGCACCTCACCCTCCGATTCCTCGGCGAGATCCCAGAACCAACCGTCCAGAACGTGAAGAACATCTTGGATGAAGTACGCTTCCAATCCTTTGAGACGCGATTCTCAGGCCTAGGCGCCTTCCCCAACCTCAACCGAATCAACGTAGTGTGGGTTGGAATAGTACACGGCGATGATGAGTTACGGTCGATCTTCGAACAGGTAGAACCGAAACTAAGACAGATTGGAATGACCCCTGACAATAAAGGATTCAGCCCCCACCTAACCATCGCACGCGTTAGATCGGGCAGAAATAAGACCGCCCTGGGTGACACGGTCTCGAAGATGAAGGATCTCAATTTCGGGAACATGCCCGTAACATCCGTGCGATTGAAGAAGAGCACCCTAACACCGAAAGGGCCGATATACACAACCATGCACGAAGTTAAATCAACTTGAAAATCGATGAAGTGTGCGCAAAGGCAAAACGCCAACTAACGCCAAGCACGAACGAACGCCAAATCATCGAACGCACTGCAGAGCAGATCAGGCAGCGAGTCGACGATGAGTGTAAGAAATCGAAACTTGAAGCGGACGTTCGCTTGGAAGGGTCAGTCGCTAAAGACACTTGGATTCCCGGATATGTTGACATCGATATCTTCATGCTCGTCTCTCCTGAACTCTCGAAAGATCAGTTGAATACGGTCTGTTTACCCATCGCACGAAAGGCTCTCCAAGGGAACAGGATTATTGAACGCTACGCCGAGCATCCGTACGTCGAAGCATTTATCCAAACGCAAAAGGACCTTCGAGTCAACGTTGTCCCCTGTTACAAGATTGAGAGAGGCAACTGGTTAAGCGCAACCGACCGCACTCCGTTCCACGCGCAGTACGTCAACGAGCACCTAACGCCAGATGAGCGGGGAGACGTCAGATTACTGAAAGCTTTCCTCCGAAGCATAGGCACGTATGGCGCAGACATCAAAACTGGTGGGTTCAGCGGGATGCTCGTCGAAACTCTCACCATAGGCTTTGAAGGATTCCTGGACGTCATTCGCAACTTCGCTGAATGGACCCCTAACCGATACTCGGATATTGAACACTACTATCAAGATCGCACGGACGAAGTTAGAAAGATATTTCCGGAACCTCTCATCGTCATCGATCCAGTCGACAAAGGCCGAAACCTGGGCGCCGCCGTACGACCCGATCAACTCTGGAACCTCGTCGCCGCCTCAAGACAATTCCTCAAGAGACCCACAACCCGATTCTTCCGTGAACCAAGAATCAAACCCTTAACCAAAATCGAATACCAGAAACTAACTAGAGATCGCGGCTCAGACCTACTAGTAATCTCCTTCGGCCAAATTGAGGCAGTTGTAGATGTCCTATGGAGTCAACTCTTCCGAACTCAAAGAGCAATAGCCAATTTCCTAGCTAACAACGACTTTGAAATCGTAAAATCCGCCGCATGGAGCGACGAGAAGAAGCTCAACATCCTCATATACGAACTTGAATCGCTCCAAATACCAGGCTCCAAGAAACACTTAGGCCCACCTGTGAGCCGATCCAGCGAGAGCGCCTCGTTCATTCAGAAACACTCCGGAAATAAGAATACGATCGCAGGACCATGGATTGAGGACCAACGATGGGTTGTAGAAAAGCGAAGAACCCAAACGAACGCTCAGCAACTCATATGTTCGGCAATCGAACGCCGTTCAGAGATCGGATTAGCCTCCCTCTTCACTAAGGCGAGGCCTCGAATCAAAGTGCTCAACCAGACAACTATTACCCCAATGATCAGTTCGAATTTCGCATTCTCGAAGTTCATGAGAAACTTTCTCGACGGAAGGCCAGTTTGGTATGCATAAACCGGAGGAAATCGGAACAACTGCACTCCTCGGCACAAGGTACGCTCGATTCCTAACGTTCCCTTCGAGAGAAGCCGACGCTGAAGCGCAATCCAGAGTCCAAGAGCTCACTGCGATCGGCGTCACTAAGATTCTATTTGATGGATCCACAATGATCGACGGTGTACCGGTGCTCGGGAAGGGTTGCGTGGGAATAGTGGTTCAGGCATCTCTAGACAATGTTCCAGTCGCGTTGAAGATCAAGCGGATGGATGCCGATCGTCCGTCATTCGTCGAAGAGGGAAGGCTACTCAGACTCGCAAACAGCGTCGACGTAG
>Ga0187780_10003674_pt1 | contig 11550 bp, 10 predicted proteins | sample 1015_Q2_SP10_20__FD_132429 | JGI IMG/M metagenome (GOLD analysis project Ga0187780, IMG submission 132429) | Tropical peat soil microbial communities from peatlands in Department of Meta, Colombia - 1015_Q2_SP10_20_MG | ecosystem: Environmental > Terrestrial > Soil > Wetlands > Peat | place...
CTGTTAGGTGAACGTAGGTAAGTAAATTTGACTAAGGGTAAATTCTTTGCGAGGAACTCGCGATCTTGCTGTGATAACGTCCAACAAGAAACGACTATATCGTGCCAGTTGTAGACCCAGTACTGCAAAGCCGCAAACAATATTTTCAAGCTTGTAGTCTTCGCATCTTGAATGTTGTCGTTGACTCCAGACACATAGGTAGGACGTAATTCATTGGCATCGGCGAATTCCCAGTCCAATGTGATTGCCAGCATGCGACCTAAGCTATTCCGCTCGGAGCCGTCAGCACCCATAACAAATATGACCATGCGTCCTCCGCTTCCTAGGTGGCGTGTTTACTCGTTACCCAGCAACAGGCCAGCGATTGCCAATGCCATCGCCATAACGGCGAGCCAGACCGAGAGTGGAACCAACCAAGTGCTGGTGAAAAGCAAGACTTGGTTACGCCAGCTAGTGCCAGGCTGCAATTTCGAACAGGAGTACTGGTGATTCATAATCACCCTCCTCGAACGAGCAGCTATCAGATCGTCAACAAAGACTCGTACAGGCTACGGTGTTCTTGTGCTGATGTCAGATGCACATAAGAGGAGATCACCGCCGGAAGGAAGGCAGACCGCGAGTTCATCGTTGTTTGCCTTTGGCTGAGCGTGGAGTTCATCGCCACAACTCCATTTCAAGTCAGTGGAACCGGCACGGACTAGACACGAGACTAGCCGCAGGCCGGTTAAGCGGGAAGCGAGTGAGACTTAGTATCATCCAGCTAAGACTTATGCTCCTCAAGATCACGGAAATTCAGTGATAGGAGTCACCATTTCTAGTGATTACTCAGTGCGTGTTTTATCTAATCAGCCGAAGCTTTCGAAACGCAGGGGCGCTTTCGTCGGCACTTTCGGGCAATTTTTCTCGGCCTGCCATGCTTGCTCGATCTGCAGGCAGGTAACACCGGTATTCTTATTTTCTTAGCGCGCTTATCGGGGGCATTTGTCACTTTTTTTCGGGCTAGTTGTCACTGGTCTCAGTGATGAATATCACTACCATCTTGGGTTGCGCTAAATCTGCAGACAGCAGTGTGTTCGCGCAATGTCGCTAAACCGTATACCACTAATCGGCTTCACAGTTTTCGTTCTGCTCACGACCCGTGGTGACCACAATCACTGCAGGCCCCTGTTGGGAGGTCGATAAGTGAAACCACGTTCGCAAAACAGACGAAGTGACTTACCCGGGCGGACGGGGGTCAGGGCATTAAGACCGGTTTGATGAGCGTGATATGAGCGCGAACCTCGCGATGATCAGCGACGGGAAAAAGTTCATGTGGGATGGGCAGCTCTATTCGACCAAGGAAGGCGCCTCCGCCGCAGAGCAGTCCTACCGCAACGACAACTTCGAAGTTCGAGTGGTGGAACAAGAAGGAAAGCTTCTGGTTTACACCCGACGAGTTGTAAAGCAGGCACCCGTCGCTTCGTAGTGGGGCCCCCGCTAGGGGGTGGAAATGGCAAGCGGTACATTGCCGGTTGTGAGCGATCCCAGACTGCTGGAGAGCATCCGGCAGTACGGAAAATTCGATAGTTCGGCCTGCTACCAGTGCGGTACCTGCACAATTTCTTGCGAGCTGGTCTCCGATTCCATCACCTTTCCTCGAAAAAGCATTCGTCAGGCCCTATTCGGATTACGGGCCCCGTTGTTGGCGAGCCTCGAACCGTGGATTTGTGAAGACTGCGGCGATTGTTCCATCGCCTGTCCGCGCCAGGCAGAACCTAGAATTTCAATGGCGACCCTGAGGCGCTTTCTCGCCGCCCAGTACGATTGGACTGGGATGGCTTCCAGGCTGCTCACATCGCGTGCCTGGTATCTGGGCTCACTCCTGTTTGTAGGGCTTCTCGTAATTGGCCTAATCCTTTGCTACCACCTCTGGTATGTGGGATTGAGTTTCTCACAGCTATCGACACCACTAGGCCTGGAGCACATGTTTCCGCTAATGACCTACTACACGGTTACGGTGATACTGCTGCCAGTTCTGCTGCTGTTCTCGCGCATTTTCCGCATCTGGCGACTCACGATGGGTGAGCGCAGAATCCCCGTTTCTATCTACGTTCGCGAGCTTTGGACTTACATCCGCGAATCTGCGACTTATTCCTTGCTCCACAGATGCCCGGAACATCAGCGATGGAGGGGCCACTGGATGCTGGCCGCGGGTACAACAATCATGTTGGCCATAAAATTGTTCGGGCTGCGCTGGTTCCAGACGGACAATCTCTATCCTTTGTATCACCCGCAGCGATGGCTCGGTTATCTGGCCGCTGCACTCATTCTCTACGGAGTCGGGGGGATTCTTTGGGGACGGTACCGCGCGCAGAGAGAGATATATAAGGAGACGCACTTCCCCGATCTGGTCCTTCCCGTCCTGCTTCTTCTTACTGTAGTTACCGGCCTGGTGGCACATGCCTCTCGCTATTTGGGCTTTGGCCTTACTTGCCATTTTGTATATGGAGTGCACGTGATCTTTGCCACTCCCATGCTGGTCGTGGAGATGGCTTTCGGCAAATGGGCGCACATGGTTTATCGGCCGTTGGCCGTGTATTTCCAAGCAGTCAAGGACCGGGCCAAACAAAGAGCAGTTTCTGTTCGGGAGCGCGTTACATATGCAGCCTGAGCAATCACAGCCATGTACGGTTGGCGCTGCATTGGTGGTCGGGGGCGGCGTCGGCGGCATGCAGGCGGCCTTGGATTTAGCGAGCGCTGGCATCAAGGTTTATCTCGCCGAGAGCAAACCTGCCATTGGCGGGGTCATGGCGCAGTTGGACAAGACCTTCCCCACCAACGACTGTGCCATGTGTACGTTGGCCCCGCGGCTGGTCGAGATCGGGAGGCACAAGGACATCGAGATTCTAACCTTGAGCGAGGTTGAGCGCATTGAGGGCCGGCCGGGAAATTTCACGGTTACGATCAAGCAGCAGGCGCGTTTCGTTGACGGGACGAAATGCACTGGCTGTGGCGCGTGCACCGAGCAGTGTCCGGTAACCCTGCCGTCGGAGTTCGACCAGGGCCTCGGGGAGCGGAAAGCGATTTTCCGGCCTTATCCGCAAGCCGTTCCCAACGTCTTCGCAATTTCCCGCCGTGGCACCTCTCCCTGCCAAGCCGCGTGCCCAGTTCATCAGGACGGACAGGGATATATAACTCTCATCGCGCAGGGACGCTTCGAGGAGGCGCTTCAAGTCATTCTGCGGGACAATCCCCTCCCCTCGATTTGCGGCCGCATCTGCACCCACCCCTGCACTGCCGTATGCACACGATGCAACGTGGATGACCCGTTGAATTTGCCGGCATTAAAGCGCTTCATTACCGATCGTTTTCGAGATTACAAGCTGCTGGCGCCGAACGTGACCGATCGTACGGAGAAAATTGCGATCGTGGGATCGGGCCCGGCTGGTCTTTCATGCGCCTACCATCTTCGACAGAAAGGCTATGGCACTACGATCTTCGAAGCTCTTCCGGTGGCAGGTGGGATGTTGGCAGCCGGTATTCCTTCCTTTCGGTTACCCCGCGCCTTGTTAAACGCTGAACTGGACAGGTTGCGCGCGATGGGGATCGAAATCTTGTTGGACACTCCCGTGGGCAGCGGCATCACCTTCGAGGAGCTGCGCAAGAGCTACGCCGCGGTTTTCATTGCCATCGGCGCCCACGTCGAGCGGAAGCTTGGTATTCCCGGCGAAGACTTGGCTGGCGTCATGGGTGGCGTGGAGTTTCTGCGCCGAGTCAATCTCGATAAACCGGTGGCACCCGGCAAGCGTGTGCTCGTGATTGGCGGCGGAAATTCTGCTCTCGATGGGGCGCGCACTGCCCTCCGTTGCGGAGCGACAGACGTCACGATCGTTTACCGCCGCACCCGCAAGGAGATGCCCGCCGATCCGCGTGAGATTGAGGACGCCACACGCGAAGGTATCAAACTGTTGTTCCTTGCAGCGCCCAAATCGTTCCGATCCGGCCCCGATGGGCGCGTCGCTGCCCTCGAGTGCGTCAAGATGAAGCTCGGCAAACCAGACGCCAGTGGGCGGCCGACTCCCGAACCCATCCTCGGATCCGAATTTGTTTTGCCCTGTGACGCGGTCATTGTCACCATCGGCCAGTCTCCCGATGTGAGCGCTCTTGGAGAACGTCTGGGAGTGGAAACCACAAAGTGGGGAACGCTCAAAGCCGATCCGCTGACGCTGGAAACCGTTATACCTGGTGTGTTTGCCGGTGGGGATTGCGTAACCGGTCCTGACGTGGTGGTAACAGCGATGCTCGCGGGCAAAAAGGCCGCGATGTCCATCGATCGCTGGCTCAATCACCAGGACCTCCGCTTCGGGCGCGAGTGGGAAGGGCCATATCAGACTGAGTACGAGGTGGATACGGCGGGTGTGCTGATGCAACGCCAGATCCACATGCAGGCCCTCGATCCCGCGACTCGTGGAAAAACCTTTGCCGAGGTCCACGTCGGCTACACGGAGGCAGAAGCGATTGCTGAGGCCAAACGCTGTCTCGCATGCGGCATTTGTTGTGATTGCCACCTGTGCGAGACCGCCTGCCAGGCTCACGCGATCGACTATACGCAGCGCGAACAAATAATCGAGCGCAATGTCGGTGCCATCATCCTCGCGCCCGGATACGAGATCTTCGACGCCCATTCGAAGAAAGACCTGGGCTATGGCCGCTTCCCCAATGTAATCACCTCTCTTGAGTTTGAGCGGATTCTGTCCGCGTCCGGACCTTACTCCGGCCATGTGCTCCGACCGTTCGACCGGCACGAGCCGAAGCGGATTGCCTTTCTGCAGTGTGTTGGTTCCCGAGACTCCGAGCGTGACTACTGTTCGTCGGTCTGCTGCATGTATGCCACCAAAGAAGCCATTATCGCCAAAGAGCATCTCGGCCAAGGTCTGCAGTGCGACATCTTTTTCATGGATATGCGGGCCTTCAGCAAAGGATTCGAGCAGTACTACCGGCGGGCCCAGGAGCTCGGTGTCAACTACATCCGCTGCCGCGTCCCGATGATCGAGGAGATCCCCGGAACAAAAAACCTGATTATCAAGTACCTGACGGAGAACGATAGGAAGGTCTCGCAGGAATATGACATGGTGATTCTCTCGGTTGGTATGCAGCCACCGAAAGAAGTCAAGGCGCTCGCCGAGCGTTTCGGAATTGAACTCAACGGTTTCAATTTCTGCAAGACATCCGTATTCAGTCCGGCGGAATCCTCGCGCGAAGGAATCTACGTGGCGGGCCCATTTGTCGAGCCTAAGGACATTCCGGAAACGGTGATGCAGGCGTCGGCGGCGGCATCACAAGTGCTTGCTCTGCTGAAGGATAGCCAGGGCACGTTGATCAGGTCCAAGGAGTATCCCGAAGAGAAGGAAGTGAAGGGAGAAGAGCCGCGCATCGGCGTCTTTGTCTGTCACTGCGGAACCAACATTGCCGGAGTAGTCAATGTACCCTCGGTCGTTGAATACGCGAAAACTCTGCCCGATGTGGTTTATGTAGAAAACAATCTTTACACCTGCTCCAATGACACGCAGGAACGGATCAAGCAGATCATCAACGAGCACCACTTGAATCGCGTTGTGGTAGCGTCCTGCACACCGCGGACCCACGAGCCTCTATTCAGAAACACCCTGCGTGAAGTCGGCCTCAATCCTTATCTTTTCGAAATGGCAAACATCCGTGACCAGTGCTCCTGGGTTCACATGCACGAACCGGAGGCAGCAACTGAAAAGTCGAAAGACCTGGTTCGAATGGCCGTTGCCAAAGCTCGGCTTCTGGAGCCGCTCGCGCGCCGATCGGTCAAGGTCAACAAGTCAGCTCTGGTGATCGGCGGCGGTCTCGCGGGAATGACCGCTGCCCTGGCGGTCGCCAATGAAGGATTCGATGTCTACATCGTGGAAAAAGAAAATGAGCTGGGTGGCAACCTGAGGAATATTCACTACCTGCTCAATGGTGAGAAGCCACAGGCGGAACTCCAGCGACTGCGCGAAAAGATCCGGCAGAACAGCAGAGTGCACGTGTTCACGGGCGCGATCATCGGGACTATCGATGGGACGATCGGAGACTTCCGAACGAAGCTCTCGATGAATGGGCAATCTACCGAGCTAGGGCACGGGATCGTCATTGTCGCCACTGGAGCTACCGAGTACAGGCCGACGGAACATCTCTACGGCCAGGACGACAGGGTACTAACACAACGGCAGCTAGAAGAGCGATTGGCTTCGAACAGGTTCAACAATGGAAATGGCTCCGATCAGACAGTCGTCATGATCCAGTGTGTCGGCTCACGCGACGACAATCACCCCTACTGCTCGCGGGTCTGTTGTGCCGAGGCAATCAAGAATGCGCTTCGCATCAAAGCCGTCTCACCTCAAACACATGTTTACGTTCTCTACCGGGATATACGCACTTATGGCTTCAAGGAAAGCTACTACACGAAAGCGCGTCAGCAAGGCGTGACCTTCATCCGTTACCAGGAAGACCACAAGCCTGAGGTGAAGCGCAATAGCCGGGCGCTGGATGTCTCTGTATTCGATCCAACTCTGGGTATGGAAATCATGATTCCAGCGGACCTCGTCGTTTTGTCGGCGGGAATTCAGCCGCATCCCGAGAACCGGGCACTCGCGCAGCTTCTCAAGGTTCCGGTAAATGCCGAAGGGTTTTTCCTCGAAGCGCATATGAAGCTGCGCCCCGTGGACTTCATGACCGACGGTGTATTTCTATGCGGCCTCGCTCATTCTCCAAAAACGATCGAGGAATCGATACTGCAGGCCCAGGCGGCAGCCGCTCGGGCAGCCACAGTTCTCGCCAAGGACAGTATCGAGATGGAAGCTAATGTGTCGGAGGTCCTCGATGCAAGCTGCGATGGCTGTGCCTATTGCGTCGACACTTGTCCTTACAAGGCGATCACATTGCTCGAGTACATGTGGGCGGGCCAGGTCAAGAAAGTCGTTGAGACGAACGAAACCATGTGCAAGGGTTGCGGCTGCTGTCAGGCCACCTGTCCGAAGAAGGGCGTACTGATTCGCGGATTCACCCTCGATCAAATCCAGGCGCAGATTCACGCTGCGTTGGGAGTTGCATGATGACTGGCAACTTTGACCCATTGATCGTCGCATTGTGCTGCAACTGGTGCTCGTACACCGGTGCGGACTTGGCGGGCGTCGCTCGTATCCAGTATCCGCACAATGTTCGCATCGTGCGCGTCATGTGTTCCGGAATGGTGCACCCCAACTTAGTAATCGATGCGTTCACCAGCGGCGCCGACGGCGTCCTCATCTGCGGCTGTCACCTTGGAGACTGCCACTATCAGGAAGGCAATTACAAAGCGGAGAAGCGTGCGGAAGCCATCCGTTTGATGCTTGCGGATTTCGGGATTGAAGAAGAGCGCTTTCGCCTGGAATGGGTGTCGGCGGCAGAAGGACCGAGGTTCGCACAGGTTGTACGGGAATTCACCGAGCAAATACAGACGTTGGGAGCCAGTCCATATCGGACACACTAATGCGTCGCGAAAGTTCCCGAGTTACTAGCGGTCCTTTTTGTAAAGAGATGAGAACGAAGCAGCAATGATTCAAGTTCGGTAGGGAGGTGCAGCATGGCAGCTCGACTTGCCGAAGAGTGGTTTGCCATCTGTGGTGGCTGCGAGGTAACCATCCTCGACATTGGTGAACCGCTCCTCGATGTATTGAAACAAATAGAAATCGTGCACATGCCAGTCATCATGGATCACAAACTCTTTGGTCAGACTGGCGAAAACTCAGAAATGGAAATCCCGACGGCGGATGTCGGGCTGATATCGGGAGGAATCCGCAGTGAAGAGCACAAGAAACTGGCGCTCGAGATGCGCAAGAAGTGCAAGATACTGATCTCCCTCGGCTCATGTGCTTGTTTCGGCGGGGTTCCTGCGCTAGCAAACCAGTTCACAACCGAGGAATTGGTAGAAAAGGTATATCACGGCAGCGTGACCACGGAGAAGAACGGCCTGCCACGCGAGCAAATTCCGGCGCTAACCGATCGAGTCTATGCCGTACATGAAGTGGTCAAAGTGGACGCATTTTTGCCCGGGTGCCCAACTACACCGGAAATGGTCGCTAACGCGCTGTTAGCACTTCTCCAAGGCAAACCTCTCCCGCCATTGGCTTCCAAGAGCGTGTGTGACGAATGTCCCACCAAGCGCGAGAAAAAGGCGGTTTCCACCCTCAAACGCCGTTTCGATGCGCCGCAGTTCACGCCTGGAGCGCCGCTCAGCGAAATGCGTTGTCTGATGGAGCAAGGCTTCCTGTGCCACGGTCCGGCAACGCGGGCCGGTTGCGGTGGCAGCGATGGCGTACCTCGGTGTATCCGTGCCTACATGCCATGTGAGGGTTGCTTTGGCCCGTTGTCCGACAAAGCTAATCCCATGGTGGACATGATGGGTGCGCTCTCTTCCATCGGTCTCGATCCCAAGCAGATTCCGGATCGGGCTGCAACCTTTAACCGTTTTGCTGGCGCTGGCCGCCTGCGGCCGACGCCCCGGAGGTGATCCATGGCTATAAAGACACTGGTAATTCAACCTGTCACCCGCATCGAAGGCCACGCCAAAGTGACCATTCAACTCAACGATGCCGGCAATGTGGACACCGCCCGGGTAAATGTCATCGAACTGCGCGGGTTTGAGAAGTTCTGCATTGGGCGTCCGGTGGAGGATATGCCACGCATCACTCCACGCATTTGCGGAGTGTGTCCGTGGTCACATCACTTGGCTGCCGCCAAGGCCTGCGATGCAGTCTTTGGTGTAGATCCGCCGCCGGCCGGGAAGAAGTTGCGTGAGCTGTGCAACAGCATCGCGTACATGGAAGAGCACATTCTGCACTTCTACTTCCTAGCGGGTGCGGATTTCCTGCTCGGCCCAGACGCTCCGTATTCGGTGCGTAATGTGATCGGGGTACTGCAAGCTGCGCCAGACGTGGCGACGCGAGTGGTCAAGGTGCGGCACATGTGCGCCAAGATGCTCGAAGTGCTGGCAGGTAAGCCGATTCATCCACAGGCAGCTGTTCCGGGGGGATTCAGCAAACCCCTCGCTCCGGTCGAGCGCGACCAACTTCGCAAACAAGCTGACGAAACGCTCGAACTGGCTAAGTTCTCAATCGCTTTTGCGAAAGAGAATGTTTTTCCGAAGTACCTTGAAGTCGTGAAATCTCTCGGCGTAATCACCACCGGCTTCATCGGAACGGTGAAGGATGATGGGGCACTGAATCTCTATGACGGCAAGCTTCGTTTGATGGCGCCTAATGGCACGTATCAGGATTTTCCGTATGATCGTTATACGGAATTCATCGCCGAGCACATCGAGCCATGGAGTTACCTGAAGTTCCCATACGCGAAACAATGGGGTGATGGCTTCTCCCTCGATGCCGACAATCCGAAGGGGATTTACCGCGCTAACACTCTGGCCCGGATCAATGTCTGCGACCACATTGATACGCCGCTGGCCCAGGCAGAATTGGAAGAGTTCCGCCAGAAGTTTGGGCGGCCTGCCCAGCTCACCTTGCTCTATCACTGGGCGAGGCTAATCGAGTTATTGTACAACGCCGAGAACACTGTGCGGCTACTAGATGATCCTGAAATCACGAGCACAGAGACACGTGTGAAGGTAACGCCTCGTGCGGCTCGTGGCGTAGGTTGCACGGAAGCTCCCCGCGGTACGTTGATTCACGATTACGAAACCGATGCCGACGGAATGGTCACGAACGTTAACCTGATCGTGGGCACTACTCATAACAATGCTCCCATCAACATGTCTGTCACAAAGGCTGCGAAGAGTCTCATTCATGACGGTAAGTATGATCAGGGAGTGCTGAACACGGTGGAAATGTCGATCCGCGCCTACGATCCATGCTTGTCGTGCGCAACACATCGCCTCGATGGGAAGTTGTCGGTCAAGCTGGAAATCTTTGACGCGGACGGCAAGTTAGTTGACACGCTCGCTAACTAAATATATGGCAGCCGCAACGGAGAGAAAGTGGGAGATGGTACCATCCGATCTCCCCGATTTTTGTTCGAAGCCGACTCTGGTGCTCGGCTGCGGCAATACTTTGTTCGGGGACGACGGCTTCGGCTGTGCCGTCATAGATTATGTCGAGGCGCATTATCCAGTGCCTGAAGCCGTCTGCCTGCTCGATGTAGGCACAGGTGTGCGCAAACTGCTATTCACCCTCTGCCTCAGTCCAGTTCGTCCAAAACGTGTGATCATTCTGGACGCAATTGATGCTGGACGAACGGCAGGTGAGATCTTTGAAATTGATCTCGCCCAAATTCCTCGGACTAAGCTTGATGATTTCTCACTGCACCAGTTACCCACCTCCAATCTGCTGCGTGAACTTCAGGAAAGTTGCGGAGTGAAGGTCCGTGTTCTTGCTTGTCAGACGGGTCCGCTGCCAGATGAAATACGCGAGGGCCTGTCGGAGCCGGTGAGCAAAGCGGTGCCAAAGGCAGCGGAGTGGTTGATGCGGCAGCAATTTTTGTACTGCATGAGCGTAGACAGTTTGTCATTGTAGAACTGCTCGACTCTTTCGGAGGTGCAGAATGGCGGAAGAGCAATTTGGCCGAATGGAGTCCTTTAGAGCCTTCATTAAAACGGCAGAACAAGGTGCGGCTATCCCGACCGTCGACGAGGACGATCTCAGACGGCTTCATGAGTTCTGCATCGAGATGTCAAAGCACAATTGCGGGAAGGACGGGGTAGTAACTCTCGAGACTCTGGCTCGGCTTTGCAGTCCCGCGGCAAATTTGCCTGTCGTGTGGCTGCGCCACATCGAACTTAGATCACTATGGAGACACGGGCTGCTTGACGAATGGCAGCACGGCGCGATCCTGGATGACGCGGTATTCCAAACTGCAGCGATGATTCCAATAAACGGCGTTCATCTAGACAAAGAAAGTTTCTTTCGAAAGCTTCGTTCCCATGAAGGGCCAAGATGCACCACATAGGATCAATCAGTGTTGGCCTGGAGCAGTTGGCGCACTATTTGATTGCGCAAACAAGAAAACCACTGTCTGCTGAGGTATATGGGAAGGAGGAAGAAAATGGAAACGCTTGAGCCCATCATTGCCGAGCACCCGTTCTTTGCCGGCCTCAATTCCAGCTTCACGGATCTGATGGTGAGCTGTGCTTCGAATGTGCGTTTTAAAGCGGGAACATACATTTTCAAGGAGGGAGATGCGGCCAACACGTTCTATTTGATTCGAGCGGGGAAGATATCCCTAGAAGCTCGATCACCTCAACGCAAGCCGATCATCATTTCGACTCTCGACGTGGGCGACGTTTTAGGGTGGTCGTGGCTGCTCGAACCTTTCCGGTGGAGATTCGATGCGAGGGCGGTCGATGAGGTTCGCGCCATAGCGCTGGACGGCAAATGCCTGAGGACTAAGTGTGAAGAAAATCACGACATGGGTTATGAAGTACTCAAGCGGTTTGCCGGGATCATAGAACAAAGGCTGGATGCGACGCGCTTGCAGTTGCTCGACGTCTACGCCGTCAGGCATTGAGGCGCTCCC